>Ga0134126_10000453_pt1 | contig 52814 bp, 39 predicted proteins | sample KB31752_FD_96881 | JGI IMG/M metagenome (GOLD analysis project Ga0134126, IMG submission 96881) | Terrestrial soil microbial communities with excess Nitrogen fertilizer from Kellogg Biological Station, Michigan, USA - KB3-175-2 | ecosystem: Environmental > Terrestrial > Soil > Unclassified ...
TCTTCTGTGCAGAAAGGGAAATCAGGTGGTCGCAGGTTTTTATAAACAATCCGGGTATCATCAGGCAATTTGAAAAATCGGGCTACCAAAATATCGGACAGGCCGCTATATCTTATCATCCTTCTTCTGATCCGCACCTGGTGAATGTTTTCATTAAAGAGAATAAGTGGTTCTAAATATGAAATTTAAAATTTTTTCTGTCTTCGGCTTTTTTTAGTAGCTTCCGAAAGTTGAGATATTGGTTACTGTTTAGCGTATCTATTCTTTTATAAAAATACCCGATAATTTAAATAAAATATATTAAAGTTGATGAAATCTAATATTAATCGAAAATTTTTAAAGGATTTCCAACATTCGAAAGGGATTATTTGTGAAAAATCAGGCATTTCCTAATTTTACGTAAGTCATTAAACATTAACCTAACAATTATAAATATGAGTACATTAAATGAACAACTGATAGACCAGGTATTGAGAGATGAGAACAAAGTGGAAATGTTTATGAAAGAATTGACCCGGAAAAACCCTCATGAACCAGAGTTTTTGCAGGCGGCTCACGATGTGGCCGATTCTATTATCCCGTTTATGGAAACCCATCCCAAATATAAAAAGCATAAAATATTAGAAAGAATTGCGGAGCCGGAAAGGGCAGTCATGTTCATGGTGCCCTGGTTGAATGACAAAGGAGGGATAGAAATAAACCGTGGTTATCGCGTTCAAATGAGCAGCGCTATTGGACCCTACAAAGGAGGGTTGAGATTTCATCCCAGTGTCAATCTTAGTATTCTTAAATTCCTGGCTTTTGAGCAGGTGTTTAAAAACAGTCTGACGGGGCTTCCGATGGGTGGAGGCAAGGGAGGCTCTGATTTTGACAGCAAAGGAAAGTCCGACAATGAAGTAATGAAATTTTGCCAAAGTTTTATGACTGAATTATACCGGCATATCGGTTCGAATATAGATATACCGGCAGGTGATATTGGAGTAGGCGGCAGGGAGATTGGTTTTCTTTTTGGCCAGTACAAGCGTATCACCGGACGTTTTACAGGCATGCTTACCGGAAAAGGAAGCGAGTTTGGTGGCAGCCTGATAAGGCCGGAAGCTACAGGTTATGGCCTCGTTTATTTTGCAGAGGAAATGTTGCAAACCCGCGGCCAGTCTTTAAAAGACAAAACGATAACAATGTCAGGATCAGGCAATGTATCCTTGTATACCGTTGAAAAATGTATCGAAGTAGGAGCCAAAGTTGTTACGATATCAGATTCAGAAGGATTCGTTTATGACCCGGCGGGAATAGATCGTAATAAATTAGATTTCATTTGCGAATTAAAAAATCAACGCAGGGGCAGAATCAGCGAATACGCGAAAGAATTTGATTTGGAATTTTTTGAGGGCCAGCGGCCATGGAAGATACCTTGTGATATTGCTTTTCCCAATGCAACCCAAAATGAACTGGATGGCGACGACGCACGAACGCTTATTGAAAACGGTTGTTTTTGCGTAGCAGAAGGCGCTAATATGCCCTCTACCACAGAAGCGATTCATGAATTCAATCATGCAAAGATTTTATACGGACCTGGTAAGGCAGCCAATGCCGGAGGAGTTTCTGTTTCCGGGCTTGAAATGTCGCAAAACTCATTGCGTCTCTCTTGGACACGAAATGAAGTAGATGTCAAATTGAAACAGATCATGAAAAATATCCATCAAAAATGCGTGCAATATGGAAAAGGAAAGGATGGCTACATTAATTACGAAGACGGCGCCAACATTGCGGGATTTGTGAAGGTGGCAGACGCCATGATTGCACAGGGCGTGGTATAGTAGCCGGATGGTTGTGACCTTGTTTTGCAGCAAAGCAACTTTTAACGGGTATTTCTTTTTTGAAACATTGGGGGAAGTCCTGTGTTGTCATATTTCGCGCCTGTCTGCCGGAGCATTCAGGCAGGCTTTCAGGGCTGTTCACTCACTAAGTATATCGCAGACTACTGATTATCGTTCTAATTACTTTGATTAATATTTTATTTAACTCCCCAAAATTTCCTGTTATGGATTGTAAAGAATGATTTCGACAATTTTTAAAAAAAGCTGCCAACTTCATCGCAACCGCGATTAAAAATACTATACCTGATCCTCTCTTTCTAGACTTTAAGAGACTAATTTCATAAAATAAAAGGACTGGATAGATGATGTTTCAATTTCCTTTTAAAAAGAGAAATCCATATTTTTAATTCGTTTGCTGCTATTCAACTTCTATTCTTATTATTTTACTCAAACGATTGCACAACCATTAATCAAAAAATGGTTTTATATTCATCCACTTTAAAGCGGAACAAAATTATCATCATAAAAAATTGCTATGAACAGAAAAAACTTTATCAAAAACACGGCGCTTGCCGGAGTATCTTTTTCATTATTTCCTACCACTAATATTTTTGCGGGCATGGGCGCCGGGCCTAAGGTGCGGCTTGCTATCATCGGCGTTGGAGCCAGGGGCATCGGCCATGTGGACCTGGTATTGCGCAGGGATGATACCGACCTGGTAGCTATATGCGATGTAGAACCGCGCGCGCTCCAGAGAACCAAAGATTTGATAAGCAAAAGTGGAAAGAAGATGCCACAGGTTTATACCGGTGATGAGAACGCCTGGCAAACATTATTGCAAAAGGAGAAATTAGATGGTGTCATTATTGTTACTCCCTGGGAATGGCATAAGCCTATGGTAATGGGCGCGCTGGATGCCGGACTTAAATATGTGGCAACAGAAGTGATCCTCGGCATTACGCTGCAGGATCATTGGGACGTGGTAAAAGCCGCGGAAAAAAATAAGGCGAATGTGATGATGCTTGAAAATGTTTGCTACCGCAGGGATGTGATGGCTGCGTTGAATATGGTGCGCCAGGGTTTGTTTGGCGAACTGATCCACCTGCAGGGTGGCTACCAGCACGACCTCCGCGAAGTGTTATTTAACAACGGCGCCCAGGACTATGGAGGTGGGGCAGAGTTTGGTGAAAAAGGATATTCAGAAGCACATTGGCGCACAGATCATTCAGTACACCGTAACGGTGACCTTTACCCGACACATGGAATAGGACCAATAGGCCATTACATTAATATCAACCGGGGCAACCGTTTTCTCACGCTTTGTTCTTTTGCGTCCAAGGCAAGGGGCCTGCACAATCATATCGTAAAGGTCGGCGGTGAAAATCATCCTAATGCGAAAGTGCAATTCAAAGCCGGTGATGTGATTACTACCTCTATCAGCTGTGCCAATGGTGAAACAATTTTATTGCAACATGATACCAATTCACCGCGACCTTACTCACTTGGTTTTCGGGTGCAGGGAACCGAAGGGCTTTGGATGGATGTAAGCGACACGGTATATATACAGAATAAATCAAAAAAGAATGATGAGTGGGATAATATAAAAGACTGGTTCGACAAATACGATCATCCTCTTTGGGCCAGGTGGAGTAAAGAAACGGCAGGAGCAGGGCATGGTGGTATGGACTTTTTTGTCATTCATGCTTTTGTTGAATCCATCAAGCGGAAAACGCCGACGCCTATGGATGTATATGATGCGGCAGCGTGGAGCGCCATTACACCATTGAGTGAGCAATCTATTGAATTGGGAAATGAAACCGTTGAATTTCCGGATTTTACGGGTGGTCAATGGATGTATCGCAAACCGACATTTGCATTGAATGATGAGTATTAAGATTTGAAACTTTTTGAGACATTACGGCATGGGAAATATCCGGAAGTTTTAAAATAGAAATATCCGGAATTTGTTTGTTTGCTGCCTATTTTACTATTGGGGAATTTAGTTTTTTTGTAATGCATTGATTGACGGCATGGTGTTTGTCTTTTTATATATTACCGTTTAAAATATTTCATAGCCATGCATAATGGAAATGATTAATTTTAGGCAATTAAAAAATTATTTAAACAATTAAATTTTTACAACAATGAAAAAGACAATGATCTCAAAAGGGATTTTTTTAACATTGATTGGGATATTAGTGACTTCCGTGATGTATGCGCAAATGGATAAAAAACCGGCCAGCCCGCCGGAAACCGCTACCGGCACTATTTCCGGATCAACTATCACTATTAATTACAGCAGCCCCGCTGTAAAGGGAAGAAAAATTTGGGGTGGCCTGGTGCCTTATGACCAGGTATGGCGATTGGGCGCTAATAAAGCCACCACATTTGAAACAAGTAAGGACATAACAGTAGAAGGAAAAAAACTTCCTGCCGGAACTTATAGTTTATATGCTATCCCGGGAGAAAAAGAATGGACTTTTATTTTTAATTCAAAAACGGGGCAGTGGGGTATTAAAAATGACGGCAGCACTACAGAGGATCCCGCAAACGATGTCTTACGCGTAACAGTGAAGTCTGAAAAATCTTCTTCAATGAATGAACGCATGAAATTTGAGATAGGTAAAAAAGGTTTTACTCTTTTGTGGGAAAATCTGAAAGTACCGGTTTGGGTAAAGTAAAAAATTACAACCTGGTCTGACCCGAGACGGTCAGACCAGGTTCTCAAATTAATTCCTCACCGGTTTCCCCGTCTTCAAAACGCTCTGTAATCTTTCTAAAGTTTTCCTTTCGCCGCACAGGCTTAAAAATGCTTCCCGCTCAAGATTTAATAAATATTGTTCGTTTACCAGTGTCGGCTCGCTTAAATCCCCGCCGCACATCACATATGCAAGCTTCTTTGCAATCTTTACATCGTATTCGCTGATGTAATTACCACGGAACATTCCGTTGATGCCCGCATACAGCATTCCCATGCCGGAACGTCCGAGCACTTTAATATCCTTTCTTGGTGCCGGTTGTGAGTAACCGCGGTCATATAGTTCAATCACGCTTTCTTTTGCTTCAGCAATTCTTCTCGACTGGTTCATGCTTACTTCGTCTATGCCTTTCCGTAAAATTCCCAATTCATACGCCTCAAAGGCCGACGTGGAAACTTTGGCGGTACCTATAGTGATGAACCTGTTTTGGAGTGGAATTGTTTCCGGCTCATTGTGCTGAATGGCATCGGAAGCTCGTAAAGCAAATTCTTTGGTGCCACCACCGCCGGGGATAAGACCAACACCCAGTTCTACCAATCCGATATATGTTTCTGCAGCCGCCTGCACTTTATCAGCATGTAAGCAAATTTCGCAACCGCCACCGAGCGTAAGCCCGTGTGGAGCTACAACTACCGGAATAGAAGAATAACGAATTCGCATGGTTGTATTTTGAAACAAACGAACCGCCATATCCAGTTCATCATATTCCTGCTCTGCAGCGAGCATAAATATCATACCTACATTCGCCCCGGCGCTAAATTGGGGGGCTTCATTGGCTATCACAAGTCCTTTGTATTTTTCTTCAGCGATTGCAATTGATTTATTTAACGCCTCCAATACTTCGCTTCCGATACTGCCCATTTTTGTATTCCATGTTAATCCTACTACGCCGTCGCCAATATCATACAAATTGCAAGCGCTGTTTTTCCAAACGGTTTTTTCTTTAAGGTCGCTCAGAATAATAAAGGATTGTGTACCCTTAAGCGGCAGGTATGTTTTACTGTTGATATCATAACACAAACGTGTTCCATCCTGGATTTTATAAAACGAATTGTTGCCCACATTTATAAATTCATCAACCCATGATGTTACCTCGTAACCATCTTTTTTCATTGCATCTACGGTTTCTTTCACGCCCAGGACATCCCAGGTTTCAAAAGGGCCGATCTCCCAGCCAAAGCCCGCTTTCATAGCATCGTCTATGCGATAAATCTCATCACTTATTTCGGGAATCCGATGGGAGATATATGAAAAAAGGCTGTAATGAAATTGCCTGTAAAATTCACCGGCTTTATCTTTTCCTGATAATAAAATTTTAATTCGTTGTTTAAGATCATCAATCGGTTTTGCAGTTTCTAATGTTGCAAATTTTGGCTTTTTACGTGGTGCATATTCAAGCGTTTTTAAATCAAGCGTAAGGATTTCCTTTTGGCCATCGGCCGATTTTGTCTTTTTGAAAAAGCCCTGGCCGGTTTTATCACCCAGCCATTTGTTATCCACCATTTTTTGCAGCCACGCCGGAATAGTAAAAATATCTTTGGCTTCATCAGCAGGACAATTTTCTCTCACACCGGTTGCCACCTTTACCATCGTATCTATGCCCACTACGTCAGCGGTGCGGAAAGTAGCAGATTTTGGCCTGCCGAAAATAGTACCGGTAAGCGCTTCTATTTCATCAATGTTCAACTCCAGCTTATCCATGATATGGAAAATGGACATAATGCTGAAAACTCCGATTCTATTGGCAATAAAGGCAGGCGTGTCTTTGCATAGTACCGTTGTTTTTCCTAAAAACAAATCGCCATAGTGCATTAAAAAATCTACGACTTCTTTATCTGTAAATTCAGTTGGAATGATTTCCAATAACCTCAAATACCGCGGAGGATTAAAAAAATGCGTGCCGCAAAAATGTTTTTTAAAATCATCGCTTCTTCCCTCTGCCATCAGGTGAATAGGGATGCCGGAAGTGTTGGAAGTGACTAGCGTCCCCGGCTTTCTAAATTTTTCTACTTGTTCAAAAACCAGCTTTTTTATATCCAGTCTTTCTACCACTACTTCTATTATCCAGTCGCTGGATGCTATGTCTTTCATGTTGTCTTCAAAATTACCGGTGGTAATATTTTTCACAACATCTTTCGTAAAGACCGGCGACGGCGATGATTTGATGGCGGCAGCCAGGGCATCATTTACAATTTTATTTTTGCTCCTGGCATCTTTACTTTCGGGAGTAGGAATGTCAAGCAATAAAACCTGTAATCCAATGCCTGCAAAGTGGCAGGCAATGCGGCTTCCCATGACGCCACTTCCGAGTACGGTTACCTTATTTATGTTTCTTTTTTGTAGCATAATATTTAGTTAGTTAAACAACTATTCAGGAAACTAAATTAAGCTATTTTTTTCAACATGCTTATTTTGATAAATTGAAATAATGGAGTTGAAACCGGCAAGCAGCAAACAAACAAATTAGCCGAATTCTTTAGCAGGATTTTCTGAACGGAAATTAGAATCGCCAGGTTTATTTCCTATCAAAAATATTACGTTAGAATTTGAGATTAAATTGATTTTCTATCATTAATTTTATTGCCCCAATTTGGATTTGACATGTTGCGTCCTCTTTTCTTCGTAACTTTTAAATAACCCAATCGTTGCAATCGATGAAGAAATCTGAAATCTGTTTAAAAAAATAATCTAACCAAACAATTGGAGATGAGCGTTAATAAAATTCATTATTCCCGTAAGGCTCTTATTTTAGCTGCATTTGTTCTTGTAAAATTTCTGCTGCAATATTTATTATACAATCCATATTACGATTTACAAAGAGATGAATATTTATATCTCGACCAGGCAAATCATCCTGCATGGGGCTATTTATCCGTGCCTCCGGTTACGTCATGGTTTTCGGCTATTATTGATTTTTTGGGCAACTCGGTTTTTTGGGTGCGATTTTTTCCTGCGCTATTTGGAGCGCTAACTCTTGTAGTGGTGTGGAAAGCGATTGAAGAATTAAAAGGCAATTTGTATGCATTAATATTAGGGTCGGTTTGTGTTCTATTTTCAGTTCTTTTGAGATTGAATTTTTTGTTTCAACCTAATTCTTTGGATGTTTTATGTTGGGCTATTTTTTATTTTGTTGTTATCAAATATATTAACACCCAAAAATCGAAATGGTTTTTTATTGGCGCTGTTGTTTTTGCCATCGGCTTTCTGAATAAATACAATGTTGTCTTTCAAATAATGGGTTTTTTACCTGCTATTTTACTAACTGCGCAGCGTAATATTTTTACCAAAAAGAAATTTTATTATTCGCTATTGTTCGCTTTCCTGCTCATTCTCCCTAATCTTATCTGGCAATATCAAAATAATTTACCTGTTTATTTTCATTTGAAGGAATTGGCGGCAACTCAATTAATTCATGTAAACCGATGGGATTTTTTAAAAGAGCAGCTATTCTATTTTATAGGTGCGTTGCCGGTTATTGTTGCCTCTTTCTATGCGTTGCTTTTTTATACACCATTTAAAAAATACAGGGTTTTCTTTTGGTCCTTCGTTTTTACGCTTATAGTATTCATTTATTTTAAGGCCAAAGCCTACTATGCTATCGGGTTATATCCAATTTACATTTCTTTTGGCGCGGCTTTTCTCGGCAACATTTTGAAAGAAGGGAAGAGAAAATATTGGCAGCCGGTATTTTTAGCAATTCCGGTTTTATTTTATGTGCTCCTGTTCAACATTGTGTATTCTGTGCGAAATCCTGGGTACATCATTAAACATGAAAGCACTTATAGAAACCTTGGACTACTAAGATGGGAAGATGGTAAAGATCATTCGTTGCCACAGGATTTTGCAGACATGCTCGGATGGAAAGAACTGGCATTGAAAGTGGATACTGTTATGAACCATCTGCCCAACAAAGAACACACGTTAATTCTTTGCGATAATTATGGCCAGGCGGGAGCTATTAATTATTACTCAAAAGATAAAAACATAAAGGCAGTGTCTTTTAACGCTGATTATATTAATTGGTTCAACCTGGATTCACCAATTTACAATCTCATAAGAGTAAAAGACTTTACCGGAAGTGAAAATGAATTCAAAAAAACAAGTCCCTATTTTGATACAGCGTATATCGCAGGGGCTATCACGGATTCCCTGGCGAGAGAATACGGAACAACAATTTTTGTTTTTAGCAAGCCAAAGATCGATGTAAACCGGAGATTAAAAGAAGAGATCGAAAAGAACAAAAAGTATGTATTGAACTAATTGGGAGGTTTTTGACTTTCATTCCTTTTTTTCACTAATTCTTCTGCCTTTCTGATACGATCTTCCTGCTGTTTAACAACACCTGCTTTCATATCGTTGAGATAATTGTTTGCTGAATTCACAATCAATAATTTTGCCATTTGCCAGTCATAAGGAATGATCATTACCGGAGGCTCAGTTTTATCTGCGTAATCGACCGCCAGGAGTGATTCTATTACCAATTTTGTACTGATGTAAGGATATTTGACTTTATGGACGGATAACAAATCAGTAAGATTATATATCCTTAATAAAAACGCGATATCAATAAAATCTTTTTTTTCTTTTCTGGTTGTAATGGCTTCCAACTTCATTGCTGCTATATCTTCCTTATCGGCAAGGCAAATACCATCTTCAGTAACTGCTGCCTTTAGAAAAGGAATGTGCCAGTCAAAAAAGTCAACTTTAATCCCGTCAATTGTTGAAACGAACCCATTTTTATTAACCCAAAGCACTTCAAACGAATCAAATGTTTTATATAGGGTTTTTTGAAGTTCAGCAATATCAAAAGATTTATCTGTAAATAAATCAATATCCACAGAGGTTCTATGTCCCATCTGCAAGGAAAGGGATGTTCCTCCAACCAGTCTAAAAGCGGATACTTCCGGCAACTGCTGTATTTTTTTTAATACGTTCAAGAGATGGGGTGATACTGTTTCGTAGTGAAGCATTTAAAAGATGATATTGGGATATTAAAAAGTTTAGATGAAAATACCATCGTTATTTCTTTCAGGTATGGTGCATCCATTAAGGCTTCGGTAACTTTATCATCACCATACCAGGCAATTATTTCCATGATATCCTGCAGGCTTCCATTATCAAATACTTTTGTAATAATGTAATTTGCATTTTTATCATAATCCAACTTAGCCATATCCACATCCCAGAATGCCTGTTTGGAAAGATGTATTATTTCTGCCGGATTGATCATAAGCAAATTTACAATTAATCATTACGTTTTTTGGTATTCAATTGCATAGTGAATTGGCAGACCCTCTATAAAAAACATATTGAGATATTCATAGTAAAACAACCAGCCTACCGGCAGGCAAACAAATACTTCGATTTCCTATTTGGCTTTGTACTTAATAATTTTGGGCAGATTGGTCAGAAAGGGCCCGTCAGGCCAAATTAACTAACGCCACTTCCATTGCCAATTACATTCTCCGGTTTTACAAAATGCAATTTTCCTTCTGCATCTTCTGCCATTAAAATCATACCATTGCTATCAATACCACGCATTTTTCGCGGAGCAAGATTAGCTACTACCACTACTTGTTTTCCGGTAATTTCTTCAGGAGAAAAATGTTGGGCAATGCCGGAGAGAATTGTCCTTTTTTCGAAGCCCAAATCAATTTCAAGCTTCAATAATTTATCCGCCTTTTCTACTTTTTCAGCAGAAAGGATGGTGCCCACTTTTAGATCGATTTTTGCAAAATCATCAAAAACTATTTCCGGTTTTATTTTTGAAACTTCAATGCTATTTTCTTCCATATTATTTTTTACTTGATTGCCTTTTGCATCTTGCTTTTTTCTTTCTGGCTTTGACTGATTGCTCATTACTGATTGCTTATCACTGATTGCTGATCTCTGATTACTTTCCGCTAAACCCTTATTCAGCTTCGCAATCTGCGCTGCTACTTCTGCATCTTCAATTTTTCTAAACAATAATTCCGGCGCTCTCAATGAATAACCGGTGCTTAAAAGCCTTAGCTTACCGCCATTTTCCCATTCCAGCATCCTTTCGCGCACCTTCATCATCTGAATCATTTTCTGAGCAGTGAAAGGCAGAAACGGATTGATAAAAATGGCAAGATTAGCGCAAAGCTGTAAACAAATATGAAGGCAATTATCCACCTGGTTTTGTGCATCGGTTGTCAATTGTCCGTCGTCCGTCGTCTTCTTCGCTACTATCCAGGGTTGTTTATCCTGCATATATTTATTTCCTTTTCTTGCCAGGTCAATCACTTCAAACAAAGCATCACGGAACTTAAATTGCTCTAATAAATCTTCAATTTTTTCTTTAGTAAGCTTAAAATCTTCAATCATCTTTCTATCTGCATCATCCAGGATATCATTGTGCAGGGGTGGCACTTTTCCGTTGCACAATTTGTGCATCAAAACAAACGTCCTGTTTACAAAATTTCCAAAGATGGCTACCAGTTCGCTGTTACATCTGTCCTGGAAATCTTTCCACGTAAAATCATTGTCTTTTGTTTCAGGCGCATTGGCGCAAAGCACATAGCGAAGTACATCCTGCTGTCCTGGAAAATCTTTTAAATATTCATCTACCCACACAGCCCAGTTGCGGCTGGTAGAGACTTTCTGGCCTTCAATATTTAAAAATTCATTGGCAGGAACATTTTCCGGCAATACAAAATCACCGTGCGCCTCCAGCATTGCAGGAAAAATAATACAGTGAAAAACAATATTATCTTTCCCGATAAAATGGATGAGTTTGGTGTCTTCTTTGCACCAGTAGTCGCTCCATAAACTGGTCAGTTCTTTTGTAGCAGAAATGTACCCTATCGGCGCATCAAACCAAACGTATAATACCTTTCCTTCTGCATCCGGCAAAGGAACTTTTACGCCCCAGTTGCTGTCACGTGTCATTGCCCGTGGTTGCAAACCATTGTCTAGCCAGCTTTTGCATTGTCCATACACATTATTTTTCCACTCTTTATGATCTTCGAGTATCCATTGCCGTAAGAAATTTTCATAGTTCTGCAAAGGGAAATACCAATGTTTGGTTTTCTTTTTTATTGGAATGGCATCGCTCAATACACTACGCGGATTGATCAGTTGATCCGGGCTTAACGATGAGCCGCATTTTTCGCATTGATCGCCGTAAGCGTTTGGATGTCCGCAAATAGGGCAGGTGCCGACAATATATCTATCGGCGAGAAACATTTGTTTTTCTTCATCAAAAAATTGTTCCGATTCTCTTTCTTCAAACAAGCCTTTATTATACAAGTTCAAAAAGAAATCCTGGGAAGTTTTGTGATGAATTTCATTGGAAGTACGTGAAAAAATATCAAAAGAAATTCCCATTTCCTCAAAACTGTCTTTAATTATTTTGTGGTATTTATCTACAATTTCCTGTGGCGTTACATTTTCTCTCATCGCACGAATCGTAATAGGCACGCCATGTTCATCAGTTCCGCTTACAAATTTTACGTCCAGTTTTTTTGCCCGTAAATAACGGACATAGATATCCGCCGGCAGGTAACAGCCCGCAAGATGCCCGATGTGAACTGGTCCGTTGGCATAAGGGAGCGCTGAAGTAATTAAATATCTTTTGAATTCTTTCATATTTTATTTCCAAAATGGATTTGCAAAAATACCGCAAAGGAAAGCATTGCCCAAAAGATGCTCTTACCTTCTCAGAAATACTTTAATTGAATATTTTGAGATCAGATACCCAAAACTATGGTAGGTGATTCATTAAAAGGTATTTACGACTTGTTATTATGAAGGGAGCAAGTGATTTGCTTTAATGAAATGAGTCAGTTCCGCAGAAATCTGCCGATGTTCTTTTAAATCAGGATGGCCACCACAGCCATGACTGGACTGGTTTTTGAAAAAATAATGGTAAATATCTTCGTCGCCATTTGTCTTTAAATAATTTTCTATTGATGCAAGATAATTTTGAAGCACTGCTCTCAATTTAGCATCTGCCATAGGGCTGGTAAGTAAGATAATCTTCGCGTTTTCATATTTACTTCTGATGGTTTTTATAAAATTGACATACGCTCCACAAAATGTTGCAGAATCCTGTATCCCGTCATTTTGTCCCAGGCAAATGGTCACCAAATCAGGAACGTATTGGTTAAAATCGTATGAAATAGAATCATCCCTGAGATCGATTTTATCATAAACCTGCGGCATTAAAATTTTCATGTCGCAACAGCTATGAATCATCCCGATTCCGGATACAGCCGTGATTTGCCATTCTGCATTAAGGGCGCGGGCGGTAAGCGGGCCATAGCTCATATATGCGTTGTGTTCATCGTACCATTGCCCTTTTCCGCAAGGAATTTTTGACTGATCAGCGCCGAATCCGCAAGTTATTGAGTTTCCTATAAACTCTATTTTCGGAAGCGATTTTGAGGGAAGTGGCAATAGTTTTTTACATAGAATCCCTGCGAATTCCAGGAATCCATTTCCTGATTCGGTGTCTTTGCAAATAAGGATATTGTGAGTGCCATTGCTTAATCCTTTTATCGATATCGCGTTGGACCTTCCTGTGGTTTGCAACCGAAGCGGCATATAATTGTCGATCACAATTTCTATATAATTATGAACATTTCCGTAAAGAACTTCATCATTTAAAAAAACAGTGCAAGTATTCCCTTTGAATTTTGATTCAATATAAACACCCGGCGACCAGAATCGCGGAAGCATTTGATTTGTTTGTTGAATTCTTCCGTGGTATTGTATCAAAGAATTATCCGCGCTATGAAAAAGAGCGTCAGAAGCCAATGGCTTGGCCTCTTCTATAGAATAACTGAGGGATTTTTGCGCATCTGATTTAATTAAAAAAAAGAAAAGAAATAAAAGTAATGATGCAGGTTTAATGAATCGCATGTTAAAAAATTTATGGTCAATTTATTATACAAAAGTCCTTACACCTACCGCTGTGTAAGAATGTCTGAAATCATTTGGTGTGCAGTCTTTTTTCTTTTTAAAAACACGGTTGAAATTAGACATATTATTGAAACCACATTTGTAAGCAATTTCATTAATGCTTTGCGTAGTTTCAATAAGCATACGCGAGGCATTGCCAAGTCTTACGTCATTTAAAGTATCCACAAAAGTTTTTCCGGTTCGCAATTTAAAAAATCTGCTTACTGAAACTTCTGTCATGCCGGCGATTTTTGCGGCGTCATTCAAAGTAATATCCTGGCTGAAGTTGTTGTTCACAAATTCCATTATTTTATCAATTCTCCTGCTATTATAAAAAGATTTTTCTTTATTGAAGGATGCCTCTGACAGCATACGGTAATTCCTGGATATCGAAAGATCGTGAAGGATGGACATGAGCTCCAACACGGAATCAAAACTATGCTTTTGTGTCAGTTCATTAATGCGCGGTAAAATGGAAATCGCCGTATCGGTCGAAAATAAGACGCCTCTTGCCGATCGCTGAAAAAGATTCCTGATAAAACTCATTTGATTACGTTGCAAAAATTTTTCATCAAAAAGATCCCGGTGAAATTGAATAGTAATTTCCTTGATCATTTTATCCTTGCAGTTATGGGTAAACCAGCCATGTTGCAGGTTGGACCCGACTAATACCAATTCGATATCTCCGATTTCTTCTACATGGTCTCCGACAACCCTCTGTGCACCTGAGGCATTTTGTATGAAATTCAATTCAATCTCATCGTGAACATGTAAGGGGAAATCAAACTCTTTTTTGGTTCTTGAAAATATAGAAAAGCAATCCGAGGGTGTCAGGGGCGTTATTTCCCTTAATATTTTTTCATTCATAATTATTCAAAAGTTATCAATGTTTTTATTAAAATGTCAATAAAGTATTAGAGGTAGCTAGCGCATAAATTTATATAAAGTATTGGCATGGAAATCAATCCCGGTCAATTTTTTTTAGTAATGATTAAAAAATGACATTATTTTGGTAAAATAGTATATAGTTCCTGTTATAAAATGAGGTCGTTTATGCAATTGCATGAGACCGACACATCGGAGATTCGCGACAAAAAACTACTACATACAAAGTAAACCCCGCCTGAACAAATCCCCGTCCGACCATGTCATCCGGGCGGGATTCGGAAAGGCAATAAATAAACAGAAATTTTTATCTTAATGGTTTCGATTTTTTTGAGGACGAAAATCAATCGTAATATTTCGAACAGGAATCGATTCTATTTGTCGGTTTACTGTCAATGTGCTGATATTTCTTTCAATTCAACGAGCCCCTTTTCAACATTCAATTTATATTTTATACCTACTTTCAAGGCATAATTTTCTTTATCATGGCTTACCGGAAAACCAAAACAAACGGGATAATCATAGTCCTTCACCAAATCTTTGATGGCGTCTTCCACCGTTTGTCCAAAGGGAACGGTGGTGTCTTTCATATCAGAAAACCTGCCTATAATTAATCCTCTTAAATTCTCCAATTTGCCGGCGCGCTTTAATTGATGCATCATACGATCGACGCCATATATGTATTCGCCTACTTCTTCAATGAATAAAATTCTATTTTTTGTTTTAATATCGGAGGAAGTACCAATTATATTTACCAGCAGCGATAAATTTCCACCAATCAAAATGCCTTTACTTTTTCCATCCTGGTTTAAAATATTTCCTTCCGTTTTATAATCCGCTTTATTCCCAAGCAAGGCATCATGCAGGCTTTGAATATATTGGTTCTTAAATTCGCCATCGTTAAAAGCCGCAGCCATTGGCGCATGCAGGGACGCGATTTTATAATTAGAAAATAAATGTGAATGCAAAACGGTAATATCGCTAAAACCAATGATCCATTTCGGATGTTTTATAAATTTAGTGAAATCCAGTTTATCAATAATTCTTCCTGTACCGTAGCCTCCTCTTCCACATAGAATGGCGTCTATATTTTTGTCGTCCATCATTGTTTGCAGATCGTTGCACCTCTCTTCATCTGTTCCTGAAAAATAATGGAACTGATGGCCCAGCGTTTTACCGGTTATTACTTTAAATCCCCAATCAGTAAGGGTTTCAATACAAGTTCTTGCTCTTTCAAAAGGCATGTACCCGGCAGGGCAAATAATGCCAATTGTGTCTCCCGGTTTCAAATATGGTGGTATTCTGGTCATATCAATTTTAATAAAACAATTCAGCAATTCAACAATTACCCAATACATTCCAAGACTGTCTTTTCCTTCTTAACGCTCAATCTATGCTTCGCTCCGCACTTCAATGCATAATTTTCTTTTACATGCCCAACCGGAAAATCAAAGCAAACAGGGTAATGGTATTCTTGTACTTTTTCCATCACCATATCATAAATTGTTTTGCCAAATTCTTCTCCGGGATCGTCCGGTTTAATCCTGAATTCCCCGATAATTAAACCTTTGAGGCGGTCCAATTTTTTACTGCGTTTTAGATTCCAAAGCATACCGTCAATTTTATAAGCATATTCACCAACGTCTTCAATAAAGAGAATTTTATCTCTTGTATTTAAATCGGAAACACTCCCGTCGAGCATCTGGATAATAGATAGATTTCCTCCAACCAAATCTCCTGATCCTTCGCCATAGCGGTTTTCAGCTAAGGGCAATCTTTCATATTTCATTTTTTCCCCCACAAGGCATTGCCTGATGGACTCTATAGAATCTATCTGTGTTTGTGTTGCCTGTGAAAAATCGTCAGGGAAACTATTGCACATCTTTGAATGTAGTGTGGCAATTCCATAATTTTCATTAATGTGGCAATGAAAAACGGTAGCATCACTAAAGCCTATAATCCATTTGGGGTGTTTTACAAAATTTGTGAAATCAATCTTATCAATTATCCTAACCGCGCCATAGCCGCCACGTCCCAACATAATCGTTTTTATTTGCGGGTCGTCCAACATTTGCTGCAAGTCTTTTGCTCTTTCTTCATCAGTACCTGCATAAGTAAAATCCATCGCTCCAACGGTGTTGCCTATACGAATTTCAAATCCCCAATCCTTCATTTTATTAATAGCCGGCTGACATTCTTGAAGGGTGATATGGCCCGACGGGCAGCAGATTCCAATTAAATCTCCTTTTTTTAAATACGGAGGAATTTGCTTTGAGATATCTTCCCTGGTAAACGGTTTTTTATTGTTAAAAGCAGTACTAACGGTCGCTAAAGGGACAACCATTGATAGAAAATCTTTTCGGTTCATAAAATTCGATGCTTCATTTATAATTGAAAATCCATTCCGGATTTGAGCGCTGTTTTCCACCTGCGCAAATTGAACTCATAGTAAAATAGCGTTGTGCGTTGCGCCTTTTAAAACTCCTGCAGCTACGATTTCTACTGAAAATTTATACTGTACGATTTTTTATCCAATACCACTTTTCGATAGTTTTCTGCAGCTCAGGCATAGTGAATTCTAAAGATAATAAATTATGCTCAACAGCCTGGTAATTAAGCGAAGATGTAAAGTATTCAATCCTTTTTCATTGTTTATTCACGGTCAAAAATAATTCAGCAATATTTAGGATAAGAAGCCATTCACACTAGTCGGGTAAAAAAATATCCGTTTCTTTATGTAAAACTAACGTGCACACAATCGGAATTAATTATTGATGCTAAAAGTCTAAAGTCTTCCCCGGTAAAGAAGCTTTTATCGCGGATTTCTAATTATTTCGTAGTCAAAAAAAATCCTTTACAGGTTAGTAAAGGATTGAATTTTTATAGATAAATAAACTGTCGTATTTATTGCTTCGCGCTGGCTTTATTGTCTTTGGAAGCGTTATAAGCTGCCGCTGCGAGTACGTCTCCCGTAAGTTTTACAAATTTCACATCATCAGCGCCCGCAAATTTTACAGTAAGTGTTTTGTCAAACTGGCCTAATGCCGCGGCGTTGTAAGTTGCTTTTATTGTGCCTGTTTTGCCGGGAGCAATCGGTGTTTTTGTATAATCAGAAACTGTGCATCCGCAGGATGGAGTAGCCTGTTCTATCAATAAAGGATCTGTACCAATGTTGGTAACCACAATCTCTGCAGTAGCCGGAGTGTTCTGTTTTATTTTTCCAAAGTCATAAGTGCTTACATTTAACTTAGCAATTTCGTCTGCTTTCTTCTGTGCAAATAACGAGGTGGAAGTTAAAATAGCGACAGCTAATAGTAATCTTTTCATAATGTGTTTTTGTTTAATTTTATTGATCGTTTTTTAATGAGTTTAAAGAAGTATTTACAGGAGCAGAAGTTACAGGTGTTTTCCAAACCTCGCCATTTATAATTATTTGTTTGCTTTGATTACCATTGTAAATAATAGTAACCGGCTTGGTGAATGGACCCTCATTGGCAGCGTTATATCCTACTTTAATAATCGCAGTAGCGCCAACTGCTACCGTATCTTTGCTCCATTCAGGCGTTGTGCATCCGCAGATTGCTCTTACATTATCAAGGGCGAAGGGGGCGTTGCCTGTGTTGGTGAACGCAAAATCGTGAGTGACAGGCTTACCCTGTGGGATTTTACCGAAATCATACTCAGTCTCTTTTAATGTAAGGCTTTCTGTGGGGGATACAGGGGCTGCTGTTACATTCGTTTGAGTTTGTGAATAATTACTTGTCGCATTTTTATTCTTTTTGCTTACTTTAGTAATATTCGTTTGTGCTGTTGTAGCTAAAGAGATACCAATGCAGGCAATTATTGTAAATATTTTTTTCATAATATTTGTGTAACAATTTCAAAGATACTAAAACGCGATATATGGTTGCAAATTGTGAAAGGCTTTTGAGTTTTTTAACATTCCTCAATCATAATTAATATTTTTGCCGATATGGATACCAATCAAATCAGTGAAGAAAGCCTTTTAGAAAATCTCTCCTTTGAAAATTTCAGAGAAGAAGTTTTAAAAGATTACAAAGTGGTATGCGAGAGCCGGGAAACTAGTTTATTGAGTAGAAAGGAGGTTCTTACGGGCAAAGCGAAGTTTGGTATTTTTGGAGATGGGAAGGAGGTAGCACAGATAGCCATGGCAAAATTTTTTATGCCCGGTGATTTTCGCGCGGGATATTACAGGGATCAGACATTTATGTTCGCAAGCGGAATGGCTACTATAGAACAATTTTTTGCACAACTTTATTCAGATCCGGACATAAAAAATGAGCCTTTTAGCGCTGGCAGGCAGATGAATGCACACTTCGCCACACCATTTGTAGATGAAAATGGCAACTGGCTTGACCTCGCACACCGAAAAAATATCTCCGCGGATATGGCGCCTACTTCATCGCAAATGCCGCGTGCCGTTGGATTGGCTTTTGCATCCAAAGTTTTCAGGGAGGTAGCGCTGTTGCATGAATTTGAAAATCTGAGCGATAACGGAAACGAGATTTGCTTTTGTACGATAGGTGATGCAGCCACTTCTGAGGGGCATTTTTGGGAAGCTATCAATGCAGCCGGTGTTTTACAGATTCCTCTTGCTATATTTATATGGGACGATGGTTATGGTATTTCTGTTCCCAAAGAGTATCAAACTACGAAATCATCCATTTCTAAAGTTTTAAGTGGCTTTCAAAAAAAAGAAAATACCAATGGGATCAATATTTATAAATTGAAAGGTTGGGACTATGCGGGAATGTGCGAAATATTAGAAGGCGCTATTAAAAATATAAGAGAAACTCATACGCCTGCATTATTTCACGTGGAAGAACTAACACAACCGCAGGGGCATTCTACTTCCGGTAGCCACGAGCGATATAAAAGCTACGAAAGGCTTGCCTGGGAAAGAGAATGGGATGCAAAAAAACAAATGCGTGAATGGATTATACAGAATGCGCTCGCAAATGACGATGAACTTAGCGAAATTGAAAGAGAAGCAAAATTATTGGTGAAACAGAGCAGGAATAGTGCATGGGAAAAATACATAAATCCGGTAAAGAACCAGGTAAATGAAGTGGTAAGCCTCTTGCAAAAGTATAATGATGCCACTAAAAATAAAGAGGTTGAGGCAATGGTAAAGGAATTAAAAAGCAACCGGGAACCGCTAAGAAGGGATATCATGAAAACTTTGGCTACAGTGATCAACTTGCCTTTTCCGGGAAAAAATATCAATGAGGTTAAAGATTTCTATGAAAAACTGGTGAAGGAAAATAACAGCATTTTTAATTCTTACCTGTACAACGAGGGCCCGAAGTCTGCTTTGAAAGTGGCTCCTGTAGCGATTCAATATTCTGATGATACGGTAGTGAATGGCTTTGGTATCCTTAATAGGTACTTCGACCAGCTGTTCGCGAGCAATAAAAAGGTTATTGCCTTTGGAGAAGATCTGGGGCATATCGGTGATGTGAACCAGGGTTTCAGCGGATTGCAGGAAAAATACGGGAAGGGAAGAATTTCTGACACCGGCATTCGGGAACTTACTATAATTGGGCAGGGGATAGGGCTTGCGCTGCGAGGCTTACGCCCTATAGCAGAAATACAATACCTCGATTATTTACTTTTCGGATTGGAACCTTTAAGTGATGATGTTAGTACTACACACTTTCGCTCTTTTGGCCAGCAAAGTGTTCCGCTAATTGTAAGGACTAGAGGGCACCGGCTGGAAGGTATTTGGCATAGTGGCTCCCCGATGGGCATGATTATTAATTCTCTAAGAGGGATGTATATATGCGTGCCGAGAAACATGACCCAGGCAGTAGGAATGTACAATACGCTGTTAGAAAGCAATGATCCGGCTTTGATGATTGAGTGCCTTAACGGCTACAGGCTGAAAGAAAGGCTACCTTCTAATTTAATCGAATACAGGGTGGCGCTGGGCGTTCCGGAAATTATAAAACAAGGAACTGATATTACTATTGTTTCTTACGGTTCAATGCTTCGCATTATTGAGGAAGCTGCTGAAGTGCTGGATAAATTGAAAATCAGTTGTGAGATAATAGATGTGCAAACTTTATTGCCATTTGACATCCATCATGCAATTCTTGGCTCCTTGAAAAAGACAAATCGCATTCTATTTATTGATGAAGACGTGCCCGGAGGCGCGGCAGGTTTTATGTTTAATAACGTGATGGAAGAACAGGGTGGATATCGCTGGCTTGACGCCGCACCGCGCACGCTTACAGGAAAGAGTCATCGCCCGTCTTACGGAAGCGATGGGGACTATTTCAGTAAGCCAAATACCGAAGATATCATAAGGGTGGCAAAAGAAATTATGGCGGAATAAACTTTTTAATCTAACTAATAAGTACGAGGTAAAATATGATTACAGATGCTGAAAGGCGCTTTATCAATCAATGGCTTGATCAAAAAAGCGGTCCAAAATGGAAATATTATTTATTGTTTGGCATGGCATGGACCGTTGTTTCTTTTTTGGTGATATTTTTTCTTACAAAATTATTTACTTCATTGTGGAAAACCGGGGGGCAAAACTTTATCTATATTTTGATTGGCATTTCTTTAGTGGTTGGCATTTTTTATACGCATTTTACCTATAGTAATAATGAAAAAAAATATCATAAAATCATAGAGAGAGAAAAAAGGAATGCCAACTAATGCGCTAATGTTTTCTTTGATTTTTTTAGAATATCTTTTACAATCTTTTTGGCGTGCTCCCTTGAGTTTTCTATGAATAACCTATGTGTATTCATGCCGCCGCAGACTACTCCCGCAAGATAGATTCCTTTTACATTGGTTTCGTAACTGGTTTCATTGTAGATCGGTTTACATACTTCATCCGCTGACAACTCAACCCCTAAATCTTTTATGAATTTAAGATTAGGCATATAGCCCGTCATGGCTAACACCCAATCGTTAGGAATCGTAACAATTCCATCCGGCGTTGATATATCCACCTCTTTTTCTCTTATCTCTTTTAGTTCTGAATTAAAATACGCCTTTATAGATCCTTCTTTAATTCGGTTGTCTATATCAGGTTTTACCCAATATTTTACCCGTTCACTTATTTTATCCCCACGGATTATCATAGTTACGGTAGCGCCTTTGCGCCAGGTCTCCAAAGCTGCATCAATGGCGGAGTTAGCGGCACCCACCACCAATACATTTTGAAAAGCATAGTAATGTGGGTCGTCATAATAGTGTTTCACTTTCGGCAATTTTTCGCCCTTTACATTCAGCAGATAGGGAATGTCATAAAACCCGGTAGCAACAACAAGGTTCAGCGTCTCATATTCTGACTTTGAAGAAATTATCCTGAAATAATTTTTCGATTTTTTTACCTCTTTTACTTCTTCAAATAAATGAATATCAAGACCAAACGAAGTCACAATTCTTCTGTAATATTCGAGCGCTTCACTCCGGGTGGGCTTATTATTATTACTCACAAAAGGGACATTTCCAATCTCAAGCCTTTCGCTGGTACTGAAGAAAGTCATGTTAACGGGATAATTGTAGAGCGAATTTACCAATACTCCTTTTTCGAGAATAAGGTATTTCAAACCTGCTTTTTTTGCCTGGATGCCACATGCCAAACCGATCGGTCCGCCGCCTATAATGATGATATCAAAAATATTTTTTTTCATGGTACGCGAAGTTATTATAATATTTTTTTACAATCTTTCGAAGTTACTGTTGGAGTTGTCAGACAGTAAATCAACTTTTATGGAGTATTCTTATTTACACCAATTATAAAAGAAGCCGCGAACTAAAACCAGTCTGAAATAAGCGGAGAAATTTACAAATGAACTCTCCGGTGACTTTATTATACGCCGCATAAAATGAGTAAAAGACATAAAAAAAGGGCACTTTTCAATGCCCTAAAATTTTTATAAAAAAGGAATATATATTAACATTATGCCAATTCCACTGTGCTTTCCAGGTCATCATCCACCAGGATACGCCCACAATTCTCACAAACAATGATCTTCTTTCTTTGCTTCACTTCGCTTTGTTTTTGCGGAGGAATCGCATTAAAGCATCCACCACATGAATCCCTTTCTATCGGCACCACAGCAAGTCCATTACGGTAGTTGTTCCGGATTTTATCATAGCTGATTAATAATCTTTCTTCTACCGCAGCCCTGGCAGCTTCTTCCAGTTTCTTATATTGCTTTTCTTCTTTGTCGGTTTCTCCTATTATCTTTTCAAGCTCGCTTTTCTTAGCTTTCAAATTGGTTTCTTTCGCGCCAATCGCTTTTTTTGCCAATTCAAGTTGTCTCCCTTTTTCTGCAAGATCTTCGGTGGCATCTTTTATGTGCTTCTCTGCAAGTTTTACTTCCAGCGTCTGCATTTCCATTTCTTTATTAATAGCCTCAAATTCGCGGTTGTTTTTCACATTGTCGCTTTGCTTCTCATACTTTTTTACAAGATCACCCGAATCTTTAATAATCGTTTTCTTGTCTTCTATAAATTGCTGAATGCCATTTATTTCTTCCTCGATACGGTTCTGACGCGAATTTAAACCGGCTATTTCATCTTCAAGGTCACTTACCTCAATCGGTAATTCACCTTTTAATATCTGAAGGCCATCTAATTTGCTGTCAACTTTCTGAAGTTTTATAAGCGATGTTAATTTTTCCTCTACAGAATACTCTTTAACCTGTGCCATATATAGTGTAATGATTTTTGTATTTTCCAGATTTGTTAACCAGCGGTTATGTGTAATATTTAACCGGATTGGTATTCATTTCTGTTTTAAGGACGGCAAAGTTAGGGAATTTTTGCTGTAAAAAGTCAGTTAAAAGTTCAATAGTAAATTGCTCACTTTCATAATGGCCGATGTCTGCCAGTAAAATGCGTTCATCTGCGTCGAAAAATTCGTGATATTTTATATCGGAAGTTATGTAAACCGCTGCACCCGCGGCGATTGCGTTGGGAAGTAGGAAAATTCCAGCGCCCCCGCAAACAGCTATTTTAGTGACAGGTTTTTCTAAAAAACGGGTGTGTTTTATTAATGAAAGTCCAAAGGATGATTTGAGCATGCCAAGTAAGGATTTTTCTGATATACTCTCGTTCAATTCACCAATTAACCCGCTTCCGACGCCCGACTGTACGTTTTCCAGGTGGTGAATATAAAAGGCCACTTCTTCATAAGGGTGTGCTTCTTTTAGTGACGCAACAACTTTCGCCTGAAGCCGTGACGGAAAAATTACTTCAATCCTGGTTTCGTTTTCATCATGCCTTTCACCGATGTTACCAACGAAGGGGTTGCTGCCATCATTTGCTTTAAAGGTTCCGGTACCTTCTACGTTAAAACTGCATTCATCATATTTTCCGATGGCGCCGGCGCCAGCCTGGAACAACGCATTTCTCACCGCTTCCGCGTGTTTTACCGGAGCAAAAGTTACTAATTTTTGAAGGGTCGCTGGCCTTGGCAGTAATGCGCGACAGTTTTGCAAGCCTATTTTTTCAGCTATTTTTTTATTGACGCCCTCAGGCACATTGTCCAGGTTAGTATGAATGGCATAAATAGCAATATCTTTTTTGATGGCAGCGATAATGGTGCGTTCTACATAATTCTTACCGTTTAGTTTCTTCAGTCCCCTGAAAATAATCGGATGGTGCGCAACAATTAAATTGCATTTTTTTTGAACCGCTTCTTCTACGACGGATTCCGTAACATCAAGGGAAGTAATGATTCCGTGGCATTCCATTTCGTCATTGCCGGTTAGCAAGCCGGCGTTATCATAACTCTCCTGTAGGCTAAGCGGGGCAATGCCTTCAAGATAGTTGGTAATCTCTTTAATTTTCATATTATGACTTTTGGTAAAGATAAGCATGAGGAAAAGAAAGCGATCAATAGGAGAAGACGAAAAATAGTATTCTGTTTTTAAAGAACAGCATAACAACAGCAAACCGACAAATAGCCGGTATTTCTATTTGTACAAGTGTAACCTGCCAGGTTTTTGTTTCAAGTAACTATTGCTTCGTCATGTGGAGCACATACGGCTGAGTGGTTCCCCAAGGCGCGAGTTCCATTGTTGGGTTTCCTTTTTTAGTAAACCGCCAGCTACGTGAAAGAAAATCAAATTCAGGAACGGTAGTCGGCAAAGCGATGTTTAGTTGACTATAATCAGAATTGCTGCTCCAGGTACCCATATAAGTATTACTTCCCTTTGTGGCTTTCAAAGGACCATGATAGTAATCCGTTTTCAAAAGCACAAATATATAACCACTGTATTCTGAAGTAATGTCGCCGGTACTATCTATAGCGAGCGTAACGGTGCAATTCTTCCCAATCACATTATCACTAAAATATTTTTCGAGTACCGATTGACTGATACTTTTTTTACAGGCGGTAAAACATAAAAACGAGCCTACAAGAAATAAGGAAGCGTATTTTATCATTCTTATTGAATTGTTATATTATTTAATTCAAAGACAACGAAATTAATTTATAAAAATTGTCGCTTTTGCTCCGGTCAAGAAGGCGTCGCCCGAGGTTAACCTTCTCTCCGCAAATCATTGCCAGCCATTGCAAGATAATTATTCTATAAATTCTTTTAAACATTGAGCAACAAACATTTTACTATCTTTAACTCAGAAAAATATATATGGCTTGCTTAAAGAAAATTTCATTGTTTTTTTCCTTTACTATTTTTTTTATCCAAGGTTATTCACAGATTTTTGGCGGCGAACCTTCTTCTGTAAAATGGAAGCAAATTAATACAACTGATTCCCGCGTTATTTTTCCTGCAGGGCTTGATTCTGTTGCCACGAGAATTACTAACATTATCGCTTACATAAAAGATTCTACTGAAAGAACAATCGGCGGAAGATCAAAAAAGATCAATCTTGTTCTTCATGATCAAACTACCGTTTCTAACGCTTATGTAAGCCTTGGCCCTTTTAGAAGTGAATTTTATTTAACACCCAACCAAAATAGTTTTGAAATAGGAAGCCTTCCATGGCCTGACCAGCTTACCATTCACGAATACAGGCATGTAGAGCAATACAACAATTTTGATGTCGGCCTTTCAAAAGTAATGAGGATTCTTTTTGGCCAGGAAGGCCAGGCGCTCGCCAACGACGCGGCAATACCCAACTGGTTTTTTGAAGGCGATGCGGTGTTTAATGAAACAAATATTAGTAAACAAGGTCGCGGAAGGCTGCCTTTCTTTTTTGACGATTATCGTGCGCTTTGGAAAGCGGGAAAAAACTATAGCTGGATGAAGTTGCGAAACGGCTCATTGAAAGATTTCGTCCCGGATCATTATCCGCTGGGCTATTTGATGGTATCTTATGGACGCGAAAAATATGGCGATGACTTTTGGAAAAATGTAACTCATGACGCGGCATCTTATAAAAGTTTATTCTATCCGTTTCAACATGCGATAAAAAAATACGCAGGTGTGGATTATGTAACCTTCAGAAACAACGCATTTGATTTTTTTAAAAAAGAGTTCGGGCTCTCCAATCCTCCCGCACTGAAAGAGGCAGTGGAGAAGAAAGAATTGGGAGAATTTAGAGATGAACAATTCCCCGCATTTACTGAAGATGGCTCGTTGATTTTAGTAAAAAATACTTTCAAAGAAAATCCGCAGTTTGTAATGCGGAAAAAAAATGGTGATGAGCGTACAATAAGGACACAGGATTATACAATTTACCCCTATTTCAGCTACCGCAATGGTAAGATAGCTTATGCTTCTTTTCGCCCGGATATACGATGGGGTTACCGTGATTACAGTGATCTACAGATTCTTGACATTACTAACGATAAACAATACACGCTTACGAAAAGAAGTAAATATTTTTCTCCTGATATAAGCGCTGATGGGCGAAAAATAATCGCAGTGCATGAACCTGTAAGTGGAAGAGACAATCTTCAGTTACTGGATTCCAAAACCGGGAAAATCCTTCATGAAATCCCTAACCCTCGTAAACTATTTTATACTTATCCTAAATTTTTTGATGACCACAAAATTATTTCCGCTGTAAGAGATTCTGAAGGAAAGATGTCCCTACAGGTACTTGACCTTACCAATGATAAAACTGACTATCTGCTTCCGTTCGCTTATAATGTAATTGGGTTCCCTTTCTTTCTGCACGACACGCTTTATTTTTCTTATGCTTATAAACAAAATGATCAGTTGTTCGCGTACACATTCAGCGATAAAAAATTATGGCTTATAGAAGCAGAAAAGGAACAGGGTTTGGGTAAATACTATGCGTCCGCAAATGACTCAAACATGGTGTGGAGCTCATTTACCGCAGAAGGCTTTCGATTGCAACAATACTCAAAACAATCTCTTAAATTTTCAGAAGTGAATATCGGAAGCCTTGCTGAAACCAGCCCCGACTTTGGTGTAACTGCTATCAACAACACCAACGCTGATTTATTAAACTTTGTTCCAAGGGATACTTTTGCGATAAAAAAATATCGTAAGAGTTTTCAGATTTTTAATTTTCACAGCATTGAACCTGCAGTGAATGATCCTCAATACACACTGAGCCTTATCAGTGAAAATATTTTAAATACACTTCAATCAACCTTGTCCTTTACATACGACCGTGCAGAAAAATATAAAGAGTTAAGTTTTGATGCTACTTATGCCGCCTGGTTTCCGTACCTGTCGGTGGGTGTCAAATACCTCATTGACAGAAGTTCTTTATTTCGTCAAAATCTTATTCATTATAATCAATTGGAACCTTATGCAGGATTTAATATTCCACTCAATTTCAGTAAAGGGCGATCCTTTACTTATCTGAATTTTGGATCGCAATATGTTTATAGCAGCGCCGCATTCAGAGGGCCTTTTAAAGACTCATTAGGAACGCCTTCCTATAGTTATAACAGTAATTTTTTAACCTTTAGTCATCAGATTCAACAAGCGCAGCAACAGATCTTCCCGGGCTTTGCACAAACGCTTTCTCTTTCCTATAAAACTCCTTTATTGAGATATAAAGGGTACCAATATGTAGCAAATGGCAATTTATATTTCCCAGGCTTTGCCAAAACGCACAGCGTTGTTTTAAATGGCGCTTATTTGAAAAAAGATAGTGTCAATCAAATTAATTTCTCCAGCGACTTTCCATTTTCAAGAGGTTACCAGGCAGTGAATTTTTATCAAATGTACAAATGGGGAATTAATTATCATTTACCGTTAACCCTTCCTGACCGCGGCTTTGCAGATATCATTTATTTTTTAAGAGTACGTGGAAATTTATTTTACGATGATACCGAGGTAAAAGATTTTTATTCAAACAAGACTCCTTACAGTGCCGGTTTCCGCTCTACCGGAACTGAGATTTATTTCGATACCAAATGGTGGAACCAGGTAAATGTTTCTTTTGGAATCAGGTACAGCAGACTGTTAGACAAAGACCTTTATGGCGGCACTGGCTATAATCGCTGGGAAATTATTTTGCCGGTGAATATTTTGAATCAGTAGGTACTTTGCTCTATCGGATTTCCTCAAATCAAGAATGTAAAAAAGATAAAAATCCGTATTATTTCTTTGTTCACTGTACTGGCGCCGGCCTCCAGACTGTGACCGCCCGTTACTATCGCGACTTTAGTGACGTTTGTTTAATCAATCTTCAACTAATTCCCCCATTCTTTTAATGATATACGCTTCACTTTTCTTTTCATAGAACCCCAGGTATAAAAAATGGTCTTTTCCAAAGACGGATATTACAGATTTATTGTCGTCGTCTAATTCGCCGCCGATCAATTCAGCAATACTTTTTACTTCATTGCCATTTTCAATATGCTCAAAAGTACCCGGCTGAAATATACATTTAAAATAAGTATCTTTTGAAAAATTGCCGGGACTATAGCCGGTAAAATGACCGGGTGTTGATGGCATCGTAACCACTCCCCCCGGCGTTGAGAAACTACCTCCGGGTATTCCGGGTGAAAAGCCTCCCCCGCCGCCGCTCTTAGGTTTGTAATAGCTTTCTACGAGTAATTCAATCTGATCTTTTCCTTTATCTGCTAATGCAAATACCAGGTCTCCGTTCAATGCCTTTTTAATAAACTGCTTTGTGTTTTTCAGTCGCAATTCTCTGTTGACTGCAAAAATAGCAGAGCCCTTCTTTTTAAAAACTATCGCGCTGTTTTTAAAATCCATTGTATCGTTTTCTGATGCCACATAAGTTTTGATTAAATCCCCGCTGTTATAATCATAAAATGAAATAGAAAGTTCTGAATTGTACAAATTGCCATTAACAAGAATATTTTTATATAAAAAGGAATTGAACCTTCCTGTAATAATTGTTTCCGGCATATCTCCCTCTAACTGTTGTTTAAAAATTTTCTTTTTTATGTCGCCTGTTTTTAAATTCACTTCTGTAATATATGTGGCATCATGATGCTCATTTGAAATATAAACAGTGTTCCCTGAATAATATATTTTATTCGCAACCGCAAGTTTCTCTATGCTTTGTTTTCCAGGCCCGATAATTGGTGCATCATCCATCAGTTTCGCCGCTGACAGCCTTTTACTAATGATATTCAAAGTAACGGTGATGGTATCAAATAACACCCCGCCCTTTTTAGCATTGCTGATAATATTCAGTTCACTAGTTTTTTTGGAAGCAGTAATTAAGCAAAAAACATTGGACGTAGTGAATCCGGAAATGATCGATTCTTTTTTACCCACTTCCAGTTCAGAAACAAACTTCTCGGTTTTATTTATAAAATCAATTTCATTTATTTCAAATTTTTTATCATATAAACTATAAATACCAAATTCTTTCTGCCTGGTACCTACAATGCACATGTTATCAAATCGATCATCTGGGAGCACGGAATATGCGCCCCTTGTTAAAGAAAACTGGTTAATAATTTTCCAATTACTGTCGATGATATATCGCTCAACTGATTTGTTATCCACGAGGGTTAAATGCAGTTCTCCCGAATTTTGATCAACAGTTGTAAATGCCCGATATGATTTTGGCGAAATACCTTGTTTGAATTTTTTATTTATAATCAATGCAGTGTCTTGCGAATAAGAATTAATACAAAAAAGTACGGCGAAGGAAAACAATAAGATTTTCAATGTTCAGAGTTTTAGGTAAAGAGAATTGGTATTTCCTCATAAGCAGAGGGGATATAAAAGTAGTAAAATGGATTTTGTTTTTTCAAATTTTAGTTCTTAAATTCAAAATAACGAAGAGAATAATATAAAACTTATTTTAAAATTCTGAGTTGCAAGTTCAGAATTAAGTGATAGAAATCCCTACTTTTGACAACAAACAGAATTTGCCGATGAATACAAACGGCGACCAGCCTGACTATCTGTGGAAAAGTGTCATTGAGGATTTGTTTCCTGATTTTCTACGTTTCTTCTATCCCGAAGCCGACCAGATTTTTAATCTGAAAAAGTTTGAGTTTCTTGATAAAGAACTGCAGAAGCTTTATCCGGACAAGGAAGGTGGCACACGTCGCCGGTATGTTGATAAGCTCGTAAAAGTACAGCTAAAGAGAGGTGGTGAGCAATGGATACTCATCCATATCGAAGTGCAGGGCTACGCCGATAAACAGTTTGCACAAAGGATGTTCCAATACTTTTATCGCATATTGGACAGGTACAGGCAGCCGGTAACAGCCATCGCCATCTTTACAGGTTCAAAGGGGCAAACTCCTGATCATTATGAAATGGAACTATTAGGTACACGGCTGAAATATCAATACAATACCTACAGAATTATTGATCAGCCGGAAGAAACCTTAAAAGCCGCTATTCAAAACCCGTTTGCACAGGTGATATTAGGCGCCCGTACAGCATTAATGTCTGGAAAAATGACTGATGAAGAATTGATGACACGACACGAATGGGTGTTCAGTGCGTTAGACAAAACACTTTCCAACAGGCATAAAATGGCAATTTTTGCATTTGTCAGAGACTTTGTGCAATTTTCCAATCCCGGTAATTATCGTATATTTGAAAAGAAATTAGAAACCATCACCGGAAAAAAGAATGTTATGGGTGTGAAAGAAGCATTAATACAGCAAGGCATTGAAAAAGGCATTGAGCAAGGTATTGAAAAAGGCAAAGAGCAGGTAATAAAAAACCTGCTTTCTACGGATAAATTTACTGTTGCTGAAATTGCCAATTTTGCCAACATTACTGAGGCCTATGTACGCAGAGTAAGGAAGTCATTAAAAAACAAATAGGAAATTTTATTTCAAATAAAACAACAAAGCCTTCATCATTTAAGGCTTTTTTTATTGCCGGTTTTCTTTTAATAAAGAGATTATTTTTTCTTCACAATAAAAGTTTTTGCATTCCTGTATTATTTCTTGCCGTGGCAACGTTTGTATTTTTTACCGCTGCACATAGGTACGGTGTGTTGAGCGATGTGCTGCTGTAATTATTGACCACCGCCGAAATATATGTTTCATCATCATCCCTGTTTTCGCGCGAGGTTATAGTTAGGATTTAGCGCAAGCGTCCACTTGTGCGCTTAGTAAAGAGAATTTTTTGTGGAAAAAAGAAATTGCGTGAAAAAAGAAAATTGACCTTACTGTTTACTGGCACAAGCGAATGGCAGTGGCACAAGCGAACGCTTGCGCCAACAAGGGCGGACGCTTGCGCCAACAAAGAGAAATATCCGCTCTGGAAAATATCTCCCGACTTGTGATTGCGTTATTGTCGCTCTGGAAGGATTTAATAAAAATAAGAATTCGGCTTATTTCTTTGCTTAAGGGCTGCAAAAAAACTATTGCGACATTAAGAAGAAGATTGATTCGTGACACACGAATCACGGAAAGGGAAACATTAATATACAGCAGACAAACAAATAACACGGTTTTCTATTCCCTTAAACTTCTTTATACATATTCAATTTATGCAGTTCAAGAATCGTTGTTCTGCCATCATCGCTCTCACGAAACATGGGAATAAATTTCCGGCCAAATAATATTTCATTATAAGTATAGGAAGTCCGTTGTTGCACGTAGTTGGAAAACACATCATCAAAACCCCGAAGCGATACGTATATTTCTGCATCGGCGTTTTTCATATCTTCTTCTGTAAAGCCATAAAACGGGCTTTTCTCATCAATAGGATGCACCACGGTCCAGCTCATCGCCATGCTTTCTACTTTTGTTCTTTCCAGGTCCAGCGTAAAATATTTATAATCGGGCTTCCCATTCTCAACTAAAAGCAAACCTGTATTAACTCTCACTTCAAGATCGGTAAGCGAATGCATGTCCTTATATCCGGCAAAGCGAAACATGAGCGCCACTCCATCTTTATAAGGACTTATCAGCGCTTCATCGCTAAAAATCAGGTAGCTCTTTGGTTTTGAAAAACGGCCATAGATGAGACCTGTAGCAATGGCAAGAGAAAGAAAACCTGTGAGCGCCTCAATTGCCGCCACCACATTTACTCCGTCTCCGACGGGGCTTACATGTCCATAGCCAACCGTAGTAATGGTTTGCGTGCTGAAATAAAGTAATTCCCTGAAAATTTTCCAATCGTTTCCGGGTATGAGCCCATCAAATTCAGAAGGACCTAACCCGAAATATATAAAAGTAAAAATGATATTGATAATGATGTAAAAAAGAAAGATTACCGTTATAAATTTCCAGGTAGAAAGATTCAACATATCATGGAACATGCTAAATCTTTTAAGGAAAGGCATTCCTACTTTTACTAAATTATAACTGCCATCCTTGTTGAGAAAACGGCCACCCGTATCACTACTATTGGTTGCGAAACCGGTATCGTTGTTTATTTTAGAAAAGGGATTTATTTTCTTTGGTAGAGATAACATTAAAATATATCATTTAAAAAGCAAATTTATAAATCATTTGGTGAAAGTGAATTTGAAATTAGCCGCATCGCGCTTTCGATAAGAATTAAAAACTGAACCGGACAATTCATCCTTCAGTAAACCGATAAATGAACCGGATTTTTATTTTCGTTAGCGAGGAGGAAGTTGGCAAGGGGCAAATTAATGAATTTTTAAAAGCCTTCTTCTGAAAAATAGATTTCGCAGACAGAATGTCTATTTTGCTTTTAAACATTTTTTAGAATTGGCATCTCATAAAATTATTTCGAAGAAATAAATACTTCGTGGCCTTCGTGTCTTAGTGGGAAGAAAAAAATCCCATAAAATCACGAACCTGCCTCGTCGGCAGACAGGGAATACGAAGGAAAAATACTTCGTATTTTATTATAAGCCGGTTAGCTTTTTAAAAATGATGATTCAGGGTTTTGAGCCTTGCGCAGTATAAATCATTGAACTCTTTTAATCTCATAAACACTAATTCAGACAAAATTAAAAAGAGCTGATAATTTCGTCATATTTTGCTTGGGAAAAAGGAAAACTTCAAGATAAGATTATCTAAAAAAGATTTGCTGTGAAAATATTTAAAAGATTTGAGTTAGATGCTGATAATTTAATAATTACTTCTTTTTTTAATTTCATTGTTTTATTAAATTGCATTATGATTTTTTAACCCCTTGAAGATGAGTAAAAACGATAAATATAAAAAGAAGAAAAAAAGCTATGCTCCCTTTTATTTCCTTGCAGCTGCAGTGATTACTGCAGTTATGGTTAAAGCAATTATAGATGAAGGAAGAAAGATAAAGGAGGAAAATGATCCGCTGGCTTTTGATGTGTATTGGTGATGGGGTGTCAGCATTCAGCCTTCAGTTTTGAGCCTTCAGCAATTAGCCTTCAGCTTTGAACTTACCCAATTAATTACTGCTTTCTTAAATGATTTTCAAATATCATCGCGGCACCTTGCCCAACGCCAACGCACATAGTTGCAAGTCCGTAACGGGAACCCCTTCTTTGCATTTCATGTAATAATGTAGTAGCAATCCTCGCGCCACTGCAGCCCAGCGGATGCCCTATTGAAATAGAGCCGCCGTTGACATTTACCTTTTCCAGGTCGAGTCCGAGATCATGGATACAGGCGATGGATTGCGAAGCAAACGCCTCATTGAGTTCTATCAAATCCAAATCACTAACGGTAAGGCCTGCACGCTTTAGCGCCTTCTGTGTTGCAGCCACGGGGCCTATTCCCATGATAGCGGGATCTACACCTGCTACTGCCATGCTAATTACTTTTGCCATCGGTTTCAGTTCGTATTTTTTAACCATACTTTCGCTGCAGAGCATCAGCATAGCAGCGCCGTCATTAATTCCTGAAGAATTGCCTGCGGTAACTGTTCCGTCTTTTTCAAATGCCGGCCGTAGCTGGGATAATTTTTCCAGGGAGCTTTTTCTGGGATGTTCATCTGTGTCAAAAATGATGCGGTCGGTTTTATTGGGAGTGATTTCAACCGGCACAATTTCGTCTTTCCATTTTCCGGCAGCGAGTGCGGCAAAATATTTTTGCTGACTTTCCAAAGCAAATTCGTCCTGTGCATGCCGCGAAATTTTCCATTGCTTTGCCACATTTTCAGCGGTTTCGCCCATGGAATAAGGATAATATTTTTCTATCAATTTTTTGTTGGGAAAGCGCCATCCAATCGTGGAATCATAAATTTCTGTCTTTCTGCTGAAGGCGCCATCAGATTTACTCATTACAAATGGCGCACGGGTCATACTTTCTACGCCACCCGCCAAAAAAATATTTCCATCACCACACATAATGGCGCGCGACGCATCCATCACTGCCTGCAAACCACTGGCACACAAACGGTTTACGGTGTTCCCGGCAACTGAAACCGGCAATCCTGCCAGCAGCGCCGCCATGCGGGCTACATTCCGGTTATCTTCGCCCGCCTGGTTGGCATCGCCCGCGATCACATCCTCTATTTCATTTACATCGATTTTGCCGTTTCGTGTTACCAAAGCTTTTATAAGATCAGACAGCATATCGTCCGGGCGTATGGTACTCAAAGCTCCGCCGTATCTGCCTATCGCGGTTCTAAGTGCATCAACCACATATACTTTTTCCATCTTTATTTTTTTTAAAAGACTTGCAAGATAATAGTTTCTTCAGAATGGTTTAGAGTGTTTAGAATGGTTTAGAGGGTTTAGAAGTTTAGGGGTTTAGGAAACAATTTAACAAGAAAACATTTTGACAATAAAACAATTAATACATCTTTGCAAAATGAGCGCTCAAACGAATATCAGGACACTTACTTTGGATGAATTAACCGAATATTTTTTATCTGTCGGAGATAAGAAATTTCGCGCAAAACAAGTGTGGGAATGGATTTGGAAAAAACATGCCCGTAGTTTTGAAGACATGACCAACCTGAGCAAAGAATTAAGAGATTCTCTTTCAAAAAATTTTTCTTTTCCATCGTTGTCGTCTGATGTATCGCAATACAGCAGTGACGGCACGATAAAGAGCCGGTTCAAAACTTTTGACGGACACCTGGTGGAAGGCGTTTTGATTCCTGTAGATGACCGCCAGACTGCCTGTGTTTCTTCCCAGGTGGGGTGCAGCCTCAGTTGTAAATTCTGCGCCACTGGTTTTATGGACAGAAAAAGAAACCTGACTTTCGATGAAATTTATGACGAAGCAGCATTACTAAACGAGATGGCAGAAAAAACTTATGGGAAAAGATTAAGCAACATTGTTTTTATGGGAATGGGTGAGCCGTTGCTGAATTATAAAAACGTGTTGAAAGCCATTGAACGCATCACCGCGCCGGACGGGCTGGGCATGGGTTCCAGGAGAGTGACGGTTTCTACTTCGGGTATTTCAAAAATGATAAAACAGTTGGGTGATGATGGCGTAAAATTCAACCTGGCATTATCGCTCCACGCAGCCAATGATAAAAAGAGAAGCGAGTTAATGCCCATCAATGAAACCAATAACATCAAATCGCTAATTGAAGCGCTGAATTATTTTTATGATAAAACGAAAAACGATATCACGTTTGAATATATTCTATTTAAGAATGAAAACGATTCTATCCGGGACGCCGATGACCTGATAAAAATTTACCGGCAGGTTCCGGTTCACCTTATCAATGTAATTGAATATAACCCGATTGAAAATGCGGATTACCAAAAACCCGATAAAGAAGCCACCCAAAAATTCATGGATTATCTTGCTGCTCATCGCGTGAATGTGAGACTGAGAGTGAGTCGGGGTAAAGATATTGACGCCGCATGTGGTCAACTGGCGAACAAAGATTTGCATGGTAGTTTGGTAAAATAGAAATTCGCAATATTTATTGGTTCGCTAAAAATTATGAAGCAGAGAATATATCAGATAGACGCATTTACCGACAAAGTTTTTTCAGGAAATCCGGCAGCCGTTTGTCCGCTTGACCAATGGTTAGATGACGATATAATGCAAAAAATAGCAATGGAAAATAACCTTGCTGAAACGGCATTTTATGTAAAGAAGGATAATCAATACCAAATAAGATGGTTTACCCCTTTAGCGGAAGTTGACCTGTGTGGCCACGCAACGTTAGCGGCAGCTTTCGTTATCTTCAACTACGAAAATCATAGCCAAAATATCATTCACTTCTATTCTCCAAAAAGCGGAGCATTGCAGGTTGCTAAAAAAGGAGAATTATTGATACTGAATTTTCCCACAGACATTTTTCAACAAGTAGAATTATCCAAAGAAATAATTGATTGTTTCAACTTCAAACCACACTTGGCTTTTAAAGGTAAGACAGACTACTTACTTGTGTTCGACAACGAAGATGAGATAAGGGAGGCGATTCCTGTATTTGACTCGATTTCAAAATTAGAGGGGCGTGGAATTATTATTACTGCTAAAGGCGACAAGGTCGATTTTGTCTCAAGATTTTTTGCTCCGAAATTTGGCATTAATGAAGATCCTGTAACTGGTTCAGCTCACACAACTTTAATTCCATATTGGGCAAAACAACTTGGTAAGATTGAGCTGACAGCGATACAACTTTCAGGTCGTAAAGGATATTTACAGTGTAAATATTTAAATGACCGGGTTGAAATTGGCGGACAAGGGAAGTTATATTTATTCGGAGAAATCTATCTGAAATAGAAAAATCACCACTAATACCAGGGCCGGGATGTGTTAAGTTTTTGAAAAGGAGATGCTTACAAAATAGGATTCCGCGTTTTTTGTCAGTTTACTGGGTACCATGAAAGATTTGCAGGAATGTCAGCGCAGTAAAAAAGTTGTGATAACTTTCTAAATGGTCGTGGAAACGTGTGTAAAATTGGAGCAACGCGATAAGGCATCCGGCATTGATGCAGAAACATTGCGAATCTTTAAAAAGAAAGTAGCAGAGAAGCAACATGCCGGTACAATATTATTTTTGTCCTCCCCAAAGAGTAAAGACTCCTCAGTTTCTGCAGGGATAAATTCGGGTTATCATAGAAAATAATTCCATAAAAATTCAAAAAAATATCAGGAAGGATATACATTTACTACAAACCTCATTCGATTATGCCACCAAACATAAAGATACTGGTGCTTGAAAGCAACGAAGCAGATGTGGAATTGATCCGGCACCGGTTGCGGAAAGCAAAAATTAATTTCGAAATAAGAGCGGTTATTAACAAAGCTTCCTACAGTATTGAGTTAGACGCATATCAGCCTGATGTGATCCTGGCAAATCACCGTGTAAAAGATATGGATGCTAAGCAAGCTCTTAAGCTAAGCAATAAAAAAAAATATCAAATTCCATTTATCCTGGTAACCGATAAAGTAGATGAATTATTTGCGGTGGAAATGATGAAATCAGGCGCAACGGATTACCTGTTGAAAGAGAATATTTCGAAGCTTCCCCAAACTATTAAATTAGCCTTAAATAACGCAGAAACATTACTAAAAAAGCGGGAAGAAAGTCAGAGCGATATATTGCAAAAAAGCCTCTCCCGGAATGCGGCTTTTTTAAATGCTATCCCCGACCTGATTTTTCTGACCAACCGTTTCGGAGTCATCACTGATTTTAAGGCTTCAAGGGAAATGGAGCCTTTTGTAAGCCCCGAGCATTTCCTTGGTAAAAGTTGTGCAGAAGTTCTTCCCGCTCCAATAGCATCGGAAATTTTAATAAATATCACGATTGCACTTGAGGGTGGCAAATTGCCGGTACACGAGTACCAACTGCCGTACCCTGATGGCGTCCACGAATTTGAAGCCCGATATGCGGCTGTCACCGAAAATGAAGTGCTTACCATCGTAAGAGATATAACCTTTAATAAACAGGCCGAACAAAAAATTTTAAAAGAAAAGGAAATCTCCGAATCTATTATTAATAGTTTGCCCGGGGTATTTTACCTGTGTAGCAAGGAAGGAAAATTCCTGCGATGGAATAAAACCTGGGAGCAAATATCAGGATTTGTTCCGGAAGAAATAAGCCAAATGCATCCGCTCGACTTCTTTGACGTAAAGGAGAGAGAATTGGTCGCTGAAAAAGTAGCAAATGTGTTTAAATCCGGATCAGACAGCTTAAAGGTTAACCTGTTGCAAAAATCAGGAAAGCCGGCTCCCTATTTTTTTACCGGCAAGAAGATTCATTATGAAGGCCAACCCAGTATGATAGGGATAGGAATGGACCTCTCAGAGTTGACGAAGGCTCAGGATGCCTTACGCAGAAATGAAGAAAAATTACGAACATTGGTAGAACAGGCATCTGACGGCATTTGCATCGCTGATGAGAATTACCAATTTATTGAGGTAAACAATAAATTCTCGGAGATGCTTGGTTACTCCAAGGAAGAATTGCTTCAATTGAAAATGACAAATCTCTCCACGCTCAGGCCCGGAGATATACGCCCAAGGTTTAATGAAATCAGGCAGGGAAATTCTACTCTATTTGAACGGAACCTTAAGCGGAAAGACGGATCCGTTTTCCCCGTTGAAATAAGCGCCACAATGATACAGCAAAAGTATTATTTAAGCTTCGTAAGAGACATAACAGAGCGAAAAAGCGCCCGGGATATCCTTTCCGGAGAAAAGGAAGTAATGGAAATGATAGCGACCGAAAAGCCCTTGAGAGAGATTCTTCGGAAAATAGCGCTGAATTATGAATCCGTTTGTGATGATACTATTTGTTCCATCTTACTCCTAAACAAGGAAAAAACCCTGCTGTTACATGGCGCAGGGCCGGGTTTGACGGATTCTTACAACGACCACATTAATGGCATTCCCATCGGTCCAAAAAATGGTTCCTGCGGAACAGCGGTATTTAGAAAAGAAAGAGTGGTTGTATCGGATATCGCAAATGATCCTTTGTGGGAAAATATCAGTGATTTGCCTCTTAGCATTGGGTTGAAATCTTGCTGGTCCAGCCCAATATTTGACAAGGACCACAAAGTGCTGGGAACATTTGGCATTTATAGCAGGAAGGTGCGACAACCGGGCAAGGAAGAGTTATTACAAATAGACCGGTCAACCAACCTGGTAAGAATTGCCCTGGAACGTCATACACATGAAATTGAACTCAAAGAAAGTGAAGAAAAATTTCGCACGCTTGTAGAACGAGTTTCAGACGCGTTTGTGGCTCTTGACAAGAACTGGAACTACACTTATGTAAATAAAAAGGCAGGAGAATTGTTAGGCCGTGATGCTGACCATCTTCTTGGTAAAAATATCTGGAATGAGTTTCCTCAAGCTGTTGGAAAACAATTCCACCAGGCCTGCGCCAAGGCCATGAACGAACAAAAACAAAACACATTATCTTACTATTATCCAACATTAGACAAGTGGTTTGAAAATAATCTTTATCCATCCAAAGCGGGACTTTCGGTGTATTTCAAGGACATTACAGAGCAAAAACTGGCCGAGCAAAAGATAATGAAAAGCAACAGGTTATATTATTTTCTGAGCCATTTTAACCAGATGATTGTTTACGCCGGAGATGAAAAAACTTTATTTAAAGAAGCGTGTAAAATTGCTGTCAATATTGGTGATTTTAGAATGGCGTGGATAGGCCTGATTGATAAAGAGACACTCGATCTGGAACCTTTAGCATTTGACGGCGCCGAATTGGGATATCTTTCTGAAATTAAACTTAAAGCTGATAATTCGGTACCTGAAGGCCAGGGTCCATCAGGAATGGCAATGACCCAGGGCAAAACAATTGCCTGCAATGACATTGATACAGATCCTAAAATGGCCCGATGGAAAGTTCCTGCAATGAAAAGAAATTATCACTCTAATATCGGTCTTCCGATAAAGAAATTTGGAAAAGTAATCGGAGCCTTCACACTATATGCTGATACAAAAAATTTTTTCGACGAAAAAGAAATAGAACTTTTGGAAGGAGCCACACGAAATATATCTTTTGCACTGGAAACTCTTGAAAAAACTGCCATGCAGAAAAAAGCAGATCAGGAGTTGGTTAAATCAAACAGGCAATTTCAAAATCTTGTAGAAAATATACCGGGTGTTTATTGGGTAAATAACCTGGAACCCCATGAGTTGATGTATATAAGCCCTTCCTACGAGACTGTATGGGGAAGAAAATGTGAAGATCATTACCGGAATCCCACGGATTTTGTAGAGTCAATCCACCCCGAAGACAAAGGAAGAGTATTCGAAGCTTATGAAAATATTGGCACCACGCTTAAAACAAATATTATATACAGGATCATAAGACCGGAAGGCTCCATAAGGTGGATATCAGCCAAAACAAATGTTGTAATCGATAATGGCGTCAAACGGGAATATGGATATGCGGAAGATATTACCGAAAGGAGAATGGTAGAAATTGAACTCGCAGAGAGTGAAAACAGGTTAAAAGCAATACTGCAAAATGAACCTGAATGCGTAAAATTGATTGACGAGGAAGGTCGTCTGCTGGACATGAATCCTGCAGGGCTTGCGATGATTGAAGCGGATAGTCTTGAGATGGTTAAAGGAGAAAAAGTTATTAATCTGGTAAATGAGCCATATAAAGCAACATTTATTGAATTAATAGAAAATGTTTTCATTGGCAGAGATGCAACAATGGAGTTTACGATTACGGGACTTAAAGGGACAGAAAGGTGGATGGAAACCCATGCGGTTCCATTTAGAAATGCGGATGGTAAAATTATTTCTTTGTTAGCAGTAACCCGCGATATTTCCAAACGTAAGACGGCGGAAGCGAACGAAAAGCAGCTGACCAAAAAATTACTAAAAGGTGCAGAAATCGCACATTTCGGATTTATAGATTGGAACCTTGTCAGCAACCAGATGAATCTCTCACAACAGGCAAATGAAATATTTGGCATCAAAGAGGATCATTTAATATCAGCAACCTTTATCAAGGAAATAGTCCATCCCGATGATGTAAAATTGATTCACGAAAACCTGGCATTGGCAGCGAAAGACCTGGGAGAGTTTAACCTCGATCATCGCATCGTTGGCCCGGACGGATCTATAAGATGGGTAAATACACGCGGCGAATTGTATGGAGACGAAACGGGAAATCCCATACGATTTTTTGGGACAGTGTTAGATATTACAGAACAAAAAAATGCTGAGTTAAAAATTAAGACTTACAACGAACAACTGCGGCTTTTAACGGCGCACCTGCAGGGAATCCGGGAAGATGAACGAACAAGAATTGGCCGTGAAATACACGATGAATTAGGCCAGCAACTGACTGCCATTAAGATGGATGTTTCCTGGATTTCTAAAAATACCACAGACAAAAAAGAAGCTATAGGCAACAAACTCAAAAATATTATTGAATTATTGGATGGAAGCAATCAATCTGTAAGAAAAATTCTAAACGAATTAAGACCTGCAACCCTTGATAATTATGGCTTGCCGGAAGCAATGGAATGGCATATTAAACAGTTCACTGCAAGCACGCATATTCCTGTCGAGATAAAAATTTCAGATCCGGATTTAAAATTACACGAAGAAATTGCCACCAATATTTTCAGGATATTCCAGGAATCTCTTACCAACATTATGCGCTACGCGAAGGCTAAAAAGGTTTTAATTTCATTAAATCTTATTGACAAAGCAATTACGTTAATTATAGAAGATGATGGTGTTGGATTTGATACCGGCGCACTTGATAATTGGAAGACATTTGGGATTTTAGGAATGAGAGAAAGGGTTCGCGCGCTCAACGGACAATTTGAAATTAAATCGGCTCGCGGAAAAGGCACAAAGATTTCCATAAGTTTGCCTTATAGGAAATAATGCTTTAACAAGAAAATAACCCTGGTAAATGAAACGAATAATTCTTGCTGATGATCATAGTTTCGTCCGTTTAGGACTAGTCCAGATTTTAAAGGATGAATACCCTTCTGTTGAAATAAAACAAGTAAGTGATGGTGAATCACTGGTAAAAGAGGTTACTTTATCCGATTGGGATTTAGTAATTTCAGACCTTGACATGCCGGGCAGAAACGGCCTCGAAGCTTTACAGCAGATTAAATTGATTAAGCCTCGTTTGCCCGTATTGATTCTTAGTATTTATTCCGAAGATTTATATGCTGTAAGAGTTTTGAAAGCAGGAGCATCCGGGTACATGAATAAAAATGCTGCGCCGGAAGAACTAATAATCGCAGTGGAACGGATCCTTTCAGGGCGAAAATATATAACCCCCGAAATTGCGGAAAAGCTTTTAGTACAATCTGAAATTAAAACAAACCCGCATGAAGATCTATCAAACAGGGAGTTTGAAATCTTTAAAATGCTCGCTTTAGGTAAAACAACCACCCAAATCGCGGATGAGCTTTTTCTTGCGTTGCCGACCGTTAGTACACATCGCCACAGGATTATGGAAAAGCTTGGACTGAACACTAATTCAGATCTGACCCGCTATGCTATTAATCATCATATCATATCTGACGTATCCTATAACTAACGATATTTTTCTCTTACCTGCATGTAGAATTAATTCTACAAAATAATAAGTGTAGCTTCTACACTTGTATGTATCTGAATGCTGTTTCTTTACTCAAGAAATATGAGATCACGGATATTGATAATAGACACATCAACTCTTATGATTCGAAGATTAGGAGAACTGGTATCAGAATCCGGTGGAATTGAAAAAATTGAGGTTTCAATCAGTTATTTGGATGCGTCAAAAAAAATAAAATCCAACCCTCCCGATATTGTGTTGCTTGATTTAGGACTTCCTGCAAAAGATTCAATCAGGTTGCTAAAGAGAATAAAAAATGAGAATCCGGAAATATTCGTAATTGCAGTATCCGGCACCGCAGATGAGAGAATCAAGAGACAGTGTGAACAGGCAGGAGCAGATTGTTTTTTTGATAAATACAACGAGTTTGAGAAAATCCCCGATGTAATCCGTCAAATTACTTCGGTAGCATAAAACCACCCGTTTTAAAACCAATATCTATAACCTGGGCTATCACTGTTTGCGCAAAACGAGCTTGCAGGTTTTCAAAACCAACCGACACATGGCACAGCAACTGTGCTTGTACCAGACATCCTCATACCGGCAATTGCTTCGTTTTCCAAAGAATTGCCGGTAAAGGTTTCCCCAAAAAATGATTTTTTAATAACTATCCAACGGGAATTTTATTAGACAAACTTTACAATTAGGTAGATCTAAACTTAATTGCATCCATTAGCAGTATTATGAATTTATGTCACGCGCATAAAGCGGTAGGCTTTAGCTTTCATTAGATAAGTAATCATGGATAAAATAAATAGCGATTAAACAGGGAATAAAAAACTAACTGCGGCGCCTGGTTGTAAATCCTGTATTTCTTAAAACATTTTTAAAATCTGATCTAATCACGTATCTTTTGAGCGGGATTTTTTTTTCACCAAATTATATTAATTACATGTCACAACAGAGAAAAATTACTTTGCAGGAATCAGAAATACCAACACATTGGTACAATATTATGGCTGATATGCCTAACAAACCATTACCGCCGCTGCATCCCGGAACCAAACAACCGGTGGGGCCGGAAGATTTAGCGCCTCTTTTTCCAATGGAATTAATAAAACAGGAAGTAAGTACTGAAAAGTGGGTAGAAATACCTGACGAAGTAAGGCGCCTGTATTCCATCTGGCGTCCAACACCTATGTTCAGGGCCATCGAACTCGAAAAAGCATTGGGTACCAAATCTAAAATTTATTATAAATATGAAGGGGTTAGCCCGGCGGGGTCGCATAAACCTAATACGGCCATACCACAAGCATATTATAATATGAAGGAAGGGATTAAAAAAATATCAACAGAAACCGGCGCCGGTCAGTGGGGGAGTGCGTTGAGTTTTGCATGTAAAATGTTTAATATAGAGTGCGAAGTTTTTATGGTAAAAGTGAGCTATGACGGCAAGCCTTATCGTAAAATAATGATGAATACATGGGGCGCAACAGTACATGCTTCGCCAAGCAATCTTACAAATGCGGGAAGAAGTATTTTAGCGAAAGATCCTAATTCTCCCGGAAGCCTGGGTATTGCTATTTCAGAGGCGGTAGAGGTAGCCGCTACGCATGATGATACGAAGTATTCTTTAGGTAGTGTGTTGAATCATGTATTAATGCATCAGACCGTTATTGGCCAGGAGGCATTAAAGCAAATGGAAAAAGCGGGCGATTATCCCGATATAGTAATTGCTCCATTTGGCGGTGGATCTAATTTTGCCGGCATTGTATTTCCTTTTTTGCAGAATAAATTGACAGGGGGAAAAGATATCAGAGCTATTGCTGTAGAACCCACATCTTGCCCAAAGCTGACTCGTGGGGAGTTCCGATATGATTTCGGTGACACCGTAGGAATGACTCCTTTAATACCTATGTACACATTGGGTCATAATTTTATTCCGTCGCCAATTCATGCGGGCGGCTTACGCTATCATGGAGCTGGTGCTATCGTAAGTCAATTATTGAAAGATGGTATTATTGAAGCTGATGCTATCAACCAGGTAGAATGTTTTGATGCAGGATTATTATTTGCCAGGACAGAAGGTATTATTCCGGCCCCCGAAGCCAACCATGGCATTGCAGAAGTGATACGCCAGGCAAAGCAAGCCGACGAAGAAGGCGTTTCGAAAACTATCCTGTTCAATTTATGTGGCCATGGGCATTTTGATTTGAGTGCTTATGAACAATACCTGGATGGCAAATTGGTAAATTATGAAGTATCGCAGGAAGATATTAATAAATCATTAGCGGAGTTGAATACTCCCTTAATATAATCGTTTTTTAGAAAAAAAAGAGCTGCTTCAAAATTAACTTGAAGCAGCTCTTTTATTTATGTAGAATTAGTCGCTTAAATCGTGAAGCAGCTATTTAAGCAAATTTCAATCGTTGCCTGACTGAGTTGATTGTGGGCGGTAGGGATCCCGTTAGCAAACGGGACCACGGCGCGCTGCCCCGGTTGATGTACTCACCAACCGGAATGTTTAGTCAAACCTTTACTACTTACACGCTTAATCTAAATTTATAGAGACCGCCAATTATAAAATAAGAATATGAATTTTTTGTTGGCTTACTGCATTTGTTTTTTTAATTCTGACTTAGATATTTATCAAAATACCCACATTCATTAATCGCTTCTTTATAAAACTTTGTATTCGGATATTGTTTTAATAATTTGAATTCGGTTAATGAAGATAGTGGAATCAAAAAATCCTCTTTGAATTCGTTTTTTTCATTATTATAAAAATTACGGTTGTACCATTCGTTGCGTTCGCATTTGGCAAGCATATAATGGCATTTTGCTTTTTGCTCATCATTTTGTGAAGCCTTTAAAGCAACGCGATAATATTGAGCAGGAAGTTTCATATCAGTGAGCATGCCCCTGTATATACTATCAATTGCAAAAGGGCTGTAGTGGCCAGATCCTAAAATCTTACATTCATAAAAAGCGCGATCATTTCCATAATGCGAAATATTATAATAAGCATTTGCCAAAAGCATGGCATTCGTATAAACATCTTTTCCCTTCGCAATCTTATCGTTTAACTCTTTTATTTTTTGCAAAAACGAAAGTTTAGAATACTTTATTTTTTGCGAAGCAGCCTGATCGCAATCATGGCAATCCCTGATGCCGCCATTAAAAGGATTTGCCGGAAGAATTACATTCCCCAGGGAATCATCGAGGCTCATTAATTTTATGGCGTTTTCAACGTTATCTTTAAAAGCAAGCTGAATCGCCTGGAATTCGTAAATATCATCAACTTTGATTGCCGATAATTGTACGCATAATTTTTCAAAAGGAGTTTTAGAAGGCTTGTTCAGAAATGCTTTCATATTCTCAGCATTGGTTTTATCCGCATAAAATAAATTACTGCTGTAAAAACATTCCGCTTTTACCAATTCGTGTTGCGCTTTATATTTCGAAGCTATTGTTTGCTTCAGCCACGCCAACGCATCAGAATATCGAAGTTCCGGTATGCGCTTTGTGTCTAATCCATCCAACCAATTCATATCATTCAAAATATCGTTTTCCAATTTTGCATCAATGTGCCTGGCGCTTCCGATGTTGTTTAAAATTTCAAGCAATTTTAGCTGGGCCTTTGCCAAATCATCAGAAGGGACATTTTTTTCAGCTTTGGCATAATAGGTATTGGCGTTGGTATAACGGGAATCGAGCGTATATAAATACCCTGCTGACACAAACCACACCCATGGCTTATCTGTATTTCCGGCGTCGGCTATGCGGGTTATTAAATTTCTCAGTTGGATGTCTGTACTGACTGAAGGCTCGGTTTCAGCAATAGACTGACTACCGTTATAATTAAACTTTTGTTCGTACCGGTTGACAGCTCTTGCCAGCAAAAGATCCAGCTTTTCACTTTTAGGATCGAGTTGGTAAATCCTGGAGATGGCTTCTTTTTCATCTCCATAATAAACACCGAGCATCTGCCAAAGTGTTGCCTTTTCATTTGCATTCTTACACAAAGCGAGCGTAGCTCTCCAATCAGTTTCTTCCTGCGGATGAAAGCTGAAATGCGCACCAGTCTTTAGCTCATCACACTCATCATACACACGGCTAAAGTAGTAATTGGCTTTACTGAAATTTTTCAATTTATAATAAGCGCCAGCTGTATAAGAAAGGGTGCGGTAGTACATCGTATTACGCGGCATGGAGTTTTCGTATTGGTCAAATACATTAATTGCATCCTGCGGATTTTCATTATAAAACGAAGACCTTACCAACTGAAACCAATATCTTTCTTTCATGAAAATATCGGTTGACTTATCAAGTCCAGTTTGCAGGCTTTTATTGATGGAGGTAGCATCAAATTTTTTCGCATTCTTTTTTACATCATCATAATGCCATTGATTAGGAATTTCACTCACAGCAAACTTTTCACACGTTTTAGCGATCAATAAATACCTTAGAAAGTTGACAACTTTTTCATCCTTTTTAGATTTGAATATTTCAAAAGATTGCATACTATCCGGAAGGGATTTCAATTCCATTTTATAAAACAAAATCGCACTGTCTATTGCACCGTCCAATGCGTTTTCCAGCAAATAATGTAACTGCCGCGGTGAAAGTTTTTGATTTAAGTAAGCAGACCATTCAGTTACATTGGCATCATTGAAACGGGTATTTTGATTGTCATCATAGCCGATATTGTAATAATACATATCGGAATAAAAGAAAGGGCTGTACTTGCTGTTAACAAAAACTTCCGGTGCAAAATTGGAAACGCCGTACTCCTCGCCCCATCCGCCCGCACATGCATAAGCAATACCTGCGGAGATGCTACAGCTAATTAAGACGATCCACCATCTTTTTAAAAATATTTTTGTCATAAAGTTCCAGGTTTGATTGGTCAAGATCGTAAAAAATAATTTGATTAATGCTACCGGAGGATTCCCTGTTGAGTTGATCAATTATTTCCTTTAGGTCCTCTTCAGGTACTTGCTCTATTTTTACTTCATCATCTTGTTTAAAATAATATCCTCCGTGAAAATTGCCGTGTTTAACCTTAAAGCGATTTTTATAGATCAGGACGAAATTAGTATCATTAATAAAATCAGAATAATTCATTCCGTTTAATAACTTAAATACGTTACCATCGCTAATCAATTGCCCCCATGCGAAAATAGGTAACGCTACTTTTAATTTCAGGGGATATTTTTTGATAAAAGAATTGTATTGATTCGCAATTGATTTTTGGTAAATGGAAGAAGCATCGCCGGCACCTATCTTGCCCATGTTGTAATACATCAGCACAGCGGTGTCCACTGGAGGTATGCCGGTAATTTCCGGGTATTTAATTTGATGTAATCGAATCGTGGTTGATACAATTTGATTTGAAATTTCCTTGTACCTGCTGAGAAAAAGAAAATATTTGTCTTTTGTGGTTACGGTCCAATCGCAATCAAATTGTATTTCATCAGGCCGTATATCAATCGATTTATTAATGGCCGTTACCATTTTAAATATATTATTGCAAAGCCCGGGGATGGTAGTGCTGTCGAGCGTTAGAAAAACCCTGTTCTTAATATAAATAACGGGTGTTATCTTAAAAAAAATTCGCGTAGTATCGAAACTGATAGGTGCAACCGGCTTTGGCTGTGCATCACCCGGGGGCATATCTATATCAAAATAACGCACGTAAATTGTTGTTACATTATTATTTCTGATCGTGTTTATCTCCGTTGGGGTTAAATGAAACGATGTTTTCCAATAGTAGAAAGAAATGCTTTTGGGTTTCTTATGGCAAGAACATAAAAGCAATAGTGATAATGATACAAAAGCAGAAGGAGATTTTAGAATCAAAAAAAAGTTTTTAGCAAAGCTATATTTTGTTTCTTGAAAGAATAGAATAGAAGATAAAAATGTGTTTGAGCAGTAAACAAACTTTTAAGCCGGATTTTTAATTTTTTGTCATATCGAACACCTTTGTGCCTGCAAAGCAATTTTACAAGAAATTTTCAAAAGCAGTTTAATATGACGCCAATGGAATATATGCATTCCCTGCAGGAGAAGACGTAGGGACAGGTCGCGGCCTGTCTGGAAACGTTAACAAGTAGGGACCCGTCGCGACCTGTCCCTACTCAAATAAATTTCATTCCCTCCTGCTCAAGTTTCTGATATTTTTTATGATCAAATTTATAGTAAAAACTACCCCTTTTTGAAAGTTGTTTTTCTTTCTCATTTAATTTTTCCAGGATACCGATAGATAAAATTTTTCTTAAAAAATTCCGCTTGTCAAAAGTGGTTTCGTAAATAGCTTCATAAAGATTTTGTAACTGTGCAAGTGTAAATTTTTCCGGCAATAATTCAAAGCCAATAGGATAAGTAGCCACCTTTTGCCGAAGTCTTTCTTTTGACATTTCAATCATTTTTTTATGATCAAAGATCATAGGAGGTATCTTTTTTATGCTTACCCACTTTGCATTATGTACTTTCAATAATTCCGTTGAATAATCGTCAATCTTTATTAACGCAAAATAGGCGATAGAAACTACCCTGCCGCCGGGATCCCGCCCTACATCGGCGAAACAATACAGCTGCTCCATATAAATCCTGGTGAGACCAGTAAGCTTTTCAAGAATACGTTTCGCTCCATCGTTAGCGCTTTCATCAGCAGTCACAAAGCCGCCCATCAGCGACCATTTGCCAAACCCTGGCTCAAATCCTCTTGTTATTAGCAGCAATTTTAAATCATTACCATCAAAGCCAAAGATGATGCAATCTACCGCTATCAGCATCCTGTCATGTGCCTTATATTCATTTATAACACTCATATCATATAAAAATTTTGATGTTGGTTTTGATATTGTATCGGTTTACTCCAGGGACTTTTAAATTGCGAGTCATCAAAAGTATATTTTATTTATGAAATTCATTCTTACCAAAACTTAATGTAAAGCGCCATGATGAGCAACAATGTAAGGCTGATTAAAAGAATTGTTTGCGGCTTTAATTTGAACATACTCTTATCCAACTCAAATGCTTTCGGGTTTATCTTTGGTCCTGCAAGACTTATAGCAATCATTAAGATCATTGTAAACATAAAAGATAGTCCCATGCAAATATGAAATGGTATTTCATATCCGCCTTTCCCGTTGGAATAAGCGGTGTATATAAAATTTTCATTTCCAAAAAGTTGAGGCGCAAATTCGTTGAATAAAAGTGAAAACAGAAAACCTGCAATTACACCAACAATTGCCGCAGCGCCGGTAGTTCTTTTCCAAAACATACCCAGCAGAAATACGGCGAACACACCCGGGCTTATAAAGCCCGTATATTTCTGGATGTAGGTAAAACCACCTGCTCCACCAATACCCAGCAAGTCGTTCCATGTAAAAATGACCGCCAGTACCATTGCCACAAAAACGGTGGCTCTTCCTATAAGAACTTGTTTTCGTTCATCCGCTTCTTTGTTGATATATTTTTTGTGAATATCAAGCGTATAGATCGTAGAGATGCTGTTAACCTTACCCGCCAGCGAGGCGACGATTGCTGCAGTTAAAGCCGCTACAGACAAACCTTTAAGGCCGGTAGGTAAAAAAGTAAGTACAGCGGAATAAGCGCCGTCTTTGCCTCCTACCAATTGAGGAAGCATTCCTTTTGAATACAAAACAAAAGCAGCGATACCCGGCAACATGACAATAACAGGCATCAGCAATTTCAAGAATCCGGCGAACAAAATTCCGGTTCTTGCGGTTGATAAATCGGCTCCCAGTGCACGTTGTGTAATGTATTGATTACAGCCCCAATAATTCAGATTGATGATCCAGATTCCCGCGAGGTATGAGGCGATGCCAGGAAAGCTCAGGTATTTATCTACTTCAAGTTGCGAAGAAGATGCGGTTGGTTTTGGAAAAATCATTTTAAAATGCTCGGGTGCATTATGCATAAGCGCTTTGAAACCTGCTATGGCGTTACTTCCTACTCCGAACTTTTCTCCTACAACCGTTAAGGCGATATAGGTAGTAACAAGACCACCAATAATTAAAACGCCTACCTGGATCACATCCGTATAGCCAATAACCTTCATTCCTCCCAGGGAAATGATCAATGCAAAGATGGCCAGTCCTATCATGATTACATGAAGATAGCCGCCTCCGGTAATTCCATTAATGGCTAAAGCGCCAAGGTATAAAATGGAAGTAAGATTTACCAACACATAAAGGAACAACCAGAAAATCGCCATGATTAATGCTACTGTTTCATTATACCGTGTTTTTAAAAACTGCGGCATGGTATAAATATGATTCTTCAGATAAACAGGAATGAACCAGATAGCCACAATGATAAGCGCAATGGCCGCGATCCATTCGTAAGCGGCAACGGCAATGCCCAGGAAAAAACCTTCGCCACTCATCCCAATAAATTGTTCGGCAGAAATATTTGAAGCGATTAATGAAGCGCCAATGGCCCACCAGGTGAGCGTTCCCTCCGCAAGGAAAAACGCCTTCGCGTCATGCTCGTTGCGTTTACGCTTGTTGTAAATGTAGTAACCATAACCGGCGACGATAATAAAGTAAATGATAAAGATGGCATAATCGGCAAAAGCGAAATGTCGGTTCATAGCAATCGTTTTAGAAATTTTAAGGGAAAAACTTGTTTAAAGCTTGGTTTATTTTTTTTTATAATCGTTTAGAGCACCTGTTGACCAGTTAATGGGTCAGAAAGATATTTTTATTTGACAATATTTTATTTCGTTATTATAATGTTTTCGAAACCGCGACCCAATGAAATAAGCAAAATAGGCATGCGCGGATTTATTAGTCATTAATTTTTCCTTCCATCTGATCGGATAGAATGTTATTGTCCTTTTCATCAAGGACAGATTCTTCTTTCCCGGGCCAATGAAGATAAAGAAAAAGTGCTCCGAGTAATGTCAATAAAATTCCCCACCATACGCCTGCGTGTAATCGTTCCAAAACAACATGTGGGTTTTGATTGGTAGAAAAACCGGGAATATTGGCGATTAAAATAATAGGGCCATAAATGGCTAACATTATCCCTACAAAAAACCATATTGAAAAACCTTCTTCTTCGTGCATAAAATATAATTTTTACCAGAAAATAATTTGTAAAATAATAAAAGCAACCAATACCACTCCTGCCCAGAAAATTGGCCGCTTAGTTAAAGGCAAATGAGCGTCCGAAGGCAACTCAGTGCATCCTCTCACCAGTCCAACTAACTCTGATTCGGGCTTAGGCTTCGTAGCAAAACTAACAAATACTGTTACGAGCACACATATTATCCACGACCAAAGAGCCCGGTACATATCTTCTGCCATCGCCTTTGCATCTGCTGAACCTGTAATAATAGCCAAAGCGCGCGGGTCTAATCTTACCCATGCCCACATTCCCACAGACGCTAATGTGCCGGAAAGCAATCCCCAGAAACCTCCTGCTGCTGTAGTTCTTTTCCACAACATACCAAGAATAACCGTACCAAATAATGGTGCAATGAAAAAGCTGAATAACGCCTGAACGTAATCCATAATGCTGGCGGCGTTCTCTACCAAATAAGCTGTGCCAATGCTGATAAGTACACCAACAAAAGTGGCCCACCGGCCCATATTTACATAATGTTTATCAGTGGCTTCTTTCTTCTTAATCTTAAAATGAAGCGGCCTGTAAATATCATAAGTCCATACAGTTGAGAAGGCCGTGACATTGCCCGCCATTCCCGACATAAAGCCGGCAATAAGGGCAGTGACGCCTAATCCCAGCAATCCCGGCCCTAAATACCGAGCCATCATCAAAGGCAGAATTTCATTATAACTTTGCCCTCCCGTTGCGGCAGCCTGCGCCTGCCCAACTAAACCAGGCATAACTGCTAAACCAATTAAGCCAGGTAATATCACAATTAAAGGAACCAGCATTTTAAATCCTGAACCAATAATCGGAGCCATTTTCGCCGACCGTAAATCCTTCGCCGACAGTACCCGCTGTACTACCAAAAAATCGGTAGTCCAGTAACCAAATGAAATAACAAACCCCAAGCCAAACACAATCCCAATCCATTGAATGCCCATCGGGTTATCATTAAAATGTCCCAGCGTTCTCCACATATGCGTATAATCACCATGAGGAAGATTTTGATGTATCCTGGCAACCATCCCTTTCCAGCCGCCTACTTCTACGAGTCCGAGAATAGGCACCAGCAAAGCTCCCGCCCAGATGAGTACAAACTGCAATACTTCGTTGAATATAGCCGAAAGTAAACCACCTAACAGGACATAAACCATTACCGTAATAGAAGATACCCAAATACTGAAGTTAAGGTCCCATCCAAGAATGACTTTCATCACCAAGGCCATGGCAAACATATTTACACCGCTCATCAGCACCGTCATAAAACCAAATGAGATGGCAGACAACATGCTGGTGCTGTTACCAAAGCGTAATTTTAAATAGCCCGGTACCGAATGCGTTTTGGAAATGTAATAAAACGGCATCATAATAATACCCAGGAAAAGCATCGCGGGTATAGCGCCAATCCAATACCAATGAGCCGCTAAGATGCCATACTGATACGCAGATGCCGCCCAGCCCATTAGTTCCAGCGAACCAAGGTTAGCGGAAATAAAAGCCAGCCCCGCAATCCA
>Ga0134126_10000454_pt1 | contig 52813 bp, 52 predicted proteins | sample KB31752_FD_96881 | JGI IMG/M metagenome (GOLD analysis project Ga0134126, IMG submission 96881) | Terrestrial soil microbial communities with excess Nitrogen fertilizer from Kellogg Biological Station, Michigan, USA - KB3-175-2 | ecosystem: Environmental > Terrestrial > Soil > Unclassified ...
GGCCTGGTCAATGGCTATACCGTTAAGGAATTAAAATCGATGTCGTACGAGCATGCATTATCGGTAGTCGGCAATTAAAATAAAAGCGGCATTCCTGTTTTATTTTACCAGCGGTCGTAACGCTTCAGCACGCTCATCACATAAGGATCCACGTGCGTAGCCGTATCCGACAACGGTTTCCCGTAAAAAAACGTCTCATACTCATTGCGGTAAACACCAGCAGCCTCATGCTTCGAAAACGCCTTTCTGTTTAAGGAAGTGTAGGTCATGTAAACCATCGAAAGGATTCCGAATCCGGCATACACGATGAACAGAAGGCGGAGCGGAATCCTTAACCTGTGCAGGTCGCTGAAAGAAGTTTGTGCGATAACCGCCGCGATCAGCGGAATCACCGGAACCCAGAACCGCGGATCGGAAAAAGGCCAGTTAAACATCAGCAGGATATAAAAAAACAGGTAGGCCTTTGCAATAAACGGGATGCGATTTTTTTTAATAAAGCAGATATAGATAAATCCGGCAAACACGAAAATCCCGGTTCCAATCAATATCCATTTTCCCAGGGGTGCAGGAAGCATGTTTACGATTTTCACCCCGGAAGTATTGATGGAAATCTCTCCCCATTCCGAAAAATGCCATCCAACCATTTGTATAAAGGAAACCCCTTCCTGAAATTGTCTGGAAAACACATCCGTATAATGATTGAGTCCCAGCTGTTTTGAAAAAATAATGATGGCAGTTGAGCATAATACCAGCAAAGCAATAAGCATCCTGTTTTTCCGGATCAGCGCGATCAGCTGATGACGGTATTCCCGCATCAGTCCCACAGAGAGCGCTGCCACCAGGGCAATGCCCACGGTCCGCGTAAGAAAAGCAAATCCCGCAAGTACAAAAGCTATCAGGAGATGGCCGATCTTTTTATGCTGCGTAAACCTATAGAAGGCATAGACTGCCGCCAGGGAAAAAAACAGGTATTGTAATTCTGATAAGGGATGCGTTACGAATTTGATAATGGTCCAGTTCAGCAATACCAGGATAAAAAGAAATAATGGCGAATGAACACAAGCAAAAACCTTTCTTACGAAATACAAACCACCGAGAAGATAAAGGCAGTTGATGAAAACGATAACAAAGGATTTTAAGATCCCCAGTTTGGATAAGATCAACAGGAGTGCCGTATAGCCGAAGGGCATATAATCGTGGGGATCGGCCGTTGGAGGACACACCGTTTCAATGCAGTCCTTGATGGCAAAATACCGGAGCATGTCGTAGTGCAGGCGGAGCGGGGTAAAACAATTGATAAAAAACAATGCGGCAAGCGCATAAACCGCCCATTGTTGGATTCGGGCATACCGTTCGCCGGATAAAATATCAGCGGATGTCTTAATCATTTTGGATGATTTGTTTTGCTGCTACGGCAATCACGGAAAGTCCGGCGACCTTTGCCGTGCATTGATCGAGGATGCGGAAAAAGGGAACCAGCCGGTTAAATATTCTCAGCTGGAAACCCGGAATAATTTTTTTCTTCAGCACCGATCCCGAAAACCACCAGCCCGCAATGCCTCCGGAATTAAAATAGCGGGAATAAAAAACCTGTAAGCCCGCATCTGACAAGAGGCGGGAGACTGCTTTTCCCGAATATCTTCTGTAATGCCCGAGTTCCCTGTCAAAACGATTATACAAATACCGGCCGGAAGGGACCAGGATAATCAGGTTCCCTTTATTCCTTAAAAGTTTCCCTGCATTTCGAATGGCCAGGGCATCTTCTTTGATATGTTCCACCACATTCAGGGCAATAACAGTATCGAAACGGTTCAGCAGGTCCGGATACCGGTTTTCAAAATCCGGCAGGGAAAGATCCAGTTGATGAACAGCCTGCAGGTTCGGGTTTCCGCCAAATTTATCTGTCAGCAGCCGGCAATATTCTGCGCGCATATCGCTTACCGTTAGCTTAAAATGATGATCCAGCAGCAGCCCCGAAATATTCCCAATGCCGCTCCCGGCTTCCATCACTTCTCCCTTGCAGAACGGAGCGATCCGGTCGAAAAGCCATCTGTTGAAAGCGGGCGCTTCGGCAAAAAGCTCCAGGGTCTCCCATCCGGAAGGGTCTGTTGGCAGGCCGGATTTACTATCCATCAGCGAAAGAGATTATATTTGAAAATGCAGTAGATGGCCCGGAACCCGTCTTTCCATCCGATTTTTTTTCCTTCCTGATAAGTACGTCCATAATAAGAAATGCCTACTTCATAGATACGGACATTGGGTATTCTTGCCAGTTTGGCGGTGATCTCCGGTTCAAAACCAAATCGTTTTTCTTTGAGATCGAGCGCCTGAATGCTGGAGGTTTTACAAAGCTTGTAACCGGTTTCCATGTCGGTCAGGTTCAGGTTGGTGAACATATTGCTCAGTCGCGTAAGCAGTTTGTTCCCGATGGAATGCCAGTAGAACAGGATGCGGTGCGGATTGCCTCCCTGGAAGCGGGAGCCGAAAACGACATCTGCCGCGCCCCGGATCACCGGTTTCAGCAATTCGTTAAACTCCTCCGGATCGTATTCCAGGTCTGCATCCTGGATGACCAGATATTCCCCGCTGGCATTTTTGATCCCGGTGTGAATAGCGGCTCCCTTTCCCTGGTTTACCGCATGCTTGAAGTATTGCATATTCAGGTGGGGATGTTCGCTCCGGTATTGCAGCAGCACTTCTTCCGTATTGTCGGTGGAACAATCATTCACGATGATCAATTCCTTTTCAATCCCGTTGATGAGATTAACCTGATCGAGCAGGTTCAGGATCTGATGAATGGTTTCCGCTTCATTATATGCCGGGATAATGATCGAAAGCCTTGTAAAATTCACCATAATGTCAATAAAATGAGTCGCTAAAATAGGCTTTCCTTCCGGATTGTACAAGGAGGAATAAATGCTCCGTACGTAAAAAGGACCGCCCTGTACAGGCAGTCCTTTCTATTTCAAGTTCCTCTCTGCGATTTCTACATTTTCTTTTCATCATATTTCTTCTGCGCCTCCTGCGCCTTGTGAAAATCCAGCACGACTCCGTTTATACAATAACGCAGTCCGGTAGGCTTGGGCCCGTCGTTAAACACGTGGCCGAGATGCGATTTACATTTACCGCACATCACTTCAGTTCTCTCCATTCCCAGGGTATTGTCCTCCGCATAAATGATACTGGTTTTGCTGATGGGTTCGTAAAAACTCGGCCAGCCGCACCCGCTTTCGAACTTGGTATCGCTTTTAAATAAGGGATTTCCGCAAACCGCACAATAGTAAGTGCCGATATCTTTCGAAAATTCGTATTTGCTGGAATAGGGGCGCTCCGTCCCCTTTTGCCTGGCAACATAATAAACATCTTCGGGCAGAATCTTTTTCCATTCGGCATCGGTTCTGTTTACACTGGCGGAATCCGCGCCTGTTTTTGAAGTATCCATACTGACTAATTTATTTTTGGTTGAAGACTGCGAATAGCTGCATTGCTGAAACAAAAATGCCAGCAGCAAAATTCCGGAAGTTTTTAATATGCTCATCAGGACTTTTATTAATAACAAATGTACGTAGCGCAGGTTCATCTGGATTGTTCAGCAGCTCCGGATATTGCAAATTGATTTATTTTATACAAAATCCTCAGCCTAAATCCAGGTTTCCGGCAAGGAAAAGGCCGCTTTGTTAAAGGATTTGTAAGAATGCTGCACTATATTTGTTTCTAACCCGGTTATCATGTTCAATCTGATTCTATTTGGGCCACCCGGAAGTGGCAAGGGTACACAGTCTGAAAAACTCATCGCCAGATTTGGTTTAAAGCACCTGAGCACCGGCGATATTCTCCGCAGTGAAATCAAAAACGGCACCCCGCTGGGACTCGAAGCTAAAAACCTGATGGATCAGGGAAAGCTGGTTCCCGATGCGGTGGTGATAGGCATGATACGCGCAGCCCTGGAACATAATCCCAATGCAAAAGGTTTTCTGTTCGATGGTTTCCCGCGCACCAATGCGCAGGCGGATGCACTCGACGCCCTGCTTGCCGAAAAAAATACTTCCATCCATGTTGTGCTTGCCCTGCAGGTGAGCATATCCGAACTCGTCAAGCGGCTGCTGAACCGCGGGCTCACTTCAAACCGCACCGACGACCGCGACGAATCCATCATCGGCTCCCGCATTGAAGAATACGAAAGAAAGACCGCAGCCGTGGCAGACCATTATAAGAAATTTAACAAGGTCGTCTATATTCCCGGGGAGGGAACGGTGGAGGAGATATTTGGGAAGTTGTGCTGGGAGATCGAGGATAGGTTGACGGTAAACAGTTGACGGTTGACGGACTTTATGCGTAGCATAAAGATCAAATGCCATCAGGTTGTTTCACTGAAGTCCGTCAACCGTCAACTGTTTACCGTCAACTCTTATCAAACTCCTCCTCCCGCTGTTTCAGGTTCTTTTCCACCCGGACGGAAATGCGGATGCTGATTTCATAAAGGATGATCAGGGGAAGGGCCACAATGGTCTGGCTCATCCAGTCCGGCGAAGGCGTGATCACGGCGGCAACAAACAGGATGGCCACATACGCATATTTCCGGTAGGTACGCAAAAAGGCCGGTGTGATCAAACCGATATGCGTCAGCACATAACTTACCAGGGGCAATTGAAAAGCAATTCCCGAGCCGATCAGGATATCCAGCAGATTATCTAAGTAATCATCGAGTGTTGGCCGGGTGATCAGCATGTGCGACACGCCCAGCTGGTAATTGGAAAGAAAACTAAAGGTAAAGGGCGCCAGCAGAAAATAGCCGAAGGAAATGCCCAGCAGGAAAAAGAACGTTACAAAAAATATGGAACCGCGGGTGCTTTTGATTTCTTTTGATGACAAGGCCGGTTTCACAAAGCGCCAGAATTCCCAGAATACATAGGGAAAGGCAATGATAAATCCGCAGACAAAAGCAATGGTGATGCTGGAAATGAACTGGGAGCCAAAAGCTGTGGTTTGCAGTTGCACATTGGCAGCCTGCAGGCAGAGGGTATTTCCCATGTGCAGAAAATGACTCAGCTTGCAAAGTGCGACAATGGAAAGAAAATCACTTTTCAGCGGGGCCATGATGACGTTCTCGAAGAGCCAGTCAATTTTCAGAAAGGCAAGGATGGCGATGACTACAATGGCCAGCACAGACCGCACAATATGCCAGCGCAAGGCCTCGAGGTGTTCAATAAACGACATTTCTGACTGCCCGGGGGTCCTGTTAAACAATTTCAACGCCATATATCACTGAATTGCCATTTGTTAAAGCCCCGCAAAGGTAGTTTGAAAAGGACGTACGCAGAAAAGGAGTCAGAAGATTTCTGAAAAAGGTTAAAAATACATACATCACTTCAGTAATTTCATTTTAACCATTTCTATCCGGGTATCGCTTACACCGAGGATTTCAAATTCATAGTCGTCGATGATAATATGTTCTTTCAGGCGGGGAATGGACTCATGCCGGTTAATGATGAACCCGGAAAGCGTTTCGGATTCATTTTCGGGGAATTCCATTCCGTATTTCTCATTCAGATAATCCAGTTCCAGCCGGCCGGCAAAGATGAACTCATCATTGGAAAGCTTCTTTTCCTCGAATTCTTCCGTATCGTATTCATCCCGTATCTCCCCAAAGATCTCCTCCAGCAGGTCCTCCATGGTGACGATTCCGGCGGTTCCCCCAAACTCATCCACCACCCAGGCAATGCTCTTTCTTTCCCTGCTGAATTTGCTGATCAGGTCCGTTGCGCTCATGCTTTCCGGCACAGCCGGAATGGGCAGGAGGATGTCTCTGATCAGCGCGGGGGCTCTAAAAAGGTCTAACTGATGGATATAGCCCTGCACATGGTCAATATTTACGTCGTAAACCACCAGTTTGCTGAGTTTGCTGCTGACGAATTTTTTTCGGGCATCATCAATCGTGTACCGGATATCGATGCCTTCGATCTCCTTCCGCGGTACCAGGCATTCGCGCACTTTCACCCGTGGCAGGGAAAGGGCGGCTTCAAACAGTTCTGTATTTAATTGCTGCTGCGGATCATCCCCGTCACCGTTCTGCCGGAAAAAGTTACCCAGGTCTGCCTTGGCAAAAAGGTCTTTTCCTTCATCGATCCGCACATTAAAAATATATTTCAGGATCCATTCGGAAACCCGGGTGAAAAAAAGGGAAACGGGATGAAGCAGATTGAAAAAAAAATTGCTGATGCTGGCAAAGAAGTCCAGCAGGCTGTCGCTCTTGGCCCGGAAAAATGCTTTCGGAATCAGTTCCCCGAAAAAAAGGATGAACAGGGTCGACGTGAAAGTTTCAAACAGCAGCCGGAAAATATCCACCCATGCCTGCGGCACGGCAGTTTTCCGGATGATAAATTCCCACAGCGGTGAAAGCGTTTCTCCGACCAGCAGGCCAAAAATAACCAGGGAAATATTAAAGCCGATCAGGATGGCGCTGATAAAGCGGGAAGGCTGATCGAGTAAACGGGAAAGCAATATGCTGCGCTGAAGACCCTGCTTTTTCTTCAGTTCGATGGTCAGGCGGTTGGCGTTGGCAAATGCGATCTCGACGCCGGCAAAAAATATAAGCAGAAGCCAGGCCACAATAATCCAGATAAGGGTATTGGTATTGATCATGCAAATACGAATATAGCGGGAAAAAACCGGATTTACCAGCCGTCAGTGCAGGATTCCCTCTTCCCGAAACAGTTCCGTAATAATGCTCCCGGCCTCCCGGCAGGCGCTTTCCAGATTGTCGTTTGTAATGATCTTATTGAAATGATGGCGGAAAGAAATCTCATAGGCTGCCTTGCTCAGCCGGTCCTGCAGTGCCTCGGGGGATTCCGTGGCGCGGAATTCCAGCCGGCGCTTTAATTCCTCAATAGAAGGTGGCTGCACGAAGATGGATAAGGTTTTTCCCTCGTATTGCTGCTGAACATGAATAGCACCTTTTACATCGATATCCAGGATGGGCACCTTCTGCAGAGCTTCAATCCGCTCCAGTTCCGATTTAAGCGTTCCGTAATATTTCCCCTCATACACCATTTCCCATTCGATGAATTCGTTGTGCTGGATTTTTTTATGGAACTCCTCCAGGCTCATGAAATAATAATCCACGCCGTCGGTCTCGTCGCTGCGCCTGGGGCGGGTGGCTGCCGAAACAGAAAAAGCGAGTTGGGGAAAATGCTCCAGCAGGTAGCGGGTAATGGAGGTTTTGCCTGCACCGGATGGCGCTGTAATAATGATCAGCATCGGATCTGAATTTTTTACTTTGAAACTATACCCTCTTAATCGAAGCTCCCAGCCGGTTCAGGCGCTCGTCAATATACTGGTATCCGCGGTCAATCTGATCGATATTCTGTATCACGCTCTTTCCTTCGGCGCGCATGGCCGCGATCAGCAGGGAAACGCCTGCCCGGATATCCGGGCTGCTCATGCTGATGCCGCGCAGCTGCTGCTCTCTGCCAAGACCAATGACTGCGGCACGGTGCGGGTCGCAGAGAATGATGCGGGCACCCATATCCAGCAGCTTGTCCACAAAGAACAGCCTGCTCTCAAACATTTTCTGATGAATGAGCACGCTTCCTTTCGCCTGCGTGGCTACCACCAGCAATATGCTCAGGAGATCCGGTGTGAGTCCGGGCCAGGGATGATCGTAAATAGTGAGCACGGACCCATCGAGGTAGGTTTGAATTTCATAAACATCCTGGGCAGGAACATAAATATCATCTCCCTTTATTTCCAGTTTGATTCCGAGCTGTCTGAATCTGTCTGGAATAATACCGAGGTTTGGCAGACTTACATCCTTGATCAGGAGTTCACTCCGGGTCATCGCTGCCATGCCGATAAAAGAACCGATCTCGATCATGTCCGGAAGAATCCGGTGCTCCGTACCACCCAGTTCCATCACGCCTTCTATTTCCAGCAAATTACTTCCGGTTCCGCTGATGCGGGCGCCCATGCTGTTGAGCATGTGGCAGAGTTGCTGGATATAGGGTTCACAGGCTGCATTGTAAATGGTAGTGGTTCCGGTGGCCAGGGTGGCGGCCATAATAATATTGGCAGTTCCGGTAACGGAGGGCTCTTCCAGCAGCAGGTAAGTTCCTTTTAATTCCGGCGCCTCCAGCCGGAAATAGTCGTCGCCCGCGTCATACGAGAAACGGGCGCCCAGCTTTTCAAAACCGATGATATGGGTATCCAGTCTTCTTCTTCCGATCTTGTCGCCCCCGGGTTTGGGAACAAAGGCTTTTTTAAACCGGGCCAGCAGGGGACCGGCGAGCATGATGGCGCCGCGGAGTTTCCCGCTTTTCTTCCGGTAGATATCACTGTTGAGGTAATCGACGTTTACGTCATCCGCCTGAAAACTGCATTCATGCCGGCTGATGCGCTGGGTTTTCACGCCCATTTCTTCCAGCACTTCGATCAGGAGATTCACATCGAGAATATCGGGAATATTGGAGATGGTAATTTTTCCCTTCGTAAGTAAGACCGCACTGATCACCTGTAACGCTTCATTCTTGGCTCCCTGGGGAGTGATCTCTCCCTTCAGCCTTTTACCACCCGTTACTTCAAAGGCATTCATTCAATATCTTTTCTTTTTGAATTTGCCTCCGCGGTCGTTGTTGCGGTCATTATTCCGGTCGTTGTTCCGGTTGTTATTGTTGCGTTGAAATTTCTGATTTCGTTTGTTGCGATAGTCGCCGTACCCGTTACCGCTGCGCTCCCGGTTTTCAACGGGACGGAAGCTTCTGACGAATGGCGTGTTGGTGAATTCCAGTTGTCCGTTGGTTATTGCAGTCAGTTCCCCCTGGATCGCATCATCATGCACGGTTTCCTTGTGCCAGTTGGCATAGGCCAGTTTCATGTAATAGGCTATCGCGTTGGAGAGGCCATTCTTCTTGTCCGCATTTTCTTCCTGCAATGCTTTCTGAATGATCAGTTCCAGATTCTTACCCAGGTGCGAGTACTTCGGATATCTTTTCGGATAGGGAAGCACGTCAGACTTCGGCTTCAGAGATTCCCTGGTAGGAATGGGATAAGGCGAAGAAACTTCCAGTTTAAAATCAGATATCAGGAAAAGATGATCCCATAGTTTATGACGGAAATCCTCTACATTTTTCAGGTGCGGATTCAGGAAGCCCATGAGTTCAATCACGGACTGCGCATTCCGTTCCCTTTCATCCCTGTCCTCAATAGTGAGCAGGTATTCAATCATCCGCTGTATATGGCGGCCGTATTCCCGCATAATCAGGTGATTACGCGTAGTATTGTATTCCATAATGTAAAGATATTTGCAGAACTAAGCGCTATTTGGAGAACTTAAGTTCCACAAACCTACGGAAAAAAGATCAGTTCGCGATTAACAGCCTCTATTATCCCATTGCCCTGCCGCCGCCAAATTTCAGTCCACGATTACCTTGGTCAGGAACTGCCGGTTGCGGATGATATCTTTTGCCCGCAGGAAGTAAATACCCCTGGCCGGATGAGCTGATAATTCCATGGAGGTCAGACTGTTCCCCTGCAGCTGCACCTGTTTTTGCTGCACGATCTGTCCTGTGGTGCTGATGAGCTCGAGGCTATAAACACCGGATTGCGGCTCATCGAACTGGACGGTTACGCGGTTGCTGACCGGATTGGGGTAAATCTGAATTCCCGGACGTTGGTCATCCTGCTGGAGATTGATCACTTTAACGACCGAATAGCTGATATTTCCCTGCCCGTCCCGGCGTTTGATCCGGAAGTATATTTCGCCCACATCAGTTGCAGCAGGGTGGTATTGATACTGGTATTGTGCAACAGTACCTGTTGGAGCAGATCCAACCGGTACGGTACCGGCCCCTGCCCAGGCTTCGGCGTCTTTGCTGTATTGGATTTCATAAGTTATATCGCTTTGATCGTTTGTAGCAAGCCATTGTAAAGAGATGGTCCCGTCCTTTTTATAGGCCGAGAAATTACTGATGGTGGCTCCCAGTGGGGTTGCCGGGCACCAGTAATAGGTGAGTTTCATGATGCCTCCGATTACTGTGGTAATGAGAGATGAATAATTGGTACTCCCCTTCTTGGCGATCATCCCCCCTGTTATTTTGTATGAGAAGTTTACGGTACCGACACCGAGGTAGGCTGGATTCCCGCCTGTTTTGTCTACTCCGAACGGGTCGGGAACGAAATTATCAGGCCCGTAAGTAATCGTATCTCCCGGAATTCCATAGGGAGCAAGGGAATCAAGTCCGTGCAATGTGTCATAAAAATTCGTTATGTCAATACCGGGACCTTTCACTTCATTGGTAAGACTCAGATCAAAAAGATAACCAATACTATCAGGCTCCAGGTTCCTGGCTCCGGTAACAGAATTTCCGGTAAGCGTATCATGCAGGGTAACACAACTCAGATTACCGATCGACGGATCGAATTGCTGAAAATTAAAATTCAGGGTGCTGGTTTTCGTGGGCGCTATCGTTATCTTCTGGTCGATCGCCGTTGCGGGCAGGCCACCGGTACAGGTACATTGAGAAAATAAAGAAGAAGGAATAATGGAAAAGGCTATGAATGCCAACAGCACAAAGCCCCTTGGGTAATAGTGTTTCATAGACACGGATTTTGATGACGAATGACGGATTTGACGGATTGACGGAAAACGAACCAACTGTAAAACTATTCAACTTATTGCCCGGATAACAGCGGATTTGTACTTCAAAACCGGCATCGTAATTTCCGTATTTTTTTCATCAGGGTAGAATGACCGTGAAGCCCGGATTTTCCTGTTAACTTCGCCTGAAAAATGGGGATGCCCTTAGGCGTTTACCCTGAATAATGCTAAAAAATGAAACAATCTTCCATTCAGATTCAGGTTTCCCTGGACGATCAGAAAATACCCGAGGCAATCAGCTGGAATGCCAGCGATTCCGCTGCAGGAAATACCCGGAAAGCCAAGGCCTTCCTGCTTTCCCTGTGGGACGGGGAGGAAAAGACCGCCCTGCGCATCGACCTCTGGACCAAAGACATGATGGTGGATGAAATGGAGGATTTTTTCTACCAGACCCTGGTTACCCTGGCGGATACCTATCAGCGGGCAACCCAGTACGATGACCTGGCCGGGGACATTAAGGTTTTTGCCCGGGACCTGTTTAATAAATCCAGAGCCCGGCAAATCAAAGAAAACAAACTATAAATTTTCAATATGAGCCTCGAGCAAAAGGTAATGACTGACCTGAAAACAGCCATGCTGGCAAAGGATGAAAAATCCCTTCGTTCCCTGCGCGCCATCAAGGCCGCGATCCTGCTGGCAAAAACTTCCGAAGGCGCCGGAGGTGAAATAAAAGAAGAGGAGGAAATCAAACTGCTGCAAAAAATGATCAAGCAGCGGAAGGACTCCCTGGAAATATATAAAACCCAGCACCGGGAGGATCTCGCACAAAAAGAGGAAGAAGAGATTTCCGTGATCGAAAAATTTCTTCCCAAACAGATTTCCGGAGATGAATTAAAAACCATTCTGCAGAAAATTATTGCAGATACCGGCGCCAGCTCTCCCGCTGATATGGGCAAGGTGATGGGGATTGCCTCCAAACAGTTGGCGGGGAAGGCTGATGGAAAAACCATTAGTACGACGGTGAAGGAGCTGCTGGCTAAATAAATCCTTTGTTCACTCCACACTCAGCATCACCGGTATATCAATATGCGTCGGATATTTTTCGGAGAAATAAATCGTTTGGGTGGCTTTGATGAAGTCGCTGGTTTTCGCTTCAAAAATATTCGGCACATATTTTTGCGGATTGCGGTCGATGACCGGGAACCAGCTGCTCTGCACCTGGATCATCAGGCGGTGGCCTTTTTTGAATACATGATTCACTTCGTGCAGGCCGATCACAAATTCTTCGGGTTTGCCGGGAATCAGCGGCGAGGGATTGGAGAAACTCTTCCGGTAACGGCCGCGGAATACTTCCATCGCTACCGGGAACTGATAACCGCTCATTAAAAAATTATCCGGATCCCAGGCAGGATAAACATCAATAAGCTTGACCACCCAGTCCGCATCCGTGCCTGTGGAGGATGCAAACAAATGCGCCGTGATGGCGCCGGTAACGATCAGGTCTTCCGTTAAGGAATCGGTAGTAAAACTCACCACATCCGGTCTCGTATAAACGAAGCGCTGGTCTTCCACCTGCCAGGGCCTCCAGCGGCTGCCCCTTCCGTAAGTTTCTTCAATAGGGAGTTTGCGGTAGGGCACCGGTTTTTCCGGGTCGCTTATATAACTTACGGAACCCTTTGCGGTAACGGGTTTAATAAAATGGGCGGTATGATTGGGGCCCGCATACAAATGCTGAACCGTCGCTTCCTTCGGCGGCCAGCTTTTGTATGTTTTCCATTCATTGGTTCCGGTCTGGAATGCATAAGCTTCATCAAATTTTCCGTCGCCGATGCCCTTGAGATAATAATCAAACCATTTTTTCTGCAGGTCCCGGAACCATTCCCCGGTATTACTACCGAAGGAAATCTTTGCAATACTGTCGCCCTTTAACCTGCCCCACTGGCCATGGTACCATGGTCCCAGCACAATATGGTTCCGGCTGAAGCTGTCCTTCTTTTCCATATGTCCGTACATCAGCTGTGGGCCGTTAATGTCCTCCTGATCATAATAGCCGCCCACATGCAATTGCGGAACTTCAGGGTAGGGAACATAAGTCAGCGGGGAATTCCTTTGCCAGAAAGAATCGTAATCCGGGTGTTTCACGAAGTTGTTCCAGGTAGGCACTTTCCCGTGAAAATATTTTTCATTTACATTTTTCAGCGAACCAAGGTTACGATACCAGTCGTACAAATCGAATTGCGGAAAGGAGAACTCCGCCCCTTCCCGGTTGCCTTCTACGCTGTAGGTATATTCCATTCCATAACTCAGCCGGAAAGCACCATTATGATGAAAATCATCTCCCAGAAAAAGATCGCCCATACAGGCCTGTTCGGATGAAGCTTTCAGCGCCGGATGGGGATCTACGGCGCCGACCAGCGCCAGCCAGCCGGGATAAGATATTCCCGCGATGCCGGCCCTGCCATTATTATTGGAAACATGATGCAACAGCCAGTCAATTGTATCCCAGGTATCCGTGCTTTCATCTGTCGCACCCGGATGTTTCCGGTGAATGATGGGCTGATGGATCTGCATGGATCCTTCGCTTTTGAATTTGCCGCGTATATCCTGGAAGATGAATATGTATCCATCGACAGCCATATTCGGATATGCGAACTGATCGGTTAAGCGGACCAGACCGTTTTCAGCCGGAAGCCTGGAATCCGCGCTGTAAGGAGTGCGCGTGAGGAGAAAAGGATAAGGCTGGGACGCATTTACCGGGGAAAGAATAACCGTATATAGTTTTACGCCGTCCCGCATGGGGATCATCTCCGTGGTTTTTTTGTATTGGAGCGGAATGAATGCCTGGGAAAACAGAGAGCAGGAAAAAAATAACAGAACAGGAAAGAAGATTCCTTTTTTCATATGCAGGCTGATTGATGGGTTATAAACTATTCGTAAATGTTCAGGCGGTTGCGCAGGCTTTCTGTTTCTTCCTGCAGGGCCCTGATCTTCTCCAGCAGATGCTGCAGCGCATCGATCCCCGGCACATTGATGTTCAGATCATAATGCAGTCTGCTGAAGCGCTCGAGTTGTGCCACATCTTCTTTCCGGATAAACCCCTTCGTTTCCTCATACCGGATGCTGATGAGTCCGTATTCTTCCAGTGTCCGGATGAATTCCATTTCCACCTGGTAATAGGAACAATAGGTTTCCAGTGCTATGATTTCCTCTTCTGCCATGCCGGTTTATTTCAGTTTTGAAAGTTCGGTGAACAGCTCTCTCTGCTGCTGCGTGAGGTTTTGCGGAATTAACACATTATAGGTTACGTACAGATCTCCGAAAGATCCGTCTTTTTTATATACCGGAAACCCTTTGCCTTTCAATCTTGTTTTGGTGCCGTTCTGCGTTTCAGGATTTATTTTTAATTTGATCTTTCCGTCGAGGCTTTCGACCATTACTTCCCCGCCAAGCACGGCGGTATAGAGATCCAGGTTAATATTCGTGTACAGATCATTCCCGGACCTCTTGAAAACCGGGTCCGGTTCAATCACAAAAGTAATGAACAAATCTCCTGCCGGACCTCCATTGGTACCTGGTCCGCCGTGACCCCTGAGTTTGATCACCTGTTCATTTTCCACGCCCGCAGGTATGGTAATGCGGATATTCTTCCCGTTCACCGTTAAGGTCTGCTGATGGGTTTTGGCGGCATCCCGCAGGGAGAGATGCAGCTCAGCCTGATAATCCGAGCCGCGGAATTTCGTGTTGCGTCTTCCTGCGCCGGCGCCAAACATCTGTTCAAAGAAATCAGAATATTCCCCGCTGCCGAAGTCTCCTTCGAAAGGGTTTTCCGATTGCCGCCGGGAACTGCTTTGCTGCGACTGGCGGGCTTTTTCAAACTGGTCGGCATGCGCCCAGTCTTCCCCGTACTGATCGTATTTTTTTCTTTTTTCCGGATCACTCAGCACTTCGTTGGCTTCATTGATGAGCTGGAATCTTTTATTCGCTTCTTTATCTTTTGGATTGAGATCGGGATGGTATTTTCTCGCCAGCTTCCGGTACGCTTTTTTGATATCGTCCGGTGAAGCGGTTTTTGGAATCTCCAGAATTTTATAATAGTCAGTAAAAGCCATGAGCTATTTCAGTTATACGAGTTCTTTCACAACATTTCTGATCACTTTTGGTTTACCCAGGGTGTAATAATGCAAAACCGGAACGCCGGCTTTTTTCAGCTCGCGGCTTTGCTCCAGCAGCCATTCCGTGCCGATCTGTTCCACTTCTTCGTCGGTCTTGGTTTTCATGATGGCATCGGAGAGATCCGGGGGAATGTCCACATGAAAAACTTTCGGCAGAATACTCAGCTGCTTTTTGCTGGTGACGGGTTTCAATCCGGGTATGATGGGCACATCAATGCCGATATCCCGGCAGGCTTTTACAAAATCAAAATATTTTTTATTGTCGAAAAACATCTGGGTTGTGATGTATTCTGCACCGGCATCCACTTTCGCTTTGAGATTGGTGAGATCGGTAGCCAGGTTGGGCGATTCGAAATGCTTCTCCGGATAGCCGGCTACGCCGATACAGAAATTGGTATGACTGCCATTCAGAATATCTTCTTCCAGATAAATACCATGGTTCAGGCCAACCACCTGCTTCAATAAATCCAGTGCATAGCGGTTGCCGCCGGGCTCCGGGTTAAAGGATGCTTCGTTATGGGCAGCGTCGCCGCGCAGCACGAGCACATTGTCCACTCCCAGGAAATGCAGATCAATGAGCGCATCCTCCGTTTCCCTTTTGCCGAAACCGCCGCAGATCAGGTGGGGAACGGCATCGATCTGGTAATGGTTCATGATGGCCGCACAAATGCCTACCGTACCCGGTCTTTTTCTCACTTCCACTTTTTCAAAAGTGCCATCGGCCTTTTTCTTGAACATGGTTTCACTCCGGTGATAAGTGACATTGATAAATTTCGGCTTGAATTCCATCAGGGGGTCCAGGTGATCGTAAATGGAGCTGATGGTCTTCCCTTTCAGGGGGGGGAGGATTTCAAAGGAGACTGCAGTTTCTTTTGCCTGCTGGATGTGTTCTATAACCTTCATCAGTAATGTCCGGACCGGTTTATTTTATGGATTGCAAACTTAGTTCATTAGCGCTGGAACACAAGCGGATGTTAAACTATTTTAAAATGAACCGTTTACGGGATCTTCCGGTATTTTTGTTCAAAATTCCTTTATTTGAGCCTTACGATTCATACCAAGGACCTCGTTAAAAGTTACAGCAACCGTACCGTGGTGGACCATGTTTCCGTAAATGTAAAACAGGGTGAAATTGTCGGCCTGCTGGGTCCCAACGGCGCCGGGAAAACCACCACTTTCTATATGGTAGTGGGGCTGATCAAACCGGATGACGGGCAGGTTTACCTGGACGAACAGGATATCACCAGACTACCGATGTACAAAAGGGCGCAGCTCGGCCTGGGATACCTTCCGCAGGAGGCTTCTGTTTTTCGCAAGCTTTCCGTGGAAGACAACCTGAAAGCCATCCTGGAAATGACCAAAATGCCAAAGGCCGAACAAAAGGAAAAGCTCGAATCTTTACTCGATGAATTCGGACTGCACCATGTGCGCAAGAATAACGGAGATTCACTGAGCGGGGGAGAAAGAAGGCGAACGGAGATTGCCCGCGCCCTGGTGGTTGACCCCAAATTCATCCTCCTGGATGAGCCCTTTGCGGGCGTAGATCCCATCGCCGTGGAGGATATCCAGGCCGTGGTCGCGCGCCTGAAATATAAGAATATCGGCATCCTGATCACCGATCACAACGTGAACGAAACCCTCTCCATCTGCGACCGCGCCTACCTGCTCATTGAAGGAAAGATCTTCAAGCACGGAACGGCGGAAGAACTGGCCGCCGACGAGCAGGTGCGGCGGCTTTACCTGGGCCGGAATTTCGAATTGAAACGAAAAGACTATCTTCACGAAGAAGCGTCCAGACCGGCGCTGTAAGGATCCTTCCCCTTGTTGAAGCGGATAAAATTTATATCGTATTGCAGTGAAACTATTAAGTCCTGCCATATCGCGACTGGCCAGGATGCGTCTCTGGCAGATCGAACAATGGGTGCTTGACCCGGTTGCCGTTCAGCGGGAGGTATTGCAGGACCTGGTCACCTCCGCCCAGTATACCGAGATCGGCAGGAAATATGGTTTCTCCAAGCTATTCAGCATAAAAGCCTTCAAAGAAGCTGTTCCCATCCATGATTACGACGACCTGAAACCTTATATCCACCGGATCATGCAGGGAGAAGAAAACCTGCTTTGGAACACGCCCATCAACTGGTTTGCCAAAAGCAGCGGAACCACCAGCGATAAAAGTAAATTCATTCCGGTGAGTGTGGAAAGCCTGCAGGACTGCCATTACCGCGGCGCCAAGGATGTGCTCACCATGTACTATCAGTTTCATCCCGAATCGGATCTCCTCACCGGCAAGGGCCTGGTGATCGGCGGAAGCCATACCATCAATCAATTCAATGAGGAGGTGCAGTACGGCGACCTGAGCGCGGTGCTGCTGCAGAACTCCCCGCTCTGGAGTAACTGGATCCGGACACCCGAACTGCATATTGCCCTTCTGGATGAATGGGAGGATAAAATCGAAAAGCTCGCCAACAATACCATTCCCGAGAACGTGACGTCGATCTCCGGCGTGCCGACCTGGACCCTGGTGCTCATCAAACGGATCCTGGAGATGACGGGTAAAGACTGTCTGCTGGACGTCTGGCCTTCCCTGGAATTATATATTCACGGCGGTGTTTCGTTTACCCCTTACCGTGAGCAGTTCAGGAAACTGATCGGCGGCGATATCAACTACCTGGAAATGTACAATGCCAGCGAGGGATTTTTTGCCGCACAGGATTATCCGGGAGAAGACGGGATGCTCTTATTTACCAACCACGGCATCTTTATGGAATTCATGCCGGTGGAAGAATATGGAAAACCCAATCCGAAAACAGTCGGCCTGGGGAAAGTAGTACCGGAAAAAAATTATGCCCTGGTGATCAGCACCAACGGCGGTCTCTGGCGCTATCTGCTGGGAGATACCATTCAGTTTACCTCCCTGAAGCCCTACCGGATCCGGGTAAGCGGAAGGTTAAAGCACTATATCAATGCTTTTGGAGAAGAACTGATCGTGGATAATGCGGACAAAGCCATTGTGTCAGCGGCGGAAAAATCAGGTTCGGTAGTAAATGACTACACCGCAGCGCCGGTATATTTCGGAGATCATTCCAACGGAGCCCATGAATGGCTGATCGAATTTGAAAAGCAACCGGAAGATATGGCGCTGTTTTCGTACGAGCTGGACAAGGCACTGAAAGAACTGAACAGTGATTATGAAGCCAAGCGTTACAAGGATATTGCATTGAGATCCCCCATGGTCAGGTCTGTTCCCAAGGGGCTGTTCAGCAGCTGGCTGCGCAGCAAGGGCAAACTGGGCGGACAGCACAAGGTTCCACGGCTCTGCAACGACCGGAAATATATGGATGAGATTTATGTGTTGATGGAGGGGGAAGGGGTTGACGGTTGACGGTTGACGGTTGACCGTTGACCGTTGATCGTTGATGGTTGATGGTTGATGGACGAGTCTGTAGGTTTTACCAGCGATAGATTTATTGATCAGCGCAGTTTTAGTGGAGGCGGGGCATCGGGTACTATAGCCTGGCGATGGCGGTTTGATAATTCCGGAGAAAATATTCCCAGGATTGTGAGGCTCACAAAGGAAGAAGTATAAAAAAGATAACCGTAGGGAACATCTATGAACTGATAGAAAATAATCAGGGTCAATTTTAGGGCAGCCAGACTTACATTATTTAATTTTCGCCTTTTTTGCAGCAGGCAAATCAAAACAAAAACGACGGGCAGGATAAAGCTGCAAAGCAACAGGGTTGCATGGAGGGCGGCTGCATGATGTGGTCCGAAAAATTTGGCAAGCCCGAGGTTTAGCCAGAATGTTTCGGGACTGTCGGCCCATACCCTCTGCGCAAATGATACATAACCGGAAGGAAGCCGCAATAGCTGCCGCACCGGAGAAAACCCAAAGGGAATCAGAAAGAGGATCAGAAAAAAAAGTATCCCGGTCAAAGAGAAAAGAATGCTCTTTTTATATTTCCTCTGTACAATCAGGATCAGCAGGAAGGGCAGGATCCAGCCGATCATGCTGTACCGGCTCAGGAGGCATAGCGATGCGGCGATCGCAATAAAGTAAATATTTCCGGATACAACGGCGAAGCATAGCAGCACGTAATACAAAATAACGGCGCCTTCCTCGCTGAGGCTGATCAGGCCATGCACATCGTCCCGCGAAAAGATCCACCAGAAAAACATGCCTGCAACTGCAATCAGCAGATAAGAATAAAGAGAATTTTTTCTGATCTGCAATACATAGAGAAAGCTGCCAAAACTGAGCAGGAGACAAAGAACGGTTACCCAGCGTATGTCTATTTTCATCAAAACCGCACCGGAATAAGGCAGCCACATCGCGGGAAGATAGATTGGCCGGGCGCCATTCCATATTTCCGCAATGGGATCGTAAACCTGTTTCCAGTGGCCGTTCAGAAAACGCTCATTCATCACTTTAATTACCGGCAGCATGTCGGCGTAGTCCGGATCGATGGGGATCCGGAAAAGCCAGTAACGGGAAGTTATATACGCCAGGAAGATCATCACGCCGGCCAGTGTAAGTTTTATTCCGATGACCCGAAGGCCGGGATTACCCGGGGCCTTCAGCCTGGCTTCCGGAAGGAACAATAATGAAAAAACCAGGATGAGTCCCGCACTAGGATATAAGACGGAGACCACTGCGGTTTGCCCGCCTGCAAGAAGACCGTAGCTTGCAAAAAAAGTTTCTGCTATGAAAGAAATCAATAATAAGTTCTTTGCAACTTTACAATCCATGGCGGGTGAAAAGCGTTAAATTAATATTTTTATTTACGGGCGAACATCCGGTTGTATATATTTGACGATCTTAAATGCAATGACATGAAATTATTAGAGGGTAAAATAGCCATTGTTACGGGAGCTGCCCGGGGAATAGGGGAAGCCATTGCCCTGAAACTGGCTTCGCAGGGCGCACACATTGCATTTACGTTTCTGTCCAGTGAAGAAAAGGCAAAGGCTTTGGAACAGAAGCTCGTCGCTCTCGGAGTAAAGGCAAAAGCGTATAAAAGTAATGCCGGTTCGTATGAAGAATGCGAACAACTGGTAAATGCAGTGCTGAAAGAATATGGAACGGTGGATGTTTGCATCAATAATGCCGGCATTTCCAAAGATAGTTTGTTGCTGCGTCTTACCCCGGAACAATGGGACGAAGTAATGAACACGAACCTGAAGAGTGTTTTCAATATGACCAAACAGGTGATCCGCCCCATGCTGAAAGCAAAAAAGGGATCCATCGTGAATATGAGTTCCATCATCGGTATCCGGGGCAATGCCGGTCAGTCCAGCTATGCCGCTTCCAAAGCCGGCATCATCGGTTTCACCAAATCCGTTGCCCATGAACTGGGCAGTCGCAATATCCGTTGCAACGCTATTGCCCCGGGCTTTATCGAAACGGATATGACGCATTATCTGCAGGATGAAGACAGCGCCAAATCCTTTCTCGCAAAAATTCCACTCGGAAGGTTCGGAAGCGCCGACGAGATTGCGGATACTGCTCTTTTCCTGGCTTCCGATATGAGCAGTTATATTACCGGCCAGGTGATCAGTATCTGCGGCGGACTGAATATCTGATCCATCCTCATATCGGACCCATCCCCAATGCGCATATTCGTCCCATTTGTTAAAATTTGCAAAGCCTGTTTCAGGTTCAATTTTTGATCCCTACTTTCGCAGCACCTGATGAAGCCAAATAAAATCATAGCTGTTTTCCTTACGCTGATCCTCAGCATTCAGGTAATTCCATTGAAGCAGATCGCAGCATGGCTTTCCTCCGCACAGATTACCGAAGAAATAACCCACAGTATTAAATCCGGGAAATATAATCCTGCCAGCGAGGAAGTAAAACATCCGTTCCTTTTATATTCAGCCGGCTCCGGATTCAGTTCGTTCCTGATGTCCACCCAATCCCGGCATCATCAGGATGAAGCCCTCTATGGCCGCGATAATGATGACATTCTTTCTCCTCCCCCCAATTGCTGATCCTGCATATTCTATTCCATGGTACCGGTCTGATTGGCCGGCTGGTTCCTGTTATATTGTAATCCGTGTGATTCTGGTCAATGAGTTTAGGACGAGATCATCGGTTTCTGATGAAGTCAGCAGGCTTCTGATCAGGCCATTAGGTTCCCGATCAGATCAACAGGCTTCTGATTAGCAAAACAGCTTTTGATCTGGTCAGCAGACCTGTGAAGAAAAGGAATCCGATCATCGTCTTTATTCTGATTCACAAGAGCCTGATCAGCTATTTTGACTTTAAGTCGACAGCCGCGGCAGGGCGGTCCCATTTATTGCAGACGGCGCTCCTCAGGATAATCCCCATTTTTAATTTTTACTTTTTAATTTTTATTTTATATGAAAAAGCTCTTTCAATATACAGCTTCAGACATCCCTTCCTCCATCGTTGTGTTTCTGGTAGCCCTGCCGCTCTGCCTGGGCATTGCCCTGGGATCCGGTGCACCATTATTTTCCGGAATCATTGCCGGCATGGCCGGTGGAATAATCGTTGGGATGATCAGTGGTTCTTCCCTGAGCGTGAGCGGACCTGCTGCCGGACTTACCGCCATAGTGGCCACCGCCATTGGAAAAATGCCGGCTTACGAAGCCTTTCTGCTCTCCGTTGTAATTGCGGGCGCCGTGCAGGTTATTTTTGGTTTTTTACGCGCCGGTGTAGTCGGTGATTATGTTCCCAACAGCGTTATCCGGGGCATGCTGGGCGGCATCGGCGTCATCCTGATTTTGAAACAATTGCCAAACCTCATGGGCTATACACAGGATTTTTTTGGCGACCAGGCATTTATTCAGAGCGACAATCAAAATACTTTTTCTGAACTGACACAATCATTAAATCATCTTTCGCCACCAGCCCTCATCATCGGCATCCTGTCCGTCGCTTTGCTGGTTCTTTGGGATCGTCCTTTTTTAAAATACATAAAAAGATTTATCCCCGGTCCGCTCGCAGTGGTGGTCATTGCCCTGGCGCTGAGTGAATCCTTTAAAGCCTACGGCCCCGGGTTTTCCCTGCATCCGGAACAACTGGTTAATTTGCCTGTAGCCAATGACTGGGCCTCGTTCACCGGGTTTTTTGTTTTTCCTAAATGGGAATATTTAAATAATACAGATGTTTGGATAACGGGCATTACGATTGCCCTGATCGCCAGCCTGGAAACGCTGTTAGGCATTGAAGCGGTTGATAAGCTCGATCCGGCCAAAAGGAAAACACCCACCAACCGGGAATTAAAAGCGCAGGGCATCGGTAACATGGTCTCCGGTCTGTTGGGCGGGTTACCCGTAACCTCTGTTATCGTACGCAGTTCGGCCAATGTAAATGCCGGTGCGAAATCCAAACTTTCAACCATTACACATGGCTTACTCATCCTGCTGAGTGTACTGCTTATTCCGGGGCTTTTGAATAAAATTCCACTGAGCGCACTCGCAGCGATACTGGTGGTTACCGGTTATAAACTGGTGAAGCCCTCCCTGTTCACGCATTTTTACCGGAAAGGGCTGGATCAGTTCGTCCCCTTCGTAGTAACGATCGTAGCTATCCTGCTCTCTGATCTGCTTACGGGAATCCTGATTGGAATGGCGGTTGCCATGTTTTCCCTGCTCAGGAGCAATTTTAAGTCTTCTGTAATGGGCGTGAACGACGAAAATAAATACCTTGTGCGTTTTTGCGAGGATATTTTCTTGTTAAGCAAACCATTTCTGAGAGAAGAGCTCGGATCCGTTCCGCAGGATGCTTATGTGCTGATCGATATGATGCGGGCAGATTTCATCGACAAGGATATTATTGATGTGGTTAATGAATTCATTCTCCATGCCCATTTGAAGAATATCCGGGTAGAAGTAAAAAAAAGCCGGAATAAATCATTGCATCATCTGGTGATGAACAATCCGGTAATGTTAAAACAGTAGCCAGGGATTTCCCGGGCAGCGGCAAAGGAATTAAGAGGAACCGGATATCAGGCAGATGATCAGCAATGAACCGGTAACGGGAGAATCAGGCAAGGATGTTTATCCCCGTTAAACTGAAAAAAATAAATACATTCACGAGATTAAATCACAAACTGATGACAATTGATAAATTACTGCTGGAGAACAAGGCCTGGGCATTTGAAAAGAAGGCAGAGGATCCCGAATATTTTGAACAGCTCTCCCGGCTGCAAACCCCGGAAATTTTATGGATCGGCTGCAGCGACAGCCGGGTGCCGGCCAATATGATCACAGGTACGCAACCCGGAGAAATCTTCGTGCACCGGAATATAGCCAATCTCGTGATCCATACCGATGTGAATCTGCTCAGCGTGCTGGAATTTGCGGTTGTTCACCTCAGCGTAAAACATGTGATCGTTTGCGGTCATTATGGCTGCGGCGGTATCAAGGCGGCGATGACCGATCACGATTTCAAACAGGTGCTGAATATGTGGCTCCGGAATATCAAGGATGTCTACCGGCTGCACCGCAACGAACTGGAAGCCATCCCCGATCAGAAAAAAAGAGAAGACCGGCTAACCGAATTCAACGTGCAGGAACAGGTACTCCATCTTGCGAAAACCTCCATCATTCAACGCGCCTGGCAGTATAAGAAAGCGCCCCAGCTCCATGGCTGGGTCTACGGCCTCCAGGACGGCCTGCTGCATTCCGTATGCACCATAACGCCCGATACGCCGATGGATCCTTTGTATAAGTATGGGGATTTGAGTGAGGAGGGGTGAGAGGGTTGACAGTTGACGGTTGACGGTTGACGGACTTCCAGTGAATCAAACTAATTACATTTAGTCTTAATGATTCGCCAAAGTCCGTCAACCGTCAACCGTCAACCATCAACCCTTCTTAATGGCTTTCTGCGCAAACTCCCCCGCCACCAGCTTCCCGCTCACTTTCGCCCGTTCAGCCAGCAGCTGATCCCAGTGGGAAGTGCCTTCCCAGAACATTTTCTTCATTTCCTTCATGGCCTGGGGATTGGAGTGGCTGAGGTGATTGATGATCCTTGCAATGGATTCATCAATCTGTTCTTTTGTGCCGTGAACTTCTGAGTAGAGACCCCTGGATTTTGCCCATTCCGCTGTTCTCCAGGAAAAAGCATCTATCGCAAGCTGGGAGAAAAAGGAGGATCCGATTTTCCGTTCCATCGCCGGGCCGATTACAAAGGGTCCGATACCAATGGCCAGTTCGCTGAGCCTGATTTCAGCTCCTGTTAGTGCGATGCTGTAATCCGCGGCAGCAATCAACCCAACACCGCCACCAACGGATTTTCCCTGAATGCGCGCAATAATAAATTTCGGACACTTGCGCATACTGTTGATGACATGCACGAATCCATTGAAAAAATCTTCTCCTTCCTGCGCTGTTTTAATGGCAGATAATTCGGCAAAGGAAGCCCCTGCGCAGAATGCATTTTCTCCCGCCGATCGCAGGAGGATCACGCGGACCTCATCATCCAGACCCGCACTATGTATCTGCGTGGCCAGTTCTGAAAGCAGGCTGCGCGGCAGTGAATTACCCTTGGGATGAAAAAATTCAATGGTCATTGATTGGCCATGTCTTTCGGATCTCACATAACCGGATAAATTCCCATTCATATTGTTTAGGCTTTTTTTCTAACCATTGTAAGAATGCTTGCGATCATCACGGATTCTTCCGAATCATCATATACATCCACATACCATTTCACAATCCCTTTCGGTACTGCATCGCCTTCTTTCAATTCCTGATCGGTTTTCTCTTTGCAGGTAAGTCGCACGCCGATCGTTGTTCCGGCATAAACCGGTTTTATAAACCGGCAGTCTTCAATGCCATAATTTAACAATACCGGCCCCTTGGCCGCATCAACAAATAATCCGGCAGCTGCACTCAGTATAAAATAACCATGCGCAACAGGTTTTTCAAAAATCGTTCCTTCCAGGGAAGTAAAATCGGTATGTGCGTAAAAGTGATCCCAGCTCAGGTTGGCAAACTGGGAAATATCCGACTCTGTTATTGTGCGTTTGTGGGTGAGGACCGTGTCACCGATCTGCAACTCTTCGAAATATTTTTTAAACGGGTGCTTAATATCAGTTCTTTGTTTTGCGTGTGGCTGATAAACGGAAGTAATCGCAGTAATGGATGTGGGTGATCCCTGGATTGCTACCCTTTGCATATAATGTTTCACGCCACGGGTGCCACCCATTTCCTCGCCTCCGCCGGCGCGGCCCGGACCCCCATGCACCAGCATTGGCAACGGTGAACCATGACCTGTACTTTCCTTTGCACATTCCCGGTTTAAAATCAGTATTCTTCCATGCTGTGTGGCCGCGGCAATTACATATTGTTTTGCCAACCCGTCATCAGCTGTAACTATGGTACTACATAAGGAGCCCTTTCCTTTTTTTGCTAACGCGATTGCCTCCTCCATGCCTTTATATGGCATCAGCGTGCTCACCGGGCCAAATGCTTCAATGCTGTGCGAGGCTTCGCCTTTAAACGGATATTCATTCAATAACAGCAGAGGGCTCATGAAAGCTCCTTTCTCCGGATCCGCGTCCAGTAATTCCACGCTGTCCATGGAGCCATAAATAATATGAGAGGCAGCCAGCAGTTTTTGTACCTGTTCATGCACTTCATTCCGCTGATCCTTTCCGGCCAATGCGCCCATCCTGACTTTTTCGTTGGCGGGGTTTCCGATGATGGTTTGTGCAAGTGCTTTGAGAATGGACCTGCTCATTTCTTCCAGCCGGTTCTCCGGAACAAAGATCCGGCGGATGGCCGTGCATTTTTGTCCGGCTTTAACCGTCATCTCCTTCCTCACTTCTTTCACAAATATTTCCCATTCCGGTTTGGAAGGATCCACGTCTTCACCCAGCACAATACAATTCAGGGAATCCGCCTCCATGGTGAAGGAAACATTTTCTTTCAGAATGTTCGGATTGGATTTCAGTTTGAGCCCGGTAGTAGCCGAACCGGTGAATGTAACGGTATCCTGCGCATTCAGCAGATCCAGCAGGTTGCCGGTACTGCCGCAGATCAGTTGCAGGGCGCCTGCCGGCAAAATACCGGAGGCATGAATCTCCCTTACCACAGCTTCCGTTAAAAAAGACGTGACGGTTGCGGGTTTCACAATGGCAGGAACGCCGGCCAGCAGGTTAACGGCAATTTTTTCCAGCATACCCCACACCGGGAAATTGAAGGCATTGATATGAACCGCTACTCCTTCTTTGGGAACCAGGAGATGATGGCCCATGAATGTATGCTGCTTACTAAGATTAACCGGATCCCCATCCGTGCAAAACGGTTGATCCGGGAATTTTCTGCGCAGCGACGCATAAGAAAACAAGTTCCCGATTCCGCCTTCGATATCAATCCAGCTGTCGGCCCGGGTGGCCCCGGTCTGATAACTGATGCGGTAAAACTTTTCGAGCTGTGTCTGGAGATGAAGCGCCAGGGCCTTCAGCATGAGGCCCCGTTCCTGAAAACTCATTTTGCGCAACACGGGATTTCCTGTATCTCTCGCATAATCCAGCATCTGTTGAAAATCCACTCCGGCAGAACCGGCCGCACAGATCGGAACTCCCGTAACGGCATCAAAGAGGATTTGTCCGTCCCCTTCCCCCTCGATCCATTTCCCGCCGATATAATTTCCAAGCTTTTTCATCCGCAAATTTTATCCGGTGAATCTACCGGTTATCCAGTTTCGTTCCCACGCCTGAAGTCTGTCAACCGTCATCCCGCCTTCGCTCTGCTTCGGCGGGCGAGGCCGTCAACCCTCACCACCCCAGTATCCACGCAAAAATCAACGGCGCCACAATGGTCGCATCACTTTCCACAATGTATTTCGGTGTATGGATATCCAGCTTTCCCCAGGTAATTTTCTCGTTGGGCACCGCACCGGAATAAGAGCCGTAGGAAGTGGTGGAATCTGAGATCTGGCAGAAATAGCTCCAGAAAGGAACATCATGCCATTCCAGATCCTGATACATCATGGGCACTACGCAAATGGGAAAATCGCCGGCGATGCCTCCCCCGATCTGGAAGAATCCAACGCCTTTTCCTCCTGAGTTTTTCCGGTACCAGTCACTCAGCCACACCATGTACTCAATACCACTCTTCATGGTGGTGGGTTTCAATTCGCCTTTTACGATATAGGAAGCAAAAATATTTCCCATGGTGCTATCCTCCCATCCGCCTACTACGATGGGAAGGTTTTTTTCAGCTGCCGCGATCATCCAGCTGTCTTTTACGTCGATTTCGTAGCCCTCCTGCATGACCTTACTCAGCAGCAGTCTATACATGAATTCATGGGGGAAATACCTTTCCCCCTTCTGATCAGCGTCTTTCCAGAGTTTCACGATATGCTGCTGGATCTTGCGGAATGCCTCTTCTTCCGGAATACAGGTATCGGTCACCCGGTTCAGGCCCTTTTCCAGCAGTTCATATTCCTGTTGCGGTGTCAGGTCGCGGTAATGCGGAACTCTTTTATAGTGGGAATGTGCAACGAGGTTCATGATGTCCTCTTCCAGATTGGCGCCCGTGCAGGAAATAATGTGAATTTTATCCTGCCGGATCATTTCCGCCAGCGAAACTCCCAGTTCCGCGGTACTCATGGCACCTGCCAGGGTCACCATCATCTTCCCTCCTTCCGTTAAATGGGTTTCATATCCTTTGGCTGCATCCACCAGGGCTGCCGCGTTAAAATGTCGGTAATGATGCGCTACAAACTGGGAAACCGGTCCTTTATTCATGCTTTGATATTCTTTACAGGCAAAAATAATTTTTTTTAGTTCCTCCTTCAAAACAATCCGTTGACACTTAAATCAGCCGACCGGGATCATTCCCACTGATGATTGCCCGCGATTTCCCATGCACCTGGACAATGAAACCAGTTCCCGGAATTTCCTGCGGGCCCAGCTTGAAAGACTCAACAATCCCCGGATGATTAACTTTCTCCAAACAAATCCCGCAGATTATATCAGTAAATTGCATTGCAAGGTCCTGGCCCTGAATGGTGCGAAAGATATCCAGGTTGTTCCGGATCAGAATCTGGCAGGCATCAACAGCGCGTTAAAGCAAAGCGCTGCTAGAATTTATGCCGCAGAGAAAATTCCGGGACTGCATCATCTTTTTCAGCATTGTAAAACCTGTACGATTGCAGAATACGCACAACTGGAAGAGAGTTTTGCACCGGAAGTTTTACAGATCATGGGCGACTGGCTGGATAAAAACGTAAAATAAGGTGAACTATCTCGCACATGCCTGGCTGTCTTTTTCCGATCCGGATATTCTGGCCGGCAATATGATCAGCGATTTTGTAAAGGGCAAAAGAAAATTCGATTATTCCCTGAAAGTGCAGAACGGCATCAGTCTGCACCGGAAAATTGACGAATACACAGATTATCATCCGGCCACACAGGAGGCAAAACAATTTCTGAAAGCATCCTGCGGTTTGTATGCCGGAAGTTTTATAGACATCGTGTATGACCATTTCCTGGCTAACGACAACCAGGAATTTGAAGAAGGAGAACTGGCAGTTTTTGCAGAGAAAACCTATTGCCAGCTGGAAGCCTATAAAAATCTGTTGCCGGAGAAATTCGAACGGTTCCTGTATTATATGCGGGAGCAGAACTGGTTACTGCATTACCGTTCCCTGGAGGGTATTCACCGCAGCTTTCAGGGACTCACCCACCGGGCAAAATATATTCAGGACGCAGAACCGGTTTATCAGGCCTTCCTCGATCATTACGAATCGTTAAAGAATTGCTATGATCTTTTCTTTCCCAATCTGAAGACTTTTGCCTACAATGAGTTACTCTATCTTCGCCCGGGCGGCTAAGCCGAAATACTTAGTCGTACCTTTGCCCATCAATTGAAGAAATATGAAAGTTGCCATTTTCAGTCTGCTCATGCTCGGTTTTGTCGTGGTGCAGGCGCAAACTCCTCTGCCGCCCCTGGATAAGTCGCCCATGGACATGAGCTATTACCCGGTCAACTATCCCATTCTTAAAATTCAGCATAAGGCAGACGCCCCGCTGATTGCCCGAGTGATCTACGGGCGGCCCCAGAAAAATAACCGGATCATCTTCGGAGACCTGGTTCCCTATCACAGTGTATGGCGTCTGGGAGCCAACGAGGCAACGGAGATTGAATTTTTCCGGGATGTGAAAATCAATAATAAAAAAGTGCCGAAAGGAGAATATACATTGTACGCCATTCCGGATACAAGCGAATGGACCCTGATCCTCAATAAAGAAACCGATACCTGGGGGGCGTTTGCCTACGATGCTAAAAAAGATGTGCTCCGGGTGACTGTGCCCGTGAAAAAAATCAGCGAAATTGCAGACGTGCTCACTATTTGCTTTGAGGGGAAGGAAAGAAATAACACCGAACTGTGCATGACCTGGGACGATCAGCAGGCCCTCCTGCCCATTAGCTGGTGACCGTTCCCTTGCTTCGATCACGCTCTTTTCTTTATAATAAATTGTTGCACATGAAATTTGCTACCCGGCTCATCCACGCAGGCATGGAGCCCGACCCCTCTACCGGCGCTATTATTCCGCCAATATACCAGACTTCCACTTTTGTTCAGGCTGCCCCCGGCAATCATAAAGGTTATGAATATGCGCGTTCCCAGAACCCCACCCGTACAGCGCTGGAAAAGGCGCTGGCCAGCATTGAAAATGCGCGCCATGCGCTGAGTTTCAGCAGCGGCGTCGCCGCTTCCGACGCAGTGATCCGCCTGCTGGTTCCGGGAGATGAGGTAATTGCAGCCAACGATATGTATGGCGGCACTTTCCGCCTCTTCTCCAAAATATTTGAAAAAGCCGGAATTCATTTTCATTACGTGAATATGCAGAACCCGGAGAATATGAGCCCGTTCATCAGCTCCAAAACAAAAATGATCTGGACGGAAACACCCACCAATCCTTTGATGAATATTGTGGACCTGGCAGCAGTGGCTGCCATTGCCAAAGAAAAAAAACTGTTGTTCTGTGTGGACAATACTTTTGCTTCGCCCTGTTTGCAGAATCCGCTGGATCTGGGTGCGGACATTGTTATTCACTCCGCCACCAAATACCTGGGTGGTCACAGCGATGTGATCCACGGATGTGTAATGCTGAATGATACGGATCTTCGCGACCAGTTATATTTCATACAAAAATCCTGCGGCGCCGTGCCAGGACCCCAGGACTGTTTCCTGGTTTTAAGAGGTATTAAAACCCTGCAGGTGCGGATGGAAAGGCATTGTCAGAACGGGGAAAAGATCGCCCGTTATCTGCGTAAGCATCCAAAAGTAGCCAGGGTGTATTGGTGTGGCTTTGAAGATCATCCCGGATACGCGGTGGCAAAAAAGCAAATGTCCGGCTTCGGTGGCATGCTCAGTTTTGAATTGAAAAACGATTCTCCCGAAGAAACCAAAAGAGTCCTTTCTTCAACGAAATTATTTTCCCTCGCGGAAAGTCTCGGTGGCGTCGAATCCCTGATGAGCCATCCCGCCAGCATGACCCATGCATCCATCCCCCGCGAAGAGCGCATGAAGAACGGTTTAAGCGATGGCCTGATCCGGCTGAGCGTAGGCATTGAAGACGGCGGGGATTTGGTGGAGGATTTGCAGGAAGCAATTGGTTGACGGTTGACGGATGACGGCCTTTATGTGGATCGTAAAGACCAATATTATCATACTGCAATACCAGAGAGCGTCATCCGTCAACTGTCAACCGTCAACCAAAAAAAATGTTCGAACCCACCACCAAAACCGCGCTCAAAGATTTTCTCGAAAAGAAAGTAAAGCAATACAATCGACCTTCTTTTATTCCGGCGGATCCCATATCGGTGCCGCACCGGTTCAGTAAAAAGCAGGATATTGAGATTGCGGGATTATTTGCTGCGGTTTTTGCCTGGGGAAACCGGACGACCATTATCCGGAAATCCAATGAGCTGATGGACGCGCTCGACGCAGCGCCACATGATTTCATAATGAATCATCAGCCCGGCGATCTTAAGAGATTAGTACAGTTCAGACATCGTACGTTCAACAGCACCGATCTTCTGTATTTTATCCGGTATCTGCAATCCCATTATCAGGAAAACGAGTCGCTGGAGACGGCTTTTATTTCGTCAGAAACATTGCGGCGGCCCGCACTCTCAGGAAAGGACAATATGAAGGAAGGTCTCTCCTCCTTTTATACCCGTTTTTTTTCTTTGGAAGATGCCCCGCGCCGGACGCAGAAACACATTGCCACGCCACAAAAAAATGCGGCCTGCAAAAGATTGAATATGTATCTGCGCTGGATGGTGCGTCAGGATAAGAACGGGGTTGACTTCGGTTTGTGGAAGAAAATTTCACCGGCAGCCCTCATTTGCCCGGTTGACCTGCACGTAGCCCGTGTTGCCAAACGGTTTGGCCTGATCAACCGGAATCAAACGGACTGGACAACGGCGATGGAACTGACGGAAGCTCTTCGTGAGATGGATAAAAAAGATCCGGTAAAATTTGATTTTGCTTTATTCGGCCTGGGAGTTTTTGAAAAATACTGAGACTGCAAAATAGTTATGCTGCAGTCCGGAATTATTTATACATGAGTTCCCGTACCTTCTCCTTGTCTTCCTTTTCCCTGTCCAGGTTGAACATGGTGCCGAATACCCGGTCCCAGATGGTGGTGCTCACCCCGAAACCCTTATTATCATCTTTGTAATGATGCAGATGATGGTTTCTCCACAACGGTTTCATCCATTTGAACGGCGGGTTCCAGGCATGTATTGCGTAGTGAATACTGCCGTACATCAGATAACCGAGAATAAAACCGGAAAAGAAAGTAAATGAATATTCTTTCATCGCCAGGAACATAATCCCGAAAATAAGAGAAGAGATAATAATGCTGGGCACCGGTGGCATGAACAGCCGTTCCTTATCACGGGGGAAATGATGGTGGTTCCCATGCATGACATAAATAAATTTCTTGGCTCTTTCGCTCTCTCCGACTGCATGAAAAGCAAAACGATGCATCAGGTACTCAAAAAACGTCCAGAAAAACATACCTCCGATAAAAACGCCGAATATGACAGCATAACCGATTTCGAATCTGAAATGACTCAGGTATAAAAAATAAATGATCACCGGTATATACATTCCCCAGATCACGAGCGGATGGGTCTTCGTCAGCATTTCCATATAATGATTCTGGAATAACTGAGCCTGCCCTTTGTTGTGAATCTTCTCGAACTTCATTCCCTTGAATTATAAGTCAAAAATACGCTTAAACGGCAAAAAAACCATTGTTTAGTTTGCCTTCATTAAAGCACTTGCAAAAGTTATTCCTGTACATTTGCAGAATTTAGAATATAATTATCGTATGGCCAATGCCCATTTGTCTGAACAGGAATTGATCCGTCGCGAAAAACTAAAATCACTCCGGGAATTGGGGATAAATGCATATCCGGCGCCTGCTTTTCCGGTTAGCAGCAATGCCGCATATATTAAATCCCATTTCAAAGGAGATGAAAATAAATCCGATTTTGAATCGGTTTGCCTGGCCGGTCGCATCATGAGCATCCGGGACATGGGAAAGGCCTCTTTTGCGGTTATTCAGGATAGTTCAGGCAAAATCCAACTCTATATCAAACGGGATGAAATTTCCCCGGGCGAGGATAAAACGCTCTACGATAAGGTTTGGAAACACCTTACAGATATCGGTGATATCATTGGAGTTTCAGGATATGTTTTTATCACTAAAACAGGAGAAACTTCCATTCATGTGAGGGAACTGACCCTTCTGGCCAAGGCCCTGCGACCTATTCCGGTCGTGAAAGAGAAGGAAGGGGAAACCTTCGACGCAGTTACTGATCCTGAATTCCGGTACCGTCAGCGATATGCCGACCTCATAGTAAACCCACAGGTGAAGGAAGTGTTTATCAAACGCTCCCGGATGATCAATGCCATGCGGGAATTCCTCAATTCCCGGGGCGCCCTGGAAGTGGATACACCTGTTCTGCAAACCATTCCGGGAGGGGCTGCAGCCCGCCCCTTCATTACGCATCACAATGCACTCGACATCCCCCTATATCTGCGGATTGCCAACGAACTGTACCTGAAACGTCTGATTGTAGGCGGCTTCGACTGGGTCTACGAATTCAGCCGCAATTTCCGCAATGAAGGCATGGACCGCACCCACAATCCGGAATTCACCATACTCGAGTTCTATGTGGCCTACCAGGATTATTTCTGGATGATGGAGACGACGGAAAAACTTCTGGAGACAACGGCAATCGCCGTTAACGGTGTCACCAAAGTGATGTCCGGAGAGAAAGAGATCGATTTTACAGCCCCTTATAAAAGGATCAGTATTCTCGATGCTATCAGCGAAGCGACCGGTGCGGACGTTGCCCGGATGAATGAAGAGGAATTAAGAAATTTGTGCAGAAAACTACACATTGCGGCGGACAACAGCATGGGCAGGGGTAAACTGATCGATGAGCTGTTCGGCAGTCAGTGCGAACATCTCTATATTCAACCCACTTTCATTACCGATTATCCGGTAGAAATGAGCCCGCTTACCAAAAAGCACCGGAATCAGTCCGGGTTGGTGGAGCGTTTTGAACTGATCATCAACGGCAAAGAAATAGCCAATGCCTACTCCGAGCTGAACGACCCTATAGATCAGCGGGAGCGCTTCGCGGAGCAATCGACCCTCATGGCCCGTGGAGACGAGGAAGCAATGTTTATTGACCACGACTTCCTGCGTGCCCTGGAATACGGGATGCCCCCGACTGCCGGCATAGGCATCGGTATTGACCGGCTGGCTATGCTGCTGACCGGCCAGGCTTCGATCCAGGACGTTTTACTCTTTCCGCAAATGCGGCCCGAGCGGGAGGACTGACCGAAATTTCCGCTAAATATTTTCACTTAGGCCTGATTGTTACCCATCCGTAATCATATAATTATCAAATACATAATTAAATAGGTCCCGTAAATATTCCGGATAAGCCGTATTTTCCGCAAGTACCATATCGAGCGCTAATCCGCTTGTTAAAGGATGCCCAATTTGTATGTTTACATCGTCAAGCGGGTGATGCTCTTTTACATGGTTCCGATATCCAATTTCCTTTGAAAAGAACCAATAACTATGAACCACCAAACCATTTGAAAGAAATCAATCGCTGACTGTTAAAATCCAAATTCCACGAAAAGCCAAATCCTACGAAGGTGTTAAAATTTGTACCCTATTGATGACCAAACTGGTAATGGTTAGGTAAAGTACAAACACATTCAGAGCCCTGGAGTAATCCGGGGCTTTTTGTTTGGGGAGCAGAGATGATTAGCTATCGTGGATGGTATATGGTTAATGGTGGATGGACTGAGATCGCGTTGTAAACCATATACTTTTACAGAAACAAAGGTTGCCCGGTCTTCAACCGTCCATTCACCATCCACCATTAACCATCCACCAAACTAATTCCTCGGCATCCCATTTTCCGGAAATGCAAACGGCCCGGTGATCTGAAAAATCGTGTAGCCACTGAAATCCTGTGGCGCTTCCAGGCCTGTACCATACAGGATGGTCCCACCGGCTTTATGGATCCGAACGGGCTTTTCCGTGTAGAATTTTTCTTTTTTCTGGTCCCACCAGAGTTCCTGGCAATAGAGGGTGTCTCCTTTTAAGATATTTTTCAGCACCACACTATCCTTTAAAAGCACTTTTTCTTCTATTTCAAACCGTTTCCCATACCGGGCGTCCAGCGTGCTTTCGATGATCTCGGTGGAATCCTTATAAAAATCCACGTGAAGAGATTTCGGAAACTCCAGGTAGGGAGAATCGACTTCATTCCTCCGCATATACGGGGCCGTTAATTTGGCTTTAACCTTGGCGCTTACACTGTAATAGGCGGTGATTTGTCTTCCTTCATCTATGCTGATGTGTTTTTCGCGAAAATTGGGCAGGTTCTTCATATTATTCTCGCAGGCCGTCAGCAGCAGGCAGGCCGGTATTACACTCAGAATCCAGAAAGCACATTTTGTAAAAAGAGATTTATTATTCCGCACGGACCTTCTGCTTTAATTATCATACAAGTGATCAGCAAGCGCCGCAACCCCTGGTTGTATGTTTTGCGGCCCGTAAAGATAGTGCCTGCGGGCATCACATGATAAAAGGAAATACTAAAACCAGCCGGATCATTGATTGAACTCACTGATCACGTAAAGCCCTTTGAAAATAAGATCAGGGTCCACGGTAATCGTTTTCTTTAAAAAAGGTATAAAATAGTGAGCATCTCCGCCCGTCATCAATACATTCATTTTTTCATACCGCTCCTCATAGGCTTCAATTATTCCATCTATTTCCTTTGCCATGCCAATGATGACGCCGGATTGTATATTCGTTTTCGTATCGTATCCCAGCAGCGGGAAATTCCAGTGGGGTTCAATCAGCGGCAGTTTCGCCGTAAATAATTCAAGTGATTTAAATCGCATTTCCATGCCCGGAGAGATGCTGCCACCCACAAACTGCCTGAAGCGATTGACGTAATTATAGGTTATCGCAGAGCCGAGTCCGATAGTCAGATTATTGAATTCCGGGTAAAAATGATTTGCTGCCACAACCAGCGCCAGCCTGTCGGCGCCAATGGTTTCCGGTTTTCCCACCGGAGTACTGATGGGGATCCTGGAATGATGATTCAGCTTATGATAGCGGGTTTCTTTAGCCAGAATATTTTCCAGTTCAGGATTGTGTTCAATTACAGAGGATAGAATGGTTTTGTCGGGCCGGTACTTCTCAATGCATTCCCGGATAGTTTCTTCCTCGTCATTCTTCAGCACGTGAACAGCCTGCAGCCCGCCATCCGAAAAAACAGCAAATTTTAAACGCGTATTCCCAAAATCAAAACAAATGGTTGTTAGCATACGATTATATTAGAAAGCAGTTCATTCTCCAAACCGAAAGGAAGATAGATTTTTAAAGTGACCGTTCAATTTCACTCTTTCTTTCAGTATTTCCATCTCCATAATAACCGGTAATACCCTGCCCAGATGCCTTTTCAAATACTCCTGCCGCTGCTCTTCCTTCAACAATTCAAGCAATTCGTATTCCTCTTCCAGGGATAAGCCGGCATGATGGGCAATATCATAGGAAGTCAGTTCGCCGTCCGGCTTCTTAAAATCCTTATTGATATTCAGCAACCGGTGCAATTCCCGAAGGGCTTTTAACACGAGTTGCATCAGTTCCGGCTTGTGATACGCATTGGAATTATGCGGATAATTTACAATCGCTCCGCTGTATAATTTATCCGGAACGGATTTGATAATTTCAAGGATCCGGAAAACCATCGTTCCGCTGGTTACAATATCCATCTCTCCGTTCTCGTACTCTTTTGCAACCTCTGCGATGGTTACCAGCGTACCCATCTCGGACAGCTTACCATTGATGATAGTTGGTATGCCAAAGGTTTTCTTACCCGCAACACATTCTTTCACCAGTTCTTTGTATCGCGGCTCAAAGATGTGCAGGTTGAGTGTTTCCGCAGGATACACTACAATGGATAATGGGAAGATGGGAACAAAATTGGTCATGATACGAAAACGAACTCACAATTTAAATATATAAAAGGACTTATTAGCCAGCGATGCCGCAACGGCGAGCAGCGAATGGGCACTTATTTTGTACCTTGCCCAGCGGAATAAACAGCAGGTTAGTAACACGAAAACATTCCCGGCATCATGAAAATTTCAGGGTTTACCATCATCAGGAACGCCGTTACTTACGACTATCCGGTTGCGGAAGCCATTACTTCCATTTTACCCATGGTGGATGAAATGATCGTTTTGGTCGGCGACAGCGAAGATGATACGGAAGAACTGATCCGCTCCATCCCAACGGAGAAGATCAAAATCCATCATTCTGTCTGGGATCCGCATTTAAAAAAGAACGGGGAGGTGCTGGCGGTGGAAACAGATAAAGCCTTTCAGCTGATTTCGCCGGACAGCGACTGGGCTTTTTATATCCAGGCCGACGAAGTGATACACGAGCAATACCATGATGCCATTTGCAAAGCAGCTGAAAAATATAAAGCGGACCTGCGGGTGGATGGGTTACTGTTCAATTACCTGCATTTTTACGGCACGTACGATTATGTTGGGGATAGCCGGAAATGGTACCATAAAGAAGTACGCATCATCCGGAATGATAAAACCATCCATGCTTACCGGGACGCCCAGGGTTTCCGGAGAGGATCCGAAAAGATTAACGTGAAACCGGTGGATGCTTTTGTATATCATTACGGCTGGGTAAAAAATCCCCGGCAGATGAAAGAGAAACTGAAAAAGGTTCACGTTTACTGGGAGGATTCAGACGATAAGGACACGAGCGAAAAAAGGCTTGCCGGCGATCTTTTCAACTTCAATGAATTTGATTCCCTCCGGCCTTTTGAAGGAACCCATCCCCGGGTAATGGAAAACCGCATTTCAGAAAAGAACTGGCATATCGACCTCGATATCTCAAAAAAAAATTTCTCCCCCAAAGAAAAGCTGCTGTACTGGTATGAAAAAAAAACCGGAAAGAGATTATTCGATTTCCGGAATTACAAAATCATCTGACCGGCCGGGTGATAAAGGAAAGATTGCTTCCCAGATGCAGGTTTCGGTTAAAGAGTCTGGAAAAAACCGACTGATCAGAAACCGGATCGCGCCGGCTATAACTAAAATAATCCAGCACGTCAAAATTATTGGCTTTTAATAAACTGAGCATACTCTTCACCGTGGGCTCATACAGGTGGTCCGGAACACGGGCAGCGTCACGCCAGGTAGATGAAAACTGTTTTTTGAGCCCAAGTTTATAATAAAAATGCTGAAGCCTGAAACTCAATGCAAATTTATTCGGAACATTGATCACCAGCACCCCGTCTTTTTCCAGCAGCTCAGCAGCTTTCTTCAGCCATTCCACGGGATTGGGGATATGCTCCAGCACGTGACTCATGTGAATCAAAGAGAATTTTTCTTCGTAATCAAATTCATTGAACTGTTTTAAATAAACCGTGCAACCGGCCTTTTTCTCAGCAAAGCGGGCCATTTTTTCAGATACGTCCAATCCGATCAGTTTCTTATAATACGGTTTGGCGGCATACAGGAATGTGCCCATGGCGCTGCCAATATCCAGCACATTGGTCCTTTTCTTATCATACTTCAACAGATTCTCCACTTCTTTCTTAAACATGAGTACGGAAGAATGCGGAATGAGCGTATTTTCATCCAGTTCAATACTATCGCTGAACTGATAATAAGAAGCATAGGCCGAATCAATAAAATCCTGATCATATTTAGGGCGTGGCGAAAGATAGACAAGTCCGCAATGACTGCACAATACGTAAGTGAACTGCATTGCACTCCCAAATCTTTCGTAAACCGAATATTCAGCCGATCCACAAAAAGGGCAGGGCGGTGTTTCCCATTCTTTGGGAATATAATTTTCGACTGATGGCATGGGGAGTTCAAAAATACGGTTCGGCCATTAAACATTAAAAGTTATTTTTGTTTACCATAATCTATGTTGCTTCCATTTCTTCCGGCAATACAACAGGGCAATATCAAGGCACTCGCAGGCTGCATTACATTGATAGAGAACCAGGCATCGGGTTCACTGGATTTATTAAAAGCATTACCGGTTTCCAAAACACCCGTTATCGGTATCACCGGACCGCCGGGCGTGGGTAAAAGCAGTCTCGTAAATGCATTGACCGGCACATTCTTAAAACAACAAAAAAAGATTGCCATCCTTTGCATCGATCCGTCATCGCCTTTTCACCGGGGTGCTTTGCTGGGCGACAGGATCCGGATTAATCAATGGGCCCAGCATCCGGATGTATATATCCGGTCCCTGGCATCCCGGGGCTCGCTCGGCGGACTTCATCCCCGGATTTTTGAAATCACGGACCTCTTAAAAGCGGCGCCATTTGATTATATACTGGTGGAAACGGTCGGTATCGGGCAAAGTGAACTGGAAATCGCCAGTCTCGCAGATCTTACCCTGGTTGTGCTGATGCCCGGATCAGGCGATGAGATTCAGGCCATGAAGGCCGGAATGATGGAAATCGCTGATCTTTTTGTGGTGAATAAAACGGATAGTCCCGGATCAAAACAATTCATTAAGGACCTGCAATCGGCCCTCTATTTCGGAACAAAAAAAACAGATATCATTGAAACGGTTGCCACAGAAGATAAGGGGATAGGGCTGCTGACTGCAGCCATTGAAACGCGATTGCAATCCATTGCGCAAAAAGAACCGCAGAATCTTACAGAAAAAGCTTACCGGCTAATCCTGGCCGGAAAGATGAAAGAAATTGATAAGGAAGACCTCTTTAAAAAAATCCACGCGCGAATGCCTGCCGGTGATTTCAATATATACCGGTTTGTTGAGAATTATTTATCCGCGGATCATTAAGAATTAAACTCATCCCGGTTATGTTTCCACCAGCGGAAACCAATAAACCCGGCAATAGCCAGCGGTGTAAAAGCGAGGTAAATAATGCCGGCATTCAATCCTTTGGCCGGGCCCTCTCCCAATTGTTGCGCCGTGCGGGTGCAAATAGAACACTGGGCGTTCGTTTCCAGCGAAGCAACGCTGAAACAAAAGATGAAAAAAACAGTCATTAATCCGAATCTGCCCTTCATAACCCTGATTTTAGGGCAAAATTAGTGCATTTGTGATAAATGCTGCGATCTGCTTCAGGGCAACTGCAGACATTTCAAATTGAATGCGTCCTGGGTCGAAAGTATTCCATCTTAACCCACTTCCTCCGTCTTCAGCATCTTCTGGAATTTCTTTCGCTCGTCTTCGTCGAGAATGGTCTTGCGGAGGCGGATATTTTTAGGTGTTACTTCGATGCATTCATCCTGCTGTATATATTCCATACATTCTTCCAGCGTCATTTGAATCCTGGGGATAATGCGCACTGAATCGTCGCTTCCGCTGGCCCGCATGTTGGTTAGCTTCTTGCCTTCTGTAGCATTTACGATCAGGTCTCCCGGTTTGATATGCTCGGCAATGATCTGGCCCACATATACTTCTTCTCCCGGATCCACGAAAAAGGAACCGCGGTCCTGCAGTTTATCTATTGAATAACCTGTGGTGGCAGCCTGATTTTTAGCGATCAGCACACCGTTGCTTCTTCCGGGTATCGGGCCTTTCCAGGGCCGGTATTCGCTGAACCGGTGGGCCATCACCGCTTCTCCGGCGGTATTGGTAAGCATCCCCGAACGCAGGCCGATCAGACCGCGGGAAGGGATCTCAAATTCCAGATGCTGCATTTCGCCCTTGGTTTCCATAACATGCAGCTCACCTTTCCGCTGGGTGACCATATCAATTACTTTTCCACTGTATTCCTGCGGCACATCCACTACCAACACCTCAAACGGTTCGGATTTCTTACCGTTGATTTCCTTTACGATAACCTGGGGTTGCCCTACGGTGAGTTCATACCCTTCCCTTCTCATCGTTTCAATCAGGATACCCAGGTGCAGAATGCCACGTCCGAATACGAGGAAACTATCAGCACTTCCGGTATCTTCCACACGTAAGGCGAGGTTCTTTTCCGTTTCTTTCATCAGCCGGTCACGCAGATGGCGGGAAGTGACAAATTTTCCATCCTTTCCATAAAAGGGTGAGTTATTAATGGAGAACATCATGCTCATGGTAGGCTCATCCACACTGATTACCGGGAGTGCTTCGGGATTGTCGAAGTCGGCGACGGTATCGCCAATATTAAAATCTTCCAGTCCAACCACCGCACAGATATCACCGCACACCACTTCCGTAGTTTTTTTCTTACCCAGGGATTCAAAAACATACAGTTCTTTTACCCTGGATCTTTTAATGGTACCATCCGCCTGCATGAGGGCAATCGTCTGACCCTCCTTAATAACGCCCCGGGCAACTTTTCCAACGGCAATCCTGCCGAGAAAGGAGGAATAATCCAGGGAAGTGATCTGCATCTGGAGTGGGCCTTCATTCTTCACCGGCTCAGGAACATATTTCAGGATGCCGTCGAGCAGTGGCGTGATATCTTCAGACTGCACAATGGAATCGTTGAACCAGCCATTCTTGCCCGATCCATAATATGTGGGGAAATCAAGCTGCGCTTCCGTAGCATCCAGGTTGAAGAATAATTCGAAGATCGCTTCATGCACTTCATCGGGACGGCAATTCGGTTTATCCACTTTATTGATCACCACAATGGGTTTCAGATTCAGGTGCAGGGCTTTCTGCAACACGAAGCGCGTTTGCGGCATGGGTCCTTCAAAAGCATCCACCAGCAGCAGGACGCCGTCGGCCATTTTCAATACGCGCTCCACTTCACCACCAAAATCGGCGTGACCCGGGGTATCAATAACATTAATCTTAACGCCTTTATAAACAACTGCGGCATTCTTGCTGAAAATGGTAATGCCCCTTTCTCTTTCCAGGTCATTACTATCCATTATGAGTTCACCGGTTTCCTGGTTATCCCGGAATGTTTTGGTGGCATGTAAAATCTTATCTACCAAAGTGGTTTTACCATGGTCAACGTGTGCTATGATCGCAATATTCCTTATCTCCATAAATTCCGGTAATCGGCTGGTCGGCAGCCCTTTTTTTTCGACGTGCAAAGGTAGGGGTTTTTGTTGGGATTTGGAAGGGATTGAGGGAATTGGTTGACGGTTAACGGATGACGGTTGACGGACTTCAAGTGTGACGGAATGATTAATTTAAGTCGGAATGTTTCACAAAGAGTCCGTCAACCGTCATCCGTCATCCGTCAACCCTTTCTAGACCCTGATATAAATCTTCCTTCTATCCAAAAAAAGCCCGATCAGCCAGCAGAAAAGCATCCAGGAAACGGCAAACAGGAGGGAGCCGAAATAGAGGCCGGCATGCCGGTAGATATTCTCGTAAAGCCAGGAGACCGTATCCGTGTCGGGCTGGGGCTGGACCATATAGAGGATGCTGGCGCCCACTTCAGAGAGCAGGTAAATAAAGAGCGGGTTTTTGCCGAATACGGTGAAGAACTTCGTCCATTTTGTTCTGCCCAGAAAATCCACCACGTATATGATGGCGGCAATGATAACACAATCGAGACCCACGGTATAAACGACAAAAGAACTGGTCCAGAGCTTTTTGTTTATCGGGAAACCCAGGTCCCAGCAATAGGCGATCACGATGAAAGCAAAGCCCAGTAAGAGTAGTTTGGCCAGTCCTTCAAAAGTTTTCCCTTTTTGCTGAATGAATTTTCCAACCATATAACCGAAAGTGACATTCACCACCGACGGCAGGGTGCTCAGCCAGCCCTCCGGATCAAAGGCGACACCTTCGCCGTGATACATGTGGTTTTTCCCCATCAGCCACAGGTCTATCTTGTAACCGAGATTGCCGGTCATGGACAATGGATCGGGAGGGTCGCCGCCAATCCGCATAAATGCCCAGTACAACAAGAGAATGGAAATGGAAACAGCGACTACCGTGCCGGGTTTAAAATAATAGATCAGCAGGGACGCGATGCAATACGCCAGCGCAATTCTTTGCAGAACCCCCATGATGCGGGTGTGGGAAAAAGGAGAAAGCACCAGCCGGTGCGCATCATTGTATTCAAAAAAAGGAAACCAGTATAGCAGGAATCCGCAAAGGAAAATGATAAAAGTCCGTTTAAAAATTTTAGCCAGTACCTGACTCTGCCTAAGGGAATCCCAGCGGCTCATCACAAAACTCATCGCATTTCCCACGGCAAAAAGAAAGGAAGGAAATACGAGATCAGTCGGTGTAAAACCATTCCAATGGGAATGTTCGAGCGGGGAATAATTAAACTGGCTTCCCGGTGTATTGACAATGATCATAAAACAGATGGTCATTCCCCGGAAAACATCCAGAGCAAGAAATCGTTGTTTGGGAGCAGTCATTTTCGTGATTTAGGTTCAGGCGTCAGGAGAAGAGATCCAAGTTCGGAAACTTCGGGCATTTTTCAATCGCCCGGAGCGCATTTAAAAAAGAATTCCTTCAGGCTGTGCGTCGGGGCTTATAAGGAATTAGTTTAAGGGTTTTGATTTTTTGAGCGGCTTTGCTCAGATCATATTGAACCTGTAACCGCATCCAGATATCTGGTGTTCCAATGATTATTTATGAAAAAAAGGGGGGTTTAACGGAACTTGCAGCTATGCCCAGAAAAATCATTTATCTCATCAATCCGATATCGGGAACGAAAAAAAAGGCACAGGTCAGGGAACTGATCTCCCGCAAAACGCGGGAGCAGGGTTTGGATTTTGAAATCATTTCCACCAGGGCGGACGGGGATTATGATTTCCTGCGAAAGAAAGTAAAAGACGAAGAGATTACGGATGTGGTGATCTGCGGCGGGGACGGCACGGTGAACGGTGTGGTAAAAGCCCTGCAGAAGATCCGGGTAAATATCGGCATCATTCCCATGGGATCGGGTAACGGACTTGCGTTTGCAGCCAGAATCCCAAAACAGATTACCGGCGCACTGACAGTCATTTTTCAGGGTAAGTCTTTTGAAACGGACGCTTTTTATATCAATGAGCATTTCTCCTGCATGCTCTGCGGTATCGGCTTCGATGCATCCGTAGCACACGCGTTCGCAAAACAAAAAAAGCGGGGGCTTCAAACCTATATCAGGGTTTCCACCCTTCAGTTCTTTAAAGCGAAACCCTATAGTTTCGAAATTAAGCTGAAAGACGGCCTGCTGAAAACCGAAGCATTTTTTATCTGTATCGCCAACAGCAATCAGTTTGGAAATAATTTTACCATCGCCCCCAAAGCCAGCCTGAGCGACGGCCTGCTGGATATTGTGATCGTAAAAAAAATGAACAAACTTTTATTACCCCTTTCTATCCTGTACCAGCTTTCAGGTACCAATGTGATACAGCCGCTCTCGGATTATGCAAAAAATAAAAATATCCTCTACCTGCAAACGGATCATCTCAGTATCCGGAATATTGACAAGGCTCCGATCCATATAGACGGCGACCCGCAGGAAACAAGTGCGGAATTTGATATAAGGATTGTGAAGAATTGCTTTCGGCTTTTGCGGCCGGGAAAGTTCGTTGACGGTTGACAGTTGACGCTTCTCAGGGATTCAACAGCGAATCCACTTTCCTGAACGTCCTGACATTCACCGGCAGATTCAAAGCATTCGCCACGTCCAGTTTTTCCTGGCGGGTGAGATGGAAATTAAGGGAAACACCCTCGTTGACTTTTTTCGGCACATACTGGAAGGTCATTTTGTAAAAATCATCCCCCATCAGCTGCTCGAAAACACTCAGCAGATCATCCTGGTTATATTCCTGCATTTTGTACCAGTTATACTGAAGCAATAAAATGGGTTTGGTGATGATTTCAGTGATGCTTTTGGATTCAAAAGGGCTTTCCCATCCGCCCACTTTGCGGTCGCGGATCTGGATCAGCAATACGCCGCTGGTATTCCGCTGAATCCAGTCGCGGAACACATTCATAAAACGGATCGCCACCTGTTCACCGAAATTATCGCGGAATCCGGCATCCATTACGTCGATCACCGGTTTGGTGGGCAGCCATACATTAGGCAGCACATAGGGAAACGTGGCATTCATGCGCAAAGCTGTGAGCAGCCGGATATTCATCGGATCCTGTTTTTTTAAAAAACTTCCAAAATCCACCGCATCCGGATCGACACCCATAATTTTTGCACTGTCGAATACAGGACGCATCAAAAAACTGATGGGCTGGGTGCTGATGAGCATTGTGCGACTGTCCCTTGTGATCACCGAGCTCAGTAACATCAGGGGAATCCTTGCCGCCTGTTCATCGGGTTCGATTTCCCGCAACTGCCGGTCCAGCACTCCCTTTGTATTAATATTCAGTTTTTGCTCAAATGCGTATCCGCGATCCTTGACGTATTCATATTTGCCCACCCTGAATTTCTGTGCGGGCGAAACCAGATCACGTGCAACAAAAGAAGAAAAGAGCGGATTGAGCAGATCCTCCGATATCGCATCTGTGTATTTGTGATCCTGCAGATCGATGGCCGAATCCCGCTGCTTCATCAGGGAAAGCGCCCGGAAATAAGCGGCTCCGAACATTCCTCCGGAAGCTCCGGTGATGAGAAATGTTTTATCCATGAGCTTCCCGCCGGTCTGCGCATCCAGCTTCTGCAATACATTCATCGTAAAAGCCGCGCTCCGGCTGCCGCCGCCACTGGTATTGATGATCAGCATCATGGGCTTCTCCGCATTTTGTTTTTTCTTCCACCTCTCCAGGATCTCCAGCATCCGCGCCTTATCCTGTGCTACTTTTTCCGGCGTGCAGAGCGCCAGCAGGTTATCCCGGTCATAGAGCGGACGTTCTGCGCGATTCGTATAATTCAACCCGTAGGCCTTGTTGGTCGGGTCGATCACATCATACCGGTACAGCAGGTTCAGGATCAGGAAAAGAATGATGAGAAAAGTAAGGCTCCAGCTTTGCAGGAAATAGGAGAATGCGCCGGAAAGGGAAATGAGTATGGAGAAGAAAAGAAAGATGCTGGCAGCTGCCGGCAACTGGAAAAAAGGTTCATCCATGAAAAACCCCACCAGCACCAGGACCAGAAAAGCTATGATGATGGAAAGTATGGCTGCAAAATGATGCCGGCTGAATATCCTTTCAATGAATTCCTTGCTGTAATGGGATACGTCGCGCACCGGTTTCACCGTCACCGGACTGTTGAGATACCAGTTCACTTTGATGAGCCGGCTCGCATTCAGCTGGGTATCTTTTGACCGGAATTGCGATTTGAATAATTTCGGATTCGAGATCAATGGAGTCATCTGGCGGATAATGGTTTGATCTGCTTCATAGAAATATAAAAGCGATAATCCGATCACCAGTAAAAATCCCGTAAGAAATCCGGCAATCATCATGGCGATTTCTCCATTGGTCATCAATTCCTTTGTCCGGTCGAAATCCGTCGCCTGAATAAAATAATCGATCAGCAACAACCCTGGCAGGATGAAGTTGTTGGTGCAGTATTTCAGGAAAGGACGGGTGGTGGTGGCCAGGAAACGAAAATGGCGGCTGAATAATATAAAGGTGGTCACGTTCCAGCTCATGATGAAGGCACCCAGTCCGGCCCCCACAATTCCCGCACTTAATGCATTTACATTATTCATGTATTCCGGCGCCATAAATAATGCGTCCGCTCCGAAAGAATGCATGAACCCTCCGTTAAAAGTGGAAAAAAGAATAAACCAGAAGATCAGGAGTACCTGAAATTTTTTCAGGTAAAGGATCACCAGCTGAATGGGAAAGGAATAATAAACAGCTTTCAGATAATACATCATGAAGTTCCGGGTAATTTATTAAACCGCGCCAAAGCCGCCTTTGTTCTTTCCGGTTATCAATTTATTAACGGAAAGGCAAAGGGAAAATTATTTTGCATGAGCCGGCCGCAATACATAAACCGCATAAATCAGACTCAGTAATAAAAGCATGCCCGTAAGCTGGTGCAACAGGGCGATCCAGTCGAAAAATACCCAGTGATTGGCGGAAATACCCGGACTCAGCAATACCGCCAGCACCCCGAGCAAAATCTGAAGGCAGACCAGTGTCAGGGGTGCAATCAGTTTTGTTCTTTCGTAACGCAGGAGGCCGGAGCTAAAAAGGCGAAAGGTCCACAGCAGAATCCCCAGGAAGATCAGGTAAGCCAGTCCCCGGTGAATGAAATGAATCATGATGGTATTTTCCACAAGATTCAGATACCAGGGCGAAGTCTTAAACAGCGTAGCCGGAATCCAGTCTCCGTTAATTGTGGGCCAGGTCGGCGCAACGGCAGCGGCTTTATGTCCGGCCATCAGCGCCCCATAGATCACCTGAAAAAAGATCAGTACCAGCAGCACTTTGCAAAACCGCCGCAAACCCCGGGCATTCCGGATCCGGGTAACCGGGAACAACAGTTGCAGCGAGAACCAGAAAGCATAGGAGATAAGGACCAACGCGAAAACAAAATGCAGGGCCAGCCGGGTAGGTTTCACATACAATGCATCCCCGGTCAAGCCGCTGGCCACCATGATCCAGCCAATAGCTCCCTGTAAAGCGCCGAGCAAAAACAGGATCAGCAGGGGCCTGATCATTTCTGTTTTCATTTTCCTCTTCAGCAGCAGATAAACAAACCCCACAATAAATACCAGTCCCACCAGCCGGGCCCAGAAGCGATGGAGCCATTCCCAGAAGAAAATAAATTTGAAATCGGAAAGACTGAATGCAGTATTCAGTAAATGATACTGAGGCGTTTGCCTGTATTTGTCGAACTCCAGCATCCACTGCTGATGGTTCAGGGGCGGAAGGGTTCCCGTGATCACATTCCACTCGGTAATCGATAATCCGGATCCCGTTAACCGGGTGATGCCGCCAAGCATCACCTGGATCAGCAACATGATGGTTCCTCCCAGAACCCAAAGGGCAACAGCCCTGTTTGGCGAGCCGGTTTTCCAAATACGCATGAGGCAAAAATAATTCATTCGGGGCCGCCTGTAGATAACTATTTGCGTTCTCCTGCCGGGAAAAGGGTTCATTCCTTTATTTTTGAGCAAATATTTTTTCTTGCTCAAAGCATTTCATCATGCATCGCTAAGGGAAGCGGGCTGCGACGAAGCCGGAAGAGGCTGTTATGCAGGACCCGTATTTGCCGCGGCCGTGGTGCTGCCGGCGGATTTTTACCATCCGCTGCTGAACGATTCCAAACTGGTTGCTCCGGAAATAAGAATTGAGCTGCGGGATTTTATTGAATTGCACGCGCTGGATTTTGCCGTTGCCCGCGTGAGTAATGATGAGATTGACCGGATCAATATTCTCCGGGCATCTTTCAAAGCCATGCATCTCGCATTGAATAAATTAAAAAGCCAGCCTGAATTCCTGTTGATCGACGGTCATCTCTTTCACCGGTACAGGAAAATTCCACATCTCTGTGTAATCAAAGGGGATGGTATCTATGCATCCATTGCGGCAGCCAGTATTCTGGCCAAAACCTACCGGGATGAATTTATGCAGCGCCTGCACAGGAAATATCCCCATTACAACTGGTATAATAATAAAGGATACGGTACTCCGGAGCACCGAAGGGGTATTGAAGAACATGGCTTATGTCCTTATCACCGCAAGAGCTTTAATATCGATCCGGCGCAGATGGAGCTACACTTCAGCCCAGTCTCCGGCGCCCTTACGGAGCATGACGGCTTCGCCGGAAGTATAGTCGATAATGGTTGAGGGAATGGCATGGCCTGCACCCCCGTCAATAACAATATCCACCTGGTTCTTAAAATGTTCGTAAATGATTTCCGGGTCCGTGTATTCTTCCACGTTTTCCCCCGGCAGCGAGGTGCTGAGCACCGGATGACCCAGTTCTTTTACGATGGTCCGGGCGATCAGATTATCGGGTACCCGCAGCCCAATCGTATTCTTACGGCTCTTCAGAATTTTTGGCACTTCCCTACTCGCCGGCAGAATAAAAGTATAGGGGCCGGGCAGATGATTCTTTAATACCCTGTACAGGGGCGTGGAGATGCTCTTGGTATATTTGCTTAAATCGCTGAGATCATAACAAACAAAGGAAAGCTGTGCTTTGTCGGGATTGATCTGCTTGATCTGGCATATCCTTTCGATGGCTTTATGCTGAAAAATATCACAGCCCAGCCCGTAAATGGTATCTGTTGGATACACGATCACGCCACCGGATAAAAGACAATCCACAATAGTTTTAACATTCCGTTGCTGTGGATTGTGGGGATGTAAAGTGAGTAACATAAAAAAAGATATGAAAAATCCGTGCCGGATAAGCCACGAAATTCGTTTCTGTTTAACGCACTAAATTAATCCATATACCTAATTTTACCGAAAATCAGGGATATGCTGTTACAGCCGGTGGATCGGGTGGAAGATATTTCTTCAGCGGATTTCAGGCAAAACTATTACCAGCCGCTGAAGCCGCTGGTTATTACGGGCCTCGCAAAAAAATGGCCGGCTTACGATAAATGGAACTGGGATTTTTTTAAGGCAATTGTCGGGGATGTGGAAGTGGGTATTTACAATAATGTAAAAAGTGACGCTTACACGCCGGTCAACACAGCAGATAGCTATATGAAATTCGGGGAATACATCGACCTGATCCGGCATGGCCCGGCCGAATGGCGGATATTCCTCTTCAATTTATTTGAACATGCCCCCCGGATCGTTCACGATTTCAGCTGGCCGGAACAGTACAGCAGGGGTTTCGTAAAAAAATTTCCCATGCTGTTTACGGGTGGTCAGGGTTCCATTACCCACATGCACTTTGACATTGACCTCTCGCATATCTTCCATACCCAGTTCATGGGCAAAAAACGCGTTTTACTTTTCCCGTATGAAGAACAACACAAAATATACAGGAAACCCTGGGAGGTGCTCAGCCTGGTAAACTTTGAAAGGTACTTCGACAGTTCAAACAACAAGCTGGATCTGGAGAAATTCCCCGCCCTCCGGCTGGCGAAAGGTTTTGAACTGATTCTGGATCACGGAGATACGCTTTTTATGCCCGCCGGATACTGGCATCATATGGAATATATCGACAGCGGATTTGCCATGAGCCTCCGCGCGCTGCAATCCGGCCTGACCGGAAAACTGAGGGGAGCCTGGAACCTGTTCGGCATGCGGCACCTCGATACCCTTTTCAAGAAAACGACCCCGGAATGGTGGTACAATTATAAGAAAAGCAAAACTTTTGCCGATGCGGCTAAAGAGCTCGAAAGCTTTACTGGGTAAGGGAATCGCGGGTTTTTCCTGAATTTTAAAAAAACGCTTTGCTAATAGGAAACTTGTAGTTACTTTTAGTTGGCTATTCATCCCGATAGCAACCATTCTCCGTCCCCAACCCGCTACCCTCTAAAATCTGCCCAACCGTTACACTAAGGAAAATATCCTTCCAATCGCCTGCAGTTTATAATACATTATTCAGCAATATCCTGTTCAGACAAACCTCTGGTTAACGATGCCTTTAACGATTTCTTTTTGTGGTTTCAGAGGTAAGCTCAGGCCGGCGATTTTTATCGCCGGCATTTTTGTTGATTAAGCCTGTTTTTCCTTGAAATAACCAGTTATCTGTTCCGCTTCAGCGGAACTTTTTTTTTACAGCCTTCAATCCATCTTACGCGGAAATGGTCCAGGTTTCACGGCCACGCAGCAGTTTATTAAGATCACCCCGGCCTTTTGATCTGATCAGCTCTTCAACCTGCAGGTTCAGCATGTCCTCATAACAGGCCCGGTCAGCTTCATAAAAAACACCGAAAGGACGGGGCAGGTGCGCATCCAGGTTCGGATCATCAAACATCCGAACCAGAATCTGCGCCTTATAAAAATCCTTCTCATCATGAATCCACAAATCATCTGCTGAACCTCCGTTTTCCAGGTCCACCACAACAGGGCGGAGACCTTCCAGCCGAATGCCCTTGTTTTGATTTGCGCCGAAGATCAGCGGCTTCCCCTGTTCCAGAAAAATTGTTTCTGTGGGTTTCGATCCTTTTTCGGTAAAGATTTCAAAAGCCCCGTCATTAAAAATATTGCAGTTCTGATAGATCTCCAGGAAAGAGGAACCTTTGTGCTGATGACTCCGCATCAGCATTTGCTGCAGGTGTTTCGGATCCCGGTCCATACTCCGGGCTACAAAACTGGCATCCGCACCCATGGCCAGCGCCAGCGGATTAAAGGGATGGTCGATGCTGCCGAACGGAGTGGACTTGGTCTGTTTATCCGTTTCGGACGTAGGTGAATACTGACCCTTCGTCAATCCGTAAATCTGGTTGTTAAACAGCAGGATGTTCACATCAAAATTCCTGCGCAGTAAATGAATGGTGTGATTTCCTCCAATACTTAATGAGTCTCCGTCGCCGGTTACGATCCATACGCTGAGTTCCGGGCGGCTTGCTTTTAATCCCGAAGCAATGGCCGTTGCCCTTCCGTGTATGGAATGCATTCCGTAAACATTCATATAATAAGGGAACCGGCTGCTGCAGCCGATGCCTGAAATAATCACAATATTCTCGCGGGGAACGCCAATCTGGGGCATTACTTTCTGAACCTGGGCCAGAATAGAATAATCGCCGCATCCCGGGCACCAGCGAACTTCCTGATCGGTGGTAAAATCTTTGGCGGTTAAAGGGGGAGCGGCCACTCCTGATTCAATGGACATGCTGAATATTTTTGCAAATTAAACATATCCCGGATAGTTTAATTCCGATTTTGGCAAATTGTGCCGGGTAAGCAGGAACGCGTTTTGCCTCTGTACCCTTAAATAACAAGAAAATGAAAAAATGGTTATTGGTAGCCGGGACTTTCCTGTTTTTCAGCCTTTCCGGCTGCGGCCCGCAGGTGGTTCCTGCGCGGCCTCACGATGTGGTTTACAGCAGACCCGTTTCTCCCGGGCCTGATTATGTCTGGATCACGGGCAACTGGGTCTGGGCCGGGGGCAATTATCGCTGGCGGGAAGGCCACTGGGAAAGGCGCAGGCCCGGTCGTTCCTGGCATGAAGGTTACTGGGAAAAGCGGAACAATGGTTACCGCTGGCACAGGGGTCGCTGGTGATTAAAATACAAAAGCCGTTGACCCGGAATTACCCGGATCAACGGCTTGGATTGAAAGCGATTAATATCTGCTGTTGCTGAAGTTATTTCTTTTCTGGAAATTACCACCGCCGCCATTTCTGTTACCGCCGCCGCCTGTGCGTTCTTCGCGGGGTTTAGCGACAGAAACGTTGATCGTTCTGCCATCTACAGAAGCGCCATCCAGTTCCTGGATCGCTTTTTTTGCAGCTTCTTCATCGGTCATTTCCACGAATGCAAACCCACGTGATTTCTGAGTGAATTTGTCCAGGATAACTTTAGCAGATGAAACTTCACCGTACTCTGCAAAATACTCGTTTAAGTCTTCATCGGTTACGTTGAAGCTTAAATTTGAAACATAAATGTTCATACTTAAAATAAAAGATTAAATGATAAAAATACAGCTGACAAATGCCTGAGTAAAGAAGACTAACTAACCGTACTGAAGATTGCGTAGCAGAATGTTTGTTTACTTACTAAATGCCTATCAACTTAACGGTGCAAATATACGCAGATTTTCGGGATTATCAATTCTGTTTTAAACTTTTATACGCCACGATGCTGCTGGCTAACATTAACAAACCGCCCAGGAGAAATGGAGCGCCCGGAAAAAGCACCGGAGCCTGCAGGCTCGTGAAATAGGCAAACAGGTTTGTCATGAGCAGCGGGCCGATAATCGCGGTCAGGCTCATCACGCTGGTGAGCGCCCCCTGCAATTCGCCCTGTGCGTTGCGCGGCACATTTCCCGACATGATGGCCTGCAACGCCGGGCCGGCAATGCCGCCGAGACAATAAGGGATCAGGAAAACAAACATCATCCAGCTCTGGTTGGAAAAAGCAAAAAGAAACATGCCGGCGGCATATAATAACAATCCGATGAAAATGCTTTTTTCATTCCCGATCTTCGGCGTGATCCAGCGAATGAGCACGCCCTGTACCAGCGCAACCAGCGCCCCCACCACGGCCAGGGAAATTCCAATGGTTCTGGGCGTCCATTTAAACCGGTACATCGTAAAGTAGCTCCAGTTGCTCTGCACAGCATGGGAGCCGAGATAAACCAGCGCCAGCGCCAGGATTAAGCCGGTAAGTGCAGGATAGTGTTTCAGATGCATCAGGGATCCCAGCGGATTGGCTCTTTTCCAGCTGAATGGCCGCCGGTGTTCCGGACTCAGTGATTCGGGAAGAACAAAATATCCGTAAATCCAGTTGACGAGAGAGAGGATGGCTGCCGCAAAGAAAGGTGCACGAATTCCCCAGCCGCTTAGCAGGCCGCCAATGGCCGGACCTATAATAAAACCCAGGCCAAAAGCAGCACCAACCAGTCCAAAATTTTTTGCCCTGGTTTTTTCATCACTGACATCTGCAATATAAGCCGATGCCGTTGTAAAACTGGCGCCGGTAATTCCAGAAATGGTCCTGCCAACAAACAGCCAACCGAAGGTCGGAGCAAAACCCATGAAAATA
>Ga0134126_10000455_pt1 | contig 52791 bp, 50 predicted proteins | sample KB31752_FD_96881 | JGI IMG/M metagenome (GOLD analysis project Ga0134126, IMG submission 96881) | Terrestrial soil microbial communities with excess Nitrogen fertilizer from Kellogg Biological Station, Michigan, USA - KB3-175-2 | ecosystem: Environmental > Terrestrial > Soil > Unclassified ...
ACTATCCTTTCCCCCTGGGCGAACAGGAACCCGGCAGCGGCATCGAGGCACTGGGCCTGGACGAGGCCGAGCGCGCCCGGCTGTTCCATGGCACCGCGCTGGAATGGCTGGGCCTGCCCAGACGTCGCTTCGTCCCCGACATCTCTTCACCGGAGCCAGCATGAAACTTCTTCGCAGCGCCACCCTGGCGATCGCCCTTGCCACCACCGTGCTGACCGGCGTCGTACACGCCGCCGAAGTCAGCATGGGCGACGGCAACATCACCTTCGCCACCCCGGACAGCTGGCTGGCGATCATGCAGACCCAGGGCGAACCCGAAGCCCAGGTATTCCAGGTGCCCGACCCTTCGCCCACCGGCAAGAGCAGCCTCGCACGCGTCACGGTGACGGTACAGCACGTGCCCGACATCAGCAGCTTCCATCAGTTCATGGCCGAGGCCACCGCCAAGGCGCTGGTGCTGCCCGGTTACAAGGTGGTCGCCGCACCGCCCGGCCCGAACAGCAATCTCTACACGGCGCAGGAAAACGGTGTCCAGTTCAGCTATGCCGAGCATTACTGGTTCAAGCGCGGCTACGCAATCCAGCTGCGCTGCGTGCGCCCCAGCCAGAGCCAGGCGGGCGCCGCGTGGAAGGCGGAGTTCGACAAGGGTTGTGCCGCGCTCGCCGCGCAACTGAAGTAGACACGCATCGAGCCCTCCCCTGCGAGCAGGGGAGGGCTGGCGAGAGGTGCGCCGGATCTTCACCGCAGGCCCGCGCGCATCCCTCATCCGAATGACTCCTTTCAGTCGCCAACCTCCTCCTGCATGCCGGGGGAGGAGCCAACTTCGAAGAGATACCCCATGTCCGCCAGTTTCGAAGCCACCCTTGCGTGGGCGCAAGCCCGGGATGCCGCCGATCCGCTGCGCGCCTTCCGCGACGAATTCCTGATCCCGCCGCACGTGGGACGGGACGGCCGGCCGTCAGACAGTGTGTACTTCTGCGGCAACTCGCTTGGCCTGCAGCCACGCGCGGTGCGCGAGGCAGTGAACGCCGAACTGGACTACTGGGGCGAACTGGGCGTCGAAGGCCATTTCAAGGGCCGCCTGCCATGGATGGACTATCACGAATTCGTGCGCGACGACCTCGCCACCGTGGTCGGCGCACTGCCCGGCGAGGTGGTGGCGATGAACACGCTGGGCGTGAACCTGCACCTGATGATGGTGAGCTTCTACCGCCCCACCGCCGAACGCCCGGCGATCCTGATCGAGGCCGGCGCCTTCCCCACCGATCGCTATGCGGTGGAATCGCAAGTGCGTTTCCACGGCCTCGACCCCGCCAGCGCCCTGATCGAACTCGACGCCGACGAGCCGAACGGCGTCGTCTCGATGGCGGCGATCGAGCGTGCGCTGACCGAACACGGCTCGCGCATCGCGCTGGTGATGCTGCCCGGCGTGCAATACCGCACCGGACAGGCCTTCGACCTCAGGGCGATCGCCGCGCTCGGGCACAAGCACGGCTGCACCGTCGGCTTCGACCTCGCCCATGCCGTCGGCAACCTGCCGCTGCGACTGCACGACAGCGGCGCCGACTTCGCGATCTGGTGCAGCTACAAATACCTCAACAGCGGCCCCGGCGCGGTCGGCGGCGCGTTCGTGCACGAGCGTCACGCGCAGTCCGTGCTGCCACGCTTTGCCGGCTGGTGGGGCCACGACAAGACCACGCGGTTCCAGATGGGCCCGGAGTTCCGACCCACGCCCGGCGCCGACGGTTGGCAGCTGTCCAATCCGCCGATTCTTGCGCTGGCCCCGCTGCGCGTCTCGCTGGCGATTTTCCGGCGTGCCGGCATGCAGGCGCTGCGCGAAAAGTCGCTGCAACTCACCGGCTACCTGGAGTGGCTGGTGCAGACCCGGCTGGCCGACGTGCTGCAGGTGGTCACCCCGGTCGAAGCCGATCGCCGCGGTGCCCAGCTGTCGATCCGCGTGATCGACGGGCGCGCACGCGGTCGTGCCCTGTTCGAATACCTGATGGAACACGGCATCATCGGCGACTGGCGCGAGCCTGACGTGATCCGCATCTCGCCCGCACCGCTGTACAACCGCTTCGCCGATTGCCTGGCATTCGCCGAGGCCGTACGCGACTGGAACCAAGCCGGCTGAAGCCGATGCGGGATCGCCCGCGGCGTGCCAGGCGATTCACCCGCTGACCTCGCGAGCCGAGACCTCCGGACGGCTGACGGCGTCGCACCGCGCCGCGACAACGCAAATCCCTGCGCTCACCGGCCGTAGACGCCAGGCCGGCCATAGTCGGCTGTGCGCCGCGGCGCGCGGCGTTCGCGAGGTGGCATCCACCGCGACAAATTCCCCTCAAGTGCGACAAGGCTCCCCGTCATGACAGCAAGTTTCAGCGGCAATCTCGCCGGTCAGGTCACCGCGCTCCCCCATTTTTGGGAACATACCGTCGGCAGCGGGCATGCCACCCTGGCATTGCGCGCCGATTGGCAGGCCCAGCTGAAGCGCGCGCACGACGAACTGGGCATGCGTCACGTGCGCTTCCACGGCATCCTGTGCGACGACATGGGCACGCTGATCGATCAGAGCGACCAGTTCATCTATTCCTTCTTCAATGCCGACCAGATCTTCGATTTCCTGCTCTCGATCGGCATGAAGCCGTTCGTGGAGCTGAGCTTCATGCCCTCATGCCTGTCGTCGTCGGGACAACTCCAGTTCCACTACCGCGCCAACGTGAGTCCGCCGCGGGACCTGTCGCAATGGTCGGTGCTGATCGAGAAGATCGTCACCCACTGGGTCGAGCGCTACGGCCTGGACGAAGTTCGACAATGGTTCTTCGAGGTCTGGAACGAACCCAATCTCACCGCCTTCGGCAGCGGCAAGCAGGAGGACTATTTTCCGCTATACCAATACACGGTTGAAGCGATCAAGAACGTCGACGACCGGCTCAAGGTGGGCGGCCCGGCCACGGCCGACAATGCCTGGGTGGACGATTTCCTCGCGTTCTGCAAGAAAAACTCATTGCCGGTGGATTTCATCAGCACGCACCACTATCCCACCGACTCCTTCGGCAAGCCTGGCGACGACACCGAAACCGAGTTGGCCGACAGTACGCGCAGCGCGCTGCGAGATGAAGCAAGCAAAGTGCGCAAGCAGGCCGGCGACCTGCCGGTCTACTACACCGAATGGTGTACCTCGTCGAACCCGCGCGACTACATGCACGACGACCCCTATGCCGCCGCCTTCATCATGAAGACCGTGCTGGAGCAGAACGGCCTGGTGCAGGGCTACAGCTACTGGACTTTTTCCGACATCTTCGAGGAGAACTACTTCCCGTCGGTGCCGTTCCAGGGCGGTTTCGGGCTGCTGAACATCCACGGCATCGCCAAGCCGGCTTACCGCAGCTACGAAATACTGCACTCGCTGGGCACCGAGTTGATGCCGGTCGAGGGCGAGCACGCGACGGTGGACGCGTGGCTGGTGCGCGACGGCGACAGCGCCACCATCGTGCTGAACAACTTCGCCCTGCCGCGCCACCCGATCGCCACGGAAACGGTGACATTCACGCTCAACGGCGCGAAGTCGGTAACGTCGGCCACGATCCGGCGCATTGACCTGGAACACGCCAACGCCAAGCGACGCTGGGAGCAGATGGGCAAGCCGGAATACCTCAACGCCGCACAGGTCGCCGAGCTGCAGGAAGTATCCCGGCTCCAGCCCGAGACCATCGAAGTCAGGCAGACGGACGGCCAGATGACGGTCGAAGTGGAGATGCCCCCGCAGGCGGTAGCGTCGATCCGATTCGAATGGCTATAGCCCAAACCGCCACGGCGCCGGCGCAGGCAGGTATCCCGAACCTGCTATTCATGCGTCCGTGACGCAGCGCGAGCGAGGATGACCTGACTTCAGACCGAGACAACTCCCATGGTCAGCTCGCCAAAGTCAGGTTCCTCCGCGCTCGCGGCGTTCGGAATCAACTGCACGCTCAAACCCGGTCCGGCGAAATCTTCCACTCAGAAGTTGCTGGACCAGTTGCTGCGCGCACTTCACAAGCAAAACGTTGAAACCTCAAGCGCGCGTGCGGTGGATCACGACATCAAGCCGGGCGTGAAAGCAGACGAAGGCAACGGAGATGCGTGGCCATCGTTGCGCAAGCAAATCCTGGCGGCCGACATTTTCGTGCTGGCTACGCCCATCTGGATGGGACATGCATCGAGTCTGGCCCAGCGCATTCTGGAACGCATGGATGCCTTCCTCGGAGAGATCGACAAACAAGGCCGATACCCGACGTTCGGCAGGGTGGCCATGGTCGCCGTGGTGGGCAACGAAGATGGCGCTCATCACGTTACCGCCGAGCTGTACCAGGGCCTGGCTGACGTGGGTTTCACGATCCCCGCAGGCAGCTCCGCCTATTGGGTTGGCCAAGCCATGGGTGACGCCAATTACGTGGACCTCGATCGAACGCCCAAGGCGCTGGCTGACACGATCAAGACTCTGGCGGGCAATGCGGCCCATTTGGCGAAACTCCTGAAACAGGATCCCTACCCGGGAACGCTCTGACAAGCGCTTGAGCGTGAGCAAGCCTCTGAATGCAGCATCGGACCCGCGTCAACCCGCATCGGCACGGCGGGGTTCGCATGTGTTGTCGTCGATCGGCGCAAATCGACAGCGTGCACGCGGCGAACGCGGCCTGGGTAGAACCGAAAATGGCTGCAACAAACCTGCTCCGCGTGCGGAAGCCGACGGCGGGTCGCCGAAAGACAGCTGATCCTCGGGGTGATGGAGATGTTCGAATTTTCGTTCCTGAAATTCAGCATGTCTCCGCGCCTCCGATTCTGCTGGTTTGCAACGGTCGCATGCAGGCTCGCAGAATGCGCCGGGAAAACGTTGGCAAGGAGGAAGTCCGGTCGAAACGCCGGTCGTCCGACATGGAGCAGCTCGAAGAGGTCGGGTCGATCCACCTGGAGGGTAACGGCTCGTTCAGTGTCAGGAAAAGGAAACACCACCGTTCGATCCCAATCCGATTCACGAGCAAGTCACCACGTGTCAGACAATCTCGAGCCGGCTCCATTCGACCCGATTTCATACCCGAATTTCATGACCAGCCTGTCGCAGCGCAAATTCCTGTGGATCGGCTGTGCAGGATGGTCAATCCCGGGCGCAATGACAAATCGCTTTCCGCAGGGCGACAGCCGTCTCGAACGCTATGCGCAACGATTTGACTGCGTCGAGGTCAACTCCTCCTTCCATCGGCCTCATCGGCCCGCCACCTACCGTCGATGGGCCGGTGCCGTGCCACCGGCGTTTCGCTTTGCCGTGAAGATGCCACGTTCCATCAGTCACGACGCACGCTTGTGCAACACCGGAAACGCGCTCCGCGCCTTTCTGGATCCGGTCCGTGAGCTGGGCGGAAAACTGGGCTGTCTGTTGCTGCAGTTGCCGCCAAGCCTGGCGTTCACGGCCGCGGAAGCGCTGCCCTTCCTTGACCAGCTGGCACAGCTGTACCACGGTCCGGTGGCTTGTGAGCCCCGGCATCAGTCATGGTTTCGTCCGACCGTGGATCGCGAACTGCGCGAACGCGGCGTTGCGCGGGTGGCCGCCGATCCGGCGCGTTGCCTGCGCGCGGCGGTACCCGGCGGGACTCGCCAATTTGAATATTTCAGAATGCATGGTTCGCCACGCACCTACTACGACGCCTATGACGAGGCGGCGCTGTGCCGGATCACGCGAAGGCTGCGGCGACCGGACGGCACCGTCTCGCGCTGGTGCATCTTCGACAACAGCGCGCTGGGCCACTCCGTGGCCAATGCGATGGATCTGGTCGGCCGCCTCGCTGGCGACGCGCGCTGACGCGCTTCACCTCCCGTGGTCGCGCCAGATTGCACAGTAGGCTTTCTCGTTGCCGGAACGCAGCCGTGCCCGAAGGACCCTCCATCGTCATCCTGCGTGAACAGGCCTCCTCCTTTGCCGGCCGCATCATTGTGCGCGCCAGCGGGAACGCGAAGGTCGACCTGACTCGCCTTGCCGACAGGCGTGTGGTCGCGCTGCGCAGCTTTGGCAAGCAGTTCCTGATCCAGTTGCCGAACGAACTCTCGATACGCGTTCACCTTTTGATGTTCGGCAGCTACCGGATCGACGAGGCGCGCGACATCGCACCACGTCTTCATCTGGGTTTCGGCATGCGTGAGCTGAACTTCTACAACTGTTCAGTGCGACTGCTGGAGGGTGATCTGGACGCCCTGTACGACTGGCGCGCCGACGTGATGTCCGAGCAGTGGGACCCAGCGCTTGCGCGCGCAAAACTGCGCGGAATGCCGACGACTCTCGTCTGCGACGCCCTGCTCGACCAGAACGTGTTTGCCGGCGTCGGCAACATCATCAAGAACGAGGTCCTGTTCCGGATCCGGGTGCATCCACTTTCCCAGGTTGGGGCGCTGTCGCGATACAAGCTGAACCAGTTGGTGGATCAGGCACGCGTCTACGCGTTTGAATTCCTGGCGTGGAAGAAGGCCCACGTGCTGGCCAGACACTGGTTGGTGCACAACCAGGGGCGATGCCCGCGCCACGATGTTCCGCTGCAGCGCGCTCACCTTGGCAAGACCCACCGGCGCAGCTTTTTCTGCAACCGCTGCCAGAAGCTGCATACGGGAACCTGACCGATGCCCGCGTCCAGCTCGCACAAGGTGGTTTACACGGCACTCGCCGGAAACCTGATGATCGCCATCGCGAAGTTCGTGGCTGCCGCGATTTCCGGCAGTTCGGCGATGATCAGCGAAGGCGTCCATTCGCTGGTGGACACGGTCAACGAGGTCCTGCTCCTGTACGGACTGCACCGGGCCGGGATGCCGCCGGACCGAACCCATCCGTTCGGCCACGGTCGCGAACTGTACTTCTGGAGCTTCATCGTTGCGCTGCTGGTGCTGTCCATGGGTGCCGGCGTCTCGTTTTACGAAGGGGTGATGCATATACGTCACCCGGAAGTCATCGAACGTCCCCTGATCAATTATCTGGTGCTGGCCGTCTCGTTCGTGTTTGAGGGAACCTCCTGGTCCATCGCGCTGCGCGAGTTTCGCAAACGCAAAGGCAAACTGGGCTACTTCGAAGCGTTCCGCCTGAGCAAGGATCCGACCACATTCACCGTGCTGCTGGAAGACAGCGCGGCCCTGCTGGGCCTGCTCGTCGCGCTGGCCGGGCTGGTCGGGGCACAGACTCTTGGTCAACCCGCGCTGGATGGCGTGGCATCGATCGGCATCGCCTGCGTGCTTGCCACCTCCGCGTTGTTGCTCGCTCGTGAAACCAAGGGCTTGCTGATCGGCGAAACCGCCCATCCCGCGGTGAGCGAATCCATCCTTGCGATCGCGGGTAGCGACGACGGCGTGCGCTGCGCCAACGGCGTGCTGACGGTGCAAATGGGGCCCAGCCAGGTTGTCGCCGCGCTGAGTGCAGAGTTCGAGGACGCGTTGACGACCCCGCAAATAGAAGCCTGCATCGATCGTATAGAAAGGGAGGCCAAGCGGGCCCATCCGGAGATCATCTCGCTCTTTGTCAAACCGCAAACCGCCGACGTCTGGAATGCGAAGCGGATGAAGCTGGAGGTTGCCGCGCAGGAACGTGACTCATGAACACGGCCAAACGCGGCATCCGCCCGTGCAATGACCCACCGTCATGGCGCAGCTGAACCTCTTCGGCGACGGTCCCCGATGTTTGCTGGACGATCACGGTGGCCGCATCACGCTTTTTCCAAAGGTGATCGCCAGTGAAGTCGCTGCCCGATGGTTCCGACAGCTGCACGACGGTATTGCCTGGCAGGCAGGCACAAGACAGATGTACGAGCGCGAAGTGGAAGTACCCAGACTGCGCGCGAACTTTCGGATCGACGATACCGCACTGCCGCCGGTGCTGCGCGAAGCGTTGGGGGTGGTCGTCGCCCAGGTCAAGGCTCCGTTCGACAGCATTGCCCTCAATCTCTATCGCGATCAGCACGACAGCGTTGCGCCTCACAACGACAAGCTCGCGAACATCATGCGCGGACAGCCCATTGCCTTGCTCTCGCTTGGTGCCGCGCGTCGCATGACGATACGCGCCAAGCAACCGCCACGACTCGCATTGCAGCTCGAACTCGAAGCCGGAAGCCTGCTGCTGATGACATGGGAGACCCAACTGCATTATGACCACGGCATTCCCAGGCAGCGGAGCCCGGTGGGCCCGCGCATCAGCCTCGCGTTCCGCGTTCGCGGCGCGGCGGACTGGCCTCGGAACTTGCAGGAGCGGACCTGATCTGCACCGTATCAAAACCGTATAGCGTGGTCCTTCCTGACGCGGGCTTCACGTACCGGCGTTATGTTGCAGGCGTCATCCGACTCGGACATTCCGGAGAACATCCATGACTCCCCTGGACAAACCGTTGCGTCGCGAAATCGAAATCAATGGACGCCTCCATACCCTGACGCTGGACCCCGTTGGGCTGAAACTTGCGCAAAAGGGACACCTTCATGGCGTGGAACTGACGTGGGAAGATCTGATCAGCGGAGACGCTGCCATTGCGGCCGCCCTGAAGGGCTCGCTGGCGTAGCCTCATAAGGCACAAGCAGGGTCTCGCGGAGCGAGCCGGTGTGAGCGAGCATCGGTACGATCGATGTGCCGCGAACGCTTGCGTCAATCGTCCTGCCCGGAAATGGACCACGGCAGTGCGCCAGGTGAAACGGGCAACGTCGAAGCCTGCGATGCCCGTGCACATTCCCCGCACGACAGGTCCATAAAGAGGGTTGCGAAGCGGCCGGGCGCGATCTCAACCCGCCAAGGAAACGGGCTCGCCGCAGGCGTTGGCGGCGACTTTCTTCAGCTCTTCTTCCACTTCGGCAAACGGCGCAGCCCGCGGCGTGGAACCGCCGTCTTCTGCGTCTGCGCGCACGACTTCCTTGCGTGCTGCAAGGTTCCGGTAGTGTCCGCGAATGCTGTCCAGCGTTTCATCGTCCATGTCTTCCAGATTCAGGAGCCCGTTCGAGGCAGCGGTAACCCGGATCAGCTCGTCCAGCTTTATGTGCAGCGACGCACTCTCGCGGTTCTGGCTGTTTTGAATCAGGAAAACCATCAGGAAGGTGACGATCGTGGTGCCGGTGTTTATCACCAGTTGCCAGGTGTCTCCAAAACGGAAAACCGGCCCAGTCGCCGCCCAGATCACCACCACCGCGGCGGCGGCAAGGAATGCCCCGGGTTTACCCGCGTAACGCGAAGTCCACTCGGCAAAACGAGAGAAGGTTTGCGATGGTCTCTTCACGAGTGTTCCTCCGGCGATGGCGGAATTTCGCAAACCCCATGTCGACAAAGCGTGCAGAGTCGCCGTCACGGCTGGAGCCTTTCCGCCGCCCCGCGCCCACCGCGCGTTCGATGGGCGGCTCCGTTCCTCACGCCTGCTTCGCCCTTGCCGCGTTGGGATGCACACATCCAGTCACCATCCGGAGGCTGCATGAACGACTCGAGCAAAGCGCGCTGTGCGTGTCCCGCATGTTCGTGCGACGTATCACACGGCGAGGCATATTGCAGCGATACCTGCCGAATGCGCGTGGAGTCACCTCTGTCCGATCAAGGCGAGCGTTGTGACTGCGGACACCCGGCGTGCGCCGGAAACGGAAGCGAAAGGAAGCGTTGAGTTCGCGCCGGGATGGACGCAGTGTCCATCCACTCGCCAGATTTCGTCACCTGAGGACAGGCAGCGCGCCGAGCTGGCCATGGGTTGAGCCTGGCGGTCACGAGGCTCGCGCGGCAAGAAGGCTTTCGATGGTGTTTGGGACTCGGCGGTTCGTCCAGCCATTTCTTGACGCGCGATGCACGCCAATGGCGGGAAGATGCTGCGCAATCGGCACGGAAAGGGACGGTGGCGCAGCTATTCCACGCGCGTTTCGGCTTCTATCTGCAGTTAGGTCTGTTGGCAGTGGCCGGTTTTGTCTTGGCCGGTTTGCTGACCTGGCGAGCGGTGGTTGCCGCGCCCGCAACGGGACACGTTCTCGAACAGCCGGTGCCGTTCAGTCACAAGCATCACGTGGGCGATGACGGGATAAATTGTGTGTATTGCCATGCGAGTGTGGAGAAGTCCTCCTTCGCCGGGATTCCGCCGTTATCCACCTGCATGACGTGCCATTCGCAGTTGTATACGGACCAGCCGGCTCTGCGACCGTTGGTCAATGCATTTCGCAGCGGTGTTCCACTCCACTGGAAGCGCATCAACAAGCTGCCCGACTTCGTCTACTTCAATCACAGCATCCATCTTGCCAAAGGCGTCGGCTGCGCAAGTTGTCATGGCCAGATCGACACGATGCCGCTTACCCGACAGGCCGTGCCGCTGACCATGCAGTGGTGCCTGGACTGCCATCGCGATCCAGCCAGACAGCTGCGCCCCCGCAGCGAAGTGTTCAATCTGCACTGGCATGCCACGAACCAGTTGGCGCTCGGGACACAACTTGTGAAGAAGTATCACATCGACACCCGGCGCATGATGGATTGTTCCCTATGTCACCGTTAGACAAGCTCGCTGGTCAGGTCGCCGATGCCGGCCGGTTGGCCGCGCCGCGACCGACGTTTGACACCGCGGCGGCAAGGCAGCGGTTGGCGGACGCGCGGGGGCCGGTGTTCTGGCGCTCACTGGAGGAACTGTCGGACAACGAGGGATTCCAGCACTGGCTGCGCAACCAACACCCTCATCTTGCCCAAACTCTGGATCTCGATCGACGCGGCTTCCTCAAGCTGCTGGGCGCATCGCTGGCGCTGGCCGGATTGGCGGCGTGCAGCCGTCCTCCCCAGACCGAGATCGTGCCTTTCGTGCACGGACAACCAGGTGAAACCGGAGGACTGCCGCGATTCTTCGCCACCACGTTGACCCGGCATGGCTACGGCCAGGGAATGCTGGTGGAGAACAACTCCGGCCGTCCGACCAAGATCGAGGGAAATCCGCAACATCCGGCCAGCCTGGGCGCCACGGACATTTTCGCCCAGGCGTCGGTGTTGCAGCTATGGGACCCGGACCGTTCGCAGGCGGTGATGCGCGACAAGGCAAATGCCACCTGGGACGATTTCGCCGCTGCATGGCTGATGACGGCGCAGCGGCTTGGCGCCGTCGGCGGCAAGGGCCTGCATCTGCTGACTGGAGCGGTGACCTCACCCACCTTGTCCGCACAGATCGATGCGCTGCTGGGGAAGTTCCCTGCCGCACATTGGCATGTGCACGAGCCCGCGGCCGCAGCGCCGGCCGGTGGAGTCAACGTCCGGCTGCATCTGGAGCGTGCGCGCGTCGTGCTTGCGCTGGACGCGGATTTTCTTTCCGATCCCGCCGCCGGCGTGCGTTACGCACGCGATTTCGTGTCCATGCGTTCACCCGAAGCGAACGGCAATGACATGAGCCGGCTGTACGCGATCGAATCCACCCCGTCGATCACCGGCAGCATGGCCGATCACCACCTCGCGCTCGAGTCGGATCGCCTGCAGCGGTTCGCCCGCGCCTTGGCTGCGCGACTTGGCGCCGTGGGCTCTACCGGCGCGGAACGCTCCTACACAGCGATGGGCGCGCGCGCTTCGCGCTGGCTGGACGCGCTGGCCGCCGATTTTCAAGCGCACCGTGGATCGTCTCTGGTCGTAGTCGGCCATACGCAACCCGATTGGATGCACACGCTGGCGCATGCGATGAATGCCGCGCTTGGCAATGCAGGACGAACTGTCGAATACATCGGTGCAGTGGAAAAGTCACCCGGTTCCGCTGGCACGCTCGGTGCTCTGGCTTCGGCGATGCGAGCTGGCGTCGTCGACACCCTGATCGTGGTGGATGCCAATCCTGTCTACGACGCGCCGGCCGACTTCGCCTTTGACCAGACCCTGGCCAAGGTGCCGCATCTGGTGCACCTGGGCCTCTACCGCGACGAAACCGGACGGCGTGCCGAATGGCACCTGCCACAAGCACATGCGTTGGAATCATGGAGCGACGCCCGTGCCTTCGACGGCAGCGCGAGCCTCGTCCAGCCGCTGATTTCGCCGTTGTACGACGGCCGCAGCGCACACGAACTCTTGGCCATGCTCGCAGGTGACGACGTGCGCGACGGCCTTGCCTTGGTGCGAAGGCAATGGCAGCGCGAATTGCCCGATGAAAAGTCCTGGAGCGATGCGCTGCAGGCTGGCGTGATCGCGCACGGCGCGGCAACCGCCGCTGCTGCACCGACGTCAGGCGCAAGCGCAGACGTGCCGCCCCCTTTCGACCACGATCCGCAGCCACTGGAACTGCTGTTCCGTCCCGACCCCACGATCGACGACGGTCGCTGGGCCAACAACGGCTGGCTGCAGGAGCTGCCCAAGCCGATGAGTCATCTGACCTGGGACAACGCGGCGCTGGTCAGTCCTGCGTTGGCCGAACGCGAGTCGCTTGCGAACGGTGACATGGTCGAGCTGCAGCTGGACGGCCGCAAGCTGCAGGTACCGATCTGGATCATGCCGGGTCAGGCCGAGCGCAGCGTGACGTTGCACCTGGGATATGGCCGTCGTGCCGCAGGGCATGTCGGTGATGGGCAGGGATTCAATGCTTACCGTTTGCGCACCTCGACGGCTCCATGGAACGCGAGCGGACTGCGGCTGCGCAAGACCGGCGAACGATACGCGCTTGCCGGCACCCAGCATCATTTCAACATGGAGGGCCGTGACCTGTTGCGCGTGGGCGCGCTGGACGAGTATCTGCATAATCCCCGGTTCGCCACGGCAGGGGATCGCTATCCGAACCCGCCACCCAGCCTGTACAAGGACTACCCGCCCGGCGAGTACGCCTGGGGAATGAGCATCGATCTCAATTCGTGCATCGGCTGCAACGCGTGCACCGTGGCGTGCCAGGCGGAAAACAACATACCGGTGGTCGGCAAGGATCAGGTGCAACGTGGCCGCGAGATGCACTGGATCCGGATCGACCGTTATTTCGACGGCGGCGTGGACGACCCACGCAGTTACGCGCAGCCGGTGCCGTGCATGATGTGCGAACACGCGCCGTGCGAAGTGGTGTGCCCGGTCGGTGCCACCGTGCACGACAGCGTAGGCCTCAACCTGCAGGTTTACAACCGCTGCGTGGGTACGCGCTTCTGCTCCAACAATTGTCCTTACAAAGTGCGCCGCTTCAATTTCCTGCAATACGCCGACAAGACCACCGACTCCCTGAAAGCCCAGCGCAATCCGGAAGTCTCGGTGCGCCGGCGTGGCGTGATGGAAAAATGCACCTATTGCATCCAGCGCGTGGAAAACGCGCACATCCAGGCGGACAAGGAAGGTCGGCGCATCCGCGACGGCGAGGTGGTCACCGCGTGTCAGGCCGTGTGCCCGGCGCAGGCGATCCACTTCGGCGACATCAGCGACAGGCAATCACAGGTGGCGCAGGCCAAGGCTTCCCCGCGCAACTACGCGATGCTCGGCGAATTGGGGACGCGGCCGCGTACCACTTACCTGGCGCGGCTGCGCAATCCGAATCCGGCGCTGAAGGATGAGCCGGCATGAATGCCTTGAATGACGACCGAGCCCTGCCTCGCATCATCGCGCCAGACGAAACTGCGGCGTCAGTCACTCGTCGGATCAGCGCGGTGGTGCTGGAACTGCCGCTAGGTTGGCGCTGGCTGTCCAGCCTCTCCGCGGCGCTGCTGCTGACTTTCGTGCTGCTGGCGGGTATCGGCTGGCTGCTTTACAAGGGCGTAGGCATCTGGGGCCTGAACATTCCGGTGGCGTGGTCTTTCGCCATCACCGACTACGTGTGGTGGATCGCCATCGGCATGGGTGGCACGTTTGTCTCTGCGGCGATGTACGTGACGCGGCAGCCGTGGCGCGGCGCCATCAACCGCTTGGCCGAGTCGATGACGGTGTTCGCGGTGGCGGTCTCGGGAATCTTTCCGATCCTGCATCTTGGCCGGCCCTGGTTCTTCTACTGGTTGTTTCCGTATCCGGACAAGATGAATGTGTGGCCGCAATGGCGCAGCGCGCTGGAGTGGGATTTCTGGGCCATCATCGCCTACCTGCTGGTGTCCATTTTGTTCCTCTACGTCGGGCTCATCCCCGACCTGGCAACGCTGCGCGACCGCGCCGTCAGCCGCACGCGGGCGATCTTTTATGGCTTGCTTGCGCTGGGCTGGCGTGGCGAAGCGCAACACTGGCGGCGCATGGAAAGCGTCACGCTGATGCTCGCGGGCTTGTCTGTGCCGCTGGTATTTTCCGTGCACTCGATGGTGGCGCTGGATTTCTCCGAGGCCTTGCTGCCGGGTTGGCACTCGACGATTTTTCCGCCGTTCTTCATCGCCGGCGCGCTGTTCTCGGGTTTTGCCATGGTGCTGGTGCTGGCCATCCCGATGCGGCGACTGTTCCGTCTGCAGAACTATCTGAACGATCGCCACATCGTCAACGTGGCCAAGCTGATGCTGGCGGCTGGTTTGTGGGTCGACTACAGCTACGCAGCGGAAATATTCACCACGTTCTACAGCATGGACAAATACGAGGTGGCGATGGAGCTCAACCGCTTCTTCGGTCCCTACGCGTGGGTGTTCTGGAGCACCATGGTGTTCAACGTGCTGCAGATCCAGTTGCTGTGGTTCGAGCGCGTGCGACGCAACCATGTTGCGGTATTCGTCATCGCGCTGGGCGTGTTGTATGGCATGTGGCTCGAGCGTTTCATGCTGATCGTCACCAGCCTGTACCAGGACTTCGTACCGTCGTCATGGGGCATGTTCTACCCCACGATGTGGGACATCGCCTTCCTGGCCGGCTCGATCGGCCTCTTCTTCGCGCTGTACCTCGTGTTCTCGCGGATGATGCCGATGTTGTCGATGCATGAGCTGCGAAAGCTGGCGCACCAGCGCAATGAGGTGGTGCCATGAGCAAGGACGTGATGTACGGCCTGCTGGCTGAATTCGACGATGCCGAACATTTGCGCGGTGCGGCGCTCCGTCTGCGCCGCGAAGGACACTACACGCGCATTGAAGCCTATTCGCCATATCCGGTCGACGGATTGGCCGACGCGCTGGAAAAACCCCGGATCCACGTTCCGTTCTGGACCCTGATTGGCGGTATCTTGGGCGGTACCAGCACGTTTGCGCTGGAGTGGTATTCCGCGGTGATCGCCTATCCGATCGATGTGGGCGGTCGTCCCACCTTCAGCTGGCCCGCCTTCATTCCGGCCGCGCTGGAAATGACCATCTTGTGGGCGGCGATATTCGGGGTGGGCGCGATGCTGCTCGGCAGCGGACTGCCGCGACTGCATCACCCGCTGTTCGGCATGCCCGCATTCCAACGAGCCAGCAACGATCGATTCTTCCTGCTGGTGCGCGCAGAGGATCCGCAATTCCACTTGCTGAGTTGTCGCGCGTTTCTGGAATCCCTTGGGCCGTTATCCGTGACCGAGGTGGGGCCATGATGCTGCGCGCGGCGGGTACTCACCGCAAGAGTCCGGCGTGGGCAGTACTCGTCTGCGGCTGCTTTCTGCTGGCCAGCTGCGAAAGCGGCATGCACGAAATGTACGATCAGGCCAAGAACAAACCGCACACGCCAAGCTCGATGTTCCCGGATGGCAGCGCGTCACGGCCGCAGGTACGCGGCACGGTGCCGCGCTCCGCCGGTGCCTGGGCGGGTACCAGCAGCGGGCGCGAGGGCGATGTGGCATGGGTTCCACCGGCAGGCCCGGTGACGGGCGTCGACGCCCAGGGCAAGGCATTGGCCCAGGCTGGCGCGGCAGCAAGAGCGGGCTACGTCAATCCCTTGCCGATCACGCCGGCGCTGCTGGCGCGCGGCCAGAACCGCTTCGACATCTATTGCGCGCCGTGCCACAGCCGCGCCGGCGACGGCGACGGCATGATCGCGCGGCGTGGCTTCCCGGCACCGCCGAGCTACCACACCGCGCGGTTGCGCAACGCGCCGGACAGTCACTTCTACCAGGTCATCACGGATGGGTACGGCGTGATGTACCCCTACGCCGATCGCACGTCGCCGCATGATCGTTGGGCCATCGTGGCGTATATCCGCGCCTTGCAGCTCAGCCAGCACGCGCCGGCGTCAAAGCTGACCTCGCGGGATTTGCACATGCTCGACGGAGCTGCGAGATGACGCCATGGACGCCACGCGGCAAGGAGTGGCTGGCGCCGCTGATCGGCCTGCTGGCGCTGCTGGGTTGTCTGTGGCTGGGACAGCGTGGGCCCCAACAGGCCTTGTTGTCCTACCTGTTCGCGTTCGTGTTTTTCACCGGGCTTTCCGTGGGGAGTCTGGCGCTGGCGCTGGTCCATCCCCTGACCGGAGGTGCATGGGGCTTCTTCATCCGGCCACAGGTCCTCGCCGCGGCACGCACGCTGCCGCTGATGGCGTTACTGGCGCTGCCGGTGCTGCTGGGCATGCATGCGCTGTATGGCTGGACGCACGCCGATGCGCTGGCGCACGACGAACTGTTGCGCAAGCAGAGCTGGTTCCTCAACCCGACGTTCTTCGTCATCCGCACGGTGAGTTATTTTGTGCTGTGGTTGCTGTGCCTGTGGCTGTTTACGCGCGGCGTGCGGGACAACCGTCGACTCGCGCGAATCGCTGCGCCTGGCCTGATCGTGTTTGCGCTCACCACCTTGATGTCGACCACCGACTGGGTCTCGTCGCTGCTGCCGCATTGGCACTCCTCGACGTTCGGCATGCTGGTTGCTGTCGGTTGGATGCTGGCCGCGATGGCGCTGGCCACGTTGACTACATTGCGGAAGATGGAAGCAGAGGACGCACGACATGCGCAGCTCCTGCAGGACCTTGGCAATCTGCTGCTGATGTTCGTGCTGGGCTGGTCGTACCTTGTCTTCATGCAATACCTCACGATCTGGATCGCCGACCTGCCCGCGGAGAACGTTTGGTACATCCCGCGCACCCTGACCAGTTGGCGGGTGCTGGCATGGTTCCTGATCGCGCTTCACTTTCTGGTGCCGTTCTTCGTGCTGCTGTCTCGCAAGGCCAAGCGCAGCCGCGCCTTGCTTGGTGCGATCGCCGGCATGTTGCTGCTCACCAATCTGGCCGATGCGCTGTGGTTGGTGGTTCCCGGTTTCCGGCCGAACGGTTTCGCGCTGCGCTGGACCGACCTGCTGGCCCCTTTGGGGATCGGCGGACTGTGGCTTTGCGTCTACCTGGGCCAGCTGCGAATGGAGCGGCTGCCACTGCCAGAACCTTCTCGCGAGGAGCTCGCTCATGGCTGAAAGTCCGTTCGGCTACGAATCATCAGCAATCAATACGCGTCGAGTACTCGGCGTGCTTGGCCTGCTGGCGCTCTTCCTCTTGATCGCGTTGAGTGCGATCTATTTCGTCCTTTTCCATGTGGAGATGCCGCAACGCGCCCAGGTCGTCGACACGCCGGGCATCATCCCGCCCCGTCCTCATCTGCAGGCGGATCCCCAGGTCGACATCACGGCCGAACGCGAGCAGAAGAAGCAGATGCTTTCGCGATACGCGTGGCTGGACTCCTCGCACAGCTTCGCGCGGATACCGATCAACCGCGCCATGGAGCTCTACGCGAGCGATCAGTCCAAAGCCGGCGTGCCGGCGCACCCAACCAGTTCCGCGGGAGCCGGAACATGAAGTCACTCACCTTCTTCCTGATCTTCATGATGATGCTGGCGTGCTTCGCCACTGCAACTGCTCACGCCGGCACACCGACCACGCTACGGGCGCCTGCGGGCCTTATGGACAAGGTCGGGTTCGACCAGAAGCTGGGCGCGCAAATTCCGCTGCACACTTCTTTTCGCGAAGCCGATGGACGCAGCGTGCAGCTGGCAGACCTGTTGAATGACAAGCCCACGCTGCTGGTCCCGGGCTACTTCAGCTGCACCAACCTGTGTAGCGTGGTGCGCGCCGGCGTCGCGCACGCGGTGGCGCGCAGCGGGCTGGAACCGGGCCGCCAGTTCAATCTGGTGCTGGTGAGCATCGACCCGGCGGAAACTCCCGCTGTTGCCGCCATGGCGCAACACCAGGACATCACGAACCAGCCGGGTGCGTTCGTCCAGCATTGGCATTACCTCACCGGTTCCAGGTCGGCCAGCCAGGCGCTGATGCGCAGCATCGGCTTTCGCTATTTCCACGACGTGCGCAACGGCCAGTACGACCACGACGCGGGCATGGTCTTGCTGTCACCGAGCGGACGAGTGACCCAATACCTGTTCGGCGTGAAGTTCTCGCCGGAAACCCTTCGGCTATCCCTGGTCGATGCATCTCGCGGCAAGATCGGCAACATCGTGGACCACTTCCTGCTGCTGTGCTGCAACTACGACCCCAGCACAGGGCGCTACAGTCTGGTGATTCACCACATCATGCAGGGGCTCGGCCTCGTCACCGTGACAATGCTGTGCGGGCTGATCGCGTTGCTTCGGCGCAGCGAGCTTCGCCGGCGCCGTCGGGAAGCCTCATGATGCTCGCCGCGTCCGCCTGGTTGCCCGAAGCCTCGAGCATGGCGCCCGAGATCGACACGTTGTGGTGGCTCATGATCGGCTTGTGTGGCCTGGTCTCGGTCGGCGTGTTTGCAGTCATGTTTGTCTTCGCGGTGCGCTATCGCCGCGGCAGCAATGCTGACCGCAGCAACCGTCACACCAGGAGTCTGGGCATCGAGTTGACCTGGACGCTGGTGCCGTTCGCAATGTTCATCGGCATGTTTGTCTGGAGCCTGGTGTTGTTCGCGCGATTGCATACGCCACCGGCCGGGTCGCAAACGATCTATGTTGTCGCCAAGCAATGGATGTGGAAAATCCAGCATCCCGGCGGCCAACGCGAGATCAACACCCTGCACGTTCCACTGGGCCAACCGGTCCGGCTCACGATGACCTCGCAGGATGTCATCCACAGCTTCTACGTGCCGGCGTTCCGGATCAAGCAGGACGTGCTTCCCGGGCGCTACACGCGCGTGTGGTTCACTGCGACCAAATTGGGCCGATTCAATCTGTTTTGCGCCGAATACTGCGGTCTGGACCACTCGAAAATGGGCGGCACCGTGGTGGTGATGCGCCCGGCCGATTATGCGCGCTGGCTGGATCGCCACGCCGGACCTGACAGCTTGGCCACGCGGGGTGCAACAGTCTTTCGGCAGCGCGGTTGCAGCGGCTGTCATGGCGCCAATGCCTCGGTGCACGCACCTGACCTGGACGGGATTTACGGGCGTCGCGTGCATCTGGCCGATGGCAGCACCGTGATCGCGGATGATCGCTACATCCACGATTCGATCATGCTACCGGACACGCAGGTCGTGGCCGGCTATTCACCCATCATGCCCTCGTTTCAGGGCCAGATCAGCGAGAGCGACATGCTCGCCTTGATCGCCTACCTCAAGTCGACATCGGCCAAGGCAAGCGGGTCGCCCGCGACCGGCGGGGAGAGTACCCATGAGCAGCATTGATGCCGGCGAGAGCATGGCGCCATCGACGCCGAGTTTCTATGCCGGCGGCGAGGGTCTGATGGCGTGGCTGACCACGCGCGACCACAAGCGCATCGGCATCCTCTACGCGCTGACCATCACGGTCTTTTTCGCCATGGGCGGGATTGCCGCGGCCATGATCCGGCTGAACCTGGTCGAGCCAGCCGGCCTGCTGGATGCGGAAACCTACAACAAGGCATTCACCTTCCACGGCGTGATCATGGTCTGGTTTTTCCTGATCCCGTCGATTCCCGCCACGCTGGGCAACTTCCTGCTGCCGCTGATGATCGGCGCGCGCGACATGGCATTCCCGCGTCTGAATCTGGCCAGCTGGTATCTTTTCGTGATCGGCGGATTGTTCACCGTGTCGGCGTTGTTGCTGGGAGGCGTGGACACCGGTTGGACCTTCTATACGCCCTTCTCGACCATGTTCTCCAACACTCACGTCATCCTGGTCGTGGTCGGCGTGTTCATCACTGGATTTGCCACGATCTTCACCGGGATCAACTTCATCGTCACCACGCATACCTTGCGGATGCCCGGCATGCACTGGTTCCGGCTGCCGCTGTTCGTGTGGGCGATGTATACGGTAAGCCTGGTGATGGTGCTGGCCACCCCGGTGCTGGCGATGACGCTGTCCCTGATCGGACTGGAACGGATCTTCGGCGTTGGCGTGTTCGACCCCGCGCTGGGCGGCGATCCCCTGCTGTTCCAGCACCTGTTCTGGTTCTACTCGCACCCGGCGGTCTACATCATGATCTTGCCGGCAATGGGGCTGGTCAGCGAGGTCATCGCCTGCTTCGTCCGTCGGCGCATTTTTGGTTACAAGTTCATGACGTATTCGATGGTCGCCAACGCCGTGATCGGCTTCATGGTGTGGGGCCACCACATGTTCGTGTCGGGCATGTCGGTATACGCCAGCATGGTGTTTTCCCTGCTGAGCTTCACCGTCGCCGTGCCCTCGGCGATCAAGGTGTTCAACTGGACCGCCACCTTGCACAAGGGCGACATCACCTTCGAGGCGCCGATGCTGTATGCGCTTGGCTTCGTCGGTTTGTTCATGCTCGGCGGCCTGACCGGACTGATGCTGGCCGCGCCCGCGCTGGACGTGCCGCTGACCGACACCTATTTCGTGATTGCCCACTTCCACTACGTGATGGTGGGAGGAACCGTGATGGCCTATCTGGCCGGCATCCACTTCTGGTGGCCCAAGATCACCGGCAGGATGTACTCGGAGCCGCTGGCGAAATTCTCGGCGATCCTGATGTTCGTCGGCTTCAACCTGACTTTTTTTCCGCAGTACATCTTGGGATATGAAGGCATGCCGCGTCGGTATCACTCTTATCCTCCACAGTTCCAGGTGTTGAACATTTTTTCCTCCGCGGGCGCCTCCATTCTGGCCGTCTCCTACATGCTGCCAGTGCTCTACCTGCTCTGGTCGCTTCGCCATGGCGCGGCTGCAGGCAACAATCCGTGGGGCGCCCGTGGACTGGAATGGCAGACCAGTTCGCCTCCTCCCGAGGAGAATTTCCTTCACGTGCCGATCGTGCGCGAGGCATATGCCTACGACGAGCCTGCGCCATGAACGCCACCGTGATGGACATCGAGAAGCACGATGGCGCCAGTCGCGTCGAGGTCCAGTTCAACGACCCGGTACAGCAGCGCGAGGCGGCTACGCTGGGCATGTGGCTGTTTTTGTCCACTGAGATCATGTTTTTTGGCGTGCTGTTTGCCAGCTACACGATTTGTCGCGTGCTGTACCCCGAGGGGTTCGCCGAGGCCAGCCGACACACGGACATGCTTTTCGGCACGATCGAAACCGCGGTGTTGCTGACCAGCAGTTCACTGGTCGCGCTGGCGCTGCGCTCGATCAAGCTCGACCAGCGGCGGGCGGCCACGTGGCTGTTGCTCGGCACGGCGGCGCTGGGTGTCACCTTCCTGGTCATGCATGGCTTCGAATACTACAACGAGTACACCGAACATCTCATCCCGGGCATCAACTTCGACCAGCCCGGTCCACATTCACGAGCCATTGAACTGTTTTTCTGCCTGTACTACTTCATCACGGGCTTCCATTCGGTGCACGTGATCATCGGTGTCGTGCTGATTTCCACTTTGGCGATCCGCGTTGCGCACGGCACGTTCGGTCCGAAAAACTACACGACCCTGGAACTGACGGCGCTGTACTGGCACCTGGTCGATATCGTGTGGATCTTCGTCTACCCCATCATCTATCTCGTGGGCCGTTCGGGATGAGCAATCCGACTTCCAGACCCGAGTCGGAAACCCCGGAGGTCGCGCCCGTATCCCGCTATCTGTGGGTACTCGCCGCGCTGCTCGCCCTGCTGACCTTGAGCGCCGCAAGCGCGCTGATCAGGCTGGGCATGTTGAACACGATCGTGAACATGGGCGTTTCGGTGGCGAAAACGCTGCTGGTCATGGCCATCTTCATGCACGAGACCAAGGCGCGCCGACTTACCCGGATGGCTTCGGCACTGGGCTTTATCTGGCTTGCGCTGCTGGTGGGTCTGGCGCTGACCGACTTTCTGACTCGCGTGCCCGTGCCGTCGCCCTGGTAACGACAACGTCCGCGTCAACTGTCCATCAATCCGGTTTGATCAGCGCCGTGCCAGCGTGTTCGCCCTACTCCCTGCGCATGCGGGCCGGAGATTCGGGCTCGAGTGTTCCGAACGGGCGAATTCCAGGAGACACGCATTTGTCTCGTCACCTTCATCCAGCACGACCACCCAGGTTTTGCGACCTTCAGCCCGATTGATCAGTTGACGTTTCATATGCAGTACCCACCTTGCGCCTCGGCGCTCGCCGTCCGGTCCGCGAACTCGCCACCGCAAACGCAGAGGGCGCACCCATGCAAGCGGCCGCGCCCATTTCATTTCCCGTTGGCTCGCCAAGAATGAGAGACCACACCGTATCTGGCCGGCGAAGCCTGTGTCCGGCCGCGTCTTAGACTCGTCGACCACGCCCGAAGAAGAACGATGCGACGAACAGGATCAGGAAAATGATGTACAGGACCTTGGCGATCAGCGCAGCGGTTCCGGCCACGCCGAAAAAGCCGAAGAATCCCGCAACAAGCGCAATGATCAGAAAGACAATGGCATGATGGAGCATGCCGATTCCTCGGTAATGGGGCAACTCGGGAGAGCAGTCCCTGCGCTGGGTGGGGGCAGCATGTGACCTGAGCTGAAAGCGTGCCGCTACGCACATCCGGGCCGCGTAACAGCGGGCCCACAGCGCAATCACACGGTGGGACCCGGGGGCACCTGGTTCGCACTGGCGGGGCGTTGCAAGCTCAGGTGCCGCGATACCATGCCATTACCCGCGGCGGAACCAGGTTTTCCATATCCAGACCGAATGTTTCGCACGCGCCAAGCAGGTGCTGCAATGCCGCGTGAGCTTTCCTTTCCTGCTCGCCGGCAGGCACGTTGAACGTCTCATATTCGATGGCGTCCAGCAGCTGCACCGAGTACTGGTAGAACGTGTCCGCGTGTTCTTCGAAGCGTTGGCGCAACCAGGCCCGCAATGGTGCGTGAACAGCAAGATCTTCGTCGGACGCGATCTGGCGCAGCCGACGCTCCGCCTTGTCGGCAACGCCACCAAACCACTCGGTGCGCCCCGCTGCCGCTTCCCGCACTACCAGCGGGGCTGGAACCCGGTCCGCGGCAAACTGGTTGATCAGCAGTCGCTCGATCCTGCGCGCGTCACGCACGCGGTCCACTTCCACCAGCAACGCACGGTCCAGGTCGAAGAACTTGAAATAGCGCCGATGCAAGGCTTGCAGGCGCTGCAGTGGATTGCGCGAGAAACCGACCTTCAGCGTGTCCTGCTCACGGCATGGCAAGAGATAGACGAAACTGCGGCCACCAGCGGCGAAGCGCGGAAAGGCGTCTGTCTCATCTTCAGCCATCGTCGAATTCTCGCGCGGACATGGAACGTCTGGTTCATCTGGCGCCGCCTTGCACAGTCAGTCCACTCCGCCGGCGGGTTGAGCCTTCGCCAGCGGCGAGGCAAGGGGCTATGGTGGTGCGAGGGAGTCTGGCCGGTCAAAACATGGCGCGACCACCTCGGAGGTGGACCATGGTAAATCCATCGCGTGAAGTCGTTTTCGAGGACGAGCGTCGAGCATCGCAGCTACCGGCACCGGTTCACGTTCCGCGGACTGCGCCACCACGCAGTGACAAAGCGCGGCGACGGCGCTCCACTGCGCTTCATTGAAGAAGCGTGGATGCTGCGGCGTGGCAAGCCGTTCGTCCACGAGCTTGCGCGTAACCGGGTCCGATAAGGGGGTATCGCGCTTGGCCAATACGTCGTAACCGGGACAGCGTGTGATGGCGGCTTCGTTGTTCATTGTTCGGTTTGCCTCAATCGAAGTGCGGCCGACCGGCTGGAGGCACGCGCGATCGATGTTCGTTTCGTGTATTACATCGACGTTGCACCGATGCATCGAAGGGTTTCGTCGCTAACGGAAAAGTGGCGCGCACCTTGCCACATGCGTCTGGCCGCAAGCGCCTCGGCGCAGAAAATTTGTCACGCAGGCGATTCGCCGGGGACGACGAATGCGTGCTCGGGCATTCAGAAGCCGGAAGAGAACACAGGGTGACAAGAAGGGACGATTGGCCCCGCCAGTTGCGCAAGATCTCTTTCGGGCTGGTTCACTACATGTTGACTTTTGCAAGACTAGGTTCACGTCCGACCCTGCGTGGTCACCCCGTGACACCGAACCCTCTCGCACAGAAGAGCGAACATGGACTCCCTGACCTCACGTCGGCATTTCCTCCAGGCCGTGGGCCTGGCGGTTCCTGCAACGGCCTTGTTTGGCTGCAGCAGACCCTCTCCGCACGCCGACCTCATCTCCGCCAATCTCCCCGGGCCGCAATTCCTCAGCGCCGAGGAAACGCGCTTCCTGGATGCGGCGATGGAACAATTGATTCCCGAAGACGCCGATCATCCCGGAGCCCGGGGTGCGGGCGTCACCACCTTCATCGACCGCCAGCTGAGCGGACCGTATGGCATGGCGCAGACCTGGTACATGCACGGTCCCTGGCAGAAGGGCACCGAGGAGCAGGGTTACCAGTCCAAGCTCAATCCCGCGCAGCTCTACCGCACCGCGATCCGCGACATCGAGGCCTATTGCCAGCAGAAATACCACAAGCGCTTCGACGAGCTGCCGTCCGCTTCGAGGGACGAGGTGTTGCACGGACTGGAAAGCGGAGATATCAAACTTCCCGATGCTCCGTCCAAGGAATTTTTCACGATGCTGTGGAAGAACACGCAAGAGGGTTACCTGGCCGATCCCATGTACGGCGGCAACCGGGACTTCGCCGGCTGGAAACTCGTGGGCTTTCCCGGGCCCCGATACAACTACGTGGCGGACATCGAGCAATACGGCAAAGCGTACACGCTGCCCACCGTCGGCCTGAAGGGCCGCGGCGACCTTGACCGCAACGGGGGTTGAACCATGGCGACGAAACTGCCGGAAGTGGATGTCGTGCTGATCGGCTTCGGCCTTACCGCATCGATACTTGCGCAGGAACTCACCGAGGCCGGGCTGCAGGTGCTCGCGCTGGAACGCGGAGGGTTCCGCGACACCGTCCCCGATTTCTCCACCACCACCATCCAGGATGAGCTTCGCTATGCAGTGCGCAATGGTCTGTTCGAGGAACCCGAACGCGAAACGCTGACCTTCCGCAACTCGATGGATCAGACCGCGCTGCCCATGCGGCATTTGGGTTCGTTCCTGCCTGCAGCCGGCGTCGGTGGTGCCGCCGTGCACTGGAACGGCCAGCACTGGCGGTTCCTGCCCAGCGATTTCACGATCCGCAGCCATTACGAAAAGCGCTACGGCAAGAATTTCATCCCCGAGAACATGACCATCCAGGATTGGGGCGTCACCTACGACGACCTGGAACCGTATTACGACCGCTTCGATTATCTCAATGGGGTGTCCGGACACGCCGGCAACATCAACGGCGCCATCCAGCCCGGTGGCAATCCGTTCGAGGGGCCGCGTAAGCGTGGATATCCCAACCCGCCGCTCAAGCGCAGCGCCGCCACGGTGCTGTTCGACAAGGCTGCCAAGGAAAATGGCTTCAACCCGTTCCCCTGCCCCGCATCGAACGCCTCGCAACCATACAAGAACATCTACGGCGTGCAGATGGGCGCGTGCACCTATTGCGGTTATTGCGAATGGTTTGGGTGCGGCAATTATTCCAAGGCCAGCCCGCAGACGACGATCCTGCCGGTCTTGCTGAAGAAGAGCAGCTTCTCCTATCGCACCCAGTGCGAAGTGACCCGCATCAACCTGGACTCGACCGGCAAGAAGGCGACCGGCGTAACCTACGTCGACGCGCAGGGCCGCGAATTCGTGCAGCCGGCCAGGATCGTGATCAGTTGCGCGTTCGCTCAGCACAATGTGCACATGCTGCTGCTGTCGAAAATCGGCCAGCCTTATGACCCGGTCGCCAATACCGGCGTGGTCGGGCGCAACTATGCCTATCAGATCACCTCGTCCGTCGACGTATTCACGAATGAAAACCTGAATCCGTTCATGGGTGCCGGCGCACTCGGCCAGGCCATCGACGAATTCAACGGCGACAATTTCGATCACTCGGCATTGGGCTTCGTCGGCGGCGGCTACATTGCGCTGTGGAGCACCGGCGGCCGGCCGATCCTGCAGCACTATCTGCCCAGGGACACGCCGAAGAGGGGCGCCGGGTGGAAGAAGGGCATGCAGGAAAACTACCTCAAGGCCTGCAGCATCGCGACGCATGGGAGCGTGATGAGCTATCGCGATTCCTATCTCGACCTGGACCCGACCTACCGCGATGTCTACGGCAACCCGCTGCTGCGCATGACGTTCGATTACCACAAGAACGAGCATGACATGTCGAATTTCCTTACCGACAAGGCGACGCTGATCGCCAAGGCGATGAAGCCCCGCTCGTATCACGCCAAGCCACGCGAAGGTCACTACTCGATCATCCCGTACCAGACCACCCACAATACCGGCGGCACCGCCATGGGTGACGATCCGAAGACCAGCGTGGTCAACCGTTACCTGCAGTGTTGGGATGTCCCCAACGTGTTCGTGGTCGGTTCCAGCGTGTTCCCGCAGAACGCCGGCTACAACCCGACCGGCACGGTCGGCGCACTCGCGTTCTGGGCGGCCGATGCGATCAGGAACTTGTACATGAAGAATCCCGGACCGTTGGTACAGGCCTGAAACCCGCTTGCATCGTCATGAAGGGCTTGCGTATGAAATCGGCAACTCAATGGTGTGGCATCGCGATGCTGGCGACGGTGGCACTCGCGCTCGCGGCCTGTCACAACGACAACCAGGCCTCGTCGGCCCAATGGGCCAGCACCGTCCTGCCGGCGCACGACGCGCCCGGCTTCGCCACCATCCAGCGAGGCCTTTACCTGGTACGGGCCGGAGACTGCGCTTCCTGTCATACGGCGAACAACGGCGCGCCGTTCGCGGGTGGCCATCCGGTGCTGACACCGTTTGGCATCATCTACTCGACCAACATCACGCCGGATGAAGATACCGGCATTGGCAAATGGAGCGAAACGGATCTCTATCGCGCGATGCACACCGGGCTGGACCGCCAGAAAAATCATCTTTATCCGGCCATGCCCTATGTCTGGTACACCAAGGTCACCCCCGACGATGTTCGTGCCATCAAGGCCTATCTGGATACGCTCAAGCCGGTGCGGCAGGTCAATCGCAAGCCCGAGCTGCCGTGGCCGATGTCGGACCGCAGCGTGATGGGCGCATGGAACAAGATGTACTTCAACGAGGGCACGTTCGCCCCCGATGCACGCAAGTCCGCAGCATGGAATCGGGGCGCGTACCTGGTCGAAGGACTGGGCCATTGCGGTGCCTGTCATACGGATCCGAACTTTGCGGGCGCGCCGACCGGCAAACCGTTGCACGGTGGACTGCTGGTCGGCTCGTTTGCGCCCAGCCTCGCCGGTGGCTTGCGTGACGGACTGGGCGGATGGACCGCGCCGGAGATCGTCGAGTACCTCAAGAGCGGATCCAATGACAAGACCGCCGCGGCTGGCGCGATGGCCGAAGTCATCGCCAACTCGACTCAGCACTTGTCCGACTCCGATCTGGCCGACATCGCCACGTATCTCAAGGACATGCCAGCGCCGACCTCGAAATCGGACAAGACCGATCTTGCACAGAACACGCGCTCGCTTGGCGCTGCCGTCTACGTCGACAATTGCGCCGCGTGCCATATGGACAACGGTCAGGGGCAACCCCAGGTGTTTCCGCAGCTGAAGGGAAGTTCCGCCGTACAAGCAGCCAAGGCGGAAACCATGATACGCGTGGTGCTGGCCGGAGCAGGAATCCCCGCTACCACGTCCAAGCCCACGGGTCTGAAGATGCCTGCGTTCAATGAAAAGCTCGACGATGACCAGATCGCCGCCGTCGTCAGCTATATCCGCAATGCCTGGGGCAATCACGCCAGCTTCGTGTCCGCTGGCGACGTGGCGAAGATGCGCACGAACCTGCGCAAAAAGGGCAGCGAGTGATTGCCGGCATTGGTCCAGGCGCGGGTGGCAGAAGGCCAATTGCCACCCCGCCACTCTTGGCCCGGCTACGTGGCGTCAGGCGGTGAGTGACCGGTGTCGACGTAGCCAAGAATGTCCTGGCTGGGAGTGACGGCGGGATCAGGCTGCACGAATTCAGGTGGCAGCTTGCCTCGTGCCAATTTCTTTTGTCGTTCAGTGGGCTGACCAGCGCCACTCAAGGTGTCGCGGCTGTTGTGCTCGTGAGCAGCTCCGCCTTGGGGGAGATTGGTATTGCCCATGATTTTCGTCTCCTACCGACCTTCAGTGTCGCCTGCGCACCGTGTGCATGGCCTGGTGGTCACACCACTTGCGGGATTTCACGTTGCATCGAAGGAAGCATCGACCCGTCCGCCGGGAACGCTTGCCTCACCCTGCCTTGCGCGAGGCGCGGGTCTTCGAAGCGGTGCTCGTGCTCTTCGCTTTGGCCACTTTCGAGGCCTTGGAAACAGATCTGGAAGTTTTTGAGGCTTTCCTCCTCGTGCTTTTGGCAGCCGCCTTCTTTGCTGGCGTCCGCTTCTTGCTGTCCAGGCTCTGTTTCAGCAAGGCCATGAAATCCACCACGTTGGTGCTGGCGTTCTCTGGAACGTCGCCTTCTTCCTCCACGGCGGGCGACACCACGCCCTTGGACTTCATGCGCTTCTCGATGACCTTGCGCAAGCGCTCGCGGAACTCGTCGCGGTAGTCGCCCGGCTTCCATTCACCGCTCATCGAGCCGATCAGTTGCTCGGCCATCTCCATTTCCCTGGCCGAGATGCGGTACTGCGACGCCGCGCCGTGGGGAATCTTGTATTCGTCCACATCGATGAGCTCCTGCGGATACCGCAGCAGCACGAGCATGAGGGCGTCATCGTGCGGCATCACGGCAGAGAGATACTCCCGCGTGCGAATAACCACCCGTGCGATGCCGATCTTGCCGGTGCGTTTCAGCGTCTCCCGCAGCAGCACGTAACCCTTTTCCGCCTTCTTTCCCGGCACCAGGATGTAGGGCTTCTCGAAATACTCCGGCCCGATCGAGGCAGCATCGACAAAAGCTTCGACCTCCACCGCCTCACGCCCATCGGAGGAAGCGGATTTGATGTCTTCCGGCTCCAGCACCACGTAACTGCCCTTGGCATACTCGAACGCCTTGACGATCTCCTTCCATGGCACCTCTTCGCCGGTTTCAGCGTTCACCCGTTCGTAGCGCACCGGCGTGTTGCTGCGGCTGTCCAGCATGCGGAAGTGCAAATCCACACTGCGCTGCCCGGACATCAACGACACGGGCACGTTGAGCAGTCCGAAGGAAAGGGTTCCGGTCCAGATGGGACGAGCCATGGTGCGTTCTCCGGTGCGGCGTGATGGATGTCAGGACTTGTTGCGCGCGCGGGTCTTTGCGGCTTTCTTCGCCGCCGCCGATCGTCCTTCCGCACCCTTGGTTTTTGCCGCCTTCTTTGCCGCGGCCGAGCGTGACGCAGCGGTTCGCTTGCTGGCGGACCTCTCGGCATGTCTGGACAGCGCGGACGTGGACGCTGCCGAGTGTCCTTCCTTCTTCAACGCCTTGCTGGTCGCCTTCGAGCGCGTGGAAGAGGCCTTGTGGTGGCCATGCGAGGCCTCCTTGTCCTGTGCCGCTTTCTTCCGCGTCGACTTGCTGGCCGATTTGCCCGGCTTCACGTCCACGCCGTCGCGCCTGGCCTTGGACAAACCAATCGCGATCGCCTGCTTCGTGGAGCGCGCACCGTGCTTTCCTTCGCGCACGTGCTCGATTTCTTCATGAACGTATTCGCCAGCCTGCGTGGAAGCTGACTTCCCTTGCTTCTTGTCTTTCGCCGCAGCGGCGCGCGTCTTCTTCTCTGGCATCGCCCTACTCCCGATTGACCGGTGAGGGTTGCCACTATTGGCCGCGCGACGTGGAGACACCGTCAAAGGTTTGCGCGCCCCGCTTCACTTCCAGCCGACGCGCGGGGTCCTAGGTTTGCCGGGCACGAACCGGAGCCTGCGCATGTCCACCACCGAGAAAGCAAAATCGGCCACGAAGGACGGCCCTGACGCCAAGTCAGCTGGCGCAACCCTGAAGCGCCAGCGCGCCATCCAGATCGCTGCCGAACGCTTGAACGAAATAAGAGAGCCGGCCGCGAAGAAGTCGTCCGGCAAGCGTGCACCGGGGGATGCCCGCCTCTCCAATCCGTTGCCGGCCCAGCACCAGCGCAAACCCGGCATCGAACGAGACCTAGATCCTCGGCCCCAGTTCCTGGCGCCGGCCTATGTCGGTAGTGGCAAGCTCGCCGGGATGAGTGCGCTGATCACGGGCGGCGACTCCGGCATCGGCCGCGCGGTGGCCGTATTGTTCGCCCGCGAAGGTGCCGACGTTTCCATTGTCTACCTGAGTGAAGACGTGGATGCGCAGGAAACTCGCGATCATGTGGAGGGCGAAGGCCAGCGCTGCCTGCTGATACGGGGCGATGTGCGCCAGCCCGCGTTCTGCCGCAAGGCGGTGGAAAAGACGGTGAAAGCCTTTGGCAAGCTTTCGATCCTGGTCAACAACGCGGCGTTCCAGGAACACGCGGAGTCGGTCGAAGACATCACCGACGCCCATTTCGACGAGACCTTGCGCACCAATCTCTATGGCTACTTCCACATGGTCAGGGCTGCCTCGTCGCATCTTGGCAGTGGATGCTCGATCATCAACACCGGTTCGGAAACCGGTTTGTTCGGCAACGACAAGTTGCTGGATTACTCCATGACCAAGGGTGGCATCCACGCGTTCACCAAGGCGCTGGCGCTCAACATGGCCAAACGCGGAATCCGGGTCAACGCCGTGGCACCGGGCCCGGTGTGGACACCGCTCAACCCTGCCGACCAGACGCCTGAGCAAATCCGGAAGTTCGGCAAATCCAGCGTGATGGGGCGACCAGCGCAGCCGGAGGAGCTGGCTCCGGCCTATGTGTTCCTGGCCGCCCCATCATGCGCCAGCTATATCTCCGGCGCCGTCTTGCCGGTGATGGGCGGTCCCACCAGTTGAATCCCGGCCGCCCGCGAGCGGGCGCGGGCAACGAGCCGACATGAGCAAACTGCGCGAGTACGAACGCAAGCGGGACTTCGGCAAGACCCGCGAGCCAGACGGCAGCAGCAAGGCAAACCCGGGCCAGCGCGCGATCTTCGTGGTGCAGCTGCACCATGCCAGCCGCCGCCATTTCGATTTTCGGCTGCAAGTCGGTGACGTGCTGAGAAGCTGGGCCGTGCCCAAAGGTCCAAGTTACGACCCCGCAGTGAAGCGGTTGGCGGTGGAGGTGGAAGACCATCCCGTGTCCTATGCCCGCTTCGAAGGCGAGATCGCGCACGGCTACGGCAAGGGCCATGTGGATCAGTTCGACACCGGCGTGTGGAGCACGCAAGGCGATGCCGAGGCGCAACTGCTGAAAGGACATCTGCGCTTCGAGTTGTTTGGCTCGCGCCTCAAGGGCGGCTGGCATCTGGTGCGCAGTGGTCGCAAGGAGCGCCAGCCAGCCTGGTTCCTGATCAAGGCAAAGGACGCTTACGCCGGTGACGTCGAAGCGGACGATCTGATGGATGCCAGGATGAAGAAGAGCACGAAATCCGCAGCCACGACGCCGGCCTTGAAGGCGGCGGCCAGAAAGTCCACGGCACGCTCCAGGAAGCCGCCCGTGCTGCGCAAGGTGCCGCAGGCGCGCTTGGCCAAGCTGGCACGGGCACTGGAGGGTGCCCGTGCTGTCCCCGCGAGTTCCGCCTTCTTCGAGCCCGAGCTTGCACGATTGCGCAAGGCGCCGCCGCAAGGCGAGCGCTGGTTGCACGAGGTGAAATGGGACGGCTATCGGATCCTGGCCGCCATCGCCAACGGCGAAGTGAAGCTGTGGTCACGCAATGCGCTGCCGTGGAATGAGCGGCTGCCCGAGATCGTGCAGTCGCTGAAGGCGCTGGGCCTGAATTCGGCCCATCTCGACGGTGAACTGATCGCGCTGGACGAACACGGCCACAGCGACTTCAACGGCCTGCAGAAAACGCTCTCCGGTGAAGCACAGCAGCCGCTGGTCTACATGCTGTTCGACATGCCTTGTCTGGAAGGCAGCGATTTGAGCCGCTGCAGCCTGCTTGATCGCAAGCACCTGCTGCAGGACCTGCTGGCACACGCGCCGACGGGACTGGCCTTCAGCACGCACACGATCGGCAATGGGGACGCGGCATTCCGCATGGCCGGCGAGCAGAAGCTGGAAGGCATCATCTGCAAGCGCGTCGACTCGCCGTACCGCGCCGGTCGCGGCGATGACTGGCTGAAGGTGAAACGGCTGGACAGCGACGAGTTCGCGGTGGTCGGTTACACCTTGCCCAAGGGCAGCCGCAGCGGCTTCGGCTCGCTGCTGCTGGCGCGTCCCGACCCGGATGTCGCCGCAGGCTGGATCTATGCCGGGCGCGTCGGCACAGGATTCACCGACGAGCAGTTGCAGGTCCTTGGCGCCCGGCTGACGGGACGCGGTCACGACAAACCGCCGGTGAAGCTCACCGGCATCGACCCCTTGCTGCGCGGTGCGCACTGGGTCAAGCCCTCGGCCGTGGCCGAGGTGTTCTATCGCGGCATCGGCAACAAGAACCTGCTGCGCCAACCGAGCCTGAAAACCATGCGCCCCGACAAGACCGTAGCCGAACTGAAGGACTCCGATCGCAAGCAGGCGAGTGCGCCACGAAAGGGGCGCGCCTCAAGCCACAAGGTCGTTGCAGCAGCATCGCACGCAAGCATCAGGATCACCCATCCAGACCGTGTGGTGTTTGCCGAGGACGGCTACACCAAGCAGGATGTTGCTGATTACTACACCAGCGTCATGAAATGGTTTTTGCCGGGCGTGGTCAACCGGCCCACCTCGGTGATCCGCTGTCCGGAGGGCACCGCGAAAGCGTGCTTTTTCCAGAAGCACGCCATCCAGGGACTGCAACACGTGGGCGAGGTGCGCCTGAAGGAGGAATCCGGCAGCGCAGCGGTTTACATCTTCCCCCGCGACGCGCAGTCGGTGATCGAACTGGTGCAGTTCGGCGCAATGGAATTCCATCCCTGGGGCGCGACCACCACGCACCCCGATCTGGCCGATCGCCTCGTGTTCGATCTCGACCCCGGCCCCGACGTGGCGTGGTCGCGCATGGTCGCGGCTGCACGGCTGATACGCAATCGGTTGCGCGACATCGGTCTCGAATCGTTCCTGCGCACGACCGGCGGCAAGGGCCTGCATGTGGTAGTGCCACTCAACCCCGCCTGCCCGTGGCCGCAGGCCAAGGACTTCGCGCAGGCATTTGCCGCCACGCTGGCGCAGGCGCACCCGCTGGAGTTCATCGCCACGGCCAGCAAGGCGCGCCGCAATCGCCTCATCTACATCGACTACCTGCGCAACGCACGCGGTGCCACCAGTGTGGCGTCGTACTCCTTGCGCGCGCGCCCGGGTGCACCGGTTGCCGTTCCGCTGCGCTGGAGCGAACTGGGCAAACTCAAGAGCGGCCATGTGTTCGATATCGTCAGCACGCCGAAGCGACTGGCACGCCTGCGCACCGACCCGTGGGCAGGCATCGACCATCTGCAGCAGGGCCTGGACGGGCTGCTAGACAGCTAGACCCCCGCATCACGCAGACCGCTTCGTGCATGCGTTGTCACCTGCTTCGCGCGCGTCGCCAGATCACGGCCCGTCGACACGGCAGCGAGCATCTTTTCCTCGTCACAAACCCTCGTCCCCAACGAAGCGGAGCAAGCCCATGGGCATCAACGATCCCAAATCCGGCAGCGACCCCGAAAAGCAGAAAGGCGGCATCGGCTATGTGCTGATGTGGTTTCTTGGCGTGCCGATTCCCATCCTGATCATCATTGCCCTGCTTCGTGGTTGCGCATGATCTCTCAAGGACGTGCCCTCCGCCGCTCACCCACTTGAGGAGAGAACCATGCCAGTCATCGATGCTGTACTGACCCCGGGCGATGTCATCGACACGCCTCCCCTGAGTTTCAAGGCAATCTTCGCCGGATGGTTCGTCGCCACCGGCATTGCCACCCTGCTCTATGTGGCGGGTCTTGCACTGGGATTTTCCAGTTTCAACGCCTGGGATGCCGCGGACAGCGCCAAAGGCATCGGCATCGGCACGGGCCTCTGGATGGTGCTTACCTGGGTGGCCGCCTTGTTCCTTGGCGGCATGTTCGCGAGCTGGTTCGACAGTCGCAATGACGACACGATCGGCGCCGTGCATGGCGTGGCGGTATGGGGCATGTCGATGGTGGCCACGGCGATCTGGATCTCCTTTGGCCTTTCGCAGGCAGTGACCTCGCACGGAGCCATCGCCAACCTTCATCCTTCCGCAACGGGAGCGCGCACGGCGACGTCCACTCCAGCGGTGCCCGCGACGGTCACCGTGCTGGAGGCGAACATCGCCCGACTGATTTCCACCGACGCCAACCGTGACCGCCATCTGGCCATGCCGATCTCCGCTGCCCTCATCGCCGGTCACCAGGATACGGCCAGCGCGCTGCTTGCGGCAGAGAGCGGCACCACCCAAGCGGACGCAGCAGCCTCACTCGCGCGACTCGCGCCGGAGACCCAGGCGGCCGCCCGCGATGCGAAGCTGGCCGCGGACCGGGCAGCCCACTACGCCGCGATGACGCTGTGGATTGCGTTCATCAGTGCGTTCCTGGCCCTGATCGCTGCGACGTTGGGTGGATGGCTGGGCGCCGGCCAGGTCCATCGCGTCTATCACCTGCGTCGCTACCCGGGTCGACCGACCCTGTAGCCCGTCATGAAGAACGGGAGCGGCCCGCGGCTCTCCCGTTCGATGCAACAGCTGACCATCCTGCACACGAAGGACAGCGGAAGCCAAGCCCATGAGCATGCTGCAACTCGATCCGCCCATTCCCATGACCACTCCCAAGGGCGAAGGCTTCGCGCACATTCTGCTCGACTATGGTCCGGAGTCCGACCTTTACTGGACGGTGCTGATCACGCAGACCGGCGAAATCTGGACCTACGCCAACCGCCATGTCCGCGCCACCAAGAATATAACGCTGGGGCGTACCGACCCGGACAGGCCGCCAGCGGACGACAGTGCTCGACACGCAGTTTCTCGAGGCAGCGCAGGATCCGCGGTTGCCCGTGAGCGCGCCAGAGATGACACCGAGTGCGGAGCATCTCGTGAGGCCGCGTGGACGCATCGTTGACTGTCTGAAAACACGTGGCGGGTCATAGTTGCATCACCTGCGGTGCAGAGACCGCTTCACCGGAAGCAAGGATCAAACCATGACCCATACCCCAAGATTTCTGTCGGCCTCCACCCTGAGCGGCGACACCGTCAAGAACCACAAGGGCGATTCCCTCGGCGACCTGAAGGACATCATGATCGATACCACCAGCGGCAAGATCGCCTACGGCGTACTCTCCTTTGGCGGCGTACTCGGCATGGGCGAAAAGCTCTTCGCAGTGCCGTGGGAGGCACTTTCCGTTGACGGTGCCAACAAGCAGCTGCTCCTGAATGTCGAGAAGGACAAGCTCAAGGACGCGCCGGGCTTCGACAAGGATCATTGGCCGAACTTCGCCGACCAGGCATTCTCGGACAAGATGCGCTCCTACTATCTGCACTGACGCCGCTGCTCCAGCCGCGGGGAAGGCCGCCGGAAGGCGGCCTTCCCCGTTTTTGGGCGGGTGTCGACATGTTGAGGCTCCGCGCTGGCCTCGTTGCAACGGCATTGGATCATGCTGAAGAAGGCTCGCCCGCGCACGACCTTGTTGATGGCACGGCCGACTCCATGGACAACGATCAAGCACCTGCGCGCCAAAATCGCTGACGCCATCCAGCCTGCTTACAACTCGCCGCGTGCGGCAAGCACGCCAATGCGATCGGCGGTGCGACATGCGATGGCCTGGATCGTCAGCGACGGGTTCACGCCACCCACGGTCGGAAACACCGAACCGTCGCAGATCCACAAGTTGGGAATGTCCCAGCTGCGGCAATCGGCGTTGACCACGCTGGTTCGCGGATCGCCACCCATGCGCGCGGTGCCGTTGAGGTGGCAGGTGTCGTCCTCCTGACGCCAGATCTGCTTGCCGCCGGCGCCCTCCAGCGCCTGTTCCATGAAATCCAGCGAATGCGCGATGAGCTTCTTGTCGTTGTCGCAGAACGAATAGGTGATGCGCGTGATCGGCAGCCCGTACTGATCCTTTTCATCGGCCAGGGTGACCCGGTTGCGCTCCTGCGGCAAGGTCTCGCCGACGATCTTCAGTCCGGCCTGATGGTTGTATTTCTGCATTTCGCGCGACAGCTCACCACCCCACAGGCCTCGCCCGGCAAGCGTGCCCGCCCAACCGACCGGCAACGGCCCCTGGCTCATGTAGGCATAGCCGCCGAAAAAATCCTTGCCCTTGTCCTCATAGTTCCAATGCTCGCTGATCGACAGCGAGGGCGGGCCCTTGTAACTGCGCACCTCCTCGTCCATCACGCCCCATACCGCCTGGTTCGACTGCACCATCAGGTTCTTGCCGACCAGGCCGGAGCTGTTGGCCAGTCCGTCGGGAAAGCGCTGGTTGGCCGACATCAGCAGCAGTCGCGGCGTCTCGATGGCATAGCCGGCTACCACCACGTTGCGGGCGCGCTGAAAGCGCCATTCGCCATCACGGAAATACTCCACGCCCACCGCACGGCCGGCACCACTGGTTTCGACGCGGCCGGCCATCGCCAGGTCGCGGATCTCGGCACCGGCTTTCAATGCACGTGGTATCCAGGTCACCAGCGCGCTCTGCTTGGCGTTGGTGGCGCAGCCGGCGACGCAGAATCCGCGATACACGCACGGCGGCGATTTGCCGCGTGGTGCCGACACCGTGGCCAGCGGGGTGGGGGACCAGGCCGTACCCATCGCTTCCGCTGCGCGCGCCAGCACCAGCGCCGACGCATTGAGTTCATGCGCGCGATACGGATAGCGCTTGCGGGGCGGCCCCCATGGATAGTTGACTGGCCCGGCAATGCTCAGCGCCTGCTCGACCTCGTCGTAGTAATGCCACATGTCGCGCCAGTCGACCGGCCAGTCGGCGCCGTAGCCCAGCAGGGTACGGCACTTGAACCACTCCGGGCGGAAGCGCAGCGAGACCATGGCGAAATGCACGGTGCTGCCACCAATCGCCTTGCCGCTGTTGTTGCTGCCCATCTTCAACGGATTCTCGCCGTCGCAGATGCGCTCGTCGTTCCAGTACAACTTGTGCTGGTGCGCCTCGTCGGAAGCGAATTCCTCCAGCGGACGCCACCATGCGCCCGCGTCCAGCGCCACCACGCTGAAACCCTGTTCGGCCAGCCGGCACGCCAGGGTGGCGCCACCGGCGCCGGTGCCGACGATGACGAAGTCGACCTCCTGGTCGCGTGCGTACTGTCGCATCGGCACCCAGCCACCCTTGCGGAACACGTCTGGCGCGTGGCCGTCTGCTCCGCGCGGCACCTGCATGGCATCAGCGGACACGCGCATTCTCCCGGCTGACATGATCGCGCTGTTCTGCCGAGCTGCCGGGCACGGCTTCCACCGCTTCCCACGCATCACGTCGGTTCTTGTCCAGCCGCACATAGCCGCGCGGGTTGGCTGGTCCGCCAAATCCAATCTCGCTCCAGGCGATGGGGTGCGCATAATACGCGCCGTACAAGTCGTGCAACACGCGTTCGCTGAAGAACAGGTCCGGCGGCATGCCCTGCCATCCTGCGTCGTGCAGTTCGCCGCGCTGCATGGCGGTGATCAGCGCCATCTGTTGGTCCCGCCCGAGTTGCGCCAGCACCACGCCATGCGCTGCACGACTCTCGGCATCCAGCGCGGCCAGTCCGATGCGCCACGCATCCTGCAGTCGTGGCATGCGCGCATCACGCCAGCCATCACCGCGGTCTTCGAACAGTCGCGCGTCGACCATGGCGGCCACCGGTACCGACGGCCTGTCCGCAGGTTGTGCCACGACACAATTGCATAATGTGGCCAGCGCGGCCCACTGCGCCTGGTCGAGGAACCGCGGTTGCAGCGGCGTGGCGAGACGCTTGTCCACCACCTCGCGGGTAACCGCGTCCCACGAAGGTGTGTCGCGCTTGTTCAGCACGTCGTAACCGGGATAGCGCGTGCGGCCAGCCTCGTTCGTCATCGTTCGGTCTGCCTCAATCGAAGTGCGGCCAGGCCCGCCAGCGCCAGGGCGGTGAAGCTGGGCGGTGCCGGCAACGGTGGACCGCTGAGGATGTTCTGGCTCCAGTTGCGCCAGCCGCCCTGACATCGGGCGATGCCGCGCGCATGGAACGCCACGCCGACCAGCCCCAGCCAGCTCGTCAGCCGCAACCAGCGACCGGTGCGCGGCCTCGGCTGTGGTTGGCCCAGCGCCGTCTGTACCATCAACGCAGCGGTCACGGGAGGAATGATCAAGGGCGCGTACATCGCCGGATGCTGGAACGAGCCACGAAAATGCAGCAAGCCGACTTCGCCCACGGTGCCGATCAATCCGGCGCTCACCGCCAGCGCCAACGCCTTGCCGGCAGGCATGCCGAACAGGCGCGGTTCGTCGGCCGGCTGATCGCGCAAACGCTCGCCGATGGCACCCAGGCCACCAGACAGCAGCAAGGCGGCAGGCGCACCCAGCGGCGCGGCATAGAACAGGTTGTTCCAACTCCAGCCGCCGGTGCGCTTGGTCACGTTGTAAAGGTGGAAGCCAGTGCCGGCCAGTCCGGCGAGGGCAGCCATCGCGTAGATGCCATGGCGTACGGGATGCGAGCTGGCGCGCCGGTCGCGCCCACCATGCAGGCCGGCCAACATCGACAACGTCGCCGACAGCAGCGGGATGAACATCGCAGGATTCTCGAATGAACCGCGGTAATGCTCGACGCCACTGTCGGCCAGCACCGACAGCGCAAGCAAGGACGAACTGTGGTTGAAACGGCGCGCTGAGGAGACATGCACCTGCTCTTCGCCGGCTGCAGGCGCGCGTCGCGAGGCAGGTTTGCGCAGGATGGGGTCGCGTTTGCGATCACCCAGCAAGGTCGCCGCGAGCGCCGCACCACCAAGCAGCAGCGCGATCGCGGTGTCGTTGCCGGAAAGGTGCTTCATGGATGAGTCTTCCTCACAGCGCCAGCTGGCATCGGGCCACCGACGCATCAAGCGCAATCAACTGTCGCCATCAAACTCGTCGCGCCGGATTCGGCGGCCGGCCAGCCACGCCTGCGTCGCCAGCAGTGCGGCGCCGAGCAACCCTGCAGCGACGGCACGACGATGGGTGGTGGCCCACAACTGCGGACTGCATCGACGCGAACGATCATCGAAGCGACCGTGGGTGCCAAAATCGTGATCTACCGGCTCGAACAGGTTGTCCGGCCGATCTGCCGGGACCGGCTGGTCGTCCATCTGGCCCGTATACCCTTTCTTGGCCAGGGCGCGATCGGCCAGCCACGGCACCAATCCATTGCCGATGATTGCCTTGACGGCCGGATAGCCTACCCACAGCTCGCGCCGCCGATGATGCGCCGCGTAATGGATACCTTCGGCCGCCACTTCGGGTTGAAAAACTGGCGGCACCGGTTGCGGCCGACGCGGCAAACGCGTGCGCCCCCACTGGAATTGCGGCGTGTTGAATGCCGACAGCTGCACCATGGTCACGCCTACGTCGCTCTTCTCATGCATCAGCTCGACCCGCAGCGCGTCGGTGAAGCCGCGGACGGCGAACTTGGCCCCGCAGTACGCCGACTGCAGCGGAATCGCACGATAGGCCAAGGCCGAGCCCACCTGCACGATCTTGCCGCGATTGCGCGGGCGCATGCGCCTGAGCGCCGACATCGTGCAATGCACAGTGCCGAGGTACGTCACCTCGGTGGCGCGACGAAATTCCGCGGCGGTGATGTCGCTGACCGGCGCAAAGATCGTTGCCATCGCCGCGTTGATCCAGATGTCGATCGGACCGAGCTCCTGTTCGATGCGCTCCGCTGCCGCCTCGACCTGTTCGGCATCGGAAACATCGACAGGAATCGCCAGCACCTGGCACCCCATGTCGCGCAGCTCCTGCGCCGCACCGTCGAGGGCCTTGCTGCCACGGGCGATCAGGGCCACGCTCGCTCCATCCCGCGCAAAACGATGCGCGGTGGCTCGCCCCACGCCGGCCGATGCTCCGGTGATGACGACAACTTCCTTCCTGCCTTTCATGATTTTTCCAGTGTTCGTTGTGATGGACACGGTCGCGCCGATGCGCAGAGCGCAGCAGCCGCATCGCGCGGAAAGCGGCAAGGCTTGACCGGGGCAACCCGCAACGCACGCCCATCGCGCACGGCTAGTCCTTCTCGCCCGGAAGCAGGCCGGCCATCAGATCGCGCACGCTCTGGCGAATGATGCCGACCTCGTCAGGGTCGCCCTTGAGCAAGGCGGTGCTGAATGCCTTGGCCTGCGCCAGCGTGATGTGCGGCGGCAGCGGGGGCACATCCGGATCGGCGATGATTTCCAGCAGCACCGGACGGTCCGAGTCGAACGCTTCTTCCCAGGCTGCCGCCAGCCTGGAAGGATCGTCGACGCGAATACCCTTGAAGCCCAGCAGCTCTTCGGCGTAACGCGCGTAGCCAAAATCCTCCACGTACTGCGACGCTTCGAACTTCGGGTCGCCGGCCATCGCGCGCTGTTCCCAGGTGACCTGGTTGAGGTCGTGGTTGGCCAGCACCATCACCACGAAGCACGGGTTGCTCCAACGCTTCCAGTATTGCTTCACCGTGATCAGTTCGGCGTTGCCATTCATCTGCATCGCGCCGTCGCCGACGATGGCCAGCACCGGGCGGTCCGGATGCGCGAACTTGGCGGCGATGGCATACGGCACGCCGCTGCCCATGGTGGCCAGCTTGCCCGAGAGCGAACCCATCATGCCCCTGCGCATCTTGACGTCGCGCGCGTACCAGTTGGTGTGCGAACCACAGTCACCGCAGATGATCACGTTGTCGGGCAACTTCGGCGACAGCTCCCAGAAGATGCGCTGCGGATTGATCGGATCGGCCGGCTCCATCGCCTTGGCTTCCAGTGCACGCCACCACTTGCGCACATTCAACTCGATGCGTTCGCGCCAGTCCGGGTTGTCCTTGGGCGCGAGCAACGGCAACAGCCGCTTGAGCACGTCCGCGCTGTCGCCGATCAGGTTGACCTCGGTGGGATAGCGCATGGACACGTTGCGCGGGTTGATGTCGATCTGCACAGCACGGGCCTGGCCGTCTGCAGGCAGGAACTCGGCGTACGGGAACGTGGTGCCGACCATCAGCAAGGTGTCGCAGTCGTTCATCATCTGCCAGCTTGGCTTGGTGCCCAGCAGTCCGATCGAACCGGTGACAAACGGCAGATCATCGGGCAATGCTGCCTTGCCCAGCAGCGCCTTGGCCACGCCGGCATCGAGCCGGTTCGCCACCGCCACCACCTCATCGCCCGCCTGCAACGCACCGGCGCCGATCAGGATCGCCACCTTGCGACCGGCGTTGAGCAGGTCGGCAGCTTTCTGCAAGTCCGCGTCGGACGGTGTCGGGCGTGGATCGGCGTAACCGATGCCCGAGTACAACTCACCGTGTTCGCGCGGCGGGCTGGCGACCGCCTTCAGTTCCTGCAGGTCGTTGGGCACGATGATGCAGGTGACGCAACGTTCGGCCGCCGCGATGCGGATCGCGCGGTCCACCACCAGCCGCGCTTGCGCCGGCACCATCAGGGTTTCCACATAGCCGCAGACATCCTTGAACAGTGTCTGCAGATCCACTTCCTGCTGATAATCACCGCCCAGCGCGCTGCGCGCCTGCTGACCCACGATCGCGAGTACAGGCATGTGGTCCATCCTCGCGTCGTACAGACCATTCAACAGATGGATTGCGCCAGGGCCCGACGTGGCCAGACAGACGCCGACTTCGCCAGTGAACTTGGCGTGGCCACCGGCCATGAAGGCGGCCATTTCCTCATGCCGCACGCGCACGTAGTCAAAGCGATCCGCGGCGCGCCCCATCGCACCCATGATGCCGTTGATGCCGTCACCGGGGTAGCCAAAGATCCGGCGGATGCCCCAGTCCGTGAGACGCTGGAGGATGAAATCGCTGACGGTGTGACTCATGCGTTGCTCCGGGCATGGTTGCAGATGAAGGAGCCTTCACCAGCATCGACTCCGCGAATGGCTCATCGTGGACGCGACGAACTCAGCCGCTGAATCAGGTCGCGCCCGCGCAGCGGGGGCACGTGGGGAGGAAGCGTTCAGTCGACGACAAACCGCTCGCCGAACTTCTGCTGATGCGCCTGCAGATAGCTGTCGAAGAAATCCTGGTCGTCCAGTGCCGGATCAAGCTGATCGACGAGGTCCATGTCCATCCGCTCGCGCAATGACTCCAGCTCGTAGTGCTTTTCGTCGTAGATGATCTTGCTCATGTCGGTGTCTCCGCGGACGGGACCGCAAATTGGTGAGGTACGACCGGCCCAGCCCATCGCTGACGTGGCCCGGATCGCGTGGCCAAGCAGTGACCGTGCGCCAACCAAGGTGAAGCAGAGATGTTCGTTTCGTGGAGCAACTGCTGAATGATGGTGGTCGGGCATCGAACCGAATTGACGATCGGATGCAGGACGCCATGCGCAATTAATTGCGTGACTTTTTCATGACTTCGCGCCCGCGACCCGTTTTCCCGTTCATCACGTTTGGGCGCGTACGGTCTCGGAAGTTCATCGTCCGGTCGGCTTTGAGCGGCACGCCGGAAACAGTCGGACCTTGGGTTCGGCCATCCATCGTCCGACGCCCTCCCAAGTGATCGAATCATGCCCACGCGATTCACCTGCGACTTTTCCGCCACAACCGAATCTCTGCCCCATTTCTGGGAACATTGCGTAGGGAGTGGGCACGCGACACTCGCCTTGCGCGCCGATTGGCAGGCTCAATTGAAGCAGTGCCATGAGGAGCTCGGTTTTCGTCACGTGCGCTTTCACGGAATGCTCGATGACGAGATGAATACCGTCATCGACCAGGGCGGCGAGCGTATCTACTCATTCCACAATGCCGACCAGATCCACGATTTCCTTCGCGGAATCGGCATGCGGCCGATCGTGGAACTGAGTTTCATGCCGACCGCGCTGGCATCGGGCGAGAAAACCACCTTTCACTACAAGGCCAACGTCACGCCACCGGCGGATTACGGCGAATGGGCCACCCTGGTGTCCAAGGCAGCCAGCCACTGGATCGACCGTTACGGTGCGAGCGAGGTGGCCACGTGGCCGATGGAAGTGTGGAACGAGCCGAACATGGAAAGCTTCTGGACCGGCAGCCAGCAGGACTATTTCCACCTGTTCGAAGTCACGCACAAGGCGCTCAAGCACGTCCATCCCGACCTCACCGTTGGCGGCCCGGTCACCGCGCAGAATGCGTGGATCGACGAATTCATCGATTTCTGCGAAAAGGCGGGCGTACCGCCGGACTTCATCAGCACGCACACCTACCCCACCGATGCACGCGGCAGTCCCGGCGACAACACCAGGCAAACGCTAGCCAGGAGCAAGCTTGGCGTTCTGCACCAACGGGCACGCAAGGTGCGCAAGCAGGTCGGTGACCGGCCGCTGTACTACACCGAGTGGTCCACGTCTTCCAATCCACGCGACGAGCTGCACGACGAACCGTATGCAGCCGCCTATGTGATGCAGGCCATGCTGAACATGGGCAGCCTCGTCGATGCCTATAGCTACTGGACGTTCTCGGACATCTTCGAGGAGAACTACTTTCCTTCGAAGCCGTTCCAGGGTGGCTTCGGCATGCTCAACATCCACGGCATCCCCAAACCCGTCTACCGCGCCTACGAGCTGCTGCATCGGCTGGGCGAGCAGAAACTGCCGGTCAAGGGCAAACACGACACGGTGCAAGCGTGGGTTGTGCAAGGCGACCAGCGCGCCACCGTGATCATCGTCAACCTGGCACTGCCACTGCACCCGGTCAAGGCCGAAACGGTCAATCTGGAGCTGTTCAATTTGCCGGAGGTGGCCAGCGCGCGGATATTTCGCATCGACGCCAGGCACGCGAACGCCAAGGCGACCTGGAAGATGCAGGGCGAACCAAGCTACCCCGATGCCGAAGAAGTCGCCGCGATGATCGCGTCTTCGCAGATGAAACCGGAGAAGGTCAAGCTCGCGACCTCGGGCAGGAGCGCCGCCTGCGAAATCACCGTGCAGCCGCAATCGGTGACCGCCATCGAGCTGGAATTTGCGATATCCACATGCAAGAGCGCGGCGAAAGCGCATGCCGTGATGCCCTCGCCGCACGAGTTCAAGGCCGCGGACGAGAACCTGCTGGACAAGTTGCAGTCCGGCGCATTCCGCTATTTCACCGGTAACGCCAATCCGGACAATGGCCTGATCGCCGACAACACCAAGCCCGGCGCCGCCGCCAGCATTGCCGCCACCGGTTTTGCCCTGTCGTGCTATCCGATCGCGGCGGAGCGCGGATGGCTGAGCCGCAAACAGGCGCTCGAGACGACGCTGAAGACGTTGCAGTTCTTTGCCGACAGCCGACAGGGTACCGATGCGCGCGCGACCGGGCACAAGGGCTTCTACTACCACTTCCTGGACATGAAGACCGGCAAGCGTGCGCAGGAATGCGAATTGTCCACCATCGACTCGGCCATGCTGTTCGCCGGCATGAATGTGGCGAGCACCTATTTCGACCGCAAGACCAAGGGGGAGCAGGAGGTCCGCTCGCGGGCCAGGGACCTGCTCGAACGCGCCGACTGGGCCTGGATGCTCGACAGGAACGGCGAGATGAATGAGTCATGGAAGCCTGGCAAGGGCTTCCAGAAGGCAGATTGGGAGGGTTATACGGAAGCGCTGGTGATGTACGTACTCGGCGCCGCATCGACCTCACACCCCATGCCACCGAACGTGTACGACCGAGCCGCACGAAGCTACGCCTGGCATCGCAACGCCGGACTGGAATGGATCCACGCCACGCCCCTGTTCATTCACCTGTTTCCGCAGGCATGGATTGATCTGCGCGGACTGCAGGACGGCTACGTGAGCGAACACGCGGACATCGATTATTTCGAGAACACCCGCCGCGCGATCACCGTGCAACGCGAATACGCACAACTCAATCCAAATAATCATGCCGGTTACAACGAAAACATCTGGGGACTATCGGCCTGCGCCGGGCCTGACGGCAAATTGAAGACGCGCAACGGCCACACCAGGAAATTTGATGGCTATGCTGCGCGCGGCGTGACGGCGGGCCCGGACGACGGCACGCTGGTGCCATGGGCGGCGGCCACCTGTGTGGCCCATGCACCCGAACAGGCCATGGACGGTATCCGCGCCGTGCTCACAACCTATCCGGACGCCCTGAACAATGGCCAGTTCGTGGGCGCCATCAATCCTTCCCTGCCCGGCCCGACCAAAACCGGTTGGGTGGCGCCGGCATGCTTTGGCATCGATCAAGGCCTGGTGGTGATGATGATCGAGAACGCACGCACCGGCCTGATCTGGGAGCTGACCAGCAATTCGGCCATGTTCAAGAAGGGCCTGAAGAAGCTGGGTTTCAGCGGTGGCTGGCTGGGTTGAAGGCGCCTGGCCGATGGCGACGGCAAGCAGGACAACGGTACGGCCAAGAGCGACTTCGAGCCGAGGCTGCGGCTGGCGCGCCCGGCCGGTCTCTTCGGCGTGATTCTGCTGCTCGCCGCCGGCGCGGGCGATAGCACCTCATGGTGGCGGGGACGATCTGGATCATGGCCAGCCCGGGCTTGCGCGTGGCGATGCCCGGAATGCCGTGAACGAGCGCGGCCACGCCGTTGAGTGGGCCCACGGCATCGAGGTGTGTCGCCAACTTCAGCGATCCGGCCACACGATGGCCAGACGATGCCCATCCGGGTCCACCAGATCCTGCACCGGCGCTCGCCACGCCTCGGGCCGGAAGGAACGCTGGTCGGACTCGAACACGAGACAGCTTGCCGCCACGTCGTTGGCATGCAGATCCAGCCGTCCGCTCTTCTCCGGATGGCTGTAGCAGAGCAACTCCAGGTGCGGCGTAGCCTGAAGGGGCTCCATCGCGATCACCTCGGCTACCGGTTGCTCGAGGTTGTCCAGCCTGGCCTGGGCCGGATCGTCGTTCAGCGAACGGTGTGAGGCCCTGAGTCCCAGCGACTCATAGAAGGCCACGCTTCGAGGGACGTCCGCCACGCAGATCGCCGAGTGATCGATACCCAGGAAAGGGCCGTGGCCCTGCGCATTACGCCAGCAAGCGGGCATGTTGCCCGGTGGAAAAGCCAGCAACTCCAGCGGATGGCCCTCGGGATCCCTGAACTTGAACGCCGTGACTCCGCCGGAAGACGCGGGGAGCTTCTGGGGTCCGCCGCGGGTGATGGGCGTCCAGCCAGAGGCTTGCGACAGCTGCGTCATTGCTGCCGTCATGTCGGCTACCACGATCGCGAAATGCTGGAAAACGCGATCCGACGCATCGCTGCCTGCTGGATAGGGATTGCCCGGCCGGTCAACGAATTGCAGGAGCTTGATCGTCTGTGCGCCCAGTTCCAGCGTGAGGCGTACCGCGCGGCCAGTAACCCCGAATCTTTCCTGCGTCCGTGCGCCGGACAGGTGTTCCATGGCGACCTGGCGAAAGCCCAGTGCCGACTCATAGAATGCCGCCAGCATCCTGGCCTGTGCACTGCACAGGCGAAGGTGCTGCAGGCCAGCCACGTGGATGCCGGCAACGCTCGAGGTCAAGGCCATCCGGCGCCTCGTCGGTTGAGGAAAATCGCATAGAGCGTGTGCGATCCGCCGATGAACAGGCGGTTCTTCCAGTAACCGCCAAACGTGAGGTTGGACACCAGGTATGGCACCAGGATCTTGCCCAGCAGGCGTCCGCTGGGATCGATGCAATGCACGCCGTCGGCGGCGCTGGACCAGATGTTGCCATCCTCATCCATGCAGATGCCATCGGCAAAACCCGGTTCCACCTTGTGGAAGATCTCGCCGCCATGCAACTTGCCCTTCGCGTCCACGTCGAAGGCACGGATGTACTGTTTGGGGTTCTCGGTGGTCATGTCACCGGTTTCGCAGACATACAGCCGGCTCTCGTCCGGTGAAAAGGCCAGCCCGTTGGGTCCGTCGAAATCGCCGGCCGCAATGGTGATCTTGCCGCTCTCCGGATCGAAACGGTAAAGCGCCGGCGATTGTTCGGACGCCTGGATGCCGCCCTCGTAATCGCGCTGGATGCCGTATAGCGGATCGGAAAACCAGATCGTGCCATCGGACTTCACCGTGACATCGTTGGGCGCGTTGAGCCGTTTGCCGGCGTGCCTGTCCACCAGCCGGGTGACCTTGCCATCCAGCTCGGTGCGGTACAGACAGCGATCGCGATGCGAGCACGAAATCAGCCTTCCCTGACGATCACGGCACTGGCCGTTGGCATAGTGCGAAGGTTCCCGATACACCGACACGCCGGCGTTCTCGATATAGCGCATGGTTCGATTGCGCGGCAGATCCTCGAACAGCAGGCAGTCTGCATCGCCCATCCACACCAGCCCCTCCAGCCAGCGAAAGCCACCGGCGAGTTCTTCCAGCGGCGCATTGGGCAACACGTATTGATCGAACACCGGATCAAACGTGACAAAACCATCGGTATCGCTCATGACATCGGCCTCACTTGAACGCGCAGGACGCTTTGGGTGCCTGAAAGTCCTCCAGTTGCACCAGCATCAACACCGCCGGCTCATCACCCACCGTGGTGGAACGGTGGCCCTTGCGGCCGTCCTGCTCGCGGCAGTGCTGGTCGCTGCCGAAGGAGATGTCGCCACGACCGAATTCGCGGCGATTGCCATCCATCGCCTCCACCGACCAGCGCCCCGACAACGGGATGATCCATTGCGGCATCGGATTTTCGTGCCAGTCGCCCTCCCAGCCGACCGGCAGCACCGTCATCATCACGGTCATCTTGCCGCGCGTCTTGTCGCCCTTCCATTGCGGATCGGCGCCGCCACCGATCGAACCCAGCTCGAAGTCGGTGAGCAGGCATCGGTCCTGGTGGCTGACGCCGTCGGCATCGGTCCACAGGTGCCAGTACGGCACCGTCGGTCTGGTTTGCTCGCTCATGGCGACACTCCTGCTGGCGGGTTGGTGACATGCGCCTCGGGTGCGCGGATATCCACCGGCACCGAGCTGTAAGGGTGTGAAGAAGACAGCGGATGCCGGATCAAGCGCCTCACCCCGTACGCCGTGCCCCCCGTGGCCAGCACGAGAAATCCGCCGGCAACGGCGAAGTTCTTCAGGAAATCCCAGAACACGTCGCGGCCCTTGCTTGGGCCCTTCAGGCGGAAATCTCCGGTCTTCCAGAACTGCTTCCACAACAAGGCAGTGACGACGCAATACCCGGCGAGAATCACCGCCGCCAGCCTGTCCATGATGCCGGTGAGGATCGCCAGCGACATCACCAGCTCGACGAACAGGCCCGCGGCTATCAACAACCATGAAAGCGCGCGCGAGTGGACCGAACTCTGCGCCTGCGCCACCGCCGCGTCGGTATTGAGCAACTTGTCCAGTGCACTGAATGGCAGGAACAGTGCCACCAGCGAGACGCGAACGAGGAAGCTGATCAAGAGACTGAACAAAGGCTCGGCCCGGCAACGCCACAAAATATGAGCATGCGGACATTGCGGTGAACGGAACGTCGCTTCCGGTCAAAGTTGTTTTTGCGCACGCGGCAAGAACAATATGCAATCCAGGCCGCGGTCGCAGACCTGCATGGCGCGACGTCGTGAGAAATTGCGCCAGATTCTGGCGCCCGTTGTCACGCGCAGATGACGAGTTTCGGCTCATGGTGGGCATGTTGCAAAACTACCCGCATCGAGGACCATGCCGTGACCCAATCCGATCCGAACTCCACCGCGCCGAAACTGGCCATCCCGGGATTGCTGAAGGGTCAGAAGGCCATCGTCACCGGCGCCAATTCCGGTATCGGGCTCGGCGTCGCGCTGGCACTGGGCGAGGCAGGTGCCGACGTGGTCGTCAACTATGTCGTGGACGACGACTCGGCGCAGGCGGTGGTGGAACAACTGGAGGGCTTTGGCGTCAAGGCGATCAAGATCAAGGCCGACGTGTCCGACGAGGACCAGGTCGTGGCCATGTTCAAGCAGATGTGCGACACGTTCGGCACGGTCGACATCCTGGTCGCCAACGCCGGCCTGCAACGCGACTCGGCGTTCAAGGACATGACTCTCGCCGAATGGAACAAGGTCATCGGCGTGAACCTCACCGGCCAGTTCCTGTGCGCGCGCGAGGCGGTGCGCGAGTTCAACCGCCGCGGAGTGGTGCCGAGCGTGTCCAGTGCCGCCGGCAAGATCATCTGCATGAGCTCGGTGCATCAGGAAATTCCTTGGGGCGGGCACGCTAACTACGCCTCGTCCAAGGGCGGCATCAAGCAGTTGATGGAAAGCCTGGCGCAGGAAGTGGCGCCGCTGAAGATCCGCGTCAACGCGATCGCCCCCGGCGCGATCCGCACCCCGATCAACACCAGCGCGTGGAACACCCCCGACGCATACAAGTCGCTGATGACCCTGGTGCCGTATGGCCGCATCGGCGAGCCGGAGGACATCGCGCGCGCCGCGGTGTGGCTGGCGTCGGACCAGTCGGATTATGTCGTGGGCACCACGCTGTTCGTGGATGGCGGCATGACGCTCTATCCCGGCTTCGCCACCGGCGGTTGATCCGGCATGCCAGGCAACCATTACGACCTCATCGTCATTGGCAGCGGTCCCGGCGGCGCCTCGCTGGCGCAGCGGCTGGCGCCCACCGGAAAGAAGATCCTGCTGCTGGAACGCGGCGACTACCTGCCACGCTCGGTGGACAACTGGGATTCGCAGAAGGTCTTCGTCGAAGGCGTCTACCAGGCGAAGGAGACCTGGTACGGCAAGGACGGCGAGGCCTTCCAGCCGGGCCTGCATTACTTCGTGGGCGGCAATTCCAAGATGTACGGCGCGGCCCTGTTCCGCCTGCGCGAACGCGACTTCGAGGAGATTGCGCACAAGGACGGCATCTCCCCGGCGTGGCCGCTGAAGTACGATGCCTTCGAGCCCTGGTACGCCGAGGCCGAGAAATTGTTCCACGTGCACGGCCAGCGTGGAGAGGATCCGAACGAGCCGTGGTCCAGCGGTCCGTTCCCGTATCCCCCGGTATCGCACGAGCCGCGCGTGCAGGCGCTGCACGACAGCCTGCAGGGCGACGGACTGCATCCATTCCATCTGCCCATGGGCATCCTGCTCGACGAGAAGGATGGCAAGACCCTGCCCGACAGCGTCTGCATCCGCACGCCATTCTTCGATGGCTACCCCTCCCCGCTCAATGGCAAGGCCGACGCCCAGGTCATGTGCGTCGACCCCGCGCTGAAGGCATATCCCAACCTCGTCCTGCTTACGGGTGCCTATGTCTCTTCGCTCGAAACCGATCCCGCGGGCAAGACCGTTTCAGCGGTGAACGTCGCTCGCGGCGGGGAGCAGGAACGCTACAGCGCCGACATCGTGGTCGTCGCCTGCGGTGCACTGTCCTCGGCGCTGCTGCTGCTGCGCTCGGCCAACGACAGGCACCCGCATGGCCTTGCCAACGGCTCGGACCAGGTCGGGCGCAACTACATGCGGCACAACCAGTCGATCCTGATGGCGCTGCTGCACGAACCGAACGACACCGTGTTCCAGAAGACGCTGGCGGTGAGCGACTGGTACTTCGGCAGCGACGACTGGGAGTACCCGCTGGGCCTGATGCAGATGTGCGCGAAATCGCACGGGGCGCAGATCCGCGGCGAGGCGCTGCCGTCCTGGCTGGAGTGGCTGCCGAAGATGCCGTTCGAGCAGATGGCGCGGCACTCGATGGACTTCTGGCTGTCCAGCGAAGACCTGCCGCGCCCGGAGAACCGCATCCGCCACGACGGCGACAAGGTGGTCCTCGAGCTGACCGAGAACAACATGGAAGCGCACCATCGCTTGAGGAAGAAGCTGGAACAGATGCTCGGCAAGATCGGCGCACACCCGCGGCTGCTCGAGCGCAGCCTGTACCTGGGCAAGAACATCCCGATCGGCGGTACCGCACACCAGGCCGGCACGGCCCGCTTCGGCACCGATCCGGCCAGCTCCGTGCTCGACCTGGATTGCAAGGCGCATGAGCTGGACAACCTCTACCTCGTCGACGCCAGCTTCTTTCCCTCGATCGGCTCGGTGAATCCGACCCTGACCATCATCGCCAATGCCCTGCGCGTGGCCGACCGGATCAAGGCGCGGTTGTAGATCGAACCAGGCGACACGCGGCGTCAGCAGCGGCCGCCCGTCCCCCGCTGATCGCCTCGCGTACTCTCGCCCCGCCAAGGGTCCGCGCGAGGAGCTACGATGTTGCGCCCGATCGAATGCGGCTTGCCGTCACCCGATCTCATCACCTCTCACCAAGTCCGGAGTTGCCATCCCGTGTCGCACTATTCCGGCCCCCTGTTCGCGCGTCCCGCCGCCGAGGCCTTGCTGGCCGCGCGTGATGCCGATGCGGGCGCATGGACCGGTTCGCTGGATCTCGGCCGCTCGATCGACAACGTCACCGTCGAAGCGGACGTCTGGCGTTGGCGTGGCCGCAGCTACCCGTATCCGCACGGCCTGAAAGAACGCACGATTTATTACTGGGACGGCGACGGGTTCGCGCCGGTGGCCCGCTTCGCCGGTTCGCTGATCAAGCTGGTGCCGACCGGATGGGGCGCGCCCACGTTCGAGATCGATGGCATCAAGATGTTGCCGACGTCGAAGGAGTCGCCGCTCGAGGATGCGCGACGCAAGGTGGCGCTGGTCGAGCCACGCGGCAAGCTGGTGCTCGATACCTGCGGCGGTCTCGGCTATTTCGCCGCTTGTTGCCTGGAGGCCGGCGTGGAGCGCATCCAGTCGTTCGAGAAGAATGCCGATGTGCTGTGGTTGCGCACGCTCAATCCGTGGTCACCGGACCCCGACGCCAGCGGTGGCCGGCTGCAATTGCAACATGCCGACGTGTTGCCGGCGATCGCGCAGATCGCCGACGCCTCGATCGACGCGCTGCTGCACGACCCGCCGCGTTTCGGCATCGCCGGCGAGCTGTACTCGCAGGCGTTCTACGAACAGCTCGCGCGGGTGCTGCGTCGCGGCGGACGACTTTTCCACTACACCGGAAGCCCGAACAGGCTGACCAGTGGCCGCGACGTGCCGCGCGAAGTGGCGAAGCGTCTAGAGAAAGCCGGCTTCAAGGCGCAGCTTGCGCTGGACGGCGTGCTGGCCGTGCGGCGCTGAACGGAAGATGGGAACAGCGGCTCAAGGATCCGCGTCTGCCCCGCGCTTGACGGCTGCCACGAAGGCCTCGCGCGATGCCATCAACGCCTTCGACGTCGCCTGGGGCCACGCGCCCACCTGCACGATGACCAGTTGCCGGGCCGGATCGACATAGACCAGCTGGCCGAAGATGCCGATCGCGGCATAGCTGCCGTCGGCATCGGTCCACCACAGGTAACCGTAACCCCGACCGGGAGCGTCCACGTCCTGCTGGTGACGCAGGGCACCGCGCATCCATGCGTCGGCGATCACCGGCCTGCCGTCGATGCGTCCGCCATCGAGCATGAATTGCCCGATCCGGGCGTAGTCGGCAAGGGTGGCGGACAGGCCGCTGCCGCCGGTGTCGCTGCCGTCGCATTCGTCCTTCAGCCAGTAGGCATCCGACGCCATGCCGTACGGCTTCCAGATCGTCTGCGACAGATAGCTCGCCAGCGATTGGCCGGTGGCACGCTGGACCAGGATGCCGAGCAGATCGGTCTCGGCGGTGTTGTAGTTCCAGTGCGTG
>Ga0134126_10000456_pt1 | contig 52508 bp, 51 predicted proteins | sample KB31752_FD_96881 | JGI IMG/M metagenome (GOLD analysis project Ga0134126, IMG submission 96881) | Terrestrial soil microbial communities with excess Nitrogen fertilizer from Kellogg Biological Station, Michigan, USA - KB3-175-2 | ecosystem: Environmental > Terrestrial > Soil > Unclassified ...
AACTTTTTGCTTAAAATATCAACACGCCATTCATAATTTTCGGTTAAGGGTACCGTTAGTTTTTGCGCCCTTCCAACATAGCAATTTATTTCGCTTTACTAAATTCGAGAAAGAAAGACCGGTTCACTTTTTTACGCTCGTTTACCAGCACACCTCCAAACAAGCCGAGGTGCACTTTAACCGCGCCGTTTTCAAAAACAAATAGCAAGTGTTTCCCCCAGGTGCGTATATCTAATAATTTTTTTCCTTTTATCCATTTTGTATCCATCGGGCCATAGCCTCCGGCTTTTATAACCTTCTTTCCTATAAAGGAAGATAACTGGTTTTTTAAATGAAGAATAGAAGGTCCTTCGGGCATGAGGGAAAATTTATAAATAAAAGTAATTAATAAACTTTTATAGGAAAGAGAACAACATACCTGAGGAAAAGAAAAAAGGAGTTAGTTTATTTATTTGGAGACATTTTCTTGAGCCAGAAATAATAAGATAAAATACCAGGCACTATCCATATAAGCATGGTAAGTATTAACGGGTCAAACTTGCCTGCCGCCGCAATACCAGAATAGATAACAGCCGTGAGGTCAAAAAATAAACCGGCATAAGCCCAATCTTTTATCCTGCCTTGTATGGGTATCAGGATAATAACGGCGCCGAGTATTTTTGCAATACTAATGAATCGTATAAAATAAATAGGGTAACCAAGGCTGTCATGTATCAATTGAATGGCTTGCTGGGTTGGCTTAAGGCCGTCAATAGCCGAAAATACCATCAGCGCTGCGAAAATAATGGTAGAAATCCAATAAAGAAGGTTGTTGGCCTTTGTTGTCATATTCCTTAATAATATTTTTTTTAATCCTGCCTGTTTTTATTGTTTCTTTTTTACGAGCTTTAGATTGACGGCACCGCAGGTACATAGCCTCCGTCTAGGAAACTTTCGCCAATAGGCTTAAAACCTTATCCCCGGTTCTTTACTTATTAAACAGCGCCATTAAATCAGCAGGCAACTATTAGGTGGCTAATGCCAGCACTTGTTTTTTTTGTACCCTTTTTTGCCAAATGAAAAAGAAGCAGAATAGCACAATAAGTATCCCCGGAAAAGCCACCATCCTGGCCAAGGTATGCTGGCCGGCTGCCAGTTCAAGTTCTGATCCTTTTAACCCTGCAGCGGCGCTCACTACTCTTGCTTTATCAATCCAGCTACCAATAAATGGTTGAAAAATGGCGGTAGAAAACATGCCCACACCTCCTACCACGGACAATCCCAAAGCACCGGTTAGTGGTGCCCTTTGTGCAACGGACCCAATCATAGTAGGCCAGAAATAACAAACGCCTACCGCAAAAATCATGGCCGCTACATAGGCCATTGGCCCGGTAACAATACTTAAAAGGTAAATACCAATGGCTGCAAATATGGAAGAAAGCCAGAGTACCCCTGTCTGCCCGAACAACTTTACCACAGGGCCGGCAAAAAACCTGCCAACTGCCATCAAACCTGTAACCAGCGCTAATATAAGCATCGGGCTGGCGCCACTATTACTCATAATTAGGCCTACCCATTGTTGAGGGCCAAATTCGGAAATGGCCGTAAATGCCATACAGACAAATAAAAATATGAAAGCGGGCTTTAGCATTGCCTTAAAATTATTGGCAAGGGAAGTAGCTTCCGCCTTTGATTTTGGAAATGTTTTTCCATAAAAAAGGGCTGCATAGATAATTGTCGGAACCATCGTAACCCACATCTGCGCCTGCCAGTTAAAGCCTGAGTCTGTCATAAATTTTGAGATAAGGCTGCCTACCACAATGCCACCGGGAAACCACATATGAAACCTGCCGAGCATTTTATTCATTTTAACACCGGAATAGGTATCTGCGATCATGGGGTTGCAAGCCGCTTCAGTACAACCGTTTCCAAAACCAATGAAGAGGGTAGAAATTAATAAAAGCGTATAGCCTCCGGAATAAATGGTAAAAACGATGCCTAAAGTATGCGCTACAAAGGCCACCCGCATTATATTTTTAGGCCCAAAAGAATGGTAAAACAATCCACCAAGTATCATGGAAATAGGAAAGCCTATAAACCACATGGAATTAATAAAACCCAGTTGCTCGGCAGACAGGTTAAAATCCCGGCCAAGCTCCGGTAAAATCCCGGCGCGGATGCTAAATGTAAACGCGGTCGTTATTAAGGCAAAACAGCTGCCTGTAAATAAGGGCCCTTTTTTAATATTCTCATTCATTAGTTTGTAATTTTTTTAGTTAAGTAATACGTTAGTTCCTGGAAGGCTGGAAATATTCTGCCAATATAATAATTAATATTTTATTTTAAACGAGCTTTTGAAAAAACATAAAAAAATATTTGAGACGGAAGGTGATTTGCAAAACAGGAATTAATGAAATTTGTCCGTTTACTGTTAATGGATAATAAACCGCAAGCGCAGCAAGAGCAGCCGCCATTAGGAATACAAAAATTTCCCTTTGCCTGTTAATAACACTACATTCGTGAAAAAAGAAATTATTCATTTTATGAAACAAATATTATTATTCTCTTCAATTTTTATAAGCCTTGCTTCACATGCTCAAATCGAAAACTTATCTCAATCTTTTATTGAAAATTTCGGCCAGCCCGTTTTAGAAAATTTCAGGTATGGCTCTACCGGAATTAAGGATGCTTTTAAATGGCAATCTGGCATTATTTCCAAAACAGAACCTAACACGAAAGTGCTGTTGTTTAAAATTGACCCACAGGACAGTGCAGGTGCAGGCCGTGGCCCGGAAATTATTTCTAACCACTTTACTTATTTTGGCACCTATTCTGCCCGGTTGAAAGTTCCTGACGTAAGAGAAGTTCAACCGAATACAGGTGCTGTTGTGGGTTATTTTACTTACTATATGGATAGCATATATGGCCTTAGCGAGATAGACTTTGAGTGGCTGGTTGCTGACCCTTCCATTATTTATATTGGTACCTGGACTGGCAACAGGCGCGAACTTAAGAGAATTGGCCGGACTATAAATTTAGCCAGGGGGATTATTTACAATACCATTTACAAAGTAGGCTTTAAAGGAGAACCTACAGATTTAACTGGTGCTCAAAACCAGCCAGAAACCATTGCAGCTATTGATAAATATGATGCCTCATCCGGATTTTATACTTATGGGTTTGACTGGCATGCGGACCGCCTTACCTGGTGGATGATAGATCCGGCAACAGGCAAGAAAATAGTTTTGTGGGATTACAAGGGTTCTCAAAGGGGAATACCCCAGCATCAATCGTATTACCGAATGAACTTTTGGCACACCAACGAATGGGGAGTTGAAACCAATCTTAATGCATTCGAGAAACCATTGCACCCGTATGAACTGGAAGTTGATTGGATGTCGTACAGTCCGTTCAATCAGTGATTGGATTTTTATCTTTCCCAGCCTCAAATAAACCTGATAAACAAAAGCCACTTTACAAAATAGAATTTTCCGAAAAAAGCTTGATTACTATAAGGCGTAAATTTTGATTGCTGTTCGGTGAGACGCAAACAGCAGAAAGCAGTATTTTTTATTTAAAAGAAATATTCTAATGAAACCCGGGAAGAGTAAATACTTCAACCTTCATTTTGGCGATAACTTTTTATGCACTACTTTTTCATAATAGCCTTTTATAAGGGTGGTAATAAACCGCTTTAAATAGACTTCGTTCAAAAACGTGTTAGACCAGTTCTCAAACCGGCTGCACTGGATACCTAAATAAAAATAATACAAGCAAACACCTAAAACCGGAATTAGTTTTCTTTCATCGTCACTGATTTTTTCTACTGATTGATAACCACTGTAAAATGCCTGCATTTTTTCTTTCAGTTCAATTTCGTCTTTTTCAGTACTATGCAATTGCAAAATGTAGTAAGCAATGTCTAGGCAAAGCCAGCCTTTTCCACAGAAGTCAAAATCAAAAAGAGTGATTTTATTATCATCAGAAATATTCAGATTATCGAACCATATATCTAAATGAACAATCCCTTTTCGTAAATCAAGTTTGTTGGCAATTAATAATTCCTTTTCCAACAATGGTTTGGTTTTAATCAGAAACTGCATTTCACTTGTCTCGCCAGAAAGAAATTTTTTAATATTTTCAAGTGGTTGATTTAATAAAGTGTCCGGTGTATAGTTAAATCTCTTTTGCTCTAAACCCTTTGTCAGGCTGTGAATTTTAGCCATCAATTTGCCAACTTCAAAATGAATTTCCTTTTTATAATTTAGAATTTTATGCCCTTTGGCAAAAGAAAACAAAACGGCAAAACGTAACCCTTCAGGTGCTTGTAAGGTTTGAATAAAGTTTCCTGAAGTGTCTGCAATGGGAAATGAAATGGAAATATCATTTTTCTTTAGAAGTTGTAATAATTTTAATTCTTCTTTTATTTCCTCCTTCGTTCGCCAATTGTAGCTATAAATTCTAAAAATGAAACTTTCATTTTCGCTGTCAATGCGATAAGTATGATTGATTCCGGTTTTTAACAGCTTGCAAGTTGTAGATTCTGCCAATGAATATTTATACTGAACAAATATTGCGATACCCGGCGAAGAAAGTATAGAGCTAACAACTGAAAAATTGGTTGTTTTTTTATTATAGATTTCGTTCATATTTTAAAAGTGCTAGCTTTCGCAGAACGAAGCCTCCCCGTCTTGATGTACGCAGCTATTAGTAAATATTCCAAAATAAAAATCCACCTTATAACTTCGTTTACTGCCAATCGGTTAACGAAAAATAATATGCATCCAATTATTTCGCAGGTGTAATAATTATATTTCTGAAATCAATTGTTTCATGGTCGCCTTGTAATAAAATCGGGCCTGGCGCTCCCTCATCACTGTTGATAGCGCCACCTGTAATACCAGGAATTGGCCGGTTGCAAATAACTTTTTTCCCGTTTACAAAAAGGGTTACCATTCTACCTACTAAAGTAACATCAAATGATTGCCATTCTCCGGCTGCCTTTGCCATCTGTTCGGTTGGCGCTATAAATCCATATATTCCGCCTAGATAAATATCTTCCGGCAGTTTTCCTTTACTATCTTCTATCTGTATTTCATACCTTCCGCGCAAATACACGCCACTATTGCTTTCTGCCGGATACCGGAATTCGATGTGCAATTTAAAATCTTTGAATACCTGGTTGGTAACCAGGTTTGAACCGGGGTGCGGGCTTCTCAATAAACCATCTTGAACTATCCATTGGTTTTTACCCATTGCATGCCATTCGTTCATATTTTTTCCATCAAAAAGATGAATGGGTTTCCCCCATTGTGGCTCATTATCGCCTTGAAGAAGTGGTGCTCTTTTACCTACCCAACTATAAGTTTTTCCATCGGGAAATGTCATTTCCCCTGACAGGCTATCTCCCTGGAACATTCCTTCTACTTTCAGGTCATTTGGGTGATTGTCCCATTGCGGCGGAATAGAAAAACTCATCTTTCCGTCTTTTAAATTTACCCTTGAAATGGGCCTTGCACTTCCTCCGCTACCCACAAATCTACCCACAAGCATTAAGTTTCCCGAATGCCGGATTTCAAGCCATGACGGAACCATCCGCCCGTCTACATTGACCGTAATATCCCATCTTCCCTGTATCGCCAGTGTGTCAGATTGTACTTTATTAGCTTTACTATGAAGGGTTGCCATTGTAAAAACCACTACTAAAAGGGCTGACAAAAAGCTGCGATAAAAATTATTTGTAAGATTTCTCATAACCTGGTTATTTTTTTTCAAATTACTTAAAAATATTAAATACAGCTCAATTTTGGTTCAGTTGAATAAGAAATTGCAATAAAAAAGTAAAATATTTGAAGAAATTATTTTCCTTAATGAAAATGGACTAATTTTCGCCCAACTCATAAGCAGTTAGTTTTGGTAAAGTGCCCCTGTATCTACAGGGGCACTCAATTTTAAGAATACGATCTTAACAAAAAAATGAAAGGATTTCACTTTTTAATCAGACTATATCCTGTATAATTGAGTTTTTGAAACAAAAATGAATAAAAAAACTTCTTCAATCCCCTATTCAGTATTAGACCTTGCCACTGTTAGCGAAGGTTCTACACTTACAGAAACCTTTGCAAAAAGCCTTGAATTGGCAAAGCATGCAGAGAAATTAGGGTACACGCGATATTGGCTTTCTGAGCACCATAACATGATAAGCGTGGCCAGCTCCGCTACCTCGGTTTTGATAGGTTACATTGCTGGCGGCACTTCTACCATGCGCGTTGGTTCCGGAGGCATCATGCTTCCCAATCATTCTACATTAGCGGTCGCCGAACAATTTGGAACGTTGGAATCTATATATCCGGGAAGGATAGATTTAGGATTAGGGCGCGCTCCGGGAACAGATCAAATGACAGCTTTGGAATTGCGAAATGGACGCTATGAATCGGTGAATGATTTCCCTCAAAATATTTTGAAACTTCAAACTTATTTTTCAAAAGAAAATCATACTTCAAAAGTAAGGGCTATACCCGGAGAAGGCCAGGATATTCCAATCTGGATATTAGGATCGAGCACGGATAGCGCGCAGCTCGCAGGCTACTTGGGGTTGCCTTATGCTTTCGCCACTCATTTTGCACCAGCCCAGTTTTATGCAGCTTCTGAAATCTACCGGCAAACTTTCCGCCCGTCAGAATATCTTAAAAAGCCATATATGATGGCTTGCGTAAATGTAATAGCAGCAGATTCTGATGAAGAAGCCAATAAATTAGCCACTTCTTTGTACCAGATGTTTATTGGCATTATAACGGGTAGGCGTACACGCTTACAGCCACCTGTTGAAAACATGGATGATCTATGGAATGATTATGAAAAAGAAGCCGCCAAGCAAATGCTTGAATTTTCATTTATCGGGAACAAAGAAACTTTAAAAAAAGGATTAAAAGGATTTTTAAAGAAGTCAGGAATCAATGAACTAATGGCTATTACTAATATTTTCAGCCAGGAGGCAAAACTTCATTCCTATAAATTATTAGCAGAGGTGATGAATGAAATCTGATTTTACTATAAAATGTAGTTGGAATTAATTGGCATCAATTAAAAAAGTGCCGAGGTCAATTACTTCTCCTTCTTTCATGATAAATTCTTCTACATTAGAAAGGTCAAGGTTTGACATTACCTTGCTTTTAAAAATCTCTTTTTTGTTTTTATAAACCACAAAATAAAAATCGGGTTTATTATCAAGCCCCAAAGGTTTGGAAAAATCACCCTGGGATAAGAGAAATTTTGCAAGGCCTTCTTCATTCGGAGCAGCTTCTCCCAAACAATCGTCATTAAATATATCCTTGTCGTAAAGCCGGACATGGTATTCTTTTCCGGATAAAGGCTCATCATCCCCTTTACGAATGAGGCGCACTTTTACTTCAATATTCATTTCTTTATTCAAAGCAACGGAAGGCATAAATTAAATTTTGCGAAAAGTAAGGATTTTTATTTATTCATCCAACGAAGGCTAACGCAGATCATATTTTTTACAACATTCAAAAAATAAGAAAAGGTGTTTTTTGCCGGTTTACTATCACTCTTTTGAAAACAGGTTATTCATCCAATTTTAAAACTGCCAGGAAAGCTTCCTGCGGTACTTCTACGTTTCCTATTTGTTTCATTCTTTTTTTACCTTCTTTTTGCTTCTCCAACAATTTTCTTTTACGGCTAATATCTCCGCCATAACATTTAGCCGTCACATCTTTTCTTATAGCGCTGATATTTTCGCGCGAGATTATTTTTGCGCCAATCGCAGCCTGTATCGCGATTTGGAATTGCTGGCGCGGAACCAAATCTTTTAATTTCTCGCACAATTTTCTACCAAATTCCTGCGATCTTGCCCGGTGGATCAAAGAACTGAGCGCATCTACTTTATCGCCGTTCAACAAAATATCCATTTTTACAATATCACTTTCGCGATAACCAATTGGGTGGTAATCAAATGATGCATAACCACGCGTAACACTTTTCAGCCTGTCGTAAAAATCAAAAACTATTTCAGTTAACGGCATCTCAAAGCTAAGTTCCACACGGGTTGGCGTTAAATAAGCCTGGTTGGTAAGAATCCCTCTTTTACCAATACACAATGACATAATATTACCGATATAATCGGGTTTTGTAATGATCTGAGCACGTATAAAAGGCTCTTCTATTTTTTCAATCCGGCTGGGGTCGGGCATTTGCGTAGGATTGTTAACCGTGATTTTTTCGCCTTTGGTTGTATAAGCAAAAAAACTAACGTTCGGAACGGTAGTAATTACTGTCTGGTTAAATTCGCGCTCTAACCTTTCCTGGATAATTTCCATGTGGAGCATTCCCAGAAATCCACATCGGAAACCAAAACCCAAAGCCTGCGAAGTTTCCAGCTCAAAAGTGAGCGAGGCATCATTAAGTTGAAGCTTTTCCATACAATCGCGCAGTTCTTCAAACTCATCCGTATTTACGGGGAAAATACCGGCAAAAACCATCGGTTTTACTTCTTCAAAACCTTTAATAGATTCTTTACAAGGATTAGCGGTTGTGGTTATGGTATCGCCCACTTTTACTTCCTTTGCATTTTTAATTCCTGTAATTACATAACCTACATCGCCGGCTTTCACTTCGTTCTTCGCCATCATTCCTATTTTCAAAATGCCTACTTCATCAGCGTTGTATTCTTTTCCCGTATTGGAAAATTTAATTTTATCATTCTTTTTTAATATACCATTGAAGATGCGGAAATAAACAATAATTCCCCGGAAACTATTAAAAACACTGTCGAATATCAACGCCTGCAAGGGCGCATCTACATTGCCTTTTGGTGCAGGAATCTTTTTAATAATAGCGCTGAGAATTTCTTCAATGCCCACACCTGTTTTCGCACTTGCGTGTAAAATATCTTCCGGTTTACATCCGATCAACTCGATAATTTGATCTTCGACTTCTGCAATCATCGCTCCGTCCATATCTATTTTATTCAACACAGGAATAATTTCCAGATCATTATCAATAGCCAGGTATAAGTTGGAAATTGTTTGCGCCTGAATACCCTGAGTAGCATCTACCAAAAGCAAAGCGCCTTCGCAAGCCGCCAGTGCGCGGCTTACTTCATAGCTAAAATCAACGTGGCCGGGAGTATCAATTAAATTTAAAATATATTCTTCCCCTTCAAAACGGTAATTAATCTGGATAGCGTGGCTTTTGATAGTAATTCCTTTCTCCCTTTCGAGGTCCATATTATCAAGCACCTGCGCTTGCATTTCACGGTCGTTAATAGTATGGGTAAATTCAAGCAAACGGTCTGCCAGCGTACTTTTCCCGTGGTCAATATGTGCGATGATACAAAAATTTCTTATATTCTTCATTTACCCAAAATAATTTAAAAAAACGCTGCAAAGGTAAGTAAGGTGAACGACTATATTATAAAGCTGTTCCGTTTGGAGCTTTTCAAATTGCTGAAGATTTTTAAGGCGCCGAGCTATTTACTGATTGGGTTAAAGAATTGCAGATTGCTATCCAGAGTTTGCAACTCATGATAAAATATTTTTACGAAATAGAAATCTTAGTTATTTATTAGTTTACTATAAATTAAAAGTAATGGCCGGTGATAAAAGTGGATTATTATACCTTTTCTTTCTATTTTAGTGCCACCAATGCAATTTCTAAATTTACCTGCAAAAAAGATCAGAGGGTACAATGCAATAGTCTTTGTTCTTATTGGAATTTATTTTGCCTCAACTTTATTTGCACTGAAAAAATTGAGCATCAATTCTGATGAAGGTTCTTTTTACAGTTATGGCGTAAAGATTTTAAAAGGTAACGCGACCAAACAGGATAACCTCTTTTTGTTCCATAGTAAAATGCCGGTATGTGCCTTGAACGCATTGCCCAGGGCTATAGAACAACTATTTAATCCTTCTTTAAAAAAAAATCAACAACAGGCTTTTAGTGATATTTACCACGGAAGGTTTATTTCTGTTTTAATCGGTTTCTTTATCATCTTATATGTTTTTAAATGGTCAACGAAACTTTATGGGTCAAACGGCGGCTTGTTTTCTCTCTTCTTATGTTGCTTGTGCCCTAACTTAATTGCCCACTCACAATTTGTGAGCACTGATATTTACTCAGCCTTTTTTTCAATTGCACTTTTTTACCACGCCTGGAGATATAACCAAATACATAGTTTTAAACAACTTACTCTGATGGCAATTTTTTTGGCATTGTGCCAGGTATCAAAGCAGTCGCTATTATTTTATTATTTTTTAATTCCGTTGCTACTTATAACAGCATCATGCGCTGGATCCGGAAACAATTTCAGAAAACATTTTTTTTCTGTAAAGTATTTATTCAGTAAAAAAATAATTACTACAATTATCTGGGTTCTTGCACTTAATCTTCTAATTATTAATGCAGCTTTTTTATTTTATCATACAGGAAAACCTTTAAAAGAATATCATTTTATATCGCAACCTTTCCAGGAAATACAACGGGCATCAGGCTTCATGGGAAATATTCCATTACCGCTTCCTCAACCTTTTTTCGAAGGAATGGACGGGGCAAAATATTTTGAACAGTTAGGCGGTGGCTCGGCTCAAAGTACGTATGGGGATGTTTATTTATTGGGCACAAAGAAAAAAGATGGAAGTTTTTTTTATTATTATTTTGTTGTTCTTTTTTTAAAGCTTCCTATACCTTTTCTCATTGCAATTTTGTTTTCATTGTTCTGCATTTTCCGATTACAAACAATCAAATATTTTTTTAAAAATGAAGCTTACATAATCATCCCAATAGCAGCAGGGCTTGTACTATTTAATTTTTTTTACAAAGCACAAATAGGCATACGCCATATTTTATTCATGTTGCCTCTTCTACAGGTTTTATGCGGAAAATTTCCACACGGGTTATTATCAATCTGGCCTAAAAAATCAGCCGTTATTCTAATTCCAATCTTTGCCTGGCAAATAATATCAGTGATGAGTTTCTTTCCTCATTTTTTGCCTTATACTAATGAATTTATCGCCAACAAAAAAAATGCTTATAAATATTTAGCAGATAGCAATATTTTTTATAAAGAAGGTAAATTTTGGTTGAATAAATATATGGATCAACATCCCGGTTCTGTTTACGAACCTCAAAAACCTACTGCCGGAACTATTATTGTAAGTGTAAACGATTATCTTGATTTATGGAATACCGGAGATTTTCAATGGATTCATCGACTGCAAAAAAAACCAGATGGGCACATCGATTCGCAATACCTCGTTTTTCAAATTTCACAAAAAGACATTAGCCAATTAAGCCAATAAAATATTATAACTTTTAAATAATATATTTGTTACATTAATTTCTTATGCAATTATCATGGTAATATAAGCCAATGAATTTCTTTAATGAACTGATAAAAAATGTTGTCTTCAAAGGTGTAAACGTAATATTATCATTCATCGTTACCGTACTGCTCATAAGATTATTAGGTGTTGAAGGAAATGGAATTTATTCATTGTTTATTGCCAATGCAGCGCTTATTGTTTTAATTACCAGCTTCAGTTTTAATTCAGGAATCACATACTATTCTGCCAAAAACGATTTCTCTCCGATTGCACTTTTAAATTCTGCTTTTATTATTTTATTGTTGCAGGTTCTCATAATAATAATTGTAGGAAAGATATTTCATTCCCTTTTCGGGTTTTCATTTTATGTAGACATTGCATTTTCATCTCTTCCTTTCTGGGGCTGCCTTTATGGATCCGCTCTTTTGTTTAATGGGTATTTATCAGCAATTTTCACTGGAAATAAATGGTTTGATTCACTCAATATTTTATTAGTAACTGCCAATGTTATTTTCATAATGATATTTTCATACCTGCTTTATAAAAATGAACCTAACGGTAATCAACATACGCTTTTAGTATTAAAAGTTTATGTGCTGCTGATTGTTTTGCAAACATTTTTGAACCTCATTATTTTATTAAAGAAAATAAAGTACCGTTTCAGTTTTTCTCTTTTAAAAATGAAGCAATTCAAACTTGTTTTTATGTATGCCGGCATTGCTTTTTTCTGCAATTTATTTCAATTCCTTGCCTATAGAATGGATTATTGGTTTATCAATTATTTTAATAATAAGGAGGAACTGGGATTATATGCATTGGCTTCAAAACTTAGCCAGGTTTTATGGCTTTTGCCTATGGCCGTTGCCGCAGTAATTATTCCATTCACGGTTACCGATTCAGTAAAGTTGGTAGAAAAAGTAAAATCAATTGTAAGGCTACAATTTAACGGGTATATATTATTGGCGATTATTCTCGCAATGCTAAGCCCCATATTTATTCCCATAATTTTCGGCTATTCCTTTTTAGGGACTGTCTTACCATTTATAATTCTTTTGCCCGGAGTAATCATTTTTACAATCACGACAATTCTCGCTGCGTATTTTGCAGGAATAAACAGGCAGGATATCAATTTAAAAATCTCTTTTTTTTGTTTCTTTACTATACTCGTGGGCGATTTTCTTTTAGTGCCCCGGTTCGGTATAAAAGGCGCTGCTGTAGCAAGTTCTATAGGCTATACCTTAAGCGGATTTGCCTCATTGTACGTGTTTTCAAAGCAATCAGGTTTAAGTTTCAAAGAACTTTTATGGGTGAAGAAAAAAGATTTTACCCTGGCCAAAAATATTTTTACTCAAAAATTTTCGAAGCATGAGTAAAGTACTATTCCTTGCAAGTTGGTATCCCTCAAAAGTTGATCTATTTGACGGAGATTTTATAGAACGCCATGCAAAATCTGCAAGTTTGTACAACCAGGTTTTTGTTATTTACGTAGTGAAAGATTCTTCTATAAAAGATGGGAAAACTATAGTAAACAAACAAATAACCGGAAATCTAATTTCTTATAAATGCTATTACCCTAATTCCAATTCAAAACAAAAATGGATTGAAAAAATACATTCCAATATTTGGATGTTCAAACTTCAAAAAAAGATTTTTAAAAAGATAGTTGAGGAATATGGAATGCCTGATATTGCACATTTGAATGTATTAATGAAGGCCGGCGTATTTGCACGTTGGTTGTACAAAAAATATAAGCTTCCTTACGTTTTAACCGAACACTGGACGGGCTATTATCCCGAAAGAAAAGATGGTTTTATGCAGCAGCCTTTTTTATATAAATTTCTTTCAAAAAAAATTTACAGGAATTGTGCTTTGCCTTTGCCAGTTACAGAAGATACCGGGAAAAGGATGAATCAAATATTTGGAATTGAAAAAACTTTCAAAGTAATTCCCAACGTAGTTGACACTAACTTATTTTATCCGGATCTTAAAATCAAAAATGTAAAAAAAAGATTTATTCATATCTCTACGTTGGGCTATCAAAAAAATATTTGGGGGATTTTAAATGCTATAGAAAAACTCTATAAAAAAAGAAAAGATTTTGAATTGCATTTAGTAGGAAACCCTTCGGGTGATATTATTCAATGGGTAAAAGATAAAGGGCTTTTCGAAACGTGCATTTTTTTTACCGGTATTATTTCATATGAAGAAGTTGCGGAAAAATTTCGCGAATCAGATGTGCTTATCATGTTCAGCCGCTATGAAAACCTTCCTTGTGTAATATTGGAAGCGCTGTGCTCAGGATTGCCGGTTATTTCAACAGATGTGGGAGGAATCAGGGAAGCTATCAGCGAAAAAAATGGCATTTTAATTCCATCTGAAAATGAAAAAGAATTATTTGCTGCAGCAGATTATATGCTTGATAATTTAGGGAGATATCACAAAGAAGAAATTGCTTCTTCAGCAAGAAAGAAATTCAATTACGCGACTGTTGGTGAACAATTTGATGAAGCCTATAAAGCAGTTATTTCTCAAAAGAAAAATGTAAATTGAATTAAATAATCCGCTGATCAGAAAATTTTTCTATTGCCGAAACCGGCAACAGCGTTAAGCTAAGTATTACCATTTCGTAAAATACAGCATCTGCTATGAACCAAAAACCAAATGGTAAAAGCAATGAGATAATAAATAAATAGCGGTCAAATTTTTTGGTAAAAAACCCAATTAAAAATAATCCCTCTAAAATAAATCCTGCAAAAAAAATCACTTCTACAAAAACAGGATGGTTTACAAACCAAAAATAAATACCGGCCAAAAAAGTATGAGGATTAAAAAATAAATAAGGTGTCAGGTTCTTTTTTAGAATTAAAATTCCCTGGCCACTTTTAAGCCACGACAAACGAAATAATTTCCATAAAAAAGCGGCCGAATAAGCGAACAAAAGAAAATAGCGCAAAGCCTGCCAGGAAAATGCAAACGATCTTTTTGAAAATAAAAATGGTATAGGTACAATTAAAAATGGTACAAGCGAATGAGTATGATGCGCTCCATAAGAATTAAAAATAATGTAGTAAACAAAATAAAAAATGATAAAAACCAAGATGATCCATTTTTTTCCCGGGAAAATCAGAATGCCAATACACGAAATGAAAAGCACTATATCCCAAAACCAGGAAAGATAAAAATCGGAAGCAACGAACCCGGGAATTTTTAGCAAATGCATTACCCAGAAGGTAGGGTCAACATAAGCAAATTTTAAAACCGGTGATTGCAATTGATGAACGAGTGTATTAGAAAATGCTGAAAATAACAGGTCAATCAAAATTATCGAAAACACAATCCTGCAAAGGATTTTAACCTGCCTTTGAGAAAAATATATTTCGGAGGTTTTATTTTTCATCTATCAAAGTATGAACTGAATCTATTTTAATTGAATTATTATTTTCATAAGAAACAAGAAACAATTCAACTTTAAGGCTTTGAACTTTTTCGCCTGTAGTTTGTCCAATATAATTTTTAAACCAACCAGGAAATTTGTCAAATTCTTTTGGGGAATTCAAAACCTTATCAGCATAAGGTTTCGCCCATTCATATTTTTTTCCTAATTTTTCATTCAAAAAAATGCCGGTCGGGTCTTCCGGAGTTTTTACGGAGGCATAATAGGACAGGGGCGAAAGCAGGAAAAACCGGTTTGCCGGAAAATAACCCGTTGTGTAATCAACTAATTTTTTATTTGCAGTTATTTTAAAAACCGGATATTCTTTTGGCTGCGTTTCTTTTTGGGAATACATTCCCCATACATAAAATGGAGTGATTTCAAACCCGGCAAAATTGCAGAATAAAGAAAATCCAGCAAAAGCAAGAAAGAAAAAAAATAATTTTTTATTGTAGCGGTAAACTTTATAAAGGAAAATTTTTTCCATGTTTAAAAAAATTAAACCGAAGATAAATTAAAATTCCAGCAGCATCTAAGCCATTCTATAAAATCTTAATCGAATACAAATTGCAGAAAATAGAGAATCAGGATAAAATTAATTTTTACACCTTTGCGGATTATCTTTTTAAATAAGCCTTAAAACTTAATCAGCAGAAATATGTTCAATTTCCGTAAAATAAACCCAAAAATAACCTCAGAAATAAATACCGGTTTCGGCATTAATTCATCAGATTATGGCGGCAGGTTTCTTAATAAAAACGGCGAGCCCAATATCGAAAAAAAAGGGTTAGGGTATTTTGAAAGAATTAGCTGGTACCATGTGCTATTAAAAATGACGCGTTGGAAATTTCTAATGATCATTTTACTTTTCTATTTTTTCATCAATATTTTATTTGGCTTAATTTATTATTTTTTAGGAGTAACACAATTTGCCGGAATCCCTACTCATTCCGCTTTTGAAGAATTTGCAGAATCTTTTTTCTTTAGCTGCCAGACCTTTACCACCGTGGGTTATGGAAGAATAAGCCCAATTGGATTTTTAGCCAGTTTGTTATCTTCTTTCGAAGCCTTAATGGGGCTTTTAAGTTTTGCCGTAGTTACAGGTTTGCTTTATGGAAGGTTCTCCAGGCCTAAGGCTTACCTTCGTTTTAGCGAAAATGCATTGCTCGGCCCTTATATTGAAGGCAACGCTATCATGTTTAGAATGGCTCCTTTTAAAAATACTACTTTAACCGATGCTGAAGCGAAAGTTTCTTTGGGCCTGATTGTAGAAGAAAATGGCAAAAAGGTTAACAAGTTTTTCCAACTTTCTTTAGAATATGAAAAAGTAAATTCGCTCACTTTAAACTGGACGATTGTTCATCCAATTACGGAAACAAGCCCATTCTACAATTTTACAAAAGATGATTTTAAAAATGCCCAGGGCGAGATATTGGTTTACGTAAAAGCCTTTGATGACATGTTTTCAAATATAGTAGCAGCGCGCACTTCATATACTTTGAATGAAATAATAATCGGTGCTAAATTTGAACCTATGTACCACCGGTCGCCAAATGCAAAAAAAACGGTGCTGAACTTGAATAAATTGAATTCCTTCTCTGAAATACATCTTAATCACAATCACGTGATCAAATAAGAAAAAGCATTTTTTGTTGGTTTACTACAAATAAAAATGGCCCGTTAAACGGGCCATAATTTTAATAAAAATATTTTTTATTTTTTCTTATTTGCTTTATACCTCATATCAGCTGTACCATCTTTTTTCAATGGCCCTGTTGTAGTAGTTGTGGTTTTATTTTCTTTAAATCTCCTGTCGGCTGTTCCGTCTTTTTTCACGTGAGTGGTGGTTTTTTCAACCTTGGTTACTTTTTTGTCGGCCGGTGTTGTTGCATTGGTAACAGCAGTAGTTGTTTTTTTATGAACTGTTTTTTTTACGGTTTGTGCATTTGCATAACCAAATGAACCAACAATCATAAGAATTGCGATAATAATTTTTTTCATGTTTTTAAATTTTAAATTTGAGATATAAATGTAACGAAAGAACGTCCATATTTCAACGTTAAATCATATAAAGGCTCATCAATTTTACAATTTTGTGATGATTGGATTTGAGGCCTTATGGCTTTCTATTTTTTAAGGCTTCGTATAATTTCAGAAAATTCTGCAGCATTAAGAGACGCTCCACCGACAAGGCCTCCATCCACATCTTTTTTCCCAAAAATCTCTCTGGCATTAGCCGCCTTTACACTTCCACCATATAATATGGAAATGCTTTGGGCTACATCATCACCATATTTTTCAGCAAAAACTTTCCTGATATGCTCATGCATTTCCTGAGCCTGGCCTGCAGTGGCTGTCCTTCCTGTACCTATGGCCCATATTGGTTCATAAGCAATTACAAAATTTTCCACTTCTGATGCATCAAGGTGTAAAAGGCTTTCTTTTAACTGGGTTTCCACGTAATTGTTTTGGGTTTCGCTTTCCCTGACCGCTAATGGCTCGCCGCAACAAAAAATAGGTTTTAGGTTATTTTTTAAACAAATATCTATTTTTTGTGAAAGGATAAAATTGTTTTCATTAAAATATTCCCGCCTTTCGCTATGGCCGATTATAACATAAGGAACTCCACATGAAACCAGCATTGAGGGGCTTACTTCACCGGTATAAGCGCCTGACTCTTTCAAATAACAATTTTGTGCAGCGGTATAAAAACCTTTTGTATTTTTAATTGTTTCATTGGCTAAAAGCAAATAAGGAAATGGAACAGCAAAAACTGCTTCCTGGCCATGCGAAAGTTCAATATTTTCTGCAACAATTTTGTTCAATAATTCGTTTGCCTCTTCAAGGGTTAGATTCATTTTCCAATTAGCCGCTGCTATTTGTTTTCTCATTTTTTTTAAATTTTAATAGATTTTTTTTAATGATTGAATTTCGCTTTCTGTTATTTCTTTGTTCTTTAATCTTTTCCAGTTGCCAATATCGGTAACCGCTTTTTCAAAAATATATTTTCTATCTCCCCATGAAAAATTATCAATAAATTTTGGAGGGTTTGAATTTCCAAAAATACTGCAACAAATACCAACCATGGTTCCGGTGTTAAAAGATGTATTAATAGCACACCGGCTGTAATCGCCCATTATTAAACCACATTTCGTCCCTGCAGCAATAAAATCATTTTGGTTTTTACTCCAAATCTTTACAATAGATGCGTTATTTTTTAAATTGGAATTGCTGGTTCCTGCACCCAGGTTGCACCATTCCCCTATCACCGAATCGCCTAAATAACCATCATGGGCTTTATTAGAATTGGCCATTAAAATTGAATTTTTTATTTCGCCACCTATGAGGCAATTAGGCCCAAGAGTTGTTGCCCCATAAATCTTTGTTCCCATCTTTACCCGGCTTCCTTCTCCAATAGAAATGGGGCCGCGCAATAAACTTCCTTCATCTATCTCTGAATTTTTACCTATATAAATCGGGCCATTTTCAGCATTAAGCACAGAAAACGTTATTGAAGCACCTGGCTCTATAAAAATATTTTCCGGTGAAATCGTTTGGTTTCCGGGTGGGACTGGCTGAGACTTCCTTTCCAAAGTTATCATTTTAAAGTCTTCGGTTATTGCCCAATTATTGTACTCAAATATTTGCCACGGATGTTCAAGTATTTTACAATCCGGAGTGAAAAGAAGCTTGTCATTTTGAGCAGAAAGTTTTTTTAAGAATTCAAATGACGGGATAAAATTGGCTGGGTATTTTATACAATTGTTTTCTTCAAATTCAGGAATTAATTTTTCCGAAGAGATAAAAACTTTTCCGGGAAAAAAATATTGCCACTTTTCAAAAACAGTTAAGATCCCAATCCTGATGTGGCTTATTGAACGCACTTGTCCGAATGGAAATAAGGAATTTTTAAATGAAATATCATCTAGCAAAATGTTCATCCGTGAATCTTAAGAGTAAAAACCTGGTGATGAAATTAAAAAAAATCCCCCAAAATAAGGGGGATAAAAAATCAAAACTAAAATTAATTATTTCTTTTTATCGTAACGCTTCCTGAACTTATCGATACGGCCAGCCGTATCAACCAACATATTTTTGCCGGTATAAAAAGGATGGGAAGTATTGGAAATTTCCAGTTTAATAACAGGGTATTCCTTACCGTCTTCCCACTGAACTGTTTCTTTAGAAGAAGCAGTAGAGCGGCTTAAGAACATAGTATTGTTACTCATATCACGAAAAACTACAAAACGGTAGTTTGATGGATGAATGTCTTTTTTCATATTGCTTAAATTTAAACATGGATTTTGCCATGTATTTTTTGAGTGTGCAAAGCTAAGTCAATAAAATAAATTAGCAAAACCAAAAAAGCTAATTTTTCATATTTACAAATTGCAGCGCCAACCCAAGGTTCCACCCTTTTGAAGCCTGTATAACTGCCTGAAGGTCATCTATTTTTTTACTTGTAACCCTTATTATATCATCCATAATTGACGCCTGTACTTTAAATTTCTCGTCTTTTATCAGCTTGACAATTTTTTTTGCGTCTTCCTGGCTAATTCCATTTCTTACAGAAACTTCTTTCTTCACTATTTTTCCACTAGGAAATGGTTCTTTGCTCAAATCATAAATCTCTGCGGCGAGGCCTTGTTTCATACTTTTGCTTATAAGGACATCAATAATCTGACCCATTTTCATTTCGCTGTCCGCTTCCAGGTTTAATTTCAAATCTTTTTTGTTTAAATCAATTACTACATGGTTTCCTTTAAAATCAAAACGGTTTTTTATTTCTTTTGAAACGGTATTAATGGCGTTATCAAGTGTTTGCAAATCAACTTTACTGACAATATCAAATGAAGGCATAATTTTGAATTTTAAAAATGGAATAAATATGATTTTATTTAGAAATTCTATTTTTTACTAAAACTGCAATTTACATCAAAATATAAATCCGGATTGTTTGTTGGTTTACTGTGCAAATGAGTAAGAAGAATTATTTTTACTTTTTTCTATATGGAAATTCTTCAAAAATATTTTTCTGATTTTTCTGAAAAGCAATTGCAACAATTTAAAGCTTTGGAAGATTTATATAATGACTGGAATCAAAAAATAAATGTGATATCAAGAAAAGATATGAGCCACTTTTATGAACACCATGTTTTGCATTCTTTGTCAGTTGCCACTCAGTTTAATTTCCCGGATGATTATAAAATAATGGATCTTGGCTGCGGCGGTGGCTTTCCGTCAATTCCACTTGCCATATTTTTTCCTAAAGTTCATTTTCATTTGGTAGATAGTATCAATAAAAAATTAAAAGTGGCGCAATCGGTTGCTGAAGTTATTGAATTAAAAAATATAACGGTGCAGCATACACGTGCTGAAGATATAAAAGATAAGAAATTTGATGTGGTAGTTTCAAGGGCTGTTGCGCCTTTAAAAAATCTTTGGTACTGGAGCAAACCATTATTACATAAAAGGCCTGTTGATCAACCCAAAAAAATTAGCGGATTAATCTGCCTGAAAGGCGGCGATCTTTCTAAAGAAATTCATGAAAGCGGGCTACATCCAAGAATTTGGGAAATAGATAAAATTTTTGACGAAGATTTTTTTAAAGAAAAATATATAATGTCAATTAGTTAATTAAACTCACCAATTCAACTTCAGCACATTATTATCCAAATTCACATCGGCCATTCTTTTTGTAGGGTCTATTTCTGCTTTTATCAACTGGTTTAAAGGATGATTAAATTCAACAATGTAGGTTGGGTTTGTCCAGTTCCATTCTTCATGTATAATTCTTTTTTCATCGCCTTCCGCAGGTTTATTAGCCAGCATCATATCCATAGGAATGTAATGAAGCTCTTTTGTACTGTCTTTAAAAGTAAGCTCCAGGTCAATAGGCATCGGCATTTGGCCAATTCTTTTCAATCTTATTTTACTCACATTTCCTTCTTCCCAAAGGCTGTCAATACTGTAGTCTATGGTTTTGATCGTGTTTAACCAATACTCTTTATACCAGCCCAACTGTATTCCACTTACATCTTGTGCTACTTTAAAAAAGTCATTTGGATTTGGATGTTTAGATTTCCAGAGTTTATAATATTCCAACAAAATTTGATCACGGACAGAATCGCTTACAATATATCCTAATTGTTCTAATAAAATTTCACCCTTTGAATAGGCATTTATTTCATACGCGATATTGGTATTGTAATGATCAGAATTCGTTGTCATCGGTTCCTCAAGATTTAATTTTTGTAAAAAATAATACCCACGATAAGCGCCTGAATGGTTTAAAGGTAAGGCTGGCGGCTCTTTCAAATCTTTTACTTTTCGGTAATAAGCAGATACTTCCCCTTCCGCATAACTCGCATAACCTTCATCCATCCATGGATGTTCATTTTCATTTGATGCCAGCATCATTTGGTACCAGCTATGCATCCATTCATGAAAACAAGTTCCCAAACTAGGGCCGTTTATAAGCGTTGCCATTGGATATTCCATACCGCCATCTCCACCCTGGATGAAGGAATACTGCGGATAATCATATTTCCCAAAACGCTTTTCCATATAAGGCAAAACTGTAACAGCAGCATCTGCCACTGTATGCCAACGCTGCTCAAGGGAATCTACTTTTTTATAAATTACGTTGATCGTTACGCCATTCACGTGTTTTACAATGTGTTCATAATCCGGATCCGCAGCCCATACAAAATCATGTACATTTTTTCCAATAAAATGCCAGGTGCGTTCGGCTGAAGAAATATTTTTTAAGGGTGAATCATCTTTGTCATAACCCCATCCAATCGCTTTTGCATTCTCTAAAATGCCCGTTGCGCCTATCTTATAAGATTTATCTAATTTAATAGTTACGTCATAATCGCCCCAAACGCCATAAAATTCCCGCGCCACATATTGCTCTGTATGCCATCCTTCGTAATCATATTCGCACAATTTCGGGTACCATTGGCTCATGCTATATCGGATTCCTTCGGCGTTGTCGCGCCCGCTTCGTCTTATTTGCACAGGAACCTGCGCCTCAAATACAAGATCGAAAGTTACCGAGCTTTTTCCTGCAATTGGTTTAGTAAGTACCACCTCCAAAATAGTTCCGTGTACCTTCATTTGCTGCTCAACGCCATTCATTTTTAAAGACTTTATATTTTCATAACCGATTTCAGAAGGCGTCAGTTTCGAAATTCTGTCTCTCACTCTTGAATCCCAATCAGGCCGCCCATTTATCAAAATTTTTCCAAGCTCGCGGCTTCTTACATCCATTTCGCTTCCCGGCTGAAAAGCATTCCAATACAAATGAAAATATACCTTGTCTAATTTGTCAGGGGAATTATTGGTATAAACTAATTTTTCTGTTCCGTTTACCAGATTAGTTTTTACATTCAAATCAACGTTCATATTGTATTTTACGCTTTGCTGCCAACGACTAGGCTGAGCATATACACTGCCTGTGATTAACAAAAACAAAAAAAAGAAATTGAAAATCAAGAAGGGCTTTAGTTTTTTATTCATGGCTTGTATTTTAAAAAATAGAGGTGTAAACTTCGTAAAAAATCGGGGCAAGAAAAAAATTAATTGGATTCAAATCACATTTCTTTTTCAACCAGCAACCGTTCACAAGCAACGTTGCTGAGCGTCTCTGTAATTCCTTTTCCATAAATTATTACCATGGAATTGTCAAAGGGTTCAATAGATTTTATTTTTATTTTTAAACCCAGCCGCATTCCGCGGGCATTTAAAAATTTTAAAAATTCTGAAGAGGTATTAATAACTGCTGCAAGCTTCACCGTTTCCCCCGCTTTGCAATCACTTAATTTATTGTAATCTTTCCAAACCATTTTTCCATTCCTGTCGGGTATCGGTGAACCATGAGGGTCCATTTTGGGAAAATCCAGCAATTCATCCATCTTTTCAAAAAATACCGAAGATTGAATGTGTTCAATTTGCTCTGCTATATCATGTACATCTTCCCAGCCAATTTTCATTTTATCAACCAGGAACATTTCTGTAAGCCTGTGCTTTCTTATAATTAGGCCTGCTTCTTTTTTCCCCTTTTCAGTGAGCCGAAGTGGTTTGTAGCTTTCATAATGAACTAATTTTTTTTGTGAAAGTTTTTTCATCATGCTGGTTACTGTAGGCATTTTAATATCCAGGCTTTTTGATAAATCAATTACGTTTACATCGCCATCTTTATTAGCTATGTTAAACAATGCTTTCAGGTAATTTTCCTCTGTCAATGAGTTCATAAGGCAAAACTAATAATAAATTTTACTCAGTTTAAGAATTTAATTAGCTATAAAAAATATATTTTGTTAGATTAATCTAACTTTTTACTTTTGCCCAGGGATTATTTCTTCATCTTCTTTTATTGATGAGATATTTTATTCCCTAAAAATCTAAAAATTAAATAAAAAATTGTCTCATAGTATAACAAAAAAAACTGACTCACATTCTTTAAGTGAAGTACATTCGACAGTAGTAACTCAAAAAAAGGGGTGGCGTCAAATTATGGCATTTTTAGGCCCTGCCTACCTGGTTAGTGTTGGATATATGGACCCGGGTAATTGGGCTACAGATATTGCAGGAGGCTCTGCATTTGGTTACAAATTAATCTGGATACTTCTGATGTCTAACCTGATTGCCATTCTTTTGCAAACACTTAGTGCCAGGCTTGGAATTGTAAGAGGCCTTGATCTGGCACAAGCTTCTAAAAATACATATCCCAATTGGGCAAATATTCCTTTGTACATTCTTGCAGAGATAGCCATTGCTGCCTGCGACCTTGCGGAAATTGTTGGAATGGCCATAGGGCTCAATTTATTATTTGGCCTTCCGCTGATCTGGGGAATTTGCATAACGGCATTGGATACTTTGTTATTACTGCTATTACTCAATCATGGAATGCGAACACTGGAAGCATTCATTATCTCGTTAGTACTAATTATTGGTGCCTCTTTTTTGGTGGAAATGTTTATTGTTTCACCCGTCTATAGTGATGTAGTTAAAGGGTTTGTGCCTGGGAAATTGAATGGAGAAGCATTATATATTGCGATTGGAATCATTGGAGCGACGGTGATGCCCCACAATTTGTATTTGCATTCATCGCTGGTACAAACCAGGAAATTTGACAGGACCATCAAAGGAATGAAAAAAGCTATCAAATTTAATTTTCTTGATACAACGATCGCACTCAACCTGGCTTTTTTTGTAAATGCGGCGATTTTAATTTTAGCAGCTGCCGCATTTTATGTAAACGGATATTTCAATATTGCAGAAATACAGGATGCTTCCATATTGCTCGAAAAGTTATTTGGTAAAGCAGCCCCTGCCATTTTCGCAATAGCTTTGATTGCAGCCGGGCAAAGTTCTACCGTTACCGGAACACTTGCCGGCCAAATAGTAATGGAAGGGCATTTGAATATTCGCATCCAGCCATGGCTCAGGCGTTTAATTACAAGAATGATTGCCATTATTCCTGCATTAATCACCATTATTTATTTCGGCTCAGAAGCACTGGGGAAATTACTAGTGTTAAGCCAGGTAGTCTTAAGTTTACAACTAGGCTTTGCCGTTATACCTTTGATCCATTTTACGTCAGACAGAAAAACGATGAAAGAATTTACCATCAAAACCTGGGTGAAAATATTAGCATGGTTAAGCGCTGGTATCATCGTTTATTTGAATATTCAATTGGTAGCGCAGCAAATACATGATTGGATAGTAGAAGCCAAAGGCAATAGTATCCTTATTTATACCATCGTGATACCTATTGCCCTCGGCTGCCTGTTTCTTTTAATTTACGTTTTTGTCCATCCATTTTTAATAAAAAGGTCAAAAGAAAGAAAACAACTTCCACATGGTTATGCAGGCAATATTGCAGAGGGTTCTTTACAATATAAACAAATTGGAATAGCCATAGATTTTTCGGCAGAAGATGAACGAATTATTCAGAACGCTTTGATGATTGGAAATAAGGAAGCTATTTATACATTCGTACACGTAGTAGAAAGCGCTGCAGCAAGGTATTTCGGGAAAAATACACTGGATCATGAAACCCAATTAGACTATGACAACCTGCTGAAATACCGGGAAAAGTTGGAGCAAATGAATTATAAAGCTGATACACAAATGGGATTTGGAAACCCCGCTTCCGAATTAGCCAGAATAATAACTGAACAAAAAATGGATCTTCTGGTAATGGGCGCTCACGGCCATAAAGGGCTAAAAGATATTATTTTTGGCAGTACTGTTGACGCTTTAAGGCATAAAATAAATATCCCGGTATTAGTCGTAAAATAAAATAATTAATATTCCGAAGAAATTTATTTATCACCCGGACAAATTGTTTAACTACTCTCCCCAAAAAATAACATGTACCAGCAATGATAAAATCAATGATTATATTTTTCCAATTGCTTTCCCTTAGCATTTAACGAAAAGAAAGCGAGTACTTTAAACTCCTAAGAAAAAAATTCAACTCTTTCAATGATTCTTTCCGGCTTTCATCATTGTTTTCCTTCAAATTTTCCAGGGCTATTTGTACTTTATTAGCCAAAGAAAAAAATTGAATTTTAGCAAAGGGGATTTTTTGTAAAGGGTTATCATAATATCTAAAAACCCCTTTTAAAAAGCTTTTGCCAAATTCATCCAATAAATACAAAAAATCATAAAAACGGTCTCCTGCCGCAATATCCCCAAAATCAATAATCCCTGATATTTGTTTGTTTACTGTATTAATTAAAATATGATCCTTGCTGAAGTCGTTGTGAACTAACGCCGGAGCATATTTGAAGTTATTTTCATCGTCAAGGTATTGGTTAAAAAAATGGCTGATAATTTTCCTTTTCTTTTTAGAAATAAAAGGGAAAATTTCTTTTTTTGCCTTATCAAAATTATCCGAATATTCTTCTTTCAAATTCATGGCCTCCAGCCCACATTTTTCCAAATTGGATAATGGAAATGAATGAATTTGTGCTAGAAAATCACCCAACGTTTTGTAAATTTCTATCTTTTGATTTTTGGAAAATGAACGGAATATTTTTTTAGATAAAATATGGCCTTCTATTTTTGGGTAACCCACAAAATTTAATTCTGGCGAAATAAATTCAAAATCAGGAATGGGTAACCCAACCGTACTTTTTATTTTTGGCAACACACAAACTTCTCTCTGAATTCCCCTTTTTACTTTTTCCTTTTTAGGGAACCTGAAAATATAATTTTTATTGATAATAAAAGCTTTACTATTATCGCCTTCGCCAATTTTTTTAATGGAAGAAACAGAAAAACCCGGAAAATCTTTCTGAATTAAATCATAATATTTTTCCAATTTTTTCACAAAGAAAATTTTAATTTAAGCATTAAAAGTAATTGAATACGCTACAGTAAACGAACAAATAATGCAGATTTTTATTCTTCAATCTATTTTAGTTACCAGCGGTTATAAGCGTTTTTATAAATACATTAACTTTGGCGCAAAAATTTATTATGAAGAAGTTGATTTCAATGTTAACTGTAGTTTTATTTTTAAATTTCCAGTCACAAGCACAGGATTCCACTTTTGTAATAAATGGGAAACTGGAGAAAATACAAAATGGAACCATTTATTTGAATATTTACAAACAAGGCCAGACTTTTAAAGATTCATCAGTTATAAAAAATGGTGAATTTAAATTTACCGGTTTCGTTTCGACTCCTTACTTTGCTTCGCTTACTTTGCCGGACAGGCACCAGGATTATTTTACATTTTATGTTGAGCCAACAACTATGCAAATATTAGGCCGTGGTGATTCTTTGAGGCTATTGTCTGTAAAGGGTTCCATTGTTAATTCTGATGATAAATTATTAAAAGAAAGAATGATGCCCATCACAAAATGGGAAGAAGCAGATAGCAAAATCTACGAAGAAGCTTATAAAAATAAAGACCACAAGGTAATGGATAGCCTCGACCAGGTTGATTTTGATATTTTAGCCGCTAAAAGAAAAATAGTAGGCGCTTTTGTAAAAGAATACCCGACATCGGTGCGGGGTGCTATGGCCATCCTGGAAAACTTCGCTTATTATGCTGATGCAAGTGAAGTAGAACCGTTGTACGACGAATTAGCCCCATCTGTAAAAAATTCCATTAAAGGCGAAGAGATCAAAAAGATGGTGGATACTTACGCGCGCGTAGCCGTTGGAAAACAGGCTCCTGATATAACTGAATATACACCAGACAGTAGCCAACTGAGTTTGTCTTCCCTAAAAGGGAAATATGTGTTGATTGATTTTTGGGCAAGTTGGTGTGGACCTTGCAGGCGCGAAAATCCTAATGTGGTAGCTGCTTACAACCAATATAAAGATAAAGGGTTTACCATCTTGGGTGTTTCTTATGATACAAAAAAAGACCGCTGGCTAAAAGCAATCGCTGATGACCATCTTGATTGGAATCAGATTTCTGATTTACAAGGCTGGCAAAATGCATCTTCTGATGAATATGGAATTAAGGCAATTCCTTCAAATGTCCTCGTAAATAAAGACGGCGTTATTGTCGCTAAAAATATTTTCGGCGATAAACTCACTCAAAAACTTAAGGAAGTTTTAAATTAAATTCTTGTAGATTTTATAAAAGTAGCAGCTGGTTTTATCTCAGAAAATTACCCGGAATTTTTTTTTGATTTGTAGTTTACGATGCCCTGGGCCATCCTCAGAATAAAAATCAAGGAAAAAAGTTGGTTTACTTGTGCCTTAACAGCTTTAATTTCCACTTATAAATCGTCCTCCGCATCTGGGCCAATTATAGAAATTCAGCTACTTTTAAATATTGTTACAGTTTTTTTAAAAATATAAACAACTGGTTTGAAGAAAATGGAAGTTGATTCCCTTTATATTAAAAATTGTATATTTCCATTAGACAATAAAAATTTATGTATGAAATAAAAACAAATTTCCAGGTTGTTTGCTTTGGAGAAACACTTTGGGATTTTCTTCCTGAAGGAAAACTTCCCGGTGGCGCTCCCATTAATGTTGCGTATCATTTAAAAAAATTGGGCAAAAGCCCGGCGGTAATTTCAAGGGTTGGGGATGATGAGTCAGGAAAAGAATTGAAGCAGGTTTTTGAATCAAAAAATATTAACACCGGTTTTTTCCAGGTAGATAAAAAGCATCCAACAGGAAAGGTTTTTGCCGCCGTAAAAGAAAATCATGAAGTTGAATATGACATTGTAAAACCAGTTGCCTGGGATTTTATTGAGTTTGTTTCTGAGATAGAACCTATGATTTCAGTGGCGGAATATTTTGTTTTTGGTAGCCTTGCTTCCAGGGATAAAATTACAAGGAATACACTTTTCAAAAATTTGGAATTTGCTAAAACAAAAGTGCTTGATATTAATTTGAGGCCACCTCATTTTAATAAAGAAATAGTTGAAGAATTACTTGGCAGGGCAGATATTCTAAAATTAAACCTTTCTGAATTGCATTTGGTTTCAGGATGGATTGGCAAACAATTAAATAGTGATGAAGAAAGGGTGAATTTAGTTGCACAAAAATATAATATTGAAACTATTATCACAACCAAAGGTGGCGACGGTGCAATGCTTTTTATAAATAAAAAATTTTATTACCACCCCGGCTACCGCGTAAAAGTTGCTGATACAATTGGAAGCGGCGATTCTTTCCTGGCAGCAATAATCTCAAAATTTATTGACGGGGCACCACCCGAAGAAGCACTTGATTTTGCAAGTGCGCTCGGCGCTTTTGTAGCCTCGCGTTCCGGCGCCTGCCCAAATTATGAATTAGAAGAAGTAATGCAACTAATGAAAAAATAAAACTTCTAAAACAAAAAAATAAAAAAACTGAAATTAAATACACATGAAAAAATATTTTCTTTTTACAATCAGCCTCTTTTTTTCTTTCTTTTTATTTGCCCAAAATAATGAAATTCCCACACCACAATGGAGGCCGGATTATCATTTTACTCCATTAAAAAACTGGACCAACGATCCGAACGGTTTGCTTTATTTGAATGGAGTGTATGAATTGTATAACCAGCAAAACCCTTATGAAAATATATGGGGGCACATGAGCTGGGGGCATGCTACCAGCACAGATTTGGTGAATTGGAAACACCTGCCGCTCGCGATGCCCGAGGCGATAAATAATGAGGATACCATATGGAGGTTTTCAGGCTCGGCCGTTTGGGATAAAAATAATACAAGTGGCCTTTGCAAAGACAGCGGATGTATCGTAATTATTTACACAGCCGACCAGCCGCACATTAAAAAAGAATCACAATACATTGCCTATAGCAATGATGGAGGAATGAGTTTTATTAATTATTTTAAAAATCCGGTGATTGATTTGAATAAAAAAGATTTTCGCGATCCCAACGTTCAATGGAATGAGCAATTAAATAAATGGTTAATGGTGGTTGCACTTCCACACGAAAATTCTGTCCAATTTTATTCTTCACCCGATTTAAAAAACTGGGAATTGCTCAGCGAATTTGGCAATGCAGGTTTACAAGGCGGTATCTGGGAATGCCCTTTTTTCATTCAGCTACCTGTAGAAGGTACCTCCGAAAAAAAATGGGTTTTGGCCAATTCATTCCAGGATAAGGCAGGTAATGATTTAGAAGAATATTATGTTGGCAATTTTGACGGCAAAACTTTTACCAATGATAATCCGGCAAAAACTACTCTGTTATTGGATAATGGCAATTCATTGTATGCCTCAATTCCCTGGAATAACTTACCGGACGGCCAACATACTTATATCGGCTGGATGGTTCCGGAAAAACAGGAAACTTACCCTTGGCGAGGCCAAATGTCTATTCCCAGGGATTTGAGTTTAAGGAATACGAATGAAGGAATCCGTCTATTTCAAAATCCTGCAAAAAAAATAAAAGATAATCTCGCCAACCTTTCAAAAAAGATGGCTTCTTTTGAAAATGTAAAAGTGAAAGGCACTTTAAATAATATTTTAAAAGATAAGGATATTACCAGTAATTCTTATTGGCTCCAGGCAGAATTAGAAGTGCCTGCAAATACAATTTCAGGTTTTAAAATAGCACAGCAAACTGATAAAAGCGGAAACATTATTTCTGAAACCGTAATTGGTTTTGATGCTTCAAAAAATGAAGTTTATGTAGATAGAAGCGGAGCAGGAAACGGTAAAATCAATCAAATGAAATTAAGCCAGTCAATGAAAGTAAGCCCAACCAATGGAAAAATAAAGCTTGAAATCCTTTTTGATAAATCCTCTCTAGAAGTGTTTGCAAATGATGGTGAAAAAGTTTTGACAACTTATATATACCCTAATGAAGAAGCTAACATGCTTAGTGCCTTTTCTTTTGGTGGCCAATCTTTGATAAAGTCTTTGAAAGTGTGGGATATGTCGAAATAGAAAGATGCTTTTTTTGTTTGTTTACTGTGATTTTTAGAAATTTTACTTTAGTATCATCACTGGTAGGTTACACCTTCTATATAAAGCCTCTGAAACACTTTTATGGGTAAGGGAATAAAGGAAACTGTGAATACCGGGAAGTGCAATCAACAATTGCACTTCGTTTATTTTACTAAAATTTAAAATCCCCTCTATCACGTTATTGTGAGATTCATAATAAATCTCATGTTGAAAGTTTTTTAAATAATTATGAAGGCTTTCCTCTCCTTCCCTGAAATCCTTATCAGGATTTAAATTACGGGGTTTTGCATCTATATTTAGAGCTAATAATTTTACATTTTGCCACTGGGGTGACGAATGCAGCCTGTTAATTTTATAAAGAGAATGAACCGAATTAAAATGAAAAGGTACCAGCGCTTCCTTGATAGTTTGGTACTTATAATTGACCGGAACAATTGAAACCCTGACCGGGCTTATTCTTGCGATTTTAAGAATATTCGCTGAGACAAAAGCGTCATTTGGTACAATCGTATTATCACTTCCTAATAAAATCATTACAACCTCTTCCTGCTTTAATACTTCAAGAATACTTCTTACGAGTGTCATTTCACTCACAGCAGATTGAATTTTTATTCCCTCGCCCACAGTTTGGCTCATCGTTTTACAAACAAGATCAAGTTGCTCTTTTTCACGGCCTCTTGTTTCATTAAGATAATCCTGGTCTACGTTTGCAAATTCTCCCGCCATTATCACATTTTCGTACATGGACGTATAAAAAGAACGTAATAAAATAATACGCTCATAATGGTACTTTTTACACCATTCCGCTGCAAAGTTTAATGCATTGCCTGTGGCTTCCGTAAAATCAACCGGTATTAATAATGTTTTCATGCTTAAGCAATTTACAAATGTAAAATTAAAAAAGAGCAACGTTATTTTCAAAATAAATAGTTTAATATTTAACTATCAAGTATTTAACTTTGCATAAAAAAAAGAATGGTTACTTTATTTATTTCAAAAAAATAAATTTACCCAATGGCAAAAACGACCCGTAAAGTTCAAAATATGAGGGAATTTACACATTTGCTTTTTGAATTAAGAAGCCAGCTTCGCCAGTTTCTTCAAAAAAAATTCAGGGAAAAAAATATCAATCTTACATTCGAGATGTACCAGATAATGGCGAGCCTATGGAAAGCAGATTGTATTAAGCAACAAGAACTGGCAGATAAGACTTTAAAGGATAAAGCCAGCCTAACCTGCCTGATAGACAATCTAACCAAACGTAAACTTGTAAAAAGGTCAGAAGATCCTGACGACCGCAGAAGCAAATTAATTTCATTAACAGAAAAGGGAAAAGATTTAAGTAAAGAAGTGGAACCCCTTGTGGACGAATTATATGAAACTGTGAGCCGCAATTTTGAAATCAAAACGATTAATGATTGCATATCTTCTATTCAGCAAATGGTTGATAATGTAAAATCAGGTTGATTTATTTTATAACATTTAGAATCTTAATAAAATGTTTTAGTCATTATCTTTTAAATCGTTGCCAGTAGATAAAATTGTTTGGGCATGGAACAGGAATCGTTAGTTGTATATGGATCAAAACGTGTAATCATTACCGTTACAGCAGTTGTTTGCGCACTTCTCCAGATTATTGATACAACAATAGTAAATATTGCCTTACCGACCATGCAGGGAAGCCTCGGCGCCTCGCTTACAGAGATTACATGGGTTATTACCGCGTATGCAATTGCCAACGTGATTGTGATGCCGATGACAAGTTGGCTAAGCCAGCAATTTGGGCGGCGTAATTATTTCGCAGCTTCTATTATGATATTTACATTCACTTCATGGGCTTGCGGTAATGCAACAAGTATAGAAGAATTAATCATTTTCAGGTTTATTCAGGGTATTGGTGGCGGAGCTTTATTGGTAACGGCTCAAACTATTATTACAGAAAGCTACCCGATTGAAAAAAGAGCGATGGCACAAACAATTTATGTACTTGGCGTCATCGTTGGGCCTACGCTTGGGCCTCCACTTGGCGGTTATATCGTAGATAATTATTCATGGCCCTATATATTTTACATCAATCTCCCTATTGGAATTATAGCCACTTTGCTTACGCTTCAATTCGTTAAAAGCCCAAAATTTGCCGAAAAGATAAAAGCGAAATATGTAGATTGGCTGGGTATCTTTCTGTTGATAGTTGCAATTGGTTCCCTCCAGTTTATCCTGGAAAAAGGGCAGGAAGATGATTGGTTCAACAGCTCATTAATCATAGCACTTTCGGTTATTTGCATTTTCGGATTTTATTTTTTTATCTGGCGCCAGCTCGTTTATAAACATCCAATTGTAGAACTAAGGGTTTTACGAGACAGAAATTTATCCCTGGGAAGTATTCTCTCTTTTGTATTAGGTTTTGGCCTGTTTGGTTCGACATTTATTATTCCACTTTATACACAAACTATAATGGGCTGGACAGCCTTGCAGGCGGGATGGCTTATGATCCCGAGCACTATTTTTACTGCGATAATGATGCCGTTCGTGGGTAAGATGATGGAACGTGGCGTTCCTTTTCGGATACTGATTACCTCCGGTATGGTCATCTTTTTTATTTATAGTATGATGGCCTATAAAGTACTTACTCCCGATACCGGAAGCGATGCTTTTTTCTGGATTCTTGTAATTCGTGGTATTGGGCTGGGGCTTCTCTCAATTCCAATCACCACCATGGCACTTTCTACTTTGAAAGGGCAGGAAATAGGCCAGGGTGCAGCAATATCCGGTATGATGAGACAGTTGGGAGGCTCCTTTGGTGTGGCTATTATCTCCACTTATCTAACAAGTGAGAACCAGGTTCACCGAAACGATTTGCTGACTCATTTGAACGTTACTGATCCTACTGTTCAGCAACGTGTCAAAATGTTAGCCGGTGGTTTTCATTCAAAAGGAATTACAATGGATGGTGCTGTAAAAAGTGCTTATAAACTTTTGGACCGGCTTGTAGATATTCAGGCAACTGTACTTTCATATATGGACGTGTTTTTATGGATAGGAGTAATGTTTTTGGCCTGCGTCCCTTTTGTGATATTATTTGTAAAAAAACCAAAAAACAAAGTAGATATAAACCATGTGAACGAATAATTTTTAATAATTTAAAAGTAATGAATGGGAAAAGTAAATGCGTTGACGGCATTATTCAAAGTGAATACAAAAGAATCAATCGGATTTTATTAATCTTAAGGGCGATCTATGAAAATAAAAAAATGCTTTAAAAGTTTGTTTACTGGAAGATTATTAAAATAATAAAGGAATTTCACAAAAAAATGCCCATGAGTCCATGGGCATTTAAATTATATAAAAAAATTTATTTTAATTATTCTCTTCCTGCAATTAATTTATCCTGCAATTCTTTTAATTCGTCCCATTTCTCATCGGCCGCTAATTGTGACTGCTCAGGCCAGCTGGTTGGATCCTGCGCGTTAAAATGGCCACCTGATTTTTCTAAAATTTCTTTAATATCTTGTGATTTTGACTCGGCCAATTTAGCAAATGAATTGATACCAGCTTCATGAAGTACTTCTGCTACTTTAGGCCCGATTCCCTCTATTTTTGTAAGGTCATCACCTTTTTTACTTGTTTTTACAGCAACGTCAACCTTTGGTTCAACAGCCTTTTCATTTGCCGAATGAGCTTCAGTTTTTGGTGAAGGTGCATCAACAGCTTTTTTACTTCTTCCGGCCCTGCGGGTTTTCTTAGCTGGAGCAGATGTTTCTCCAATTCCTTTCCCGTATATTTCATTGTAATCCACTAATTCTATCATCGCCATTTCCGCGTTGTCTCCTACCCTTTTTCCTAATTTGATAACTCTTGTATAACCACCCGGGCGTGACCCGATTTTTGGGCTTATTACATCAAATAACTCCTTTACTGCATCTTTATCCTGTAGGCGGCTAAATACCAAACGGCGCTGGTGCGTAGTGTTGTCTTTCGATTTAGTAATTAGAGGTTCAACGTAAGGCCTTAATGCCTTTGCTTTAGCAAGTGTAGTTACAATCTTTTTATGTTCAAAAAGCTGGCAGGTAAGGTTTGAAAGTAACGCTTTTCTGTGGCTCGCTGTTCTTCCCAGGTTATTAATTTTATCTCCGTGGCGCATGACTGTTATTTTTAAAACCTTGTACCGTGTCAGGAATTACAAGGCTGATGTGAAAATGTGAAAATGTGAAAATTAAAAGCCAATCATTTGTCGATTTGGAAAATTTTCAAATTTTCGAATTAATTATTCTTCGTCTAATTTTATTTTACTAAGGTCTAATCCGAATCCCAGGCCTCTTTCGTTCAAAACCTGCTCTATTTCACTTAAAGATTTCTGGCCGAAGTTTCTGAATTTCATAAGGTCCTCCTGTTCGTATTGAACCAATTCGCTTAATGAATTGATTTTCGCCGCTTTTAAGCAATTGAAAGCCCTTACAGAAAGATCCAAATCTTCCAAAGGTGTTTTCAAAACTTTGCGAAGCTGCAAAGTTTGTTCATCCACCAAATCTTCTTTCTTTTCTTCTTTATTATCAAAAGTGATATTTTCATCAGTGATGATCATCAAATGTTGAATCAAAATCCTGGATGCTTGTTTAACTGCCTCTTCCGGATGAATGGTACCATCTGTAACCACATCCATTACCAGTTTTTCAAAGTCTGTCCTTTGTTCAACACGAGTGTTTTCAATAGTGTATTTTACATTTTTGATCGGCGTATAAATTGCATCAATAGGAATATATCCAAAATGTGAATTTTTCTCTTTGCTTTCTTCAGCAGGAACATACCCACGGCCTTTTGCTATCGTAATTTCAATATCTAATTTTGCAGAGTTGTCCATTGTACAGATCAGCAAATCAGGGTTCATTACTTCGTACAAAGGGGAAGCTTCCCCTATCATTCCGGCAGTAAATTCAGTTTTATTTTTTAACGATAAACTTATTTTTTCAGTACCGCTATCCTGGTCTGTTTTTTTCTTAAACCTAACCTGTTTAAGGTTAAGAATGATTTCAGTAACGTCTTCTGTAATACCTTTAATTGTAGCAAATTCATGGTCAGCTCCAATAATGCTGATGCCTACAATAGCATAACCTTCCAGGGAATTAAGCAATACTCTGCGAAGAGCATTGCCAATGGTAACACCATAGCCCGGTTCTAAAGGGCGGAATTCAAATTGTGCTTCGAAATCATTACTTTTTTGAAGTACAATTTTGTCTGGTTTTACAAAATTTAAAATGGCCATTTTTTATTTTGTTTTGATTTGATTTAAAAATTGATTTGTTTTACTCACTACTTATTACTTGAACTTATTACTAAGTACTTATTATTTGCTGTACAATTCCACGATCAGGGATTCCTTTATATTTTCAGGAACACTTTCTCGTTCAGGATAGGCAATAAAAGTACCTTTCATTTCTCCTTCATTCCATTCTATCCAATTAAATTTTGGGTTTTTTGGGCGAAGGTTGGAAGTTATAGAAGTATTATGAGCTGCTTTTTCTTTTAAGCCCACTACATCGCCTGGCTTTAATGAATAAGAAGGAATGTTTAATACTTCACCATTTACGGTAATGTGTTTGTGAGAAACCAACTGGCGTGCGGCCTGGCGGCTGGGCGCAATTCCCATACGGAATACCGTATTATCTAAACGGGCTTCCAGCAATTTAATTAATTGTTCACCTGTAACACCTTTACGGCGCGAAGCTTCATTAAATGTATTGCGGAATTGTTTTTCCAAAAGGCCATAAGTGTATTTGGCTTTTTGTTTTTCCCGAAGCTGAAGGGCATATTCTCCCAAACTTTTACGCTTACGGGCTGCTCCATGCATTCCTGGAGGGTTGCTGTTTTTTGTCAACCATTTACCATTGCCTGTAATGGGCTCTCCAAATATTCTGGAGATTTTGGTTTTAGGTCCTGTGTAACGAGCCATGATTGCTTTTTGATTTTTTAGTGTCGGTGCATCATCATTAAAAATCGAAAATTAATAATGCACCCGGTTATGAAAAATTGTATTGTTTAAACCCTTCTTTTTTTCGGAGGCCTGCAGCCATTATGTGGCAGCGGGGTAATATCTTTGATTATTACCACTTCGATACCTGATTGAGATAATGACCTGATAGCACCTTCCCGCCCTGAACCCGGGCCTTTTACAAAAACATCAACCCGTTTTAACCCTGCATCGGATGCAACCTTTGCTGCGTCAGCAGCAGCCATTTGTGCAGCATAAGGAGTATTTTTTTTAGAACCCCTAAAACCCATTTTACCAGCAGAAGACCATGAAATAACCTGGCCTTGCTTGTTGGTTAAACTGATAATAATGTTGTTGAAACTAGCTACGATGTGAGCTTCTCCGTAAGGTTCTACTTTTACTACCCTTTTCTTTGAAGATGTTTTTGATGACGCTTTCGCGTTTGTGGATTTTGCCATAAATGAATCCTGATAGGTAATCTTTAAATTGTTTTCCCCGATATTTATCGGAGTTGAATCAACCCTATTTCCGGCTTTTAGATGTCTGGTATTGATTCAAAAAATATAAGCCTTTTCTTCTTTAAGCATTCAGCATTAAGCTTTCAGCCTTTTACTATTTTTTAGGTGCCTTTTTCTTTCCGGCAACTGTTTTGCGTTTTCCTTTGCGTGTGCGGCTGTTGGTGCGTGTGCGCTGGCCACGAAGTGGCAAGCCTTTACGGTGCCTTAATCCACGGTAACAAGCGATATCAAGCAAGCGCTTGATATTAGTTTGGACTTCACTGCGCAAAGCACCTTCAGTTTTAAATTCGCTGCTGATAATATTCCTGATAGCAGTTTGTTCCTCATCATTCCATTGATTTACTTTTTTATCGTAATCTACATCTGCTTTATCTAAAATATATCGGGCAGTAGATTTTCCAATACCATATATATAGGTAAGCCCTATTTCTCCTCTTTTGTTTTTGGGTAAATCTATCCCGGCTATGCGCGCCATATAAATTATAAGTTTTTATTTTAAATTTTAATTTTTTCTATTAACCCTGCCTTTGTTTAAAGCGTGGGTTTTTTTTGTTGATAACATAAAGCCTTCCCTTTCGCCTTACGATCTTGCAATCAACACTTCTTTTTTTTATTGCAGCCCTTACTTTCATGATCTCACTTTTTATTTTTAGCCTGTGAAAAGTTTGTTATTTATACCTGAAAATGATTCTCCCTCTTGATAAATCATAAGGGCTCATCTCCACTCCTACTTTATCTCCTGGCAAAATCCGAATATAATGCATTCTCATTTTTCCGGAGATTGTCGCCAAAATTTCATGCCCATTTTCAAGCTTAACCCTGAACATCGCGTTGGATAAGGCTTCCAGGATTGTTCCGTCTTGCTTAATTAATGCTTGTTTAGCCATAATGTTTTTGGAGGCGCAAAGATAAGAGTATTATTTTGATTTATAAAAAAATACGGGGTATTTTATACAACCCTCTTAAAACAAATTCGCATTAATGATACAATAACAAAATTTTTAATAAATACACTCGTTTAATATAAAAAAACGGAATAAGTTTTTTTAAATTTGTGCCACCCTTAAAAAAAATGTATGAAAACAATAATTTCCTTTTTATCGCTCATCCTAATTTTTTCAGCATGCAAGAAGAACGATTCAGGTTCGTCTTCCAAAACATCTGCAGACGTATACGTAAATACTAACACAGGAAGTTCCTGGAATTATCAACAAACAGATTCCTCCGGGTCTACGCCTGCTACTTCAAATTATACAGTTACTTCTTCACCGAATGACACGACAATAAACAACAGGAAATACCATGTTTATAATTATTCTTATGGCGGAAGCCAATATTTGAGTAATTCCGGTGATGATTATTATCAATTTGATTCGATTCCAGTGGCCGGAGGAAGTAATATTGAAAGATTATATTTAAAAGATAATATTTCTACCGGGAATACCTGGACCCAGAATTTCAATTTAACGGTCCCCGGTTTTCCCCTGCCAGTTTCTTTATTAGTAACTAACAAAATTGTAGAAAAAGGGATTTCAAAAACTGTAAATGGAATCACCTATGTTAACGTAATTCATGTATCTACAGGCCTTTCCTCTTCTCTTATTCCATCAAGTTCTTTTATAACTGCAATTGATAGCTACTATGCACCACAATTTGGATTGATTGAAAATACTTCAAAAATCAATCTTAATTATTCAGGCTTAACTGAAAATGTAAATTCAACTACCCAATTAATGAGTTCTGATTTAAAGTAAATTAAATTACGCTATCAGTTAGGTGTACTTTGGTCATCTCGTTATAATGATTCTGTAATACATGCATAGGAATAGAATGCGTTATCAGCCTTTTTTCATTTCTATACCAAATTTCAAAATGTGAAAATTCATCTTGTTTTGGTGTTTGAATCCTAAAAGCGCCTTTACTGTATTTAACAGAACCATCGTCATTAACCTGCTTTGTAAATTTCAACTTTAATAATTGATCCTCATCTACAGGCAAGGGATAAAGGTCTTCCTGGTTGAAGTACATGCCCTGGACCCCATTGTCTACACAAATTTCTTTTTCATTGTAGTTAAAATCAACTACTTCGCCACGCCAGGCCTGGCCATTACTTTCAGCAAGTACATAATCGCCTTTTTTTAATTCGCTAAATTTGATCATACTTAAAATTTTGCTCAATTTATGAAAAAAATTAATTGGCTTTTAGCAAATTATGTATTTATTTATTTATTCAGCCCAACTCATTACATAATTCTCATCTTCTATTTCCAAGGCCTGCCTGGTAAGTTGCAAAGGGTGAAAAGTATCCACCATAACGGCAAGTTCTTGTGTTTCTTTCATTCCAATACTTTTTTCAACAGCGCCGGGATGTGGCCCATGTGGAATTCCACCAGGATGTAAAGTGATCATTCCACGGGTAACATGTTTGCGGCTCATAAAATCGCCATCCACATAATAAAGCATTTCGTCGCTGTCAATATTACTATGATTATAAGGCGCGGGAATTGAGAGCGGATGATAATCAAATAAGCGCGGCACGAAAGAACAAACTACAAAATTATGGCCCTCAAAGGTAAGATGAACAGGTGGTGGCTGGTGTACCCTTCCGGTTATGGGCTCAAAATCGTGAATAGAAAAGGCAAAAGGGTAACAACACCCGTCCCAACCGATCACATCAAAAGGATGATGCAAATAATGAATGCCATACATCATTCCTTTCTTTTTCACCATCAATAAAAAATCTCCTTCTTCATCTATGGTTTGCAAATTATGAGGCACGCGGATATCCCTTTCGCAATACGGGGAATTTTCAAGAAGCTGCCCGTAATTACTTAAGTATTTTTTAGGGTAATGGACAGGGCTAAATGATTCTAAAATCAAAAGGCGGTTGTCTTGTTTTTCAAACTCAAGCTGATAAATGCAGCCTCGCGGAATGACCAAATAATCCCCGTAGGTAAAAGGAATTTCTCCATACTGCGTTTTTAATTTCCCATTCCCTTCATGAATAAAAATAATCTCATCTCCATCAGCATTTTTATAAAAATAATTATGCATACTTTCTATTGGCGCCGCCAAAGAAATATGTACATCGTTATTTACCAACAATGGTTTACGGCTTTTTAAATAATCACTTTCAGGTTTGATATTAAAACCCTGGAAGCTGCGGTGCTTCAGCATTTTTTCTTCGGCAATTTCCGGCGATACGCTATAAGGTGCATCAGTTTTTATAATTTGAGTAGGAGGATGAGAATGATACAACAATGAAGAATCAGAAGAAAAGCCCTCGGTAGAAAATAATTGCTCTGAATATAAAGCACCATCCAGCTTGCGAAATTGGGTATGGCGTTTATGGGGTATAGAACCTGATTTATGATAATGAGGCATAACAAATTATTTAAGGAAATAATTATTTAGAATACCATAAAATTACAAAACATTCAGTAAGTAAAAAGAAAGGATAAAGCATTTAACACGTTTAAGTATTCAGATGGTTTAGTGGTTTAGAAAGATTATTAAAGTGTAGTAAACAGGCAAATAATCAGAATTTTTGTTTTTATTTTAATACGAAACAAAGAGAATTTTAATGATTTGATTTGTATTTTCACAAAAAAAATTGACACGCATCGGGATTATTTCTGACACGCATAATTATCTTGACCCAACTGTTTTTGAGCATTTTAAAAATTGCGATGAAATATGGCATGGCGGCGATTTTGGAACAGTAGAGATTGCGGATCAATTAAAAAAATTCAAACCACTAAGAGGTGTTTATGGAAATATTGATGGTTACGACATAAAAAGCGTGTATCCGGAACAGTTAGTTTTTATGTGCGAAAAAGTAAAAGTGATGATGAGGCACATAGGCGGTTATCCGCCACGGTATAACCCGGAAACCAAAAAAGAGATTTTAATTCATCAACCGCAACTTTTTATCAGCGGGCATTCCCACATTTTAAAAATAATGTATGATGATAAATTAAATTGCCTTCACATTAACCCTGGCGCGGCCGGTAAACATGGATGGCATAAAGTAAGGACATTAATACGCTTTGCCATTGATGGAAAAGATATTAAAGATTGTGAGGTAATTGAATTAGGGCCGCGTGGTTAGAAAGATAATTATAATAAATTGCGTACCATTAAATTTGCAAGATGGCTGTTTCAAAATTATTTATTATTTCCCTGGCGTCAATTTTGCTTTTTACTTCCTGCAATCCGGAAGATAAAACTCCCAACACTCAAACCGCCTCAGATCAAAATACAGTACAGAATATAAAAAATGAAATTACCCAATACCCTGATTCTATAATGCTTAAAGAAAATTTGATAGAAGCATACAGGAACGAAGGTTTTTATGACTCTGCCATTTCAATCGCCGACGAAGAAATAAAAAAGGACAGCGGTAGTGCGTATTTATGGAACATCAAAGCAACTTTGTATTTTGAAAACAATGATACTTTACAAGCCATAAACTCTTTAAAAAAGGCAATTGATATTTATCCGCTTCCTGAATACCTGGTAGCTTTGGGGACAGTTTATGCTGAAATAAAAAATCCAAAATCATTATACATTGCCGATGAACTTTTGCAGTCCAACAAAAACAAATCCGGTAAGGACGCTTTTTTTATTAAAGGGCTTTATTATAATTATATGAATGAGCCCCAAAAGGCCATTACTTATTTAGATAGTTGCCTTAATATGGACTTCACTTATATGTATGCATACCGGGAAAAAGGAATCGCATTGTTTACTGAAAAAAAATACCAGGAAGCTTTGAAAGTTTTGAGGCGTGCAGTTACTATTCAAAACAATTTCGATGAAGGGTATTATTGGATGGGGAAATGTTATGAAAAATTAAACGATACAAGTAATGCCATTCAAAGTTACCAGAACGCATTGCTGTACGATAAAAATTATATTGAAGCAAGGAACGCGTTGAAAAGGCTTCAAAAAACCAACAACACTAATTAACCTTTAATTTAAAAATAATGCCACTCATAGCTCCATCACTTTTAGCGTCAGATTTTTTACATCTTGAAGAAGAATGCAAAATGCTGAACGAAAGCAAAGCAGACTGGTTTCACCTGGATGTAATGGATGGAAGGTTTGTGCCTAATATCAGTTATGGCATGTCTATAATCAAACAAATAAGAAGTACCACTTCGAAATTTTTTGATGTGCATTTAATGATTTTGGAACCAGAAAAATATGTGGAAGAATTTAAAGATGCGGGTGCAAACGGCTTAACTGTCCACCAGGAAGCGTGCCCACATTTACACAGGAATATTCAACAAATAAAATCGCTGGGAATGAAGGCTGGCGTAGCAATTAATCCTGCCACACCGGTTATGCTTTTGCAGGATATTATCTGCGATGTGGATTTGGTTTTGGTAATGAGTGTTAACCCTGGATTTGGCGGGCAATCATTTATTGAACATTCAATTTCAAAAATAAAAGAATTAAAAAATCTTATAAAAAATTTAGGTTCATCTGCAAAAATTGAAGTGGACGGAGGAATTTCATTAAAAAATGCCGGCGATATTATTAAAGCAGGCGCTGATATTTTGGTGGCCGGGAGTTCAATTTTCAAATCAGAAAACCCAATAGAAACGATTGAGAAAATGAAAGCATTGTAATGATTATTCTTTAAAGTTATTTTTTTGCTTTCGCCCAATATTGATTTTGATAGGTATTAAAAATCCTTACTATTGTTACACTTTTCATTCTTCCATTTTCTGTATACAAGATTTATTAAAAACAATACAAAAGCAGATAATTACTTATAAATCCAATTCAACAGTAAACCCACAAATAACACAAATTTTTATTTTCGATTAAATTACATACCGTCATGGATCTGTTGCAGAACCGGCGCAATTTGTTTCATCCAATTACCTTCTTTGGCGTCCCAATTATATTTTTTTACGATGGCATCTTCCAACATCTGCCTTCCTTTGTATGCCTGCTCTTTTGAAAAAAAACAATCGATCCATTTTTTATCTAATTTATCTTCATTCTGAATTGTAATACCACCCTGGTACCAATCCAGGCAATTTGGCAATGCGGTAAAATCAATTTCAGTTGCATTTCCATTTATAAAACCTTGGAAATAATAAGCAAAGAATTGAACATATTGTTTTACACGGCTTTTAATACCTGCATCAGTTTCCTGTTTTTTTGGTTTTTGCGCCCACTCATAATTTTGTTTTGAAAAAGGATTTTTATTAGCATCAGGCCAGACAGTATTTGTTGACTTATATGTCAATTTTGTTGTGTGCTTTTTTTCTGTGCGCGAAAGCACCAATTCATCTTTATTAATTCTGTCTATTATATAAACAGCTTTTATGCCATCGTTATAATTTACATTAATAACATTTCCTTTTAACCCAAACTTACCATAGGACATCTCACCAACCGGATTTTCAAGGACAGATGAATCGGACATAAAAACGATTCCCGGATCAAATAAAATCCCGCCATCATTGGTAAATGAAACGTCATTGGAAAGGGGATGGTCAGCATCTTTTAATTCCCAGTATTGAATCAGCAAATGAAAAGTATCTTTTTCTACTGAGGCATTCTCAGTGATTTTTTCATTCGTATTTTGTGATGGCGATCCGCAATTTGAAAAAAGTATTGAGGAAAGAATAAAAAAAATGATAGCAGGTTTCCACATTTTCCAAAAATAATAAAATAGAAATAAAAAGGGCAGACCAGGCTATGAAAATAAAATTTAAATCCTGTTTTTTTTAAAATAAATTACTGATTTATTAGTTTATTCATGGTGAATGTCCTATTAATATTATCTTCACTTTATGAGACTAACGGTTTTGATATTTCTTCTTTTTTCTACTCTCATTTCTTTTTCCCAAAAGAAATCTGCATATGTTTCGGGTAAAGTAATAGATGAAAATGAAGATCCTGTGCCGGGAGTAACAATTACCATTCTTGGAAAGCAAAATGGAATTATTTCTTCTGATTCTGGTATTTTTCGAATACAAGTTCCGTCAGAAAAAGCATTTGCACTGGTTTTCACTCATTCAGGTTTTAATGAAGAACAGAAAAAATACTACCTCAGCCCCGCAGAAGAAGAATACATAACAGTTAGGCTTATACGAAGTAATAAAACACTTCAAACTGTTATTATCAGCCCGGATAAAGAAAGAAAAGAAACAGGCTTGATAAAAATTAACCCAAAGAATTCTGAAATGCTTCCCAGCGCTACCGGCGGCGTTGAAGGCCTCATAAAAACCCTTGTAGGCAGCAACAACGAACTCACTTCCCAATATTCAGTACGCGGCGGAAACTATGATGAAAATTTAGTGTACATAAATGATTTTGAAATTTACCGGCCTTACCTTGTAACCAATGGCAACCAGGAAGGATTGAGTTTTATTAATCCTGAGCTCGTAAAAAATATTGATTTTTATACAGGAGGTTTCCAGGCAAAATATGGTGACAAAATAAGCAGTGTTTTAGATATTCAATATAAACAACCGGTTTCATTTGGAGGTTCAGTTTATATAAGCCTTTTAGAGCAGGGATTACATTTGGAAGGCCTTTCAAAAAACAAAAAACTTTCATGGCTTTTTGGAGTAAGAAGCAAAACCAACAGGAATCTATTAAGCAGCCAGGAAACAAAAGGAAATTATATTCCTTCAGCAGCCGATCTTCAAACTTATATAACTTATAAAATTTCTGAAAAATTACAACTTGAAGTATTGGGAATTATTTCGGGATCAAAATTTACGCTTATACCTGAATCTGCACAAAAATCTACTGCGGTTTTTTCGCCACTGTTCACCGCAGATATAGGCCTTGATATATTTTTTGACGGACAGGAGAAAGACAGTTATAATAGTAATTTAATTGGAGTAAGCCTTGTTCAAAACCTCAATAAAAAAGTAAAATTAAAATGGATGTTTAGCCGGTATGGCGATATAGAGAATGAAAATATGGATATCACGGGTGCCTATCTATTTGGCGAAAGAAGTTTTGATAAAACCCAACCTGATTTTGGTAAAATAACGAATCCATTGGGAGCGGGAGATTTTCAAAATTATGCCCGCAACAGCCTTAATATTGCTGTCTATAATATAAGCCATAAGGGAACTTATAATTTGGGAAAACATTTTTTGCAATGGGGGCTTTCGTTTGACCATTCAATAATAACTGACCATTTGAACCAATGGGAATACCAGGATAGCGCTGGTTATTCTTTGCCCTTTAATCCAAATCAGCTAAACCTGAGCAGCGTTTTAAAATCTCACACTAGCCTTAATTTTGATAAATATAGTGGCTACATCCAGGATAATATTAATTTGTCGCATGGGGTAAATGAAATCGCCCTTGAAGCGGGCGCAAGGTTTAATTATGATGCGCTCAACAACGAATTTTTAATAAGCCCACGAGCGCAAATAAGTTATAAACCTGACTGGAACCGGGATATCATTTTTAAAGCTTCTGCCGGAGTTTATGACCAGCCTCCATTTTATAGGGAAATGAGAAGGCCCGACGGAACTATCAACACGAATTTAAAAAGCCAGAAAAGTCTTCAATATGTGGCCGGGCTGGATTATAATTTATCAAATGCAAACCGCCCCATGCGCTTCACAGCAGAGGCCTATTACAAATCTCTGACTGATGTGGACCCTTATGACATTAATAATTTACAGATCACCTATTTTGGAGAAAATGACGCACGCGCATATGCGGCGGGTATAGAGACAAGGTTATTTACAGAAATGGTCAAAGGTGCTGAAAGCTGGTTCAGCCTTAGCCTTAGCAGGACTGAAGAAAATATAAACAACGATTTTTATTACACCTATAAAAATGCTGAAGGAGAAGTTATCAATTCTAAAAGTACAGACCAGGTTGTTGCAGATAGTGTGAAAACCAATGTTGGCTGGATACGCAGGCCGAGTGACCGTTTAATAACCATGGGATTATTTTTACAGGATTATTTAAGTACGAATAAAAATTTTAAAGTACATTTAAACCTGATTTACGGCAGTAACATGAGTTATAATATTCCCAACAGTGTAAAGTATCGCAACGCACTTATTATAGAACCATATATAAGGGCAGATATAGGTTTCAGTGCTTTATTACTGAGCGAAAAATCTTTAAGGCGCAGCCATTCACCCTTCCGCGCTTTTGATAATATTTGGGCCAGCCTTGAAGTTTTCAATCTCATTGACCGCGCCAACACTATATCTTATCAATTAATAAAAGATTTTGCCAACGATACTTTTAGTATTCCAAACAGGTTAACTCCGAGGCTGATAAATTTTAAATTACTCGCAAGATTCTAAATTAAAAACATAAAAAAACATGCAAAAACAATTGATTTCCGGCATCGCTTTCCTTGCAATAGGAATTGCCACTGTAAATGCCCAGCAAAAAATGAAACCAGAAGACACTGAATATTACACGCCTGTTCCGAATGTTGTGACTCCGGGAAAAACCTGTGGCGAAGCACCTTCTGACGCGATTATTTTATTTAATGGAAAGGATCTCTCAAAATGGGTAGAAACAAACGATACAACTATGCAAGCCGCCTGGGACGTTCATAATGGGATAGTGACCGTAAGTAAAAAATCAGGAAATATTCAAACTAAGGAAAGATTTATGGATTATCAGTTGCACCTGGAATGGAAAGAACCAAAAAATATTGCAGGAACTGGCCAGGCTCGTGGCAACAGCGGTTTGTTTCTTGCGTCAACCGGAAAAGGAGATGACGGGTATGAATTGCAAATTTTAGATAGTTATAATAATTCTACGTACGTTAATGGCCAGGCTGGGGCTGTTTACAAACAATACCCACCTTTGGTAAATGCAAATTTCCCTCCTGGTGTTTGGCAATCTTACGATGTAATATGGACTGCTCCCCGATTTAATGAGGATGGCTCTTTGAAATCACCGGCTAAGGTAACTGCTTTTTTTAATGGAATATTAGTGCAGAATAATGTAAACTTAAAGGGGCCAACACTTTATATCGGCAACCCATCTTACAAGCCACATGGTGCTTCACCAATTAAATTGCAGGCTCATGGCGATAAAAGCCTTCCCATCAGTTTTAGAAATATTTGGGTAAGGCCGTTACCAGACCCGAATCAATAGGTTAATCATTATTTGGAGGGGGATTGTTGAAACTTAAACATCCCGCTCCATTAAATATTTAGCAAGGCCTTCCAAGGGCCTTTTTCTTATAGAAAGAACCGCAACTTCTTCAAGATGTTCCATGGCAATGGAAAAATATTTTTGTTTTAATTCTTTTGCCCAGCAATCAATATTACAGGATTTATAAATAGCCAACACTTCCTCAATTTTCTTTTCATCATTACTGGATAATAATTCCTGTAATTTGTTCTTTTGCTGTTGTGAAGCGGCTTCCATCGCTTGTAACCATAAAAAAGTTTTCTTGTTTGCCATAATGTCGCCACCTTGCTTTTTGCCAAATTTTGCAGGGTCGCCAAAGGCGTCCAAATAATCATCCTGAATCTGGAAGGCAATTCCGAGGTTTTTTCCAAAAGCGTATAGATGATTTTGGTTTCCCAAGCCTGCCCCGCCTAAAATAGACCCCATTTTTAAACTTGCAGCCAATAAGACAGAAGTTTTTAAGCCAATCATTTTTACATAATCATCAAAATTTACATGGCCGTTTTTTTCAAATTCCATATCAAATTGTTGCCCTTCACAAACATGTTTTGCGGTTGCATTAAATAAGTTTAAAATCGGGTGTAAGTTCTCTTTGGTTATTTTATTCAAACTTTCATAAGCGGCTATTAACATCACATCCCCAGCAAGTAAGGCAGTGGATTCTCCGAATTTAGTGTGAACTGTTTCCAGTCCCCGCCGTAGTGGCGCTTTGTCCATAATATCATCATGGACCAAAGTAAAATTGTGGAATAATTCAATCGCAGTAGCCACGTGAAATGCATCTTCTTTTATATCATCAAACATCTCATTTGCCATTAGGCACATCACAGGGCGAATTCGTTTACCCTTAACTGTTAGTAAATATTGTGAGGCATCATACAATTGTTGCGGCTCTTCCGGGAAATGCCTCTTCATAAATTTATCTTCAAAAACAGCAGAAAGGCCTTCGAAAGATTGAAGTTTCTTTTTTTGCCCACTTGAATTAATGGAAGCAGAAATTGTTATAGAATCATTTATTATTCTTGAATTTTCACCCGCTAAATTTTCCTGGCCCATTGATGATATATTTATTTCCTGTTTTTCGAATACTTTGCCTTCTTTGCCTTATCTGCTTTTTGCTTTAAACTTCCAATGCCAGGAATCCATTCAAAATCAAGCTGGCGTTTTTCGAGGTTTGCACTTACTAATTTTATTTCTACTTTATCGCCCATCCTGAATTTCTTTCCTGTACGCATTCCTACCAAAGCATATTCAGCATCATCATGCCGAAAATCATCATAATCAGAAAGGTCTTTTATTGAAACTAGCCCTTCGCATTTTTCATTCACCGTCTCTACCCAAAATCCAAATGATGAAACGCCGCTGATTACGCCTTCCATGTCTTCGCCCAACTTATTCATCATAAATTCAACCTGCTTATATTTATTACCTGCCCTTTCTGCTTCCATTGCCGATCTTTCTTTCTGGCTACAATGAACGCATTTTTCTTCCATTCTTTTATCAGGCTCAATATTTTTTTCTAAAATTTCCTGTAAAATTCGATGAACCATTATATCAGGATACCTACGGATTGGCGAAGTAAAATGACAATAATCTTCAAAGCCTAATCCATAATGGCCAATGTTTTCAACATCATAAACCGCCTTAGCCATCGTGCGGATCCCTAATTGTTCCAATACATGTTGCTCTGGTTTTCCATGTACGTCAATCATTAACTGGTTAAAAGATTTCGCAGTTTCTTCTTCATTTTTCATGTCGAATTTATATCCAAATTTTCTTGCAAAAGCCACAAAAGGTTTTAATTTTTCTTCATCCGGCGTGTCATGAACGCGGTAAGGAAACGGAATCGGCTTTTTATGAATTTTAATCTTCGCTACATGTGCCGCCACGGTTCGGTTAGCAAGTAACATAAATTCTTCTACAAGCTGGTGTGACTCTTTGCTTTCTTTTACAATTATTCCCAACGGCTTTCCATTTTCATCCAATTTGAATTTTACTTCTGTAGAAGAAAAATTAATGGCACCATTTTTAAACCTTTCTCTCCTGAAAATTTTTGCTAATGAGTTAAGCGTTAAAATCTCTTCCACATAATTCCCCTTCCCACTTTCAATTATTTGCTGTACTTCGTCATAATTAAAACGATGGCCGCTGTGAATAAAAGTTTTGCCAATCCAGTAATCTTTGATTTTTCCTTTATTATTTATTTTAAAAATTACCGAGAAAGTAAATTTATCTTCATTAGGGCGCAGCGAGCAAAGCTCATTTGAAATTCTTTCAGGCAACATCGGGTTAACGCGGTCCGGAAGGTAAACACTCGTTGCGCGTGAATAACCTTCATCATCCAATGCGGTTCCGGGTATTACAAAATGGCTGACATCCGCAATGTGAACTCCAATTTCAAATTCCTGATCGTTTATTTTTTTTATCGAAAGCGCATCATCAAAATCTTTGGCATCGGCGGGGTCTATAGTAACCGTAAGTACATCGCGGCAATCTCTCCTTTTTTTCAATTCATTTTCAGTGATGGTTCCATCAAGGCTATGTGCCTCATCCAAAACTATTTTAGAAAATTCAAGCGGAAAACCATTTTGAATAATAATCTCTTTCATTGCAAGATCGCCAGCATTGATAGAATCTAAAACGGTTACTACTTCGCCTTCAGGTTTTTTGGAACTGTTTTCCCAATTCAAAAATTTCACCACTACTCGTTCTTTATCTTTTGCACCATTGAGATTTTTTAAACTTATGTAAAAATCTGGCAAAGGCTTTTGGCTATCGGGAGTAAAAAATGCAAAATTTTCACTTAAATGTATATCACCGATAAATTCAGTTTGCTTTCTTTCTATAACAGCTTCAATCCTGCCTTCCAGGCGTTTTCCATTCGTGTCTTTTACTCCCACCTGAACTATATCGCCATCCATAGCTTTATTAAAATCCTGCGGCTTCACCAGTAAATCTTTTTCTCTTCCATTCACAATTACATACCCCATTCCTGACCTGGTAATTTCCAATGTTCCTTTAAGTGAGGCTGTTGGTTTCTTTTTTCCTGTTTTTTTACTCATATAAAATTTTCACAGTGTTTTATCAATTAGTATTAAATATAAAACTACTATCGTATGCTAAATTAAAGCAAGACAATTAAAATAAATGATTAAATTAATTTCAGTTAAAATGGCATTGACAGTAAACCAACAAATATTGATGTTTTCTATTTTACAGGAAACTCTATTACCTTTTAGTATATTCATACAGGTTAGAGTGCAATCACATTTTCTATAAATGATTAAAAATTAACTCAATCTTTCCAACAATGCTAAAAAGAAAATAATATTTTTTTCATTTTAGAAAAAACAGATAATTGTAAATTGCAGTATGACTAAACTTTCGGTGAATATTAATAAAATAGCCACGCTCCGTAATTCACGCGGAGGCAATACTCCTGACCTGATTAAATCAGCAATCGATATACAAACATTCGGAGCAGAAGGAATTACAGTTCATCCACGGCCTGATGAACGCCATATCAGGTATGCTGATGTCGTTGAATTAAAAAAAATTATTACAACAGAGTTTAATATTGAAGGGAATTGCGACGAAGATAAATTTGTTCATCTGGTACTCGAAAACAAACCTGCGCAGGTAACATTGGTACCTGACTCGAAAGGGCAATTAACGTCTGACCACGGATGGGATACTATTAAAAATCAGGATTATTTAATTGAGATGATTGCTATATTCAAAAAGGCAGGTATCAGGGTTTCTATTTTTGTAGACCCGGTTATAGAAATGGTTGAAGGCGCTAAAAAAACTGGAACAGACCGGATAGAATTATACACTGAAAATTATGCAAAAGAATTTCAAAAAGGCAATCATAAAGAAGCAATTGCGCCATATATTGACGCTGCTAAAAAAGCGGTTGAACTTGGCTTGGGAATCAATGCCGGCCACGATCTTGACCTGCATAATTTAAAATATTTTTCAGAAAATATTCCCGGGCTTTTAGAAGTTTCTATTGGCCATGCTTTAATTTCTGATGCCTTATATTTAGGCCTGGAAAATGCTGTTCAATTATATAAAAGGCAATTGATGATTAATTAAAAAGCTCTTCCAGTTTTTTATCCAAAGCTTCGCCCCGAAGATTTTTTGCAATAATAATTCCTTTGGGATCTATTAAAATATTTTGAGGAATACTGGTAATTTGAAATTTCGTTGCTATTTCATTGCTCCACCCTTTAAGGTCGCTTACATGATTCCACGTAAGCCCATCCGCATGGATCGCATTTAGCCACGAAGCTTTTGCCTGATCGAGAGAAACACCTAAAATTGTAAAATTTTTCTGTTGGTATTTTTTATAGGCGGCTACTACATTGGGGTTTTCGCGCCTACATGGGCCACACCAACTTGCCCAAAAATCGATCAACACATATTTTCCTCTTAAAGATGAAATTTTAAGATTATGCCCCGAGGTATCGGCTTGTGAAAAATCATCAATTTTAGAGCCAATTGCATTTATTTTAGCTAGTTCTAACTGTTGATTTACATATTTCGCAAGGCTGGTTTCTTTTACCTCTTTCGACATTAGTTTATACATACTATTAGCGGCAACCTCGTTTTGAGAAGTTTGTAAAAGCCTGATAATAGCAATCGGGCCTACAAAAGATGATGGGTATTTTTTTACGAAAGCCTCAGTTATTTTTTCTACTGCATTTACAGATGCCGGGTCTTTTTCTGCATCAGGAACAAACATTTTTTCATAAGGTTTCAAAGCTTTTGCTAACTCCTGGTATTCATCTTCAGTTTTAGAACCGGTAATAGAAATATTATCAAGGCTATTTTTATCACCCGCAATTTTTATATCGCTGTTATCAATAAACATTGGAATTGCAGGTGGTTGATCAGCAAAAATTAATACGATAAAAGAAGGCTCAGGCAGGCTTCCTTTAATTGTAAATTTGCCGCCTTCAATAGTAGCCTGCTTTTCCGGAGTGTTAGTTTGCTGGTTCAAAAAAGAAACAGAGGTTCCGTCGGGATAGCCTGTTATTTTTCCAGAAATTTCATATTCTTTTGTTGTAGCTTGAGAAAAGGTAAATAAGGGGAAAGCTAATAAAAGTAAAAAAAGTGATTTCATTAATTGCTAAATTATTTTAGATAACAAATTTAATTTTTTTATGGTGAAAATGGGAATTTTCTCCCTTACATTAACTTTTTAAAATTGAGCCACAAAACTTTTCTGTAACTAAATCAATACTTTCTGCATTTTCAAGGGCTTTGATATAAGCAGTTCCGATAATAGCTCCTGCTGCGTGCCGGCAGGCCTGTTGAAAAGTTTGATAATCTCTTATTCCAAAACCGATAAGGATGTTATTTTTCAATTTCATATTTTCTATTCTTCTAAAATAATTTTCCTGCGCTTTCATATCCGTGTTTTTGCCGGTAATTGAAGAAGAAGAAACTGCATAAATAAATCCACCCGAAAGAGAATCAATTTTCCGGATTCGCTCCTCTGAAGTTTCAGGGGTAATTAAGAAAATAAAATCCAGCCCGTTTTCTTCAAATACTTTTTGATATTCACATTCATATTCTGAAATAGGTAGATCGGGAAGAATGATGCCGCTGATTCCGGCATCTTTTGCATCCAGGCAAAATTTTTTAAATCCGTATTGTAATACAGGATTCAAATA
>Ga0134126_10000457_pt1 | contig 52455 bp, 48 predicted proteins | sample KB31752_FD_96881 | JGI IMG/M metagenome (GOLD analysis project Ga0134126, IMG submission 96881) | Terrestrial soil microbial communities with excess Nitrogen fertilizer from Kellogg Biological Station, Michigan, USA - KB3-175-2 | ecosystem: Environmental > Terrestrial > Soil > Unclassified ...
CCAGCGGCAGAAACCAGATACACATCGTTCAGGTCAAGGCCTTTTAGCCACGGTGTATAAGTTAAAGCAATTGCAGATTTTTGCGGTGCAAAAGGGATTTTTGAAAGATTCCAAAAAATTGAATTTGCATCAGGAATAGTAGCAATCCCTACATCACCCATACCACCTGAACGCGCATCTGGAGAAATACGCAAAAATGGAACAGCAGTCGTTACTACATTTATTGTATTGGCTGATTGTGCATTTACAGAAAGCGTCGTTACTATCAGCATTAGCATTGCCGTCAACGAAAAAAAGGCTCTTTTCATGTGAATTTTAATGTACTGGTTAGGTAGAGTTCTCTTATATATAATGTAGGGGTTGAAGATTGTAAAAATAATTTTTTTTTTTAAACAATCAATTAATTTTTAAATACCATTTTTTCATGCTAAATATTGCTCAATGAACGCCGCCCTTAAATTTTTATTGTATTAAATGATTTTAATAAAAAAATTTATAGAAAGCCTTACAAATAAGTTAAATAAGATTATCTTAAAAGATAAATCACAAAATATGGCTATTTGTGAATGCAATGCAAAATTATTTGTATCCATCATTTTTAAGTTTACGGATAAATCAAAACCAAATAAAGTATTTATATTCGCATTAGAAAACTACCTTTCACAATAAGAAAGAAAACCTTTCGTTAATTAACCTGCAAAACGAATGTAAATGTCAAAATCATTATCCGCTGGTAATCTTACCCTAGTAGTACTGGCAGCCCTATTAATCCTGCCTTCCTGTAAAAACGGAGGTGTCTTTGGTAAACATAAGCATGAACAATCCGCCGTAACCGGATGGAATTACGATGATAAAAATTTCGGTAATTTCCATGTTTTAAAAGCCAATGAACAAAAAACAGGCCCAGGCCTTGTATTTATACAAGGTGGAACTTTTGTAATGGGTGCAAAAGAAGAAGACGTAATGGGCGACTGGAACAATGTTCCCCGCCGTGTGAGTGTCAATTCATTTTATATTGATCAAACAGAAGTAGCCAACGTTCATTACCGTGAATATTTGTATTGGCTTTCAAATACTTTTGATGCAGATACTACCATTATGAGAATGGCGCTTCCTGATACTTTGGTATGGAGAAGTGAACTTGCATACAATGAACCTTACGTTGAATATTATTTCCGCTACCCTGCTTATAATTATTATCCGGTAGTTGGAGTTACCTGGGAGCAGGCTCATGACTTTTGCATCTGGAGAACAGATAGGGTGAACCAAAAATTGTTAATTGATAAAGGTTACCTGAATCAAAAGTCTCCATTAGCCGCTATGAAAGGCGGCGGTGGCGATGCGACTTTTAATACCGATACTTATTTGATGAATCCTGAACTTATAAATAATAAAACTGCTCCTAAAAAAGGAGGCCTAAAAGATGTAAGTGGCAGGCCAAGAAAAGTAGTAACCCTGGAAGATGGTATTCTTTTACCAGGCTACCGCTTACCAACCGAAGCTGAATGGGAATATGCTGCTTATGGAATTATCGCACAAAACCCTAAGCCTCGCACCAAAGAAAAAAATCATGGTGAAGAAGTCCTTGCCAACCAACAGGTATATTCATGGAGTAAAAATGTAAATGGCCTTCGCGATAACCGCCGTGGCAGCTGGCAGGGAGAATTTCTGGCCAACTTTAAAAGAGGAAGCGGTGATGTCATGGGTGTTGCAGGTGGTTTAAATGACCGTGCAGCAATACCTGGGCCGGTAACCTCATTTTATCCAAATGGGTATGGATTGTACAATATGAGCGGAAATGTGAGCGAATGGGTTGCCGACGTTTATCGCCCTATGACATCCATTGATGAAGATGATGTGAATCCTTTCCGTGGTAATAAGTTTACAAGGTTTTACAAAGATGAAAATGGAGAATTTGTAAGGGATACTTTAGGCAGGCTAAAAAGACAAGTAGTTCCTGATTCAGTAGCTGACAAACGCCGCAATTATCAAAAAGGTGATGTTATTAATTACCTCGATGGTGATTCAATTTCAGATGTAACTTATGGATACGGCCTTACAACATTAATAAGTGATAAATCACGCGTTGTAAAAGGCGGAAGCTGGGATGATATGCCGTATTGGTTATCTCCAGGCGCACGCCGTTTTATGAACCAGGATGAATCAAGCAGCACTGTTGGTTTCCGTTGCGCGATGACAAGGCTTGGAAGCCCTGAAGGAAATGGATTTAAAGAAGGAAACATCTTCGGAACAAGGAAACAAAATAAAAGTAAGAAATATTAATATTTGTTGGTTTACTGGCAAAAACCTCTTATTGAAAAATAAGAGGTTTTTTATTTCCGATGATTCCTTTCTTCTTTTATAAATTTGCTTTTCGAAAAAAAATCCAGCTAATTCATGTTTGATTTTCATGCCGATAGAAAAAGATATTTTGATATCCAACAATTAAATTCAGAGAAATACCTTCTTCCTTTTATAGAATCAAATTTTACATTTAAAAAAGGAATCCGGGTTTTGGAGATTGGCTGTGGAGAGGGCGGTGTATTAAAACCTTTTCTTGATAAAGGCGCCGTTTGTGTAGGAGTAGAATTTGACAAAACACGAATTGAAAATGGAGAAAAATGGCTTTCTGATGATATTGAAAAAGGCAAACTTGCGTTTGTAATAAAAGACATTTATGATACGAGTGTAGAAAGCCTCGGTGGTAAATTTGATATCATTATTCTAAAGGATGTTATAGAACATATTCATGATCAATCAAGACTATTGACACGATTAAAAGGTTTTTTAAATAATAATGGAATAATATTTTTTGGGTTTCCGCCATGGCAAATGCCTTTTGGAGGGCACCAGCAATTGAGCCAAAGTTCCTTATCCAAAATCCCTTACTTCCATTTGTTTCCCCATGCCATTTATAAAGTCATTTTAAAATTATTCAAAGAAAAAGATCATGTTGTAAACGATTTATTGGAAATAAAAGATACTGGTATTTCTATTGAACGATTTGAAAAAATAGTAAAAAAAACAAATTATAAAGTGGTTGATAAAATTCATTATCTATTCAATCCTATTTACGAATATAAATTCAATATTAAACCAAAAAAACAAAATAAATTAGTGAGTAAAATTCCCTATTTAAGAGATTATTTTACCACTTGCGTTTATTATATTATTAAATCGAACTAATCTTCCAGGTTTCGTTTGTGCTATTAATTTATTTCAGCATCATAAGCCATAGGCTTGATGTTTGTAAACTGGCTGCAGCTGAAAATTATTTATTTTTTCAGTTTTCTCATAGTAATATCCCCGAAATTTTCTGACAAAAAAATATTAAAGTGGCAGGCATTATTATCCTGTGATGATAACGGTTTTTTCTAATTATTTTCGGTACTATAAAGAAATTCCTCTTCATAAGTAAAGAGGAATTTTGATACCAAAAATTTTATTGAGAAAAATTTATTAAATCTCCCTGGCGCCTTCAACTAACACAGAAGTTACATTATTGAGCACTTCTACAAAACCTCCCTGGATATCATATTCAGAAAAAGAATTTTTATCTTTAAGAATTTTAAGCTTGCCCTTTTTTAATGCGCTCACAATTGGCGCATGTTTATCAAGAACTTCAAACAAACCGCTAATTCCAGGAAGCTGCACGCCATAAACTTCACCGCTAAAAATCTTTTTATCGGGAGTTAATATTTCTAAATTCATAATTGTATTTAATTAATTTGCTAACCGGCTAATTAAGAATTCGCAGCTTCCATCATTTTTTTACCTTTTGCAATCGCGTCATCTAAATTTCCGACCAGGTTAAATGCGGCTTCAGGATATTCATCTACTTCGCCATCCATAATCGCATTGAATCCCCGAATGGTATCTTCGATAGAAACCAATACGCCTTTCAAACCTGTAAATTGTTCCGCCACATGAAATGGCTGGGAAAGGAAACGCTGTACTCTACGTGCACGGCTCACCGTTAGTTTATCTTCATCGCTCAGCTCGTCCAAACCAAGGATAGCAATAATATCCTGCAATTCTTTATAACGTTGTAAAGTCCGTTTTACACGGTTGGCACAATCATAATGTTCATCACCAACAATGGCGGGAGATAAAATTCTTGAAGTAGAATCTAACGGGTCCACCGCAGGATAAATTCCCAAATCTGCAATCTTCCTGCTCAATACAGTTGTTGCATCCAGATGCGCAAATGTTGTTGCCGGTGCCGGATCAGTCAAATCATCCGCTGGCACGTAAACCGCCTGTACTGAGGTGATAGAACCATTTCTGGTAGAAGTAATTCTTTCCTGCATCAATCCCATTTCCGTTGCCAATGTCGGCTGGTAACCCACGGCTGACGGCATCCTTCCCAGCAAAGCCGAAACTTCGGAGCCCGCCTGTGTGAAACGGAATATATTATCTACGAAAAACAAAATATCTTTTCCTTTGCCGGTGCCATCGCCATCACGGAAATATTCCGCGACAGTCAATCCACTTAAAGCCACACGGGCCCTCGCTCCCGGCGGTTCATTCATTTGCCCAAAAACAAAAGTAGCTTTTGAATCTTTTAATTCTTCCATATTTACCGTATCCAAATCCCATCCGCCTTCTTCCATACTGTGGATAAATTTATCACCATATTTCATAATACCGGCTTCAATCATTTCACGCATCAGGTCATTTCCCTCACGTGTCCTTTCTCCTACCCCTGCAAATACAGATAAACCATTATAGGCTTTCGCAATATTATTAATCAATTCCTGGATCAAAACTGTTTTACCCACACCAGCACCACCAAACAAACCAATTTTACCGCCTTTTGCATAAGGCTCAATCAAATCAATTACTTTAATTCCGGTAAACAAAATCTCAGTTGCAGTACTTAAATTTTCAAATAACGGTGGCTTATTATGAATCGGACGGCCATTCTTTTTGCTTACCTGCGGCAAACCATCAATGGCATCACCAGTTACATTAAACAAACGCCCGTTAATAGCTTCGCCAACCGGCATTAGTATCGGAGAACCTGTATCAACTACGTCAATACCGCGTTTCAGCCCTTCCGTGCCATCCATAGCAATACAACGAACACTATCTTCGCCTAAATGTTGTTGAACTTCCAAAACCAGTTTAGAGCCGTCTTCCCTGGTAAGTTCCAAAGCATTAAATATTTGAGGAAGTTTGCTGTCGTTAGTAAAATGAACGTCTACAACTGCGCCGATTATTTGTTTAATTTTTCCGGTATTTGCCATAAAATTTTATTTAAAAAGCCTTTATTTCAATTTGGCGGCAAAGGTAAGATGAAGCACTGAAAATGACAACTATGATTATGGATAATTTCAAGCTTTTTAAACGGGTAATATTTCTTTTATCAAAATAAAAATCTCGCTTTTTTGTTTGTTTACTGCAATCATGAAATTCAAAACTATTTTTTCCTTATAATCGTGTTCCCTGATTTAAAATATTTCCCGATAACAGGTAAGCCTCGCACTTCCTTCCATTCCACATTCAGTACAAACCAAATATATAAAGATAGTAAAACAGTTGCCGATACTAAACCAGCCAGGATTCCCGTAAAATAATTTACAAAAGCACGATGAATTAAAAATAAAAAAACAACTATTAAAATGTAAGCGGATAATTTCTTCCACGCATAAGGAATACGGTAATCTTTTTGTCCCCAAACATAGCAGATAATCATCATAATTAAATAACATAGAAAAGTAGCCCAGGCACATGCCATGTATCCGTATCTGGGAATAAAAATATAATTGATTACTATAGTAATTGTGGCACCAATCAAAGTAATGTACGCACCAGAAAGTGTTTTATGCGTTAGTTTATACCAGATAGAAAGGTTGTAATAAATACCCAAAAATATGTTAGCCAAAAGAAGTATTGGCACCACTCTTAGGCCAGCCCAATATTTGGGGCCGATGAAATATTTCCAAATGGGAATGTATAAGCTCACCAATAGGAACATTATCGTAACAACTATTACGAAAAATTTCATTACTCTGGCGTACACCTTTTGTGGATTTTGCCCTTCTGCTTGTTTAAAGAAAAAAGGTTCAGCTCCTAATTTAAATGCTGAGACAAAAAGCGTTATTAAAATTGCAAGTTTGTAACAAGCATTATAAATACCCACTTGCTGTTCTGCGGCAGTAGTGGATACAGGCAGCCACCACCCAAGCATTAGCCTGTCGAAAGTTTCATTTACCATTCCACCCATTCCTACTATAACAAGCGGTAGAGAATAAATTATCATTTGCTTCCATAAAGTAAAATTGAATTGCCATTTTATCTTTGAAATTTCTTTTCCTAAAAGCAAAAGTGTAAACACCAACTGTATCATGTTTGCAATTAGTACATACACTATTGGATTTACATTACTCTTATAGAACAGCAATACAAATGAATTAGAATTCGATGCTATTTGCGATGGGCAATATCCTATAAAAAACCAGGTGAAAAATATATTAATCAATATCCCGCCGACCTTTATCAATGCAAATTTTCTGGGCCTTTCTTCCAACCGAAGTTTTGCAAAAGGAATTGTGCCTAATGCTTCCAGGGCAATAACGAAAATGCCTAAATAGGCAATTGTAGGTACTTCTTTTAAACCTATTATGTTTGCAAATGAATCGCGAACCAACCAAAGTAGGATAGCTAATAATATAGTAGAGAAAATCAGAGAAAGCGCTGCCGTGTTGTATAGAGAACTTTTATATTCTTTTCGTGATGAAAATCTGAAATAAGTAGTTTCAAACCCATATGTGAAAACTACATTCAGAAAGGAAATTGCGGCATATACCAATCCCATTTTCCCATAATCACTTGTATTAGCTAGCGTGTAAGTCAGATATGGTGTCAGCAGATAATTAATAAACTTTGCAGCAATAGAGCTAACGCCATACCACATAGTTTGTCCTGCTAATTTCTTTATATTACTCAAAAAAGAATGGGTTTAAACGAGGGCAAATTTAATTCTTAAACTCTTTAAAACTAAAATAGTGGTTATTTGTTTGTTTACTGGCAGAATGTATTTGGCCTCCTTTAAATGCGAAGAGGCATTAATCAAAAAAATCAGTAACTTTTTTTCTTCCGGCTTTAATAATCCCTTTTTCTTTTTTTACCTTAATTCTTTCTGCTTTGGATGCTTTTGTTGGTTTGGTAGGTTTTCGTTTCTTACGTTTTATCAAGGCGTTGTTTAAAAGCAGGTGAAGTTTTACAATTACCTCTTCTTTATTACCTAACTGTGTCCTTTCTGACTGGCTTTTTACCAATAAAAAGCCATCATTAGTAATCTTATTAGCCAGCTTTTCAAAAATCATTTCTTTTTGTTGTTTCGTAAGGATGGCTGAAGAGGATACATGAAAAGTACCTTCAACCATAGTTTCTACTTTGTTTACATTCTGGCCGCCTTTTCCCCCACTTCGTGCTGTTTTAAATTTTATTTCGTTTAACACATTTACCATGAATATAAAATTACAAAATTCACTTGTAATATGATTTCCGAAACGTTCGTTATAATAAATTCGTAATTTGTAGCGATAATTTTTATATGAAAGAAAAAAAATTCATTTTTGCACCTAACCATCAGTAAATGAAGTCAAACGATATATACTCATCCCTCTGCGGCAGAAAAAAGAGTGGCAAAAAGTCTTTTGCAGTTTTAATAGATCCGGATAAAGTAAATGATGCAAAGCTGGAACAGCTCATAAAGCTTGCGTTAGCAGCAAAGGTGGATTATTTTTTAGTCGGCGGTAGCCTGGTGATTTCAAATTACCTTGATGAATGCGTCCAGTTTATTAAACGAAATTGTTCAATTCCCGTTTTGCTTTTTCCCGGAAGTTCTGCGCAGGTTTCAAAATATGCTGATGCACTGCTTTATTTGTCTTTAATAAGCGGAAGAAATCCTGAATTATTAATTGGCCAGCATGTAGTAAGCGCACCTGCAATAAAAATGAGTGGCCTGGAAATTATAAGCACCGGTTATATGGTTATTGATGGAGGCGCGCCAACAACGGTTTCTTACATCTCAAATGCAACTCCTTTGCCTGCTGATAAAAATGAAATTGCCATGTGTACCGCAATGGCTGGCGAAATGCTCGGAATGAAATTAATCTATATGGACGCAGGAAGTGGTGCCAAAAAACCTATTACAGAAAGCATGGTTGAACAAGTGGCCAAAAACATCGATGTTCCTTTGATAATTGGTGGTGGAATTACAGATCCCGAAAAAGCGTATTTGAATTGCAAAGCCGGCGCCGATATTATTGTTGTGGGCAATGCGATAGAAAAAGATGAATCACTCATTAGGGAAATGGCTTCTGCAGTGCATTCCGTGCCGGAGAAAATTGTCAATTAGTTTTTTATTTAGGCCTGAAAACCTGGTTAGAAACCGGTGGAATATCGGGTATCTTTATCATATTAAATCCGTGGTTAGTTGCTTTGTGGCAATCATTACACGTGGCTGTTAACAGAGTAAAACTACTGTCAAATTTATTTTCATTTTTTTCTTTAATCGCATTTGAGAGGCTGTCCATTGCCGGAACAATTATGCCTATTGATTTTACTTCCGGCCTGTTGGCACAATATTTTGGAATGTCATCTAACGCTTCCTGAATTTCACCAATTTCAAAATTGGCTAAATCCCAGTTTCCATATTTACCGGCAAACCAAAGTTTAGCATGGTGGATTTGAATTTGAGACATAAACTCGCCTAATCCTGGTTTATAAGAATTGTTGATTTCATTTTGCAAACTGTCCATTCTTTTTTGCAAAACGGCAGTATCTGTGGAAGATTGTTTGCAGGAAAAAAAGAAAACAATTATGAAGAGGATAAATAAATTTTTCATTTCAATAATTTATATAATTTAAATTTTACCTAATCAGAATCTACAAACTCATCATTTCCTTAAACTTCACCGCCTGCCTGCGGCTTACTTCAATTTTTTCGCCCCCGGCGAGGTCTAATAAAAGGCCTCCATTAAAATAAGGTTCTATTTTTTCTATCATCCGCAGGTTAATAATGTGTTTCCTGTTCGCCCTGAAAAAAACCTTTTCATCCAACCTTTCTTCCAAAGCATTCAACGATTTTAAAATAAGAGGTTTATTGGTTCCAAAAAAAACTTTTGCATAATTCCCCACACTTTCAAATAATCGCACGTCCGATAGTTTTACAAACCAGCAGCGCTCGCCGTCTTTTACAAAAACCTGGTCGTTTTCTCCAAGCATTCCGCGGTTGTTATAGGAAAGCCTCTCTTCTTCGTCTTTTTGTTTTACTTTAAAAAGCGCGTCTGCAAGGCGTTTGGGTTCAACAGGCTTCATTAAATAATCAAGCGCATTTACATCAAAGGCTTTTAAAGCATATTCATCATAAGCAGTCACAAAAATTACATAAGGCGCTTTATCAAGTTCAGAAAGCAATTCAAAACCTGTTTTTCCGGGCATCTGTATATCTAAAAAAATCAGGTCAGGGCTTAAAGATTCAATTTTTTCTATTCCTTCGGTAGCATTAGCTGATTCGCCAATTACTTCCACATCAGGAAAATCCTCCAACATTCTTTTAAGCTCACTTCTGGCAAGGCGTTCATCATCTATCAAAATAACTTTAAGCATATTTTTTAGTTTGTTGTTTTAGTTCATAGTTCATTGAAAATAGGAATCTTCGTTATTTATTCGTTTACTACAATCACTAAACCCTTAATCCCAATTCCTAAATTAAAGTTGAACAGGCATTACAATTTTTGATTCCACTTTGGCACCTTCAATTTCTTTTACTTTGAAAGAGGCATCGCCATCAAATAAAAATTTTAACCTGTCGCGAGTACTTTTAATTCCAAACCCTTCATTGACTCCCTTTTTTAGATTGCCGGTATTCTGAACAATTAACTCAAAGTTTTTATCAGTAAACCTTGAAATAATTTTTATAACACCGCCATTAATCATTTTGCTAATGCCGTGTTTGATCGCATTTTCGACCAAAGTTTGCAGCATCATCGGAGGTATAGGCTGATTCAAAGTATCTTCATCAATTTCCATTTCTATTTTCAGCCTTTCTTCAAAACGCATTTGTTCCAAAGCAAGGTAATCTTTTACAATATCCAACTCTTTATGCAAAGGGACGGTTTCCATTTTTTCAACCTGGAGGCTACTTCGCAAAATATTAGAAAGCTCAGTAATGGCTGTTCTTGCACGTTTCGGATTTTCATCTACCAACGCCCGGATACTATTTAGTGAATTAAAAATAAAATGCGGGTTGATGTGCGATTTTATCGTTTTCAATTCCAATTCTTTCACGGTCTTTTCAAGGTTCAACCTGTCTACTTCGTCTTTTCTATTTCTTTCAAGATAATGCCAAATCATGTAAAGCAGCAACCAAAGCGCGATTAAAATAAAAGAAAAAATGATATCCCACCAAAAGCGGCCTTTGTGTTGTTCTTCGTATTGCCAGCTTCCGGTACTATTTCTATACCATCCGGTTGACTTTTTTATTTTCTGAAAAGAGGCGTAATTTATTGAATCTTTAGCATTATTATTTTTCGCTAAATAATAAGATGTTCCTGCAACTCCCATATCTTCTTCTTTTAATATTGCCTGGTCCAGGTTTTCTTTTTTTTCAAATTGTACGAGGGAAAATCCTGTAACCATAGCTGTAGTTTTGGCGCCATAATAAGCTAATAAGCCCGTTAACATTACTCCAAATAGAAAAAGCGCGATAACTTTATTCGTAGCAAATTTTATCCACCCTGATTTTTTTAAAAAAAAACGTAGCAAGTGTGTGGCAGCTATGTACCATAAGAATTGTATCAACGAAATAGAAAAAAGCAATGTCCGCCTGTGGCCCTGGCCGGGGCCCCAATAAGCATCATGTAAAAAAAAATAGTAAAACGAAAGGTTAAGTAAAGTCCAGCCTCCCCAGCCAAAGACCTGGCATACCCAATATCGGACCGTTGATTTCTGCATTTTACAAAATTATTCTATTAAATAAGTTTGATATTGAAGGAATTGATTAGTGGCGAAAAGCAACGTTTGAAAGGTGTTATCATTTCTACAAAACGCTGCCTACACTATTTTAAGTTTAAAAACTTTAGCTTTACAAGGTAGAAAATATATTTAATGCAAAACCAAAATTTAAATAAAGAAAAAGAAATATTAACACCGGCGGAAAAGGAGTTTGAAAATAATATAAGGCCCGCCGTAATTGAAGAATTTAGTGGCCAGGCGCAGATAATCGAAAATTTGCGCATTTTTATTAAAGCAGCCAGGCAACGCGAAGAAGCGTTAGACCATATTTTATTTCATGGCCCACCAGGATTGGGCAAAACCACGTTAAGCCGGATTGTAGCCAACGAATTGGGCGTAAATATAAAAGAAACCAGCGGCCCCGTGATTGAAAAACCTGGCGACCTGGCGGGTTTGCTTACCAACCTGGAACCAAACGATGTTTTATTTATTGATGAAATTCACAGGCTGAGTAATGTAGTAGAAGAATATCTTTATGCTGCGATGGAAGATTACCGAATTGATATAATGATTGACACGGGCCCAAACGCGCGAAGCGTTCAAATAAATTTAAATCCTTTTACCTTAATTGGCGCTACAACAAGAAGCGGTTTATTGACCGCTCCGCTACTTTCGCGATTTGGAATTAAATCAAGATTAGAATACTACGATACTGCTACTTTACAAAAAATAATTTTACGTTCGTCGTCGATACTTAATACAAAAATTACCTCAGACGCGGCAACAGAAATTGCCGGGAGAAGCCGGGGCACACCAAGAATCGCAAACGGGCTTTTAAGGCGGGTCCGTGATTTTGCCCAGGTGCTTTCCAACGGAGTTATTGATTTAAAAATTACTGAACATGCGCTAAAAGCCCTGAATGTAGATAAATATGGCCTGGATGATATGGATAACCGGATTTTAAATGTGATTATTGACAAATTTAAAGGCGGCCCGGTAGGAATTACAACCATCGCCACCGCCGTCGGCGAAGAACCCGGAACATTGGAAGAAGTTTACGAGCCATTTTTAATACAGGAAGGTTTTATTATGCGTACTTCCCGGGGAAGGGAGGTTACTGAAAAGGCTTATAAACATTTAGGTAAAATTGCGTATAGAAATTATAAAGGGCCAGAGTTATTTTAGCAAAACACAAATAACTTGCAACTACCAGTAAACAAACAAATAAACCGAATTTCTATTTTATCGTAAAAAAATTGAAGCAAAAGCCCTTTCGCAATTTGCGAAAAATTTGTGCAACCCTCCTGTTGAAAAAAGTTGTGTAGTCGTTTAACTTTTCTCAGTAAACAAACAAATAGCCCCTATTTATATTTTAAATAATCCGTAATAATCCATGGTAAAAAATTACCTTCGTAACCATGTCAATATACAAAGAAACCTTATTAAAAAAATACCGGCAGGAATATCAAAAATTGAATGAAAACCAGCGCCTGGCCGTAGATACAATCGAAGGGCCTGTTATGGTTATCGCTGGGCCCGGAACCGGAAAAACACAAATTTTAGCAGCACGAATCGGAAAGATTTTATTAGAAACCGACGCAAATCCGCAAAATATTTTATGCCTTACTTATACAGATGCCGGCGCTATCGCAATGCGAAAAAGATTGCTTCAATTTATTGGGCCAGATTCCTATAAAGTTAATATTTATACGTTCCATGGTTTTTGTAATGAGGTTATTCAGCAAAATTTATCACTATTTGAAAAGACAGCGCTTGATCCCATTTCAGATCTTGAAAAAATACAGCTATACAAAAGCCTTATTGACCATCTCCCAAAAAATAATCCTTTAAAAAGATACCGTGGTGATGTGTATTACGAAATAAATAACCTTCAACATTTATTCTCCGCAATGAAGCGCGAAGGCTGGGGGCCGGAATATATTGTGAAATGCATTGATCAATACCTTGAAAAAATAAAAGGTGACGATAGCTTTAAATACAAGAGAGCTTCGGCAAAATCAGGCGCAAAAGTGGGGGATTATAAACCTGCGTATTTTACCGAAATAGAACGCATGGAAAAATTGTGTGCCGCGGTAAATGAGTTCACCAATTTCCAGGATTTAATGAAACAAAACAGCCTCTACGATTTTGATGATATGATCAATTGGGTGATTGATGCTTTCAAAGAAAATAAAAATCTTTTAGCCGATTACCAGGAAAGGTTTCAATACATTTTGGTAGATGAATACCAGGACACAAGCGGTACACAGAATGAAATCGTAAAACTATTGATTGAATTCTGGGACGAGCCAAATGTGTTTGTCGTTGGTGATGATGACCAAAGTATTTTCCGTTTCCAGGGCGCCAATATTGAAAACATGGAAAATTTTGCCAACAGTTATGAAGGGCTTTTAAAAATTGTTTTGACGGATAATTACCGCTCAACCAAACCCATCCTGGATGTTTCAAAAACTTTGATTGACAGAAATTCGGAACGGTTGATTCATAAATTTCCAAACCTTACCAAAGATCTGAAATGTTCAAAAGAAGAACTGAAAAAACTAATCGATCTTCCTTCTGTAATTGAATACAACACGATAAAAGATGAAATGGCCGATATTACCAATAAGATTGAAAAGCTTATTGGGCAAGGAACAGAGCCGGGAAGAATCGCCGTTATTTATAAAGAAAATAGTTATGGCGAACAATTAATGAAATATTTCAGGCTCAAAAAAATTCCATATTACTCTAAAAAAAACATCAATATTCTTGATGATCCTTTTGCAAAAAAAATAATTGAAATTCTAAGATACCTTGCCGCTGAGCATGATATTCCCTATGGTGGCGATGAAATTTTATTTGAGATTTTGCATTTTGATTTTTATAAAATTCCTCCAATAGAAATAGCTAAACTGACGGTAGAAGTGAACGCTAAAAATTATACCGAGCATGCTTCTATCAGAAAATTATTGTATGAAAAAGCAAATGCCGGCGCTAAAGATCTTTTTGATAAAGGCTTAAACGAAGGTTTAAAAAACTTCAGTAAAATGATGGAACAACTGATCTCGGAAGTTTCAAATGTTCCTTTACAAATACTTTTTGAAAAAATAATTACTGATGGTAGCGTGCTTTCTTATATTATGAAAAACAAAGAGAAGGTTAGGCTTTTGCAGATATTAACCGGCTTGTTTGATTTTATAAAAGACGCTACGGCAAGAAACCCGTCGCTTGACTTAAAAGATTTAATTGAAGTGATTGACTTGATGAAAAAAGAAAAACTTTCTTTGCCGCTGATGCAGTTTTCCGGTAATAGTGCAGGAGTAAATTTATTAACGGCGCATGGATCAAAAGGATTAGAATTTGAACACGTTTTTATTACGGGCATGAACGCACATTTATGGGAGAAAAAAAGAAGCGGAAGCAACGGTTACACGCTTCCTGACACTTTATTTTCATCGCTTCCTTCCGGAAATGCTGAAGAAGAATTGCGCCGTTTATTTTATGTAGCGCTTACCAGGGCTGAAAAAAATCTAAACGTGTCTTTTACCAAAATAAAACCAGACGGAAAAGATGCGGAGCATTCCATGTACGTGGCAGAAATAATCGAAGGCAATAATTTAGAAATTGATTCCATCAAAATTCCTGAAGAAGAATTGATGGATTTTGAAGTTTTAAATTTTCTTCCCCAAGCTCCTGAAATTGATAAAAGTGAAAATGATTTTATCACATCATTGCTCGAAAAATATGTAATGAACGTCACTTCTTTAAATAATTATTTAGATTGCCCACTTGCATTTTATTATAAAAACCTGATAAGGATCCCTTCCGGAAAATCAGATACTTTGGAATTTGGAAGCGCCGTGCATTTTGCTTTGCAAAAACTTTTTGAAGAAATGCAAAAAAGCGAAAACCAGCAATTCCCTCCAAAAGAAAAAATGCTTGAAAATTTTAAATGGTACTTAAAAAGGCACCGGGAAAATTTTACGCCCGAATCTTTTGCAAGAAGGATGGAACAGGGAGAAATTGTTTTGGGCAATTATTACGATCATTATATTCCTATCTCCAACAAAATAGTCGCCGTAGAAAGAAATATAAAAAATGTGGTGAACGGAATTCCGATAAAAGGAAAAATTGACAAAATGGAATTTAATGGAAAAGAAGTGAACGTGGTGGATTATAAAACGGGCGATGTAAATAGCGCCTATACCAAAAAGAAATTATTAGCGCCAAACGCTGATAATCCTAATGGCGGCGACTATTGGCGCCAGGCAGTATTTTATAAAATACTTATTGATAACATGGACGGAAAAGAGTGGAAAGTAGTTAGCTCAGAATTTGATTTTGTAGAACCCGATAAATCCAATGGATTTCAGAAAAGAAAAATATTTATCGAACCAGAGGACATTGCCACAGTAAAGCAACAAATAACCGATGTTTGGAAAAAAATACAGGAAAGGGATTTTTATACAGGCTGCGGAAAAGAAGATTGTACCTGGTGCAATTTTGTAAAAGAAAATGAAATCCATATTGCATTGCATGATATTGTTGAAGAAGACAGTGAGATTTAGAATTAATTTAGGAAGAAGAAAAATCAATATCCATTCAAAGGATTTAAGTTTGCTTTTCTGAAATGAAACCTTATAATTTTTTACTTTTTTTATTAGCTGCAGGATTTTGTTATGCCTTGTCTACAATAAGCAGTGGCTGCGCGCAAGTTGGAATGCCCTTAGGTGGGCCAAAGGATACAATTCCACCGGTATTAGTCAATTCTACTCCGCCAAACCAATCTATTCATTTTACGGGAAACAGGATTGTTTTGACTTTTGATGAATACGTTCATTTGCAAGACATTCAACGAAGCCTCAATATTTCGCCGGTCCCGAAAATTATCCCAAATATCACTTCAAAATTAAAAACGGTAACTATCAAAATCCGAGATACGCTTCAGCCAAATACAACTTATAGTTTTCAATTTGGAAACTCAATACAGGATATTGATGAAAATAATCCTTTACATAATTTTACCTATGTTTTTTCAACGGGCTCCTATATTGATTCCCTTACTTTTAACGGAAGCGTGGTAATGGCTGAAACGGGAAGGCCGGATAGTACCTTGATAGCTATGTTATACAAAGACCTTGATGATTCGGCTGTTTATAAACATAAACCGCAATATGCTGCATTTTTAGATTCCACCGGAAATTTTCATTTTAAAAACCTTGCAGAAGGCGTTTATCATTTATTCGCTTTGAAAGATGAAAGCGGTTTAAAAATGTATAATAATCCATCTCAGGTTTTTGCTTTTGCTGATAGCAATATTGTTATTTCACAGGAAGTAAAGCCGGTAAAATTATTTGCATATGCTGAACAGAAAAATGATAGGCCAGGTTCTAAAACTTCTGCGCCAATTAAAAAAACATCAGAAAAAATATTAAAATTTTCTACTCCGGTTTCCGTAGGCCCACAGGATTTACTTTCGCCGTTAATGATAAATTTTGAAGTGCCTTTAAAGAATTTTGACCCTTCAAAAATAAAACTTTCAGATACTTTGTTTAACCCTGTGGCAGCCGCTGAAATATCTATAGACACGACATTTAAAAACGTGATGGTGAAAAATAACTGGACAGAAGACACCAAATATAAATTAGTAATTGAAAAAGATTTCGCAGAAGATACTTTAGGAGATGTTCTATTAAAATCAGATACAATAACTTTTAGTACCAAGAAGGAAAAAGAATATGGAAGCATTAAATTAGACTTTAAACATTTGGAAAAAATTGCTCATCCCGTTTTGCAATTTGTTCAGAATGATAAAGTGGTAGATTCTTTCAAACTCACCACGCCTACCTTCTTTAAAAAATTATTCAATCCCGGTGAATACGAAATAAGGATTTTGAACGATGAGAATGATAACGGTAAATGGGACCCGGGAAATTACCATCTAAGAAAACAACCGGAAAAAGTAATTTCTATCACTAAAAAAATAAGTATACGAGGTGACTGGGATAATGAATCGGATATTATATTGTAGGCACCTGAACGATTAAACAACATGATCTTTATGAAAATAAAAATCACTGTTATTTGTTTGTTTACTGCCGTATTCAATCACTTCTAAATCAAAATTCAAATTCATAATTTTGCAGAATGATTTTTTCCTCCTCTCTTTTAGAAAATGCCGTAAATGAATTTGCAAAATTACCCGGTGTCGGGAAAAAAACAGCTTTGCGCCTTGTCCTTCATCTTTTAAAAAAAGATATAAATGAAGTAAAAAATTTCAGCGATGTTATTTATAAAATGAGGGAAGAAATTCATTTTTGTTCACGTTGCCAAAATATTGCTGATAAGGAATTATGCAATATTTGCGAAGACAGAAGCCGAAAACAGGAAATAATATGCGTTGTAGAAACCATCCGCGACGTGATCGCTGTCGAAAGCACCCAAAACTATAATGGTTTGTACCACGTGCTCGGAGGGATTATTTCACCATTAGACGGAATTGGGCCCGGCCAGCTGGAAATAGAATCATTGGTAAAAAGGGTAATAGAAGAAAAAACAGAAGAATTGGTTTTTGCCCTGAGCCCAAATATTCAGGGAGACACAACAATATATTATATAAGTAAAAAATTAAAAAATAACCCGGTAAAAATTACAACAATCGCCCGTGGTATTTCTTTCGGAGGCGAGCTTGAATATGCTGATGAAATGACCCTCGCGCGAAGCATCTCCAACAGGATGCCAATTGAAAATTATGTAGGGAATAATAAATGGTAAAGAAAAATAATGCCTCTCATTAAATGATTCGGTTATATTTATTATCTTGCCATTTCTATGCAAACTAATATAAATTGAACCCTATTTTACAAACCGGAAATAAGCCCGTTATCGGATTTTCAACAGGGGATATTAATGGCATTGGCCCGGAATTAATTATAAAATCACTTTCAGACAACCGGGTTCTTGATCTTTTTACACCGGTAATTTTTTCAAGTAATAAAGTTATTAATTTCTACCGCAAAAGCCTTCCTGAACATAATTTTAATTTTACCAGTTTAAAAGATTTTAGTAAAATAAATATCAAACAGGTAAATATTTATAATTGCTGGGAGGAAGAAGTAGCTATTAAACCCGGCGAATTAAACGAAACCGGTGGAAAATATGCAATAAAAAGCCTTCAGGTAGCAACAGAATTTTTAAAAAAAGGGCAAATTCAGGCCTTGGTGACAGCGCCTATTCACAAAAAAAATGTTCATAGCCACGAATTTCCTTATACTGGCCACACTCCATTTTTTAAACAGTTTTTTGGAGAAAAAGATGTTTTAATGTTAATGGTTGCAGGAAATTTTAGGGTTGGTTTGGTGACTGAACATGTTGCGTTAAAAGATGTGGCCGCACAAATTACCAAAGAACACATTTTAAGTAAAATCAATATCCTTAATGCCTCGCTCAAAAGGGATTTTAATATAGAAAAGCCGAAAATAGCTGTCCTTGCTTTAAATCCACATGCAGGTGATGAAGGATTAATCGGAATGGAAGAAATAGAAATAATAAGGCCAGCCGTAATTGAAGCAAAGCATTACAATATGATTATTTCCGGCCCTTTTAGTGCTGATGCTTTTTTTGCACGAGGCTATCAAAATAGATTTGATGCAGTATTGGCTATGTATCACGACCAGGGTTTAATCCCTTTTAAATCATTAGCATTTGGAGAAGGTATTAATTATACGGCAGGTTTGCCAGTTATAAGAACCAGCCCTGACCATGGTACCGCCCTTGACATAGCCGGTAAAAATAAGGCAGATGCTTCCTCCTTTTCATCCGCGATATTTGAAGCTATGGATATTTTAAAAAACCGTTTAAATTTTGACGAAAATCACAAAAATCCTTTGAAAAAACTAAGTGGGCAAGTAGTTGCAAGCGGCGCCGACGAGTGATGTAAACAAACTAAGCAAAATAACTAAACCGTTTTTTCGTTATTTAAACTGATTGTATTTTGTTTTTAATTTCAACAAAAGTATACATTTGTAAAAGGAATTTTATTTAACCCCATTACATGGAGAATATCATTTTTAGCTGTGGATTAGCCTTTTTAATAACTTTTTTTTCTATTCCGGTAATTATTGAAGTCGCTAAAGATAAAAAATTGTTTGATGAACCAGGCGAAAGAAAGGTGCATAAAGAAGTAATTCCAACATTAGGCGGCCTGGGGATTTTTGCTGGATTTATTTTTGCCACGCTCATTGGAGTCCCTCCTTTCGAATCTTCGGCCCTTCAATATTTCATTGCTGCAATCATGATCATTTTTTTTATGGGGATAAAAGATGATATTTTAATTCTTACCGCTACAAAAAAATTCGTTGGCCAATTGATTGCCGCTGGAATTATAATAAAATTTGGAGGAATTGAAATTAATAACCTATATGGAATTTTTGGAATACACGTGCTTCCTCCAACAGCATCTTTCCTGATTACACTATTTACCATTGTGGTTATTACTAATTCGTTTAACCTTATTGATGGTGTTGACGGGCTTGCTGGTAGCCTGGGTTTAATTACGTCCTTAATTTTTGGAATTTATTTCTTTCTTTCCGGGCAAACATTATATGCTGTAATGGCAATTTCCCTTGCAGGAAGCCTCATTGGTTTTTTAATATATAATTTTCATCCTGCCAGAATTTTCATGGGTGACACAGGGTCGCTTTTAATTGGGCTGCTCAATTCTATTCTTGTAATTAGATTTATCAATACGGCTTCAGACCCTTCTTCTGTATTACCAATTGCTTCTGCCCCGGCTTTGGGTTTTGCTATTTTAATAGTTCCGCTTTTTGATACTTTACGAGTTGTAAGCATGAGAATCGTAAGCCGGCGTTCCCCATTTTGCCCGGATAGAAATCATATTCATCATTTTTTATTAGATATTGGATTAAGCCACAAGATGATTACATTAGTTTGTGTCATTACTAACCTTCTTTTAATAACAATGGCTTATTTTATAAGGTCCACAGGCCCTTCTATTGTAATACTTTCTTTAACCACGGTTTCAATACTTTTAGTAACTATCGTGAGTTACAACAGGCCGAAGAAAAAATTTGTAGTTACCAACGGCTACCTTCACGAAGAACCAATCATACCATCTCATAAAATCTTAACAATCGCCGCCGGAGAAACGGTACCCCAGGATTAATCATTTCCCAATTTCGCATTTATCATTTCGTTTACATAAATTTGTGCACTTTTATATAGCCAATGTTGGCTTTAATAAGTAATTAAATTTTATCAAATGGCGGAAGAGACTATTGAAATAATTGACGAGATGACGGTTTCAATGAAAAAAGCAATAGAACATTTTGAAACTGAACTGGTAAAAATACGGGCTGGAAAGGCAAATCCGGCGATGCTTGATGGAATAAATGTAGATTATTATGGAAATCCAACTCCCATCAATCAGGTAGGAAACTTAAGTGCTTTAGATGCACGCACACTTACCATACAGCCCTGGGAAAAAAATATGCTTCAACCCATTGAAAGAGCAATTATCGCCGCAAATATTGGAATTAACCCGCAGAATGATGGTAATATCATTCGATTATTTTTGCCGCCGCTTACTGAAGAAAGAAGAAAAGACCTTGTAAAAAAAAGCAACGGAGAAGGAGAACAGGCAAAAATTGCCATCCGAAATATTCGCCGAGATTCAATTGAAAAAATAAAAAAAGCTCAAAAAGAAGGGTTAAGTGAGGATAAAGCAAAAGAAGCGGAGGCTGAAATACAATCTGTGACAGATATTCATATTTTACTTATCGAAAAACATCTCGGTACAAAGGAAAAAGAAATTATGTCGGTTTAAATTCTCCTGGCATGTTAAAAGAACAATTACTTTTCTTAGTAACCACACCTATTTACATTGTGGTCATAGCTGCAGAAATCATTTTAAGTAACCTTCACCTAAAAAAATACTATACACTAAAAGACACATTAATGAATGTGTATCTGTGCCTTGTGAATGGCGGGATCGATCTTCTATTCAGAGCCGTTTATTTGCTAATTCTTGTAGTTATTTACAAGGTTCATTTTATTATTTGGCCTTCTACCGGCTTACTATATTGGTTTTTACTTTTTATTTCCGAAGACATTGCCTTTTATTTTGAACATCGGGTAGATCATTTCTGCCGTTTTTTTTGGGCGGTACATGTTACTCATCATTCTTCAGAAGAATTCAATCTAACTACTGGTTTCCGTTCCTCAGTCCTGCAGCCCCTCTACAGGTTTATTTATTTTATTCCTTTGGTATTACTCGGGTTTAAGCCATTAGATATTGTCTTTATGTTTTCCCTCACTCAGATTTATGGAATATTGGTACATACACAATACGTCAATAAAATGCCAGCCTGGTTTGAAACAATATTTGTAAGCCCGGCTCATCACAGGGTTCATCATGCCAGTAATATACGATATCTCGATAAAAATTTAGGAATGGTACTTATCATCTGGGATAAAATTTTTGGAACTTACCAGGAAGAAGTAAAAGGGGATCCTGTAAAATACGGATTGACAAAAAAATTAGCTCAGCCTTATCATCTTACCAATATTATTTTTCATGAATGGAAAGGCATTCTGGACGACATGAAAAGAAAAGTGCCTTTTTCAGTAAAAATAAAATACCTTTTTATGCCTCCCGGCTGGAGCCATGATGGAAGTACAAAAACAGCAAAGCAATTAAGAAATGAATTATACCAAAGTGAAAAAACTACTGTCGATAAGAAAGAATATTTCACCGGAATCTTAAAATATAAATAAATAAACTACATTTAGTAAAATATTTGATTTTTAATTAAATATTACATCCTGATAAAATTTATTTACTCACACTCAAATTCAAAATCTATGAGCTTTATTAAAGATTTTAAAGCATTTGCCCTCAAAGGTAATGTGATGGACCTGGCTGTTGCAGTTATTATTGGTGCTGCTTTCAGCGCTATTGTTGCCTCATTGGTAAAAGATATCATTACCCCGCTGCTTCTGACGCCGGCTTTAAATGCGGTTGGAGCTAAAAATATAGCGGAACTGAAATGGGGCGAAGTAACGTATGGAAATTTTTTAGCAGCAGTTATTAATTTTATTGTTATAGCATTGGTTATTTTTACTATGATCAGAGCAGTAGTTAAGCTTCAGAGAAAAGAGGAAGAAGTGCCCGCACCTCCTGCTGTTTCCACTACTGACAAATTATTAGAAGAGATAAGGGATGAACTGAAAAAAAGATAATTTAGTTTAATAAATTTGCTATCCCAATGAATTTTCATTGGGATTTTTTTTACCTTGATAAAAAAAATGATGCTGCAAGATGTTTTAAAATTTTTAGTATAATGAATACAGAAATTTATCAGATTAAATTACCTCAGTTTGAAGGGCCGTTCGACCTGCTTTTATTTTTTATCGAAAGGGATGAGCTTGATATTTATAATATTCCTATTTCTAAAATAACCAATGACTTCCTTGATTACATTCACAAAAGTGAAACTTTAAATATTGAGTTAAGCAGCGAATTTATTTTATTCATCAGCACTTTAATGCGCATTAAAGCGAAAATGCTGATACCACGTAAAGAATTAGATGCGCAGGGAAATGAAATTGACCCAAGGCAGGAATTGGTTGATAAAATTTTGGAATATAAAAAATTTAAAGAAGCTTCTCAAAAAATGAGTGAGATGGAAGCACTCAGAATGCTGATGGTAAAAAGGGGAAATATTCAGGAAGAATTGTCTTTAATTGGCGAGGAAGCCGGAGAAGGAACAGAAATCCAAACGGTTACTTTGTTCAAATTAATGAAGGCATTTGAAAAAGTAGCGCAACGTTTATTAGAAAAAAGAAACCGGCCCGTACATACTGTTATCAGCTACAATTACACAATGGAAGGCACGCGGAAATACATGCTGGAATTGATAAAAAACGAAAAGTCTGTTTCCTTTGAAAAAATATTTGATGTATGTGAAGACCGCATTCACGCTATATTTCTTTTTCTGAATATCCTTGAATTAGTTCAATTAAATTATATGAACATCATCATAGGTAATGGCGCGAATAATTTTATAATAGAATACAATGAAAATGGCGAAGAAGTAGAACAGCATGATTTAGAAAAGACTTCTTTTTGATTTTACAATTAAGGATTAGCCAAAAATAAAAATCTTACTTATTTGTTTGTTTACTGTTATAATAATCTGAATTAATTATTTTTCTATTCTCGCCGCCCATCCGCCGCCAGGTGCTAAATGAATAGTCATTTTATCATTCTTTGTGATAGTGGTAACAATTTTTTTATAATCAATCCCATTTCTTTCGGCGTTTACTCCATCGTGGAAATAAGTAATGTGGAAATTCCCTTCCGGAAGAAAAGAGAAATCAAGAGTAATATCCCGAGGCTCCCAATTGGCCATCGCACCAACATAATATTTATCGCCTTTTCTGCGAGCCAGCGCGACATATTCTCCTACTTTGCCATCAAGTGGAATCGTTTCGTCCCATGTAGTGGGGACGCTCGTAATAAAATCTAAAGATTCTTTTTCTTTTTCGTAGGTAGTCGGATTATCTGCAAGCATTTGAAGGGGTGCATCAAAAATGACATACATAGCCAGCTGTTGGCAACGGGTTCCCAGGCTCATCGGGTTACTATTAATCGGGGCAAAATCCCGTTTTTGCGCATTTCTCATTGCACCCGGTGTATAATCCATCGGGCCGGCAAACATGCGAATGTAAGGAAGTGTAACTGCCATTTTTGGAGTAGTGAGCGAATCTGTCCACTTGTCTTGTTCAAGGCCCGGAACTCCTTCGAAATTTACAACATTCGGATAAGTTCTCATTAATCCCGTTGGTTTGTGCGCGCCATGATAATCAACTAACAAATGATGCGATGCGGCAGATTCGGCACATCGCCAATAAAAATTAACTACAGCCTGGTCATCCCGGTCCATAAAATCTACCTTTATTCCTTTTATTCCCCACTGTTCAAAAAGGCCCATTGCTTCTTTCATCTGATTGTCTAAAGTTCTCCAAACACACCAAAGAATAACGCCCACATTTTTTTCTTTTCCATAATCTGCAATTTCTTTTACATCCACGCCCGGAACCCTTTCTGTCATATTGCCTAACTTATACCAGCCTTCGTCCATAATGATATAAGGAATGTGGTTTCGCGAAGCAAAATCTATATAATATTTATAAGTCTCAGTATTTACACCGGCATGGAAATCAACGCCAGTAATGTTCCAATCGTTCCACCAATCCCACGCAACCTGTCCCGGCCTGATCCAATCTGTATTTTCAATTTGTTTTGGTTTTGTCAGTTTGTATACAATTTGATTATTTAATAACTGAACATCTTTATCCGCAATTGCAAAAATGCGCCATGGGAAAGTTCGGCTTCCATTGGTGCGGGAAATGTAATTATAAACACTTTCAGGATAAAATTCCCTGTCCCACCCTCCATGATGAGGATCATTTTTTTTCTCACTTTTAACTGCCGGCGGAAAAACAGATTGCAATTGGTTGCTGCTATTCCCACTAAAATATAAACCGGGGTAATCATACAGATCGCTTTCTGTAATCAAAACTTTACCCTTATCATTCAAATCCAATAAAAGCGGCAATTGAATTGTTTTATTATCTCCTACACTATTTACAGATTCTTTTTGATAAATATGCTCATAGCTGTTCATCCAGCGTTGCGCATAAGCAAACCAGCCTGTGGTATTTTCAGGAAGGGAAATATTGCATTTTTCTTTGTTTACTGTAATACTGTCTTTAAAATCAGTAACAAAACGGTAAGCAAAAGCATCATTGTATAATCGGAATATCACATTAAAATGGTTTTTGTATTTTAATGTCAACTCATTATAATTATCCGGAATAGAAGAACTTTTAATAGCCACTACCGGATGGATAGTTTCATTTACTGATTTTTTTTGCACCTTACTAATTTTCGCATTTCCGGCAGGGATAACACCGGAAACCAGATCCAAAGCCGCATCTACAGATGGAATTAGTGTTTCTCCATTTTTATCCAGGGAAAAATGCAACGATTTATCATTATTTACCTGAACTTTTAAATGCCCGTCAGGAGACTCCATTTGATATTGTTGTGCATAATTCTTTGATGAGTACAAAATGAAAATCAGGCAACAAAAAAATATTTTTTTCATAAAAAGATTTGAATAAAATGAATGCAAAAGATACAATGATATTTTTAATCCTTTTCAATTTCAACTAAACTGATTTTCTTTCTAAAGAAAATAAACTCTTTACCATTCAAATGAATAATTATACCATTCATATATGGAATATGCATGTTAATGTACTATGTTTTGCATAGTACTAACTTTAAACTATATCTTTGTTATGTAATTAAAACAAAAACAATAAAAATAAATAAAATGAAAACAATAAACAGCAATCGCCCGGTAACAACTACTGAAATTGCAAAACGCGCCATGTTCTTAATACAAGTATTGATCGTAGGATTATTTATTCCATTTTCGTTCATATTTGGAATATCCTATAAAAGCCCAAATACGTTAGCGGAAAAAAGTATCAATATTAAAAAAGCAAACCCGGCAAATTACGAAGGAGTGACTATTGATTTCGGAAAGGTTTTATTTGATAAGAACAGTTAAGGATTTTAAAAAAAATTGTGCCAGTGCCGCGAAGGCCCATTCAATCAATATAATAAATTGTTTAGGCCTTTCTCCTTTATTTTCCAAAAATTCAAGGTAAGGCCTTGTCTAATAAAAATTCGTTTACTTCGCAGGGAAAATTAACAGAAATTAATCTTGTTTCATTAATCATCTCTTAAAAGTATATGAAAAACTTTCCGGCAAGGGCTTTAATTATTCAACAAAGAATAAATGAGCTTACTGGCGAAAACCATGAATCTGTCTTATATGGGTTGCAAGGTTTTATTGAAAAAAGTCAAAAAATAGCCGCTTGGATGACTGAGGCAGGGCTGGAAACCAGTATTGATAATATTGGAAATATAAGAGGTAATTTAAAATCCAATAATCCGGAAGCCAAAACTTTTTTGATTGGCTCCCACTTTGATAAAGGAATTTATTCAGATAAAACTGATGGAATATTAGGGATCCTTATCGGCATTGATATAATTGAAAATATCAAGAAAAGTCAGCAACAGCTTCCTTTTAATATCGAACTGATTGCTTTTGTGGAAGAGGAAGGTGCAAAGTTTAATTATAATTATTTAGGCAGCAAAGCCGTTGCCGGTAATTTTGAGAATAAATTATTGCGTTTACAAGATGAAAATGGCAATTCATTATCCGATGTTTTACTTTCTTTAAAACTCGATCCTGGAAAAATATAGGATGACGCGATTGTCGCAGAAGATATTTTGGGATATTTTGAAGTTCATTCCGAACCTGGCAACTTTTTATCAGATGAAGGTGTTCCAGTTGCTGTAGTCAATTCTATATACGGTCAAAAAAGGATTGAAATTGCTTTCAGCGGCATAGAAGGCCACGCGGGAACATTAAAAATGGATAAAAGAAATGATGCATTGGCAGCAGTGGCAAAATTTATTTTACAAGTAGAGAAATATGCCAGGCGTGAAAAAAAGAACCTTTTGGCCACGGTTGGAAAAATAAATGTACTAAATTCAGCTTCTAACAAGATAGCCGGAAAAGTTACCTGTTCGCTGGATATCAGAAGTGACAATGAAGAACTATTATCAAATGCTTATGAAAACATTTATTTTTCATGTGAAAAGATTTGTGATAAACGAAATATTTATTTCGAATGGAAACTCATCCAGGAAACAGAACCTGTAATTTGTAATAAAAAGCTACGGCGGCTTCTGGAGGACTCTATAAGCGAAAAAAATATTCAACTGGTTCCAATCGAAAGCGGTGCTGTATATGACGCTGCAATTATCGCCAAAGTAGTGCCGGTAGCCATGTTATTTGTACAATCTATTAAAGAAACGAATCATCATCCTGTTGAAGGCTTAGAAAAAGACAATATAGCAAAAGCATTAGAAGTGTCAGAAAGTTTTTTTCAAAAAATAATATCTTCTCCTGACAGGAGTTTCAGAAAAAAAGAAAAATAATTTTTTCTCTCAATCCAAATACATCAAATTTCTTTTTTAAAAACCTGGATTTCCTCGAGAAAAGAATTCGCACCTTCTAACGAGTTCCATTCGGGAGAATTAAATAAAATTTTAAACCACTTTTTATTTACATTTTTCATAGAAATATTTCTGTAGAGCCAGATCGAAACGAAAGTAAAAATTAGAGCAACAGGGAACGAAATAAACCAGAAAGAAAATGGAGAATCCACGATCATATTAATTGTCCACCAAAAAGTACAATAAAAAGGTGCCTGCAGAAAAAGGATACGGGTTATATTAAGAGTTGAAAGTTTCAAATTTGTAATTCTTTCCTGCGCTATTATTACACTTTCGCTATTATTTATCTTACTTATTAAATTGACATGATGCAAGTAAACAATAATAGCAAGTAAATTAAAGAAGATAATCGTACCGCAGGAAATGACAAAAAATATACTTGCCTTATCTAAAAAAAAATAAAAAAGATAGCTTAAAAAAAACACCCACAAGACTCCCAAACCGACAGCGAATAATTTAAAATTTATTAAAGATTTTAATTTTTTCCCTGCCTTACCTTTTTGCAACGATTCAAAACATTGAAAATTTAAAACCCAGAATTGCCTATTCAAAACTTGCGCCTGTTCAATCTTTTGTTTATAAGATTCCAAAATATTGTTTAATTGTATGTCGTCCATTTTTTCAATTTTTAAGAATAGAAAATTTTTGTTTTAATATATCTTTTATCCGGCTGATTTTCGTGGCTACATTTGTTTCTGTGATTCCCAGGACCTCTGCTATTTCTTTGTAACTTTTTGATTCCAGGTAAAGAATCATTAATGCTTTATCTAGTTCTTTTAACTGATAGATATATTTTTCAAGAATAGTAAGATTGTCTTCTAATTCGGATGAATGGCTTACTTCATCTTTGTGATCACTTTTAATTTCATCATAATTCAATACCTTCTTAGATTTATTTTTTCGATAAAACGAAATAGCCACATTTAACGCAACACGGTACATCCATGTAGAAAACCTGTATTGATCAGAAAAAGAATGGTACGATTTCAGTAACTGGTAAATAATTTCCTGTGTCAGGTCTTCACGGTCATTTTTATTGCTACAATAGGAATTGCATATCTTAAAAATAATACGTTCATTATCCTTAATCTGCCCCATCAATATCGCCTGTTCTTCTTGATCATTCATTTTGTTCACTATCCGTTTTATTATTATTCGCAGGTGTAAGATAAAAATCACAATTTTGCCTAAGTTTTAGTGAATACAGCAAACAAACAAAATTGATCAGTTTTAAACTAGGAATTACTTTATAAGCTTTACAATGAAGAACCAAATTATTCATTATTTTTAATCTGATAACAAGGAGCTTAATATATTAAAACAAAACCATGACCATTGCAGATTTTGATAATTTGGAGATAGGGGAAAAAAGAAGGCTTCTTGCAGACTGTTGCAATTCGTCCTCGTGGATTAAAAAGATGGTTGGAATTTTCCCGGTTCAGGACCTGGTAGACCTTTTGGAATACGCTGAAGAAGAATGGTACGAATGCAACCCTGCTGAGTGGCTGGAAGCCTTTCAAAGCCATATTAAAATTGGGGATATCAAATCAATAGAAAAAAACAAAACGATTAACGCGGATTGGGTAAAAAACGAACAGGCTATTTTTATCAATGCTTCCGGGGAAATTCTTAAAGAGCTTGAAAAAGAAAATGAATTGTATGAAGAAACATTTGGCTATAATTATATTGTGTTTACAAAAGGAAAATCTATAGATGAAATAATAGCCGATTTATCAAATCGTTTAGAAAACGATCCACGCGACGAATTAAGAATAGCCGCCGGCGAACAAAATAAAATTACGCAAATGAGGTTGCAGAAATTATTTTCCTGAAAATAAAAATTCAGCTTATTTGTTAGTTTACTATAAAAATATTTTATTCCACTTTAAAATCCGCTTCTTTTACATCTGCACTGTTGGTACCGATAAATATTTTAAAATCGCCTGGCTCATAAACATGTTTCAAATCGCTGATATAAAATTTGAGATCATCAACCGAAAGTGAAAAAGTAACTTTTTTTGTTTCGCCCGGTTCCAAATTAATTTGTTTAAAACCTTTTAATTCTTTTAATGGGCGTGCAATGCTACCCACCATTTGGCGTGTGTACATTTGTATTGTTTCTTTTCCACTAAGTGTACCCGTGTTTGTTACATTTACCGTGGCAGTAATTTTTCCGCCCGGTTTCAAAGTTTTGTTACTCAAATTAATATCACTATAAGAGAATGTAGTATAGCTCAATCCGTATCCAAAAGGATATAATGGAGTGTTGGGAACATCCAGGTAATCAGATTTAAATTTTGGGCTGTCGCCGGGATGATAAGGCCTTCCGGTATTTAACTGATTATAATAAATCGGGATTTGCCCAACATTCCGTGGAAAACTGGCAGTTATTTTTCCGGAAGGATTATAATTTCCAAATAGTACATCCGCTACTGCATTACCTGCTTCAGTACCGCCAAACCATGTATCAAGTATAGCTGTTACATGTTCATCTTCCCATGTTAAAGTCATTGGCCTACCGTTCATTAAAACCAAAACAACCGGCTTACCGGTTTTTACCAAAGCCTTTAATAAATTTTCCTGGCTTGGCTGTAAACCTATATTACTCATACTTGATGATTCACCGGTCATGTCTGCCGCTTCGCCCAAAACTGCAACTACAACATCTGCTTTATCAGCCGCTTCCTCCGCTTCATTTATCATTTCTTCCGGAGTCTTTTCATCCGGCACTATCTCAGGCCCAAGCGCATTTACCCGTTTAATTAATGAAGTATCATCGCTGATGTTAGCGCCTTTTGCATATAAAATATTTACTTCATTGCCCACTACATTTTTGATACCCTGCATGATGGTTATACTTTTTTGGGGATCGCCGGAAACACTCCAGGTGCCGAGCATATTTCTCTTATTATCAGCCAATGGGCCAATAAGCGCGATTGTACCCGATTTTTTTAAGGGCAATACTTCATTGCCATTTTTTAATAAAACAAAACAGCGTTCAGCAATTTCCCTGGCTGCCTTTAAATTGGCATCGCTCATGAGTTCTGTTTTGGCTCTTTCATCATTGCAATAACGATAAGGGTCTTCAAATAAGCCGAGTTTGTATTTGGCTTCCAACACTTTTCTGCAGGCATCGTCAATTTTTTTCAGTGTCACTTTCCCTTGCTGTAATGATTTTTTTAGTGTGGTTAAAAATCCTTCACCAACCATATCCATGTCCATACCAGCATTCAGCGACCTTGCAGAAACGGCTTGCAAATCTCCTATACCGTGGTTCACCATTTCATTGATAGAAGTATAATCTGACACAATTAATCCTCCAAAGCCCCATTGCTTGCGCAACACATCAGTAAGCAAAAATTTATTTGCGCTCGCCGGTACGCCATCTACTGTGTTAAATGAACTCATCACACTTCCAACACCTGCATCTACAGCGGCTTTATATGGAGGAAGGTATTCATTGTACATTTTCACCTTACTCATATCAACCGTATTGTAATCGCGCCCAGCTTCTGCAGCACCATAAAGTGCATAATGTTTTACGCAAGCCATTACGGTTGTATCTTTTGACAGATCATTTTCCTGGTACCCTTCCACCATTGCTTTTGCGATTTGCGAGCCCAAAAAAGCATCCTCTCCCGAACCTTCTGCAATTCGCCCCCATCGTGGATCACGGGCAATATCCACCATCGGGGAATAAACCCAGCTTAATCCATCTGCTGTGGCTTCATTTGCAGCTATTCGTGCACTTTTTTTAATCAAAGAAGTGTCCCAACTGGCGGAGAGTCCCAGTGGAATCGGGAAAATAGTTCTATGCCCGTGAATTACGTCCAGGCCAAATATCAGAGGAATGTGAAGGCGGGAATTTTTAACTGCAATTTCCTGTGCACTACGGATTTTATCAGGGCCTGTGATGCCAAACAATCCTCCAACCTGACCATTACGGATTTTTGTATCCACATCTTTACTTACCACAGAACCAGTAACTGCGCCACCGGGTGTTACTAAATTTAACTGCCCAATCTTTTCCTCTAAAGTCATTTTTTTCATAAGTGCATTAACGAAGTTGTCCATTTTTGCAGAACCAGTATTTTGGGCTTTTACAGTAAACGAACAAATAAGCAATAATCCAATTCCCAATATGTATATCCTTTTCATATCTTACAATTTAATTTTTTATTAAATACGGTTGAATAATTTTCTGCCAGATAGCATACCCTTTGGCATTCATGTGAAGCCCGTCTCCACTAAAAATACTTTTATTGGGGGTACCATCTTCATTGAGCATTGCGTGGTAAACATCAATAAAAGCCGCATTCTTTTTATCTTTCAAAAAATGCTGAATCAATGAATTTGCTTTTGCCATTTCCGGCATAAGGTTTTCCCTGGCTAGGCTGGGTTTTATGGATACAAAAGATATATTGGTATTCGGAAGTTTTTTCCTGATCAAATAAAATAAAGCTTTAAACCGGTTCAATACTGAATCCGCGGTGATTTTATCAGAAGAAGCAACGTCGTTATCGCCTTCGTATATCAAAATTTGCTTTGGCTGATACGGGAAAACAATCTCATCCGCGTACCTTATGGCATCCGGAAATGTAGACCCTCCAAAACCACGGTTGATTATGGTATAATCAGGAAAATATTTTTGTGCATCCTGCCATTTTCTAAAAGAAGAGCTTCCCAGAAAAAGAATGGTGTGTTTCGGAGGAAAGTGAGCACTATCTTCTTTTTTAAATTGCTGTATCTCTGAGTAAAAAGGGGCATGCTGGGCTTGTACAAAACAGGTTGAGAGCAAAAAAGCAATCAGAAATTTTATCTTTTTTAGAAATTGATTTTTCATTTAATATTTTTTGGAATTAATCTTCCGATTTAATGCCCAATTTAGGAAAACCATTTTGTAATCAGCAAAAGTTCTTAAATAATTTCGACAGTAAACCAATATATTTTACTACTTCCTACTTTGGACAACAAAGCAGATATACTATCCGCAAAAAATGAAAAATATTTAAAATCAAAATTTCATTTTAATAAAATTTATTTGAGAAGACTTCCAAATAAAAAAACCGCCTTAAAACGGAGGCGGTTTTTTTATCATTTAAACAATTATTAATAATATTATTGATCAGGGTTTTGTAAAGTTACCGGTTGCAAACGATAGGCATTTACCATTCGTCCGTTTTGCTGCGCCGGAATCCAATTAGGGCCGTTTCTTATAGCATTTACAGCTATTTCAGCCAACTTAGTTCCTTTCAAAGTAGTTGCCTGTACATCACTAACTTTTCCTGTCTTGTCCACAATAAACCTTACTATACAAGTTCCATAGTCTGACTCAGAAAACTCGTCAATGTGAGCAGAAATAGCACGCTGAACATAACGCCCCCAAGCTGCCAATCCTCCCGGAAATTGTGCTTCAATTTCAACTTTTGTAAAAACCTTATCGGGATCTTCTTTCTTTTCAGCTGGTGCTGCAACAACCTGGGACCCTTTCAAATCACTGGGAGGGGCAACGACGCCGAGGTCTTTAGTTCCTTCCACAGTCTTTACATCCACTTTTGCTTCTTCAATCTGTTTTACTTCTGGCGGTGGTTTTATCACCTCTTCATCTTTAACTACTTTAGGCGGAGTAAACTTAATAGTCGCTACTGGTGGTGGTGGTGGTATTTTCGGTGGCGGCGGAGGAGGTGGTGGTGGTGGTTCATTTGGTTTAATCTTCTGTAATGTAGCATCTGTTACGTGCAACGTAACATTATTATCTTTGCTGCCTAATTTATTGGCAATTGCGGAACCTATAAGAAAGAGCACAATCATCGCTATTGTCGCGATTAATGCTGCCGTAATTCTCTTGTTATAGGTTTTCCGGAGATCGTATGCCCCATATTCTTTATTCCTCCCATCAAAAAGAATATCCAGAATATCTGACTTCAATATTTGATTACGTTCCATGGTTTTAATATTTTATTTATTTTCTCGGGTAGTACTAAAATTATTTAATGCCACTTGCCTGTTCCGTTTGCTGAATTTTACTATATTCATCCGGAGTCGGGTCTACCATTGCGTATCTTGAAATCTCATTAATATCCATTTCATCCAGGATATCTACCGCGTTTTTATAGGTAGCATCTTTGTCTGGTTTAATAATAATAAACAAATCAGTAGCAGGTGTAGATTGCTTTTTCTTAAGAATAATATCCCTAACATTTTTATACCCCGTAGTTTGCATTGTTGCAGCGTCATTACCAAAATAATAATAGATCACGTTTGATTTTCCTAACAATAAGGTCAATGAACCGGATTCCTTTACTTTGGTATCAAGATTAGGGTCTTTAGTATCCTTGGGCATGTTCAGGTTCATAGAGGTTGCCTGCGAAACTGTTGTTGTAAAAATAAAGAACGTTATCAGCAAGAAACCAAGATCAACCATAGGAGTAAGGTCAACGCGGGTAGAGTGCTTTTTACTTTTCTTGACACCCGGCCCTTTTTTGCTACTCTCTTTTACTTCCATTTCTGCCATAGTAATATAGTTTTATTGTTAAAATATTTTTTTAATACTAAGATTAAGGTTTTTTACCAGCCGCCTGATCTGCCATGTTTTTCTTGTACAATTCGCTTCCTTTCGGGACATCTTTAGTAGCGGTCACCAATTCGTATTTATATTGATCATTCTTTTTAAAGGCATTAATGACTTGTGAAAAAGTAGTATACTTGGAACCATCATCCCCTTTAATAAGAAAATTCAGCTGTTCACCCATTTTAGCATTTACTGCGGCTGAAATCCAGGATTGCAATTCGTCATTCGTGCTATCCACCGGAATACCCTCTAAATTAGCCCCTTTTAATTGATCCGGTTTTAACTGGAGGAATTGTTTCAACTGGCTGATAGGTGCACCTACAAACTGGGCATTCAGGAAATTCTTTTTATCCTGTGCAGAGAAACTTATATTCCTTTCTTTTCCTAATTCGTCAAGAACATCTTCTTTCATCGCCGGATCCATATCCAAAAACACTTTGTTGTCTTTGCTGATAATCACCTCTAAATAATCTTTCTGAGGTGCTACTTTGTTTGACACGGAAGCCGGTGTAACTACTTTTACTGCATCTTCTGGCTTAAACTTCGCCGCAAGTATAAAAAAGGTCAACAATAAAAATGCTACATCACACATTGGTGTCATATCTACACTGGTACTACCTCGTTTTATTTTTGCTCTTGCCATTGTTTGTTTGTTTTAATAATTATAAGATTCAATCTTTCAATTTTTCCACAAAATTATTTGTACAGAGAGGCAAAACTTTGTGTTAAGGTAAAACCTGATTCATCAATACCATAAGTAATTGCGTCAATTTTTGTAGTAAAAATATTATAGGTAATGATCGCAAATGCCGATGTACCAATTCCTAATGCCGTGTTATACAAAGCTTCTGCAATACCAATTGACAAAGTCCGTGCAGCATCGCCACCACCTGATTCACCCAAAGCGCCAAAAGCACGAATCATACCAACAACTGTTCCCAATAAACCAATCAAAGTTGAAACAGAAGCCAGTGTAGAAAGAAACACAAGGTTTTTTTCTAACATGGGTAATTCAAGCGCTGTTGCCTCTTCAATTTCTTTTTGGATAGCCAATACTTTTTGATCAGTGTCTAATTCGGTATCAGTCATCATTTGCTTGTATTTACGCAAGCCTGCTTTCATTACATTGCCAACAGAACCTTTTTGCCTGTCGCATTCAGCAATAGCAGAATCTACTTTTTTATCAGCAAGGAAGAATTGCACTTTCCTGATAAATTCTGCATTGGAAGATTTTCCTGCAGCTTTTGCTACGGTTAATGACCTTTCAATTACAAAAGTGAAAACGATAAGAAAACAACCAATCAATATGGGTACAATGATCCCTCCTTCGTACATTCTTGGAAGGTCACCTTTAGGGCCAAGTTGGTTGGGCCAGAAACCACCATTCGGATCTGGATTCGTAAAATTACTATCCGCACCGATAACAAAACGCCAGATAATATAACCGGCAAGTATACAAATAATCGGTGCTAACAAAGAAATGATGTTATTTGATTTTTTAGCCTGCACTGAAGTGGTAGCGTTTACAGGTGCGTTTGCAGGAGTCTTTAAATCTGCCATGTTGGTTTAGTTTTTAAATGTTTAAGTTTATAGATTACGTTAAGATTTGATAATGCAAGTGTAATGAAAAAATAAATTATAATGCTTATTTTGGTAATAAATATTTTATTATGGTGCACAAGTTAGTAAAATAATTGAAAGTTAATTACCAATAATACGTTTTTTAAAAAAAATAAATAATGGATTTTTACTTCTTTAAAATAACTAAAATAAATTCCGAATTAAAAATAAATGAATACTCCGGATAATAAAAAATTTCTTACCTGGAATTAAAAAAACGCAACAAAACCCGTGATATAAAAAATCTGTTTTTGAAAGTAATATTAGGTTTATTCATACCGGAGCGCAACAATAGGGTCTAGCCTTGAAGCTTTGAAAGCCGGGTATAATCCGGCAAAAAGCCCCACTGCGGTACATACTATAATTCCAATAAACATCCAAACCCAGGGAACTACGAAACCTGTATTCAAAAATAATCCTACTACATTTCCTACAATAACTCCTAAAATAATACCAAGCACTGCACCAATTAAACTGATAAAAATAGATTCAAATAAAAACTGAGACCTGATACTTTTGCTTTTTCCTCCGAGTGCCTTTATTAAACCTATTTCGCGTGTACGTTCACTAACTGCTACTAACATAATATTCATTAAACCGATAGCTGCACCCAACAAGGTGATACCACCAATAAAGGCTGCCGCTAACCCAATAGACCCAAGGGCAGTTTTAAAAACTTCAGCAATGCTATCGCTCTTATCAATATAAAAATTGTTGGCTTCGTCTATCGCTAAACCTCTTATTGGCCTGAAAACCCCTTTTGCTTCCGCGATCGCAGCATCCATTTGTTTTAAATCATTTACCATGATTCCAATATTATAAGACGTTCCGTCTGTGGGGAAAAGGCGGCGGATATTATTATAAGTAGTAAGAACAATATTATCTGCATTAAAAAATGCGCTGGACCCTTTATCTTTTAAGACGCCAATGACCCTATAATTAACGCCATCTGATTTAATCGTTTGGTCTAAAGCTTTTAAGGTGTTATCTCCATATAATTTTTTAGCAACACTATTTCCCAATATACAAATGCTCCTTCCGCTCTCCACATCAAGTTTATTAAAATTTCTTCCCCCACCTAATGTATACCCGTTCTGAATCAGGTAATTTTCATCTCCGCCCGTCATTGAAATATTCGGATTCGTTTTTACATCATTTGCCTGAACTATAATACTATTAGGCCCCGGCAAAGAAATACTTACCCGTGCGGGAAAAGTGTACCGCTCTTTAAAAAGTTTTGCCTGCTGGTAAGTAATTATTTTTTTTTCGTTCGATTTTTTTTGCTTTAAAGTCCGGGAATCAGTTTTTTTTACCCGGCTTCCGCCTCCCCCTCCCATTCTCAAAGAAAAATCCCTGTACTGGATGCTGAAAGAATTAGCGCCCATAGTAGCAAAATTTTCTGAAAGGCTTTGGTTCATCGAGGCAATAGCAGTAATAATACCAATTAAGGCCATAATTCCGAAAGCAATAATAGCAACGGTAATGCCTGTTCGTAGTTTATTGCTTCTTACGGTGCGGAAAGCTAACGAGAGTGAATCTTTTAATTTCATACCTTAATTGAAAACTTTAAATTGATTTTACAATAAAACCGCCGTGAAGTTACAATATCAAAACAATTAATAAATACCATTCCTGTATAAAATCCAATAAAATAAGAATCTTGATTATTTGTTGCTTTACTGCAAAAAGAATAAAAATAAAAACCAGGTAGCTCAATATTTACACAAAGCCACCTGATAAAAAACTCAAACTTTATTTGCTTTCCCAGGTATTATTTTTACGGTTAATATCAGGTAATTCCCCATTAGGGTCTAATTCAACTGACTTAATTTTTGAAGTAGAATTATATTTAAATGTCCATTCAGTATCGCGCTGCCAAACATTTACGGGCAATTTTAATAATTGAGAATTTCCATTTTCCTCGGTAACCTTTAGAGTAACGGGCAACGCCATTTTCTGCAAATTTTCGATCGTTATTAATGAGCCATTCGCAGGGTCATCATTTACATATTTTACTCCCTTTACTGATTGGTCCAATTTCCAGGTTTCATAAAACCATTCTTTCCAAAACCAGTTAAGGTCATCTCCAGCCGCATCATTCATTGTACGGAAAAAGTCAATTGGCTGTGGATGTTTAAATGCCCAGCGGCTAATATAAGTTTTGAAAGCAAAATCAAACCTGTCCGGGCCAATAACAGAGTTGCGCAAAATATTTAAGGCCACCGCTGTTTTTGAATAATACTGGCCATAATCACGAAGGCTTATGGCTTCCGGAGGCGTCATCAAAGGGTCTTTTGCACGTTCCATTGTTGCTGCCATCCTTAAAATACTCCTGTTAGTAGTATCTCCATATTCTCCATTATTAAAAGAATTAGACGCGTAACCATTAATAAATGTATTCAGCCCTTCGTCCATCCACATAAAACTTCTTTCATTAGAACCAACAATCATCGGGAACCAATTATGCCCAATTTCATGAGTTACATCATGCCATAAACTAGCCCCGCCAATCTGGTAACTGCAAAAAACGATACCGGGATATTCCATTCCCAAAGCTACGCCTGCTACAACCACTGCTGAATTCCATGGGTATTCAAAATAATCCTTAGAATAAAATTCAATACTTTGTTTTAAATACTGAGTACTTCTGCCATACTTGCCATAGCCTTTGCTTTCTTCAGGGTAAACTGCCATCGCAATCCCTTTTCTGCCGGAAGGAAAATTAATTCTTGCCGCATCCCAGATAAATGCTTTGGAAGCTGTCCATGAAACATCGCGTGAATTAAGCATTTTAAAATGCCATGTCAGCATGCCCTTTTGAGTTGGGCGGGTAGAAGCTTTTCCAATTTCATTATCTTTTACAATAAAAACAGTGCTATCACTTTTGCGCGCTTCATCCAATCTTTTTATTTCTGTTGAAGTTAAAACCTCTGCAGGGTTTTGAAGGTCGCCAGAACCCGCAACAATCATATCCGCGGGAACCGTAACATAATAATCAAAGTTGCCATATTCGCAATAAAATTCTCCTAAACCCATATAAGGCAAGGTATTCCAGCCGTTCACTGCATCAAAAACACACATTCTGGGATACCACTGCGCTAATTGATAAACTACGCCATCTTTTGTATATAACCTTCCCATCCTGTCCGCACCGTATTGTGGAATAGAAAACCAATAATTTACTTTTATATCAATCTTATCGCCATTCGGTTTAACGGTGAAGGGTAAACGTAATTGCATCCTTGTATCAGTAATTACCGGGTCTATTTTATAACTTTTCCCTTTATAAACTACCGTTGCCGATTCTATATGGTAACCACCTTTTTTATAGCCTCTCACGTCAAACCTGTCCCCGGTAACCAGCGTAGTTGCTGCGCCACGGGAATCAGGCCTGAACAAGTTCTGGTCTAACTGCAACCATACATAATTTAAATCGTCAGGGCTGTTATTCGTATAATTAATAGTAACATCGCCTTTCAAAGTAGTATCCTTTTCATCTAACGTAGCATGAATTGAATAATTAGCGCTGTTTTGCCAGTATTTAGGCCCTGGCGCTCCGTCCGCACTGCGAAATTCAGTTCCCCCCTGCGTCAAAAAAGTAGGGTCAAATACCTGGTTCTTGTTATAAATTGACGTGTCTTGCGCAAAAATATTTTGTGAAAAAATAAATGCTGCTAAAAAGCAAAAACAATAAGAAGTAAAATGTTTCATGTAATTTTTTTAGGTTATAAAAGTAATGGAATAAAGAATGCGATGATAAATCTGTAAAGTTTTGATTAAATAAATTAACACTCCTTAAAAATAAAAATGAGGCTTTATAACGGCAATGCTTATGCCATTATAATTCCAAAAAGTGGTAAAATAGAAATCCACTTTATTTATGGCTTTACTATATAATTAGATATTGTGAAAGGTTAAAAAACGGATATTGATTCTTTTAAAAATCAACTATTCTGTGTTCTAAAAAACCTGTCTTTTCATTTTCATAAATATTTTCATTTTTTAGTTCAGAAATAAAAATTGGTATATTAGCAATTGTAATTCTCTTCGTTTTAATTTTTCAAATTCATTCCATAAAAATAGACAATATGAAAAAAATCGGAATCCTGTTTGGCAAGGAAAGAAGCTTCCCGGAGGCTTTTATTGAAAGAGTTAACCAAAAAAATATTGACGGAATTACAGCCGAGCCGGTTCGAATTGATAAAGTAATTCAGGGCGAAGGAAGCGGCTACGATGTAATAATAGACCGCATTTCGCAGGATGTCCCCTTCTATCGCGCGTTTCTTAAAAACGCAGCACTATGTGGAACTGCTGTAATCAATAATCCATTTTGGTGGAGTGCCGATGAGAAATTTTTTAATAATTGCCTCGCCACAAAAATCGATGTCCCGGTTCCAAAAACAGTTCTAATTCCATCAAGCTCGTTGCCGGCTGACACTACCGATATTTCATATTCTAATTTGGCTTACCCGCTGGATTGGGATGCTATTTTTAATTATATTGGTTTCCCCGCTTACATGAAACCACACGCTGGTGGCGGCTGGAAAAGCGTTTATAAAGTAACCGGTGTTGATGATTTTTTTACCAAACATGGTGAAACCGGCGAATTGGTAATGATGCTGCAGGAAGAAATTGTTTTTGATGAATATTACCGGTGTTATTGCATCGGTGGCAAAGATGTGCGCATCATGCCTTACGAACCCCGCAATCCTCATCACCTGCGTTATGTTGCTAACTTTAAACCTGATAAAGAAAGATTGGAACAAATGGAAGGAATTGTGCTACGAATTTGTAAATATTTAGGTTACGATTTTAATACGGTTGAATTGGCATTACGCGATGGAGTGCCTTATGCCATTGATTTCTGTAACCCGGCACCGGATGCAGAACTGACAAGTGTAGGTGAAGAAAATTTTAACTGGGTAGTAGAAGCAGCTGCCAATTTTGCCATTGAAAAAGCACAATCGCATAAGGAAGGAAAAGACAATCTCACCTGGGGCGAGTATTTAGAAAGAAGCACAAAAGGGAAGAATTTAATTTGAATGCGAAAATTTAATTCACGTAATTACTAATCAAAAATTAATAGTCAAAAAATGCCTTCCATTTCGTATAAACATTTTACCATCGGCATCGAAGAAGAGTATATGGTGATTGATCCTGAAACACGGGAATTGAAAAGCCACGAACAAAAGATAGTTCAGGAAGGCGAAAAACTTTTAAAAGATAAAGTGAAAGCTGAAATGCACCAGGCGGTGGTAGAAGTTGGAACTGATATTTGCCAGGATATTGATGAAGCGTTTTTGGATGTCGCTAATTTAAGAAAAACCATCAGTAATATTGCCGGGAGCCTTGGCTTGGCGGTCGGTGCTTCTGGTACACATCCGTTCAGCAATTGGGAAAGGCAACTTATTACTGACCATGAACGTTACAGCAATATTGTAAAAGAATTACAGGAAGCAGCAAGAAGCAATTTAATTTTTGGATTACATGTGCATGTAGGAATGGAAAACCGTGAAATGGCGATCCATATTGCCAACTCGGCAAGATATTTTTTGCCACACATTTTCGCACTAAGCACCAACTCTCCTTTTTGGGAAGGAAGGTCAACAGGTTATAAATCTTACCGTACCAAAATTTTCGATAAATTTCCGCGTACCGGAATTCCCGATTTTTTTGACAGCATAGAAACGTATGATAACTATGTCAAGATTTTAGTAAAAACCAACTGTATTGATAATGCTAAAAAAATCTGGTGGGATTTACGCGTTCATCCTTTTTTCAATACAGTCGAGTTCAGGATATGCGATGTACCGCTTACCGTTCAGGAAACGATTACGCTGGCGGCTTTATTCCAGGGAATATGCGCAAAACTTTATAAACTGCGTATGCAAAACCTCAATTTTATTATTTATCCCCGCATGCTCATAAATGAAAACAAATGGCGTGCAAGCCGCTACGGCATTGAGGGCAGCATGGTCGATTTTGGAAAAGAAAGTGAAGTAAATACACGCGTGCTCATTTATGAATTGCTTGATTTTATTGACGACGTTACCACGCCATTAGGCATTCGGAATACAATCAGTTACGTCCACAAAATTCTCGAAGAAGGCACCGGCGCCGACAGGCAACTAAAAGTTTTTGAAGAAACGTCGAGCCTTCCTGCTGTTGTTGATTATATTCAATCGCAATTTTTGAATGGATTGTAGTAAACAAAGAAATAAGGGCGATTTTTATTTTTGAAAAAATGAAAGATAAATTGGTTTTATTTTAAAAATAATTATTTACCCATTCAAGGTTATAAAAAAAATTCTTTTAAAAGAATATCTTTGATTCTATCAAATTAATCGAACCCTTTCCCATTTTTCAATTTGCATCGTACATTGCATCTGCATGAAATACTACATAATAGCCGGTGAAGCTTCAGGCGATTTGCATGGAAGTAATTTGATAAAAGAAATTCAGAAACTGGATGCGAATGCCAACATCCGCGCATGGGGCGGTGACAAAATGATAGCCACAGGAGCTAATGTGGTAAAGCATTACAAAGATTTGGCTTTTATGGGTTTTGTAGAAATTATAAAAAACCTTCCCATTATTTTAAGGAATATTAAATTTTGCAAAATTGATATTGAGGCGTTTCAGCCTGATGTAATTGTATTTATCGATTATCCAGGTTTTAATATGAGGATAGTAAAATGGGCTAAACAAAAACACTATAAAACAGTTTTTTATATTTCTCCGCAGGTGTGGGCGTGGAAAGAAAACCGGGTTAAAAATATTAAGCGTGACATTGATAAGATGCTTGTCATACTTCCTTTTGAAAAAGATTTTTATAAAAAATGGAATTATGAAGTTGAATATGTAGGCCATCCGCTCGTAGATGTAATTGAAAATTTTAAAATAAACCATCCTGAAATAAAAATTTCTGAAAATACGATTGCATTATTGCCGGGCAGCCGCAAGCAGGAAATAAATGCAAAACTTCCCATAATGCTGGAAGCCACCAAAAATTTTCCTGATTATAATTTTATCATAGGAAAAGCGCCTTCTATTGAAGATGAGTTTTATGAAAGTTTTATCAGAGAATATAAAAATGTAAAAACCATTTCTAATGATACCTATTCGCTGTTGACGAGCGCTGCGGCGGCTTTGGTAACTTCCGGCACCGCTACTTTGGAAACTGCTTTATTCGGCGTTCCGGAAATTGTTTGTTATAAAGCAAGTAATATTTCTTACCAAATTGCAAAGCGGCTTGTAAAATTAAAATTTATCTGCCTCGTTAATTTAATCATGGATAAAGAAGTGGTAAAAGAATTAATACAAAATGATTTGACACCTGGCAAAATCACTGCGGAACTAAAAAGCATTTTATCAGATCATGGTAAAAAAGAAAAAATAAAGAAAGATTATTTACAATTAAAACAATTGCTATCTGAAGGAGGAGACGCTTCTAAAAATGCAGCAAAAAGTATTTATGATTTTGTAAAAGAAGCTGGTTTGCAGTAAACGAATAAATAAATGGTTTTTTCATTTCGAAAAAATTCCGGCTTACCTTCTTATCAATTGAATGATTAAAATAATCATCGCCAGTAAAAACAGGAGAATAGAAAGGCGGTTGATAAAATGCATCGCCTTAGTCATTTTAGAATAATCACTATCAGGATCTTTTTTTACAATCCATAAATATTGCCCTATTTGCCGCCAAATTCCCATGTTGCAAAATTAAATAATTACCTCATTTCAAAATCATAAATCATCTTCGAAACCTTCGCCATCGCATTAATTGCTAAGGTTTCGTTTTCCAGGTTTTTGGATAATAAAACCAAAACGTATTTTCTTCCATCAGGCAAAAATATAATCCCTGAGTCGTGGTAAACGCCCGTTATCGATCCGGTTTTATGTGCAACTTTCACCTCTTTAGGCAGTTCTGCAGGAATAATATTATTATGTTCCTGTTGCAATAAAATCTTGATCATTTCTTCAGAAGATTTTTTATCAACTGCTTTTCCTCCGGCTATTTTTTCAAAAATAACCATAAGGTCGTAAGCAGTAGTTGTGTTATTCAAACCGCGCTCATACGCTTTATTATCTTCAACGCCACGGAGAACGTTTATATTTTTGGCACCCAGTTCGCGCATCGTTTGTGTAACATTTTTTGCACCCACAAGCCCTATTACGATGTTGGTTGACAAGTTACTGCTGGCAATTATCATCTGATACATTAAATCATAAAGCGTTCTTTTTTCCCCAATATGCCGGTAGATTTCTGTTTCACTATCATCTGTAGAATCAAGGCTATAAAGGCTGCTATCAATAATACTTTTAAATTCATTTTTAATTATCAAAGAATCGCCCAGAGAAAATTTCCCTTCTTTTGCCTGTTTAAAAATTTCAATCATAACAGGTGCCTTCATCGTACTTGCTGCATGAAATTCTTCATGGGCATTTATCAGCAACTTCTTGCCAGTTGACAAATCTTTAAATGCCACAGCAAAATCCCCTTTTTCATCAGCCAAAATACCCTCAATATTTTTTGCTAATTTGATCATGGTATTTCTTTGCCCATAAGATTCCGGACAGATAGTAATGTTACTTAGTAAAACTACTATGAGGAAAAAAAACTTCATTTCACGAAAATAATTACTCTTTTGGCAATGGAAAAAATTTAAACATTTTGATAATTATCCAGAATTTATCCAGATATACTTAGTAAACAATTTTATAAAAAAACCTTTTGTCCCTATTCATGTAAATATGGCACGCTATATGAAGCATTGAAAAAAATAAGAATTTAGGCCATCATATATTAAAAACGCCTTCCATCTATTAAAAACCACAAAATTTAAAATAAAAATTACTTATTCTAAAAACCCAATCATGAACCGTATTTTAATTGTTGACGATAATAATGACATTTTGTGGGTAGTTGAGATTATACTTAAAAGGTATGGATTTGAAGTGATGACCACATTAAAAGGCGAAGAAGTCCTTGCGAAAACAAAAGCATTTTCGCCGCAGTTAATTTTGCTGGATGTTTTTTTATCAGGTGTTGATGGAATTGATGTTTGCAATACTTTAAAATCAAACCCATTTACCAAAGACATACCTGTAATTATGATTTCTGCTCATACAAATTTTAAAGAAATAAAAAAGTTTTGTAAAGCTGACGATTTTATGTCAAAGCCATTTGATGCCAATGAACTTGTAAAAAAAATAAATTATTATATCGCCCCAACAGTTAGCGATTAAATATTCATAAAATGTGCCTTTCTTCCTCTTAAATATTTCTCACGAATTATTTCGTATACCAACTTTTCATTTACCTTACTTTCCAGCCAGGAAACAATATCGAGATAAGCAAAAGCACGCGTTTCAAATTTGCTGGTTTCGAATTTCTTTATTTTATTCAATAGATTTTCAAATTCCGGCTTCAGTTTTTTAGTGGATAAATAAAATGCTTTCCGCAGGAATTTAAATATTTCCTCTTCTACCAAACTTAGGTTTTGCATTTTAGCCATAAAACGGTAAACTGTTTTTACCAAATATTCCAGCAATTGAAAATTCCCTAATTCATAATGAGCGATAAGGTGCAGCAGGCGCGCGTAACATTGCAAATCATTGCGGAGGTTCACTTTCCAGTTAATAATTTTATTGAGATAATCAATTGCGCTGTCATAATCTCCGGCGCCGAAATATAAAGACGCTATTTTATAATAAAATATAAGCCGCCGGTGTTGGTCAAGAAACAAATTATATTCATCAAGCCTGCTCGTAATTTCATCCACAATTTCCAAACCTTCTTTAAAAGTACCTTCCAGAAAATGCTGATTTATTTTAGCTATATATAAATACACAAAAACCTGGATTTTATTATTGTCATTCTTTTTTACGGTATCCGATTCATTAAATTCTTCCAGAAGTGAAATGGCTTTATTAAAGCCGGCATAGTTTCTAAGCGTAAAATGCGCGTTCAATAAATTATGTAAGCCTTTTATATAATTTCCCGTTTCAATAGCAATCATCGCAGGTTCATCCATAAAAAGATTAACCCATTTTTGGGTATACCTGTAATACATTAAATAATCCTGGCGGATAAAAGCGTACCAACAAAAACTCTGGTTAAAGTATAATTTTTCATAAAAGCCTTCCGGCGTTTTAATATCATCAGTCAAATGCAAACGGAAATAATTCTCAATTTCATTTTCATCTTCGCGGTTTCTTGCAAGGCCGTTTTTGATATACCAGCTATACAATTGCAATGAGAGGTTAGAAAGTTTCGATTGCCTTATCAACCGCTCGTTAGAAATATCTACAGCATTAGTTAACTCGTCAGCCCTATCTTGCATGCTTCTTGTAATATGAAGCGTTTCAATTTTCTTTTCAAGAATTAAAACTTCAATGTAAAAATTGATTTGATGATTTGTATGGGCAGTTTCCTTTATTTTTTCAAGAATCTTAAGGCTTTGATGATACAATCCTTTATTATAAAGAATTCGCGCGTAATCTAATTGTTCGTGGAGTTGCATATCAATATTCTCGCTGCTTTCGAGCAATTGCAAACTTCCAAGAATTTGACGGTAGAGGTGCGCTTTAATATTTGGAAGCTGTTGCTTTTTTATGGAAGGTGTTTTTGCAATCAATACATTCTCATCATATACATTCATTTTATCAATCACATCAAATACTTGTACTACTTTCAGGTCATTATTAGAAGAATTTCTTTGAACATATAATTTAAAATTCCGCTTTTCTGATTTTTGCAGCGAATGTATTAATTGAAATAAAGCATCTGTTGACCTGTTCGGCATCGGCTTAAAATTTATCCTTATAAAGCAATTTAAAAATAAAAGCCCATTAAAATAAAAGGCCAGAACACAAAATTGAAATAACCCACAAATTTATTTATAAAAAGCCAAGCCTTCATTTTCCCAAATAGGCTGTAAAAATTAAATATTGCAGAAATAATCATTTTATAAAACTCAGTAAACAAACAAAAAACTGGTTTTTGTATTTTATTTTGTAATAAAATAGTTAAAAGGCAAATCCGCTATCTTGTTGGGCATCGTAATAAATTTAAGCTGTAATCCTTTACAGGCAATAATTTCACAAATTAGATACTGATTTTAGCAGTGTAGGTTCTATTTATATTGAGTTAGATATACAAGCCCTAAACCTATAATTTCGGAGTAACGTAGCTTTTTTCAGTTTCGAACTCATCTTTCTAAAAATAATACTATGGAAAAAATCACAATTTTTGACACTACATTAAGAGATGGCGAACAAGTGCCCGGTTGCAGATTAAACACCAAAGAAAAAATTGAACTGGCATTAAAACTCGAAGAATTAGGTGTTGATGTGCTGGAAGCGGGATTCCCCATTTCCAGCCCTGGAGATTTTACTTCTGTTGAGCAGATTTCAAAAAATGTAAAAAACGTTACTGTTTGTGCATTGTCGCGTGCTGTGCAAAACGATATCGAAGTAGCTGCGCAAGCTTTAAAATATGCAAAAAGGCCTCGCATTCATACAGGAATTGGCACTTCCGATTTTCACATAAAAAGCAAATTCAACTCTGACCGCGAAGAGATTTTAAAGAGAGCCGTTCAAGGAGTAAAATGGGCGAAAAATTTTGTTGACGATGTCGAATTTTATGCAGAAGATGCCGGAAGAACCGATAATGAATATCTCGCGCGGGTAATTGAAGCCGTAATAAAAGCCGGAGCTACCACGGTAAATATCCCTGACACGACGGGGTATTGCTTACCACATCAATATGGAGAAAAAATGGCATTCTTAAAAAATAATGTTGGCAATATTGATAAAGCTATTATTTCATGCCATTGCCATAACGACCTAGGTTTGGCAACTGCCAATTCAATTGCCGGAGCGATTGGCGGTGCGCGCCAAATAGAATGTACCATTAATGGTTTGGGCGAAAGAGCTGGAAATACTTCTTTGGAAGAAGTGGTGATGGTGATAAAACAACACAAATCGCTTGGATTTTATACAGATATTGATTCATCGAAATTGTTTCCAATGAGCCGCCTGGTTTCTGACACAATGCGCATGCCTGTTCAGCCAAATAAAGCAATTGTTGGAAGCAACGCATTTTCTCATTCCTCTGGCATTCACCAGGATGGATTTTTAAAAGATTCGCTTACCTATGAAATTATGAATCCTGAAGAGGTGGGCGTTGACAGTTCTAAAATTGTACTTACCGCAAGAAGCGGAAGAAGTGCACTGGCTTATCGTTTTCAAAAATTAGGTTTCCAGTTTTATAGAAATGATGTAGATGTATTGTACGATCACTTTTTAAAAATTGCAGACCGAAAAAAAGTGGTGGAAGACGAAGACCTTTTTGAATTAGCAAACAATTATCAAAAAGCAGGCGTGAGCGTTAATTAAAATTTATTTAGAAAGCATTTTATAAAAAAAACTTGCTTAAAAATTAAAGAATGAAAAAACCTTTCATCATAGTAAAAGATCTTGCGGTAAAAATGCAGGGAAATACTGTGCTTGATGGTATTTCATTTTCAATTCTTCCCAATGAACATCTCGCTATTTTAGGTGATTCAGAAAGCGGAAAAACCACTTTAGCAAATGTATTAGCAGGAAAACTTCATTTTGAAGGAAAACTTTTAATAAACTCTGATAATGTAACGGACACGCATACACGAATTAAATTAGTTGAGCAGCGTTATTCATTCAAAAATTTATCGGGTTTAAATGATTTTTATTACCAACAGCGTTTTAATAGTTACGACGCAAATGATGCGCCTACCGTTTATGAAGAATTATTAAAAGCATCTTCGCCAGGCAGTAAACCAACCTGCCTACCGGACAGGCAGGCAAATAATATTGATTTTAATTTGAGCGTTCTCGGAATAAGCCACCTAAAAAATTCCCCATTAATTCAACTATCCTCCGGCGAACATAAAAGATTTCAATTAGCCAAAGCCTTATTAAATCCCTCACAAGTATTGATTTTAGACACTCCTTATACGGGCCTTGACATTTCTGCGGTAAAAAAGTTGAATAAAATATTAGAAGGTATTTCAGAAAAAGGAACACAGATTATTTTAATTCCCGGAACATTTCCCATTCCGGATTTTATAACAAAAGTGGCTTTTCTGAAAAATAAAAAATTAAATTTCTTTGGAGAGAAGGAAAATTTCCTTCCGGAAGAAAATTCAAATTCTTTACAACGAAAACATATTTACAATACAAATTTGCTAACAGTTTCAAACAAGGTATCTCAATATGAAACGATTGTAGAAATGAAAAATATTGAATTAAAATATGGTAGCCATCTCATTTTCAAAGAGCTTAACTGGAAAATAAAAGAAGGTGAAAAATGGTTACTAAAAGGTCGAAATGGATCTGGTAAATCTTCATTACTAAGCATGATCACAGGTGACCATCCGCAAGCTTATTCTAACGAAATTTATTTGTTTGGCAAAAGAAGGGGAAGTGGTGAAAGCATTTGGGACATCAAGAGAAAAATCGGATTCATTTCCCCGGAACTAGACGCTTTTTTCGATAAGAATGTTAGCTGTTTCCAGGCAATTGGATCGGGGTATGCCGATACTATCGGGCTATTTAAAAAATTAAATCAGGAACAAAATAATACTATACTTCAGTGGTTGGATTTTTTACAGCTTTCTCATGTGTCAACAAAGCCATTACATTCAATTTCGGCCAGTCTCCAACGAATGATTTTGCTTGCAAGGGCTTTGGTAAAAAATCCACCATTGTTAGTATTAGACGAGCCATGCCAGGGTTTAAGCCAGGAGCAAAGTTTGCAATTTGTTTCTTTGATCAACCAAATTTGTATTGGTACAAACAAAACATTGATTTATGTAAGCCACGATGAAAAAAACATCCCGGAATGTGTTGAAAAGATTTTTAAATTAGAAAAAAAGGACAATCAGTTTTATTCAATCATCAAACCTGCTGCGCTTGCCGTAGCATAAAAATAGTATGTCCGAAAACAATAAATCCGCTGAGCGTAGAAAAAAAATGAACAAGAACATAACCGTAATTCCGGGAGATGGCATTGGCCCGGAAGTGACCCAGGAAACTTTAAAAGTGTTAAATGCAGTTGCATTAAAATTTAACCACAATTTCAATTTTACACATTGCCTGATGGGAGGAATTGCAATTGAAAAAACGGGCGGCCCATTACCGCAGGAAACTATAGAAAGTTGCCTTAAAAGTGATGCTGTTTTATTAGGCGCTATCGGCCTTCCGAAATATGACAATGACCCAACACTAAAAGTGCGGCCGGAACAAGGACTATTACAATTGAGAAAAGGATTGCAATTATTTGCCAACATACGCCCGGTAAATACTTATAAATCACTTCTTCACCTTTCTCCCCTGAAAGAAAAAAATTTAACCGGCGTAGATTTTATTATTTACCGCGAACTCACCGGGGGAATTTATTTTGGAGAAAAAAAATTAAATGAAGAAGGCACAGAAGCATCAGACCTTTGCATTTATAATAAAGATGAAATCACAAGAATAGCGAACCTTGCATTTGCGGCTGCACAAAAAAGAAAAAAGAAATTGACATTAGTTGATAAAGCAAATGTTTTAGAAACTTCAAGATTGTGGAGAAAAACCGTGAAAGAAATTGCTGAGAATTACTCTGATGTAAAAGTGGATTACATGTTTGTTGATAATGCCGCCATGCAAATAATTATCAATCCAAAACAATTTGATGTAATTCTTACCGAAAATATGTTTGGAGATATTTTAAGCGATGAAGCAAGTGTGATCAGTGGCTCATTAGGCTTGTTGCCATCTTCATCAATCGGCGAAGTAAATGCATTATTTGAACCGATACATGGCTCTTATCCACAGGCGGCAGGAAAAGATATTGCTAACCCAATTGGATCTATTTTATCAGGCGCGTTAATGATGGAACATTTTGGTTTGAACGAAGAAGCAAAAGCAATAAGAGATGCGGTAGACTGGACGCTAAGTAATGGTTTTGTAACAAAAGATATCGACCCTTTAAACTCTTATTTTACATCAACCATCGGTGAATTGGTAAGCAATTATGTGTCAAACGATATTCCTGAAAATTCAAACATCAGTAATATGGCAATGGGGCAGGCAACAATTATTTAATAAAAAGTTCTTTATTTTTTAAAAAGGTTTACTAAGTTTGCAATTCAAATTATTCATCAATGTTGAAAGGCAAATTTAATAATGGCATAAAAGATAACGCTGCAAATATTATTGCTGTCAGTGTCATTATTATATCCTTTGGCGGAGGTGGAATTACTATTTAAAAATTTAATTATTCAAAAATAGCCCCGCCTCCAAAAGAAGCGGGTTTTTTTATTATAACCCTTTTCAAAAAAAAATTTATGTATTACAACGACAACACTTTCATTTATTCCAACGGAGAAATAACAAAAGCTTCGGAAGTTAAAATTGATTTGTATAGCGAAACGCTGCATTATGGTTATGGCGTTTTCGAAGGAATCCGTTCTTATAAAACAGCAGGTGGAAAAACAAAAATATTTAAAGAGATTGAGCATTATGAAAGATTAAAAAATTCTGCGGAAGCGCTAAACCTTCCTTACGAGTGGAGCAGTGAAGAATTAATAAAAGCCACTTATGAAATTTTAAGTTTAAATAATTTACAGGATGCCTACATCAGGCCGCTGGTGTATGCGCCAGCTAATATGAGTTTCGCGGTTAATGAAGAATCTTTCATCGTGATTGAAGCCTGGGAAATGCAGCCTTTTCTGGGGGAAAAATTATTAAATGTAATGGTTTCTTCTTTTGAAAGGCCCAATCCAAAAGCTTTTAAAATTGAAGCAAAAGCAACCGGGCATTATGTAAATTCTATTCTTGCATCGCAGGAAGCAAAAGCAAAAGGTTTTGATGAAGCGTTATTGAAAGACATGCAGGGGTTTGTGGCAGAGGCGCCGGGTGCCAATGTTTTTATGGAAAAAAACGGCCAGCTTTTAACGCCGCAATTAGGAAATATTCTTCCGGGAATTACAAGGGCAACGGTTTTTGAAATTTGTAATGAATTAGGTATTGCGGTAATTGAAAAACAAATCACATTAGCAGAACTTCAGGATGCAGATAGCGCTTTCTTTTGTGGAACTGCAGCAGAAATAATCGGAATTAAATCTTTGGATAGAATTCCTTTCAAAAAAGATTGGTCAAGTTCAATTGGAATTAAAATTCAAAAGAAATATAAAGATTTGGTTACCCAAAAAAAGAATAAGCTACATGCAGTAAACGAATAAATAATAAAGATTCCTGTTTTCACAGAACTTTATTGGAGCAGCGTGAGGCAGTAAACAAACAAATAATAAACATTTTAATTTTACACATGAGCGAAACTTTAATTGATACCGAACTTAATAAATACAGTAAAACCCTTACACAAGACGAAACACTTCCCGGAGCGCAAGCCATGTATTATGCCATCGGCTTCCAGGAGGAAGATTTTAAAAAAGCACAGGTTGGAATTGTGAGTATGGGTTGGGACGGCAATCCTTGTAACATGCATTTAAATGACTTTGCAACAGATGTAAAGAAAAGTGTAAATGGAGTAGAAGGCTTGTTGGGACTACGTTTTTACACAATAGGAGTTAGCGATGGAATAAGTATGGGAACTGACGGGATGCGATTCAGCCTCGTAAGCCGTGATCTGATTGCTGATAGCATTGAGACCAACGCCAGTTCACAGTATTATGATGCAATCGTTGCTATACCTGGCTGTGATAAAAATATGCCAGGATCAATAATGGCGATGGGAAGATTGAACCGCCCGTCGATCATGTTATACGGAGGTACCATTGCGCCGGGACATTACAAAGGAGAAGATTTAAATATCGTATCTGCTTTTGAAGCATTGGGACAAAAGATTGCTGGTAATTTGGATGAAACAGATTTTAAAGGGATCATTCGTCATGCATGCCCCGGAGCTGGCGCCTGTGGCGGAATGTACACGGCCAACACGATGGCAAGTGCGATTGAAGCCATTGGAATGAGCTTACCTTATTCAGCCAGTAATCCTGCATTGAGCAGAGAAAAGGAAGAAGAATGCGCTGCTATAGGACCTGCTATAAAAAATCTATTGGAA
>Ga0134126_10000458_pt1 | contig 52424 bp, 43 predicted proteins | sample KB31752_FD_96881 | JGI IMG/M metagenome (GOLD analysis project Ga0134126, IMG submission 96881) | Terrestrial soil microbial communities with excess Nitrogen fertilizer from Kellogg Biological Station, Michigan, USA - KB3-175-2 | ecosystem: Environmental > Terrestrial > Soil > Unclassified ...
ATGATATAATTGATATTATAATTAAAAAAGAGATTGTAATGGTTCCTGTTGTAGAAGATAATACTAATAAAATTATTGGTGTTGTAACAAGATTGGATGTTATTACCGAAAAGTTGAAAGAAGACTTGACTCCATAGAAATAAGTCAAAAATTTCAATTATATAAAAAATACTATACTATGTTTTTAGTGCAGTCTTTATCCAGATGTATTATATGAATTATAGTCTTTTACCCTAAAAAGATACTTAACTTTAAATCCGTTTACTAATTAAGAGGACAATATTTTCATAAACTCTGTCAAACAAGCCTTCAATACTTAAAATGGTCTTGATATTGTATTTGAAAATATTTTGAAAAGATTTGCCGTTATTTAAAATTCCTTATTGAATTATAAAAAAAATTATTAATGAAAAACTTAATGTTGATGAAATCTCGACTGAAGATATAAAACATTAAATGAACATGTTAAAATTGGCAAAACAAGTTAAAGATCTGGACCCCAATGAACTATTGCATAATGAAGATAAAATTGATTCTATACATAACACATTTAATCAATTTAGCAGATAAACTTTTTAATTGATCTCCCTAAATGGCTGAATCCTTGCCTCTTTAACCACTCTTACCCCATTTTCAAAAGTAATTGGATAAGGCAAAGTTCTATTATAGAGGGAATAAAGAAAAGGCACATGACTAGATTTAATGAATATTAATTTGGTTTAAAATGCATAAAACATTTGCATTACATTATATTAGAAAATGATATATTATAAAAAGAATAATATATTCCATGTCTTTAATTATTTTTTTCAATTTGATACCCATGATGTATTTATATATGTATTTGATTTAGGTTATTTTATAAAAAATAAGAGAACGTTATAATAATACATATATATAAATTTTATACTTTTTCTATTTTTCAAATCCAAATTTTAATAAAAAAATAATTGTGTGATTATTTTATTTGATTATTTCTTTAGGATAGATCGTCTTTTCTTGTATTTATCAATTGATAAATACAAATTATTATGTTAATGTGTTGTTACATGGCTTTGATGTATTATGTTTGATACCGGATCAATCATGCGCATTTTTCTTAATGCTGTTACTTTTCTTCTGTGTAAAGATCTCTTCTTTTTTCATTAGCATGATTGTTGGAGGGGGTGCCTTTTGAATTTATTCTATGCTTAATTGTGCATGTCTTTTAACTAGTCCATCCAAATCATTTTGAGAAATTTGTTGTAGTTTTGAGATTACTTTGTCAATCAAATTCTTGTCTATTTGCAGATCTTCAATAGCATCATAAGCAAATGCATTACCAAAGGGTTCACATGCACTGGTTCTAACATGAGCCCAGTTATCATCAAGCAAATTTAACAGTTTATCATATACTTGCTGAATTAATTTGTTCTCTTCTAATAAAAAGTCTGTCAAGGCAGAAGTGGCTGATTCTCTAACGCCATTTGCATTACCATAATTGCTTTTATTAATTAACAAGGATGCAATATTTTTTATAATGTTCTTATCGGGGTTGCCTTTAGCTATTTTTTTAAGACCTTCTATTGCTCCCAATGAAATTATATCTATAAATGTTCCTGTCTTTTCAATTGCCTCTTTCATCTTTTGAAATGAGTACTCATCTTTGGAATTTGCAATTCCCATCAATGCTTCCATTTCTACAAAATAACTTTTGTCACCATTTTCTACAATTGGTTTTAGTAAATCCAGGGCATCCTGCTTTTTTGGAATATAATTACCTATGGCCGATACTAGAGATATTTTTACAAATGGGTTTTATATATGATTTTTGTTGAAGCATTCTTTCAAAGCATCGTATCCCTCATCTGTTTGTAATATGCCAATTTTAATTGCAGCCTGAGCTGCAATGCCCCAGAATATGTTATTGTCTAAAACTGCCTCTTTCAGAGAGTTGATAATAATTAATTTTGACCTGTCATTATCTTCTGATGATGATGATGATTTAAGAGATAGAGATCTTGTCGCTTATATTTTTTCATTTACCGTATTTCCATTTTTCAGTTGTTTAATAAGCATTTCTGATGGCAAATAGATGGACTTGATTTCTATCAATACTTTAAGGGGATCAATTGAAAACCACTCTAGTTTTTTTTGTAATTTATCAAAATTTTTTGGAATTTGAAATATGTTTTCTTTGGTAGCTTTGACATTAAAGGTAGTATTGTATCTTTTTTATCTTTATATATATCAAAAACAAATTTGATTTCAAGAGGAAATTCAAAGAAATTTGGTTGTAGATGAGTGATTTTTATTGAATTTTTATTTTGTAATAGTTCAATTGAAACTTCAGGATGTCCTGCAGAATATATCCTTTGATTAAAGAAAGATTTCAAATCTTTTCCTGAAATTTGTTCTAAAACCACTCTAAGGTCGTTTGTATCGGCATTAGAGTATCTGTATTTTTCAAGGTATTTCCCTTAAACTCTCTTTAAAAATATCATTTCCAAGATAGTTGCGAAGCATATGTAAAATTAAACCACCTTTCCGATATGAGTGTGCATCAAATAATTCATCTGGATATTTGTATTTCCTAGTTACAATGGGTCTTTTGTAGAGATTGCATGCTTCACTAAAATAATTTCTTGCGATATTCCTTATCATGTAGTATTGAAATTCATCATACCCTTTGCTGTGCTCTAAATATAGTGCTTCAGAATACGTTGCAAATCCCTCATTTAACGATATGTTTGACCAGTCATTGCAAGTAACAAGGTCTCCAAACCATTGATGAGCAAGCTCATGAGAGATTATATTATGAGGAAAATTATAATCCAAACTAACTTTTTCATCAAGTATTATATCAGTTGTCAATGTGGTGCAGCTAGTATTTTCCATTCCTCCATACTCAAAATCCTCTACTGCCACTTGCGAGTATTTCTTGTAAGGATATTTTATACCAAAAATATTTTTCAAAAAAATTCATCATGTCCGATGTTCCTTGATAAGTTCTTTTTAGATCGTCTTTTCTGTCTTCAAATACGCAATACCAAAGTTCCACTTTTTCAGATTGATTCTTGTTATCTTTATTCCAATACTCTTCTTTTATTATATCAAGTGCTTTTCCTATTACTATAGAAGTAAGATAAATAGAATCAGGATTTTGTTCAGCAAATGTATATACGTTTTTCTTTGATTTCATTTTCAGGTTGTGTAAGGATTTCTCCATTAGATATGACGATATAATCCTCATCTACAGATATAATGATCTTTCGTGGAAATTTTACTCGGATCATCTATACATGGAAGCCAAAATCTCGATTCGACCATTTCGCCTTGTGTCCAAGATTGGATATTTTTTTTGGATATTTTTCGTTAGGCGTGACAAAATGGAATCTTTTTTTTTGGTTTTGCAGAATATTCAATGAGAATATTGATACTAGAGTCTTTTGCAATTTTTTAGGTAGTTTAATTATTAGCTGGTCATCTTTAGTTTGAAAGTCAAACACTGTTTTATTGTAAGAACTATCAAAAGATCCATTTACTGTTTCTATTTTTAGATTTAATACTATCTAGATTTAATTCATCAATTTCTTTGAATGTTTTGATTTCTATTTGTTGTTTGCAGTGAATCGTTTGAGAATTAAAATCAGGTTCTATAAAAAGTTCCATATATTTAATTGTAAAATCAAGTTCCTTTATCTGGTGATCATTGCTACCTGGAAATTCAAATGGTCCTGCATTACATGTACTCATTTTGTTATATATATTCATAAATATTGCCATTTATAAACATTTTATTTCAAATTCACTATTGTATTTTTTACTGTGAAGATTTTTTAGGTTCATTACTTTTGTATTAGACTACTATTATAGGTAGAAATATGATTTATTATGCTAAAACAAAATATTTTTCAGTTTTATAATTGAAAAAGAATAAATCAATACTTTATTATTAAAATAAATTCAAAGTTGATATTTTCAATATAATTTAAATTTTATGTGGTACTATTTTTGGCCTTCCGGGTATTTTTGGCTGTTTAAATATACTGTTGTTTGGCTCTTTCCATCTTCTATTAATTGATTTATTGTTTGAGATGAAAAATCAAATGCCTTATTTGAAAGGGCGTAGGCATCGTTTTTGCGTTCTAAATGAATTACTTTTTCTATACTAAATCTTCCCTCTAAAAGGTCTTGGTATTTTCTTTTATCTCCTGATCGAGATTTACTTTGACTAGTTGGTTTATTTAAAACCTCTTTGTTAATATCTTTTTCACTTATACCATTTTGTTTTGCAAATTCAATTAATTTATTTGCTAAATTAATGTAATCACTTACAATATTTGCTACTTTTATATCATATAAATTTCGATTATGATATCCTATGTCAATGTTTCTATTGATTACTCCATCGCGATCTAAAGATATATTCTCGTTCCTAGAAGGATGCACGTCCACTATGTATAAATCAAGATTTGGAACAAACTCACTATTTTGTATTTTAAGCCAGTATTCTCTATGCTCATGCATGAGTTCTCTTAATGGAGTATTACTTAATAGACCTCCATCCCAAAAATAGCGAGTAATTTTGTTGTTACTTGTATTAATACCGTTTTGAATACCCATATCTTCTGCTACTCCTGTTCTTACTGCTGTATTTTCAAATCCCATTTCTGCTTCTAATGTTGTATAGTCATAGTTTATTGGAACCGATGCACTTGCAATAATATGTTCTGATTTAATACCATCATTATATTTAATTGTCTTTTGTATACTTTCATCTTCCACTCCTTCATCTTGATTTTCTGATTTGTATTGAGACATTCTAATGTTACCATCTTTATCTTTCGGATAGCTGTCAAAAACAACAGATGTACCCTCTTGTACATCTACACTTATCATTAGTAGTCGAGGTTGTTTGATTTTGTCATTGTAATTTGTTTTAATTGGATGCGGAACAAATGACTCTATACTTTTTTTTAGTGGTTGGTTATCATATTTATACCATAAATTTTGTGGTGGATAAAATTCATCAAAAAACTTGTTGTCATATTTTACTTCAGGTTTTGAAAATACATTAGGTGCTCCAGAATATAAATACTCTTTTGCTGAATAATATCGCCGTGCGACTTCTCCAGAAGCGGCGTTATTATTGTTATTATGTCTTTGTTGCCAAATAGTTTTCCAGGAATTATCATCAAAAGAAAAGGGCCACCAATTGCTCAGATTAGGTGTTGAAGAAACATGGTTCCAAAATTCTATAAGGTTTTCTGCTGAGCCTTCCCATGATTTATTCTCTATAACATAGCTTACTAAAATAGCAGAGTTTATGGCACCACTAGACGTGCCTGCAACAATATCAAATAGTGAATCTGGATTTACGTTATTTTTTTTGACAAGATTATCATAAATTGCGAAGAATGCTCCTGCTTCATAAGCTCCGAGTGCTCCTCCTCCTTGTAATACTAAAGCTCTATGATTTTCAGAGTTTTGTATTTCTTTGGACATTATTTAAAATATTATATAATGATATTAAAATGTTTGCTATTACTATTTTTCAAAGTAAATTTAAGAATAACTAGCCGCTTTTTCTTGTTGTCTTGCTATAGTCACAAGCATTAATTTATGCTTGTCATTTTTAATTTCAATAATACAATATTTTGATATAAATAGTTACTTGTTATGGTAAAATACATTCTATATGATTTGTTAAATTATTATTTAACTTGATTTAAATTTCTATATTAGTAGAATTTCTAAAGCACCAGATTGTATCTTCTTTGGATGGATGGTTAAAATTAGGATCACTAATATATAGATAGAGTCTTTCCTCATTAATTAGCAATTATAAAATTGAATCATCATATTCTATTTATCTATTATTCTTTTATTTGTTTAGTTTTATTACTATTTTACTTCTAATATTTTGCTTTTCATGTATGGAGCATATAAAAAAAGGAATTTTTAATTGATATGTATTGATTTAATTATTGTTATTGTTAAAATTTGTATATAAATTCAAATATTTAGAAATACTTAAATCTATCCAGATTAAATAATGCTCATATGCTTAAACCAGAATTTATACATCAAGGACAAAGGCCAAATCTAATATCGACAAAAGTTCAGACTTCAAATGAAAACCAAAAGTTTCAACCTTTACCACAACCTATTGGGAAATCCCCTTATCATCTTTCACTTGATAATATTTTATCTTCAGATGAAATACTAAAAATAGTAAATAGTAAAGGCATCATTTTTCATTGTGTGGGGGATACAGGAGGAGTAAAATCGCCTGCTCCTCAGAAACTAGTTGCTAATGGTCTAGAAAACACAGAATCTAATTTCTTTTACCATTTAGGCGATGTTGTTTATTACAATGGAGAATCTGAAAAATATTATGATCAATTCTATGAGCCTTATCAATATTATAATCACCCAATATTTGCAATTCCTGGAAATCATGATGGCGACCCGTTGCCAAGTACAGGAGAAAGTTCTCTACAAGCATTTGTAAGAAACTTTTGTTCTACTACTACTCAGATTACAAAAGATGCAGGTGATGTAAACAAATCCCCTATGATACAACCAAATGTTTACTGGACTTTGGAAGCACCATTTGTTACTATATTCGGATTATATACAAATGTACCTGAAGGAGGTCAAGTAAAAAAAGAACAAATTGACTGGTTTGAAAATGAGTTAAAGACTGCAGACAAAAATAAGGCCCTTATAATTGCCTTACACCATCCGATTTTTTCAATGGATAGAATGCATAGTGGTAGTAAATCTATGCTCGACCTCCTTGACAATGCTATTGAAAAAACAAATGTGATACCTGATGCTGTTTTTGCAGCACATGTCCACAACTATCAAAGATTTACAAGAACATATTTTAATGATTTTAATAATCCTGATGGCAAAAATAAAAAACAAGTTCCATTTATTGTTGCAGGTTCTGGAGGATATTGGAATCTGCATTGGATGCAAAAAGATGTAAAATCCATGTCTTTGCCTATAAAAATTCCTGAAAGAGATGATGTGATTTTAGAAAAATATTGTGATGATCGTCATGGATTTATGTGCATTAATGTTACTCAGCACAAAATAATTGGAGAATACTATACCGTACCTAATCCCCATGAGTCATGGCATGATAGTTTAAATCCAAATCGATTTGATACTTTTGAAATTGACTTATTTCATAAATAATAATATATAAACAAATATTCAAAAATGATTTCATTTAAGAAGCTAAATCCTAGTCCTTTATCGACATCATCTTCTCTCTTATTTAATGCGCCACATAACTTTGAGCCTTCGAGAATAAAAAGAAAACTTAATGTTGCTCAATTTGCTAATTTGAATTCTAAAATTATTGAAAGTAGCCGTTACTCTACATCTACAAAACTACAGATTATGGAAAAATCGGTTGAGGGAAATAAAATCTATGATGATGATTTTGTAAGATATATTAGTAAAGAATTTGATGATAGAGTAACATCTCTTTTTGTAATTGGGGATCTTATTAGACACATCAGAAAACCAATTTTACGAAAAGAAATGACAGTGGATGAACTTAAAAGTCGTGTACTTGATCTGTTGACTTCTGACGACCACATTTTTAGAGAAGATATTATGCATTTGACAGAGATTGCATCTACCTCGGGCAATAAGATGTTTCCCTTTATGAATGGCGGCCCAGAAGGGGAACATTGGAATAAATCTGCCAATGGGTTTTATGATTGGATCGATAATAAAACTAAAGAGAGCATACTAGGAATAGAATTAGGTTTTAAAGCTGATAATTATGGCATGGAAGTTAGTAATAAACTAATTCAAAAGAAAAAATTAAACCCTCAAATTGATATCAATTTACTACTAGATGGTTTTGTTTCAATTTTAATGCAAAGGCCTCCATCAACCTTGGGTGATTTCGAACTCAATACAATTAAAATGATATATGATATGCGAAAATCTGGAATTAATGTATATGTTAATGATAGTTGGAATCCATTATCTGCAGATTTTCTAGCTGCAAATCATATAAAGCTATGGATATTTGATGCAGTTGTAGCCTTTTTTGGAGGTATTGGTATAGAATCACAATTCCGGACACTTTTGTATGATGAAATGGACCTTGTTAATGGACCATTTGTACAAATTCTAACAATGATGACATTGTTGCTCATAGTAAATCAAAGAGATCATACGGATTTTAACAAGGCTACAAAACAGATTTTCCAAATGTCTAGGGAAGAAATAGAGAAAGTATATTTAAAAAATTTTTCAGAACAAAGGACAGATTTTGATAATAATTATGGTACTAGTAGTGGTAGAGGTAACGGAGTCAATATGAAAATATCTATGAATGTTCCTGGATATATCCAAGATGCTCAAAAAAACTATGTTGACTTGTTGTTAAGGCAAGATATTGATGAGATCTACATAATGGCTCCGTACTTTTCAGATCACAAAGTGGCAAAATCTTTAGTAATAGCTGCTAATAGTTTGCGAAATAAACTAGCAGACGAAAAAATTAACCAATATCATTTCCGAAAGGTAGACAAATTATTTCATAAAAAACACCTAGTCCAAAATTTACATAAAGATCTTGAAAAAGACAAGAAAATACATGTTATATTTCCTAAAAAGCAAGAAAATAGTATTATTGCAGAGGTTTCAAAGTATTATGCCTATTATTTAAGAGATAATCCAATCGTCGAGACTCGTCAATTCTATGCCGAAGTGAATTCTGAAAAATTCGAGATGTTACATGCAAAGCAAATGGTAGTTGTGTTAAAAGATAAAAGTAAAAATTGGACAAAATATGTAAAATTTGGTGGAAGCTATAATCCTGCAGGAAGAGCTCAAAACATGTGGGAGCTAAATGCGATAATGATAAATGGTTCATGGTTTGAAAGCGATGAAGGTCCCAATTCTTCTGATAATCCAATCAAATGTTATTTGGAGAACGTAATGAAGGTTGTGGTAGATAAATATTCTGAACCTTTTCCATGGGGAAACATCTATATAAATCTTTCTCCGTGGGAAAGACTTGATATGGAAATTGCGAGGCATTTGTGGTTTTAAAAAACAATAAAAGATAAAAAGAAGGGAGTGTCGTATTATATATTTTATTCTATTCCTAGTTTTACTATGTGATGAATTCTTTTCCAAATAAATATCAATTAACAAATTTTATGTCGGTATTGTTAGATTGATTAAAACGGTTTAGAATTATGGTGCTAAATGATGTGCGACGGCCTTTTTTAGTAATGTTATATATTAGTATCTAATGTATTGTTTATTTTAGATAATGCATATAAATGACAGTTAACTGCATTTAGATTCACAAAGCAAATTTGTTAAAAACATAGGTTCTTTTACTAGGTAGTTTTGTTTTTTTCATACAAACAAATATCTTGATTGCAACAAAATTTTGAATTATCATTATAATGAAATCCATATTTGCAAATAGGTTTTTGGCCATCCAATTCGTTTCTCTATCAGTATACCGTGAGCAATACAGATTTCCATAAAAACAAGCAATAAACCACAATGAATGTGAACTTTATTACTGTAGTTGCCTTTGTGAGTCAAATATAGCATAACATTTTTTTATGAATTGTATATTGTTTTTTATAGAGGACTACATCTGTTATCTTAATGATTACCTTTTAGAAGAGTAAGGCGTATTGCCTTTTGGATTCCATAAAAAAGATTTAAAACTATTTACAAATTTGTTTTGTTCTTCAATAATTGATCGATTTGATCATGTAATGCATTTTTGTGCTTCATCAAAATGTCATAAGTTTCTTTATCATCTGCAGTATTTTCAATAAGAAATATTAATTTTTTCATTGCTAATCTTAATATAAGTATAGATTTATTATAAATTCTCTTTCTTTTATTCGATAGCGGAGACTGTTCTGAGACAAATATATCAGTATATCCATCATTTTTAATTGATTTATCTTTGAAACGTCTTGCCATTTTTCTAACTTCTCGAACCGTGGCAGATTCTTCTAATATTTTGTTGGATATTTTTAATTGATCGGAATATGGAATAAAAAGAAGCTCTTCAGCAATACATACACTGAGTGAGGAATTAGATATTGCTTTAATAATATCCGGGGGTAATTCAAGAATCTTTATACGTTTTGTTATGTAACTAACGCTTTTTCCTATTTTATTTGACAAATTCGAAATTCCTCCCCAGCCATACTTTGATACATAGTCTTTGAATACATGTGCTTCCTCGATAAATGTCAAATCTTTTCTTTGTATATTCTCAATTAATGCAATTTCAAAAGCAACTTTGTCATCAACATCTACAATAATACAAGGTATTTTTTTCCAACTCAATTTTTTACATGCATAGTACCTTCTATTTCCTGCTACTACTTCATATAGTTCAAAATCATTCTTTATTCTTACAATTATGGGTTGTAAAAGCCCTATTTCAGAAATCGACTTACAAAGATAATCAATTTGGTCTAAATTAGGATCATGAAGTTGACAATTTGATGAGGAAATCTTTGAAATTTCAATATCATCTAAGATTCCAAATAGATTTACAGTAGGAAGTGCTATTTGGTTGTTCATTAATAAATGATGATACTCCTCATATTATTTATTTATTATGATGAAGAATTTGATTAAAACCCAAATACATAAGATATTTCAAAAAACTTATAAAACTTTATCCAAATATGGTGATTATCATATAGTCTTAAACATTTCTATCATAATATGATTGAAGACAAATATAATTTTGGATAAAACAGTTTTTCAATAAAAATAACTAATTAAATAATTTCTTTTAGAAAATAGTGATTTGGATAATGAACTCATGCAACGATTACGTTAAGTATTTGGAAAATAACATTTACTCGTAAAAATGCGGAATCTTTTTGAATATTGCTTTCTAATTAATATCCCAAATTAGTTTTTATTTTTCTTTTATTCATATAGTCTGCATAAGTTTAGACGTCACTGTTTAACCCAAATTAAAATGTGATATTTTATAGAGATTAATGATTGATAGTAGGTATCGTATTCTATTGTTCATCGAAACTGAATCCATGTAATAAGTATCTCTCAACGAGACAAAATAATACATTATATGACAATGAGCATATTACTAAAGATCTATTATACTGTAGGATTTGTATTTACATGTTATATAATAACAGTAAACCATGAATCAAATAAAATGAGATAATAATATAATAATTTAATTTTTTTAGATATTAATCAAATAATATATTTTTTGTTTCTTTTTTGGTAAATATTTTTTTGTGGTGCATACGCAAGATCGGTCAAATTACTAATGGTTTTTTTATAAATTAATCATTTTTTTGTAGTGATGAATCAAAAAATGAACTTACAAAAAATAAATAATAAGAATAACGATTATTTTGTTGTACTTTCAATATTTTTAACTCAAATATTAATTATAATTGAATTCTCCACTTAATTAATTTAGAACTATAGAACCAACATGATTTACTAATGTGTTATAGGCTAATTTTGTTATATTATTTAATATTAAAACTATTTTTTAGTTAAAATAATTTTTTCAAAATAAAAAAATTATGGAGATGTAGCACATGGTAATGTACTCCAATTTATTGGTGGTGCGTGCCAATTAGTCTTAAAGTGATCTGCATATGCACTTGTTTTGCTTACGCCGGGATTCCACCATTTATCAACATTACTTTGTGCCATACTATCAAAGCATTTGTACCATCCAGCAGGTACAAAGAAACTTGCTGTTGCAAAACCGTTATTGTTTGTTTGCCAGTTTTTTGAACCAAAACAAGTGAATTGATTATTGCTTTTCTTTGCACAAAGATCTGCCCATCCGTGATCAGTGTTTAGACTATCAAAGATGAAAATTGTTTTGAATCCGCCACTAACCCAGAAACTTGGTGGAAATAGAGATGCCATTGATTGACCTTGAGCAGATGCCATTGATTGATCTTGACCAGATGCCATTCCTGACATATCTCTTTGTGAACTAGATGCCATTGATTGATCTTGACCAGATGCCATTGATTGATCTTGACCAGATGCCATGCCTGACATATCTCTTTGTGCCAATACTATAGATGTATTTACGGTTGTTACTCCTATAAGGGATGCAATGATTACAGTTGCAATTATATATTTTGCTAATGATTTCATCAAATATACAAGATAAGGGTAATATAAAAATATTATCAAATGTATATATATCTGGCAACGAAAAAAATTCTTTGATTATTATAATAGTGGTTATTAAAAATTGTAAAACTAATTGCACCCGGTTGGAACTATCTTAAGAAATCTTTGCTTATGAAAAAAATACATACGTTGTTCAATTTAAGAAACAGTCAAGTTTGAGGTGGATACATTTTGTCTTCTTCCTTATGGGGACAATAAAAATGTTATTCATGTTTTACTAAAAGTTAAGAATGAAATAATCGTTATGAGAAATGTATATATTTTATAAAATATCTGGTGAAGAAATTTCTTTATTTTTATCGATTTATTATTAGTCATTCAAAACCGTATAATTAATAATCAATTTCATTTGCTGTTTTTTTATTTAACTATTCGTTATACAACCAAATAATATGTAATAAATATACCTAACAAACTTTAAGCAATTAATGGGGATAAGATAAGCTATATTTTCGAATATAATTATAATTATTTTAGTTTAATAAGTTAAAGATATTTAATTTTTGATATCTTATTATTGTGTTAATTATTAGTATATAATTATTAAACAAGTGTTTCTAAAAACAGAGAAATTTGAAATTGCGTTACTATTGAATTATACATATTCCATAAAAAATATATTAAACAATTTTTTCATGTAACAAAATTTTTAAGATAAACCTTTTATATTGTTATTTATATCTTTAGGTAATGAAATTGTTTAACTTCATTGTAGTCTTTTTTCTGGGTCTAAATTTGTTAACCATTTCTTTAGTGGTTAATAATACTATGGCACTTCCTAATCCATATTCTACCTCATCGATGGGACAAGGATCTTCCGCATTATCTGGTGATCAATCCTCTTTTGCATCATCAATGAGACCAGGACAAGGATCAGAACTAGGGTCTTCCGCATTATCTGGTGATCAATCCTCTTTTGCATCATCAATGAGACCAGGAGGATCTACTGAACCACAAAGTGGTCTTCAACAAATGAATTTTGGTTTCTCCTCAAGCATGCAATCAAGGATTTTACATGATGATCTTCAAGGACATTCTGTAGGCTGGAATCCTGGTGGGCCTTCCAAGACATTTATAATTTCGGATAGTTCAATCAATCCTAAAACATCATTAGTGCTCATAAACACAGTACAAAGCAATTTTGTTATTTGCTCAGTTGACTATCTTGCAACAGGATTTTTCGAAGTAAATTGCAATGTTTCTCCAGCAAATAATGCCGAATTGCATTATCTAGTAATTAATGGCAATGCTGTAGCAGGAGAAATGTCTTCTGGAAATGTTACTAGCAGAATACAGAATAACACACAGGCTAACATTCAAGTACCTAGGGAATTAAGTAAGAATCCAAACCAGCTGATCGACGAAATAAATTCAACATCAACTGCCAATGCCAATACTATCGGCGGTGCCAATACTGACAATACAACCAATTCAACATCAACTGCCAATGCCAATACTATCGGCGGTGCCAATACTGACAATACAACTAATGCAATATTAAGCAAGCCTGCAAATGTTCCATAATCAAGAATATAATATCAAATAAAGAATGAATCATTTTTTTATTCTTTCTATTAATTATTTTTAATGTAAACTAAAAAATTTTATTAAATTAAATAATTATTATCTTATGCAGTACTTTTCGACGTCGAAAAATTTTTAAAAAAAATCTATCTAATATTAAATTTATTAAAAAAAGATTTGTTTATATAATAGATATCTACATTTTGACTTGTACTATAACATAAAGCCTAAATTGAATATTGTTGTTATCAAAAGTACCATGATTTATGGTTGGTCCATCGAGGTGCCACAGAAGAGTATCATCGTTATTGTTAATCTCTAATATTATACATGTATTCTTATTTTTTAAGATAAAATTTTTATGATATACCTTAATTTACAATTCAACTTTCTTTTTAAATTCTAATGCTGGCAATCTTTGTTATAGTTATCTACAGATCAATTTCAGACTAAAAAATGAATCTTCATCATTTTTTATATTTAGTATGCAAATATTTACCAAGCGTATTTGGATTTCACATGGGATTTTGTGAAATATATGGCAATTAAGATTATAGATGATAGTTCAAAATATCAAAACATAATGGATAGATATGTTTTGTAATTGTTTTTCTGCAGAAAGAAAAATTTTAAATTAAATCATATTATGCAATGGATAACTATATTTATATTTATTATGATAATTTAATAATATTTTAATTCTATTTATTGCAAGACAATTAAGTTTTATATATCAAGATTTATACAAATTAAGTATTGCACACAGAATTGCTTTTCGGTAAAGACAAATATACCAATTAATTCACATGATTTTCAAATAAAGATAAATATATCCAAAACTTAGAAATATCGAACAACATTTGATTGAACCACGGTTACCTAATCTAATGAGTTTCATGCAATCATCTATTCATAATAAATTACAAGAAACACCTGACTTACATGGATTTGTTATAATGGGTAAGAAGGATCTATTTCTCTGTCATTTGCCAATGTTTTATGCAATTAATCATCAATATCAATTAATTCTCCAAGCAGAACTTGGAAGTGAGGATAAATCTATATATATCAAAACAAGAAATGAAAATCCTGACAATGTTATTATAATAGGCAATCATAACCCAATGCTTTTAAAAGATGTTGCTAATAGTAAATCTTTTTTAGCTGAAGGATATATTGGAATGCCAAATTCAAATTCCCAGCCATTTTTTAATCCAGAAGTAATTGTTAAAGAGATTACTCTTTTTGAACATATTAATCCATTGGGTGATGTTGAGTATCCTGAACATTATACATATTATCTATATGGCAAAAATTTAGATTTTCATATATCTCATTTAATCTCAAGATTTCCAAATTTTCAGCATGAAATTGATGTTACTTTGTCCCAGAATTTGTATGATATGATGACAAACACCAAGTCAAAAGTAACTAAAATTACATTTCCTGCTTTATTTGAAAAGGATAATCAGCCCATTGAAAAGAATCCTCTTAAAAATCTCAAATATGACATAGAATGGGACAATCATAATACTGGCTCTATAAAAATTGAAAAATATGCGTGGTTTGATTCAGAAATGTTAAATATGAAATAGATTAGGGAGAAAAGAAGTATATATGACAAATTCAATTACAAATAAATACACTAATACATATATTGAATCTTTTAAAAGATATTACGAGCAATCCGAGAAAAAAGAAATCTTTTCCTTGAAAGGAAAAGGAGAAGATTCCCTTTCATCGTGGTTTTTAGGATCCAAGGCAGAAAACGCTAATCTTTTGCGTTCTCTTATTAATGATGCCATGGATGAACATTTTGAATATAGATGGAATTTTCATCCTGAAGATCCATCGTTCATTACTAAAGAAGTAATGGAAACTGATGCATATAAAATTGGAGTTGCCAAGTTAAGGACAGATACCAAGAATCTTTTAATTGAACTTAAACAATCTGTTCCTTTCTTTACTCATAGATATTTAGGACATATGAATTGGGATACAACATTGCCAGGAATAATTGGATACTTTGCTACAATGTTGTATAACCCTAATAATGTGGCCGTTGAGTCCTCTCCAGTAACGACTAAATTAGAAATTGAAATCGGTAACGATTTATGCCGTATGTTAGGTTATAAAGTATCAAATAAAATACCTTCGTCAACAAACAATAATTATGATGTCACACCTTGGGGGCATATAACATGCGATGGTAGTGTAGCTAATATAGAGGCATTTTGGGCCTCTCGTAATCTCAAATTTTTTCCAATTTCTATAAAAAATATGATATTGAATGAAAAAGAATTTACAGGATCGCAAGATATAAAAATAAAATTATTAGATGGAAGAAAAGAGCGATTAATAGATCTTGATACATGGACATTACTTAATCTTGAATCAGACGAAGTTCTTTCATTGCCGCAGATAATACAACAGATCTCTAGTGTATCTACATCTACAATAACTCAAAAGTTACAAAAGTATTCATTACAGAGTATTGGATTAGTAGAGTTTTACAACAGATATCTAAAAAATGAAGTTAAGTATGATGCTATATCTATTGCTCCTACAACTCGACACTATTCGTGGCCTAAAGCTGCTGCTATTCTTGGCATTGGTGCAAATAATGTATTGGATGTACATGTCGATATAGATGCAAGAATGGATATGGAGGATCTAAGAAAGACATTACAAGAATGTCTTGATAAAAGACAACCAGTAATATCTGTTATTTGTGTTCTAGGAAGTACTGAAGAAAATGCAGTTGATCCATTAAAAGAAATTATTGGCCTCCGCAAAGAATTTCGTAGTAAAGGGCTTGAATTTATTATTAATGTTGATGCTGCATGGGGCGGCTATTTTGCTTCTCTTCTTCATGAAGACGAAGAAACGGAATATGAGCCAACTAAAATGAAATTAACACATTTCATACCATCTTTTCCATTAAATGAATACGTAATTGAACAATATTATTCTTTAAGATATGCAGATACAATTACAGTAGATCCACATAAAGCAGGATATATCCCATATCCTGCAGGCGGACTGTGCTATAGAAATTCTGCAATGAGGAACCTTGTATCCTTTACTGCCCCCGTAGTTTACCACAACGATATTGATCCTACTGTAGGAATTTATGGGGTGGAAGGATCTAAACCAGGAGCAGCTGCTGCTGCTACCTATTTAAGCCATAAGGTAATTAGACCAACGAAGAATGGATATGGACGAATTTTGGGTGAATGTATATTCACTTCAAAAAAACTATATTCTCAGTTAATTTCTATGAGTGATGATCGATTCATTGTTGTACCTTTCCAGCGTTTGCCTGCTGAAAAGGCAATGGAAGGTAAAGAAAAAATTGCCGAACAAATTAAATTCATTAGAACCAAAATAGTTGGGCGGACAAATGATGAAATAGTTAAAGATAAAGACGCGATGGATTTACTTCGTGAAATAGGATCCGACCAAGCACTTGTTCCTTATATTTTTAATTTCAAAGATAAATCAGGTAAGTTAAATACAGATATTATAAAAATGAATGATTTCAATTCATCAATTTTTAAGCAATTGAGTATTAGGCCTGGCGACCTGGCAAATTCCAAGAGTTTGATTGTAACTTCTTCAGAATTTAAGCCAGATATTTATGGGAATAAATTTATGAATAATCTTAAAGAAAGATTAGGCATTAGAGGCGGAGAAGATATGCCAATTACATTCATAATCTCAACAGTGATGAACCCTTGGATAACAGATTTACAGAGTGAATCTCTTAAATTTAGACCGTTTTTTGATGTTATAGAAAACGCACTTAGAAATGCAGTATATAAAGCATTAGAAGAAGTTGATATTTAATAAGAAACTGTAAAAAATGCATCTTAACTTTTCAGTCGACGATTATTGGAATACTTTGCGATTAAATACCCTATGGTAGAGGGATTGACAGTTATACATATTTTTATGTATGTGATTTGAAATGTTATTCTAAATACATACTAGAGAAAATCCATTTTTGTTCATTTGTAATTAAAAAATGTTACTGTTTCTAGTTTATATGGCAAATCAAAGATAAGAGATAGAGAATCGGTTATATTATATTATTATGTTGAAACATTATCTTTTTAAACATTTCCATTATCATAAACCATATTTTATTAGATATATTTGGTTCTAATAACTTGAAAAAGTTGTATTTAAAAAACAGTTATAATATATAGCGGAACATCAACAACAAATAACCAAACCAAAAGATATTGATTATTTTTGTTATCCTCGTTTTCTTGATGGTCTTTCTTATAAAAGAGATGAGAAAAGTTAATACGATTTGTTCATAGAAGTTATTTGTTTTATGTATTGTTATCAAAAAATTCGAAAAATATGATCTAAACATTTTGTGTAGACCTAATTATATATTATGTTGTATGAATTACAGAGATTTATATTAACTCTACCGTATTAGATTATATTTTAAATTCTTCAATATTAATTAATGAATAAAAATTGTTTAATATCTTTTATAGTAGCAATAATGATGCTACTGTTGTCTTCAATTGTTTCAGAAATTCTAATGAATATACATACCCTATTTGCTTTTTCTAAACCTGAGGTTAAACAACCCGTTATTCAAGAAATAATTGGAAAACGTTGGTTTCATGTATTTGAGAAAGATAAAGGAGATGTTAAAATTTATCAAACTGATACAAAATACCTGCCACTTGCACGAGGGAGAGATAGCTTTGAAATCATGACAAATGGGACATTTATACAACATGGTATTGGAACAACTGATAGAACTAGTAATTCTTACCATCCTTATTTCTTAAATGTAAATGATAATTCGATAATAAATGTAAAACTTCAAAATTATAATATGTGTTTGTTTATAAAATCCTATGATTCTAATAATCTATCTTTGAGGCAATGGTATGTTCCAAAGACTAGTGAATGCAATTAGCCATTTTAGAATATGCAAATAACAGGATCACCAAATGAGAACAAAAATTAGGAATAAAATATATGAAAGATGTGGAATGAGAATTCGACAATCTGTCAAAAAAGTTTAATTAGTTGCCCAAAACTTTTGTTTTGTTTTTTAAAAATAAGTATTAAGAACGGTAAGAGATTCTGTGAATTTAAAAATCATTATAACTTTTTTTGCCGATGAATTTTTCATTTCTGATCATCTTTGTATGAGCTTTATGACTGTTTCATTTAATTCACGATTTTGGCAAAACATTAAATAAACCCAATAATTAACAAAATGTATGACTAATGGTGATGAAAAACCTAAGCGTAAATGTGGTACAATGCAGTATCATAAACAACTTGTAGAAAAAAATCCTGAAAACTATGTTGATAATAGAAAAGATATAGAACGTTTGACCTCAATGCATATAAAACAAACTTCAAGAGCTGGCTTGAGAAGAGGTATTGCAACAATACCTTGTGTAATACATGTAGTATATAACACACCTGAACAAAATATTTCTGATGAGCAGATTGCTAGTCAATTTAAGGTATTAAATGTGTGTTATAGAAACTTGGATCAAGATGCTCATGATGTTCCTGCACCTTTTGGTCCCTTAAGATCTGATGCACAAATAGAGTTTGTTCTAGCTAAAAGAGATCCAAATGGCAAACCTACAACGGGTATTACCAGGACAAAAACAAATACTGAAAGTTTTATGGATGACGATAATGTAAAATTTAGTTCCAAAGGGGGTATTGATGCTTGGCCGAGCGATAAATATCTTAATATTTGGGTATGTAAACTAGGAGGAGGTCTTCTTGGGTACGCTCAATTTCCGGGTGGTCCCAGAAAAACTGACGGAGTAGTGATAACCTATTCGGGATTTGGAACCATAGGAACAGCTACTGATCCTTTTAATGGAGGTAAAACAGCTGTACATGAAATTGGGCACTGGCTTAATTTGCTTCATATTTGGGGAGACGACGGTGGTGGATGCGAAGGTTCGGATAATGTGGATGATACTCCAAATTGTGCTGATGCTAATTATCAAAAACCCACTTTTCCACATGTTTCATGTAATAATGGGCCTAATGGGGACATGTTTATGAATTATATGGACTATACAGATGACTCGGCAATGTACATGTTCACAGCAGGTCAGGTAAAACGAATTGACGCTGCAATGAATGGTCCAAGAGCCTCCTTATTGTTATCAGACGGGTTAAAATCTCCAGTTATAGAAGATTTTGCTGATAGGGCAAAGGGTTATCACAAAACTACCAAGGTATTTAATGGTGTCGAATGGGTACATAGAGACGAAATAGATTATATTCCAGAAGGATTTTAAAATATCATAAAGATTGACACAAATACCTTCTAAATTTGTTGATAAAACTTGGATTCATTCGTATGAAGAAGATGTAGACAATATTCAAGTTTATCGACCGACTACGTATAAATTTCCTCTTTCAAGAGGCAGAAGAGGGTTTGAAATTAAGAAAGACGGAGAATTTATACAACATGGTTTTGGACCCACGGATAAAACAACAAAAATCAATGGAAACTGGAAAAATGAGACACCTAATGTAATAAAGGTGGATTTTGGGAAAGAACAAAATAAATCCTATAAATTAAAAATTCTATCATGTGATGATAACATCTTACGAGTCGAAAAAATAAATTAAGTATAATCTTTTCTTTTTAGTATATATATAAGTATAGCAATGAAATTTAATATTCTACAATCAGTTACTTATTCAATGCTATTTTAAGTATGGGTAAAAGTGTAAAAATTTTACATAAACGTAATCTCTAAAATTAATTAGATATACATAAAAGAAAAGTTATAAAGACATTAAATCGCAAAAGATATTTATAAAATAATTATGTCAAATAATTTGCTATAATATTATGTCAAATAATTTGCTATAATAAAATCTATTTTATGTTCAAATTTCTTTAAATAATCTATTGTATCAAAAGGTATATACATGTGCTACAAACCTTTTGAACACTATCGTCCTCCAGATAAAACTAAAAGCCCCACTTTGATTTTATCTGAAGTTCATGAAAAATTAAAGTCTAGAAGAACGATCTTAACTGCAGATACATTCATAACATCCAAGATATCTTTAATATCTACAGGCAATATTCATAAATCAATTGTCAATTTATCATCTTTTCATAATAGACATAGCAAATCGCAATATATTGATTCAGTAGCTAGTTGGTTAAAGAATGAATTAATAAACATTGGATATAATAATGAAAATATAAATTTTCATACTTATTCTGAAAGCGGTTTTAATTTAAAAAATGTGATTTGTACTAAAATAGGGTCAAGACCGGATAAAACTATTTTACTATGTGCACATTATGACACTATATTAAATCGTAATCCAGATGATGCTATATCTAGGCAACCTGGAGCAAATGATAATGCAAGCGGTGTGGCATCACTTTTAGAAATATCCCGTATAATTTTTGGGCTTGACCTAAAGCATAATATTCAATTTGTATTTTTTTCAGGTGAAGAACAAGGACTATGGGGATCCACTCATTATTCCCAATATCTTAAAGATAATAATATTGATCTTCATGTAGTTGTTAATATGGATATGTGCTCTGAACCAGGGTTCCTTTCAACCTTAACAACAGCTAATGTGGATATAGATGATGGTCAAACAGGAGTTGTTTCTTCCAATAATGAAGCTTCTCAAAATTTTGGTTTATTGATGAAGAACTTGGCAGAGACATATACTAATTTAAGTATAGAGTTTGATCCTATTGATGCCAGTGACTACATGCCATTTGAAGCTAGAGGATATGTATGTATAGGCGCATATGATGGTGCTGCTAAATCCAGTAATCCTCACTATCATAGTGATACTGATGTGATTAACAATCTTGATATGTCACTTCTTACAAACATTACTAAAATGACATTGGCTTTTGTTCTAAGCGAGTCTAAATAGTTTCATGTAAAATATAAGTCAATTATAAAAGCTGAAGGCAATATGTTATGCTTTATTTCAAAATTTTTCAATATCTATTATCAAAATAAGAATAACTAAAAGCCTATCCCAAAATTATCTTTCTATAGATAATGATGCTGCATGATAGATGCACCAATCCAAGGTAGTTCTCAACTTTCTTTTCATATCTTGTAAACAGCTTTCTGAATCTGTTATGCCAAGAGTTTGTTCTCTCTACAACCCATCGTTTATTCATGTAAGGATGATATCTTTTTTGGTTTGTATTTTTTATCATTTGTCCTCTTTTTCTTTTATATGGTATATGGGGAATGTATCCTCGTCTGATTATTTCTTGTTCTATTGATTTGGATTGATATGCTCTATCAAGACATAGGTGATGATACTCCCGTCGTCTCATTCCTTTTGTCGGCTTGCTTGATGCAAAAGTCCTTTTAATAATTGAATTATCAATTACATCTGTTACCAGTTTTATATCATGAGTGCTTGCCGATGATATAACAGCAGAAAGGGGTATACCTTTTTTATCGGTTAAAATATGTCTTTTTGTGCCCAGTTTGCTTCTATCAACAGGATTATTTCCTACCGTCATCGCCCCCTCGTAAAGGTGACTTTATTGATATACTATCAAGTGATTGCCACATCAATTTGATACCTCTTTTGCTATCATATCCTTCTAAAAATTTGGTCCACATCTTTTTGAATATGTTTAGTTTAACCCATTGTTGAAATCGTCTATGACATGTAGAACCAGAACCATATTCTTTTGGAAGCATCTTCCATTGGCAACCGGTTCTAAGAATATATAGAATACCATTTAATGCTTTCCTAAAAGGAATAGTAGGACGACCTACAGTATCAGTTGGTTTTTCACATGGCAAAAGGTCACACATCTTGTCCCATAGTTCATCAGAAATCATGGTAATGGTAGATACGTTCTTGCTTTTTTGTCGATTGAAGGAAGGCACTACGCTTCATAAAGAATAACAATCAGCTATATTTCTATCGAATTTTGGGATAGGCTCTAAGTGTATATAAATTAACAAAATATTGTTTTTAATCCTACATTTACCTTTTACCTTTTGTTTTTACAGGCTAAACAAATGATTTTAAAACTATTTATTGTTTTAAATTTTTAATATATGCATTATCTACACATATTCTCCTTTCTTTTTTTTGACACATTGTATTGTCATTATATTACTGCATCAAATTCTACAAGAGATCATACAACATTCAAATCCTTATAAGTTTGTGAACTAATAATTTGAATTAGTATTGATTGCTATGAACAGTTTACTATTAACTCAATTTCTTGTAATTTCATTATCCATATGACTTGTAGTCCACAAAGTATTTTCAATTTTTATAGGAAGTAGATAATTCAAAAAGTTTCAAACTATAACATCTTTAATAATGACACTTAATAAAATATTGTTTTTAAATATTCATAATTGGACTTGTGCAATATGAATAACAAGAGAAATAAAGACTGGGTTGCAATAGGCATTTTTCTTTTTCATTTGTATTAGTAATCAACCATATGATCAACTTTTATTTTTTTGGCATAACTTTGAATATTTGATAGTTACTATTTCATAAAATTATATGCAATTCCAGGCGTTTTTAGCGAATATTATCGATTGATTGAGCTGGATTAATATCTCAACTTTGAGGATTTCGACTATTTAAAGATGCTAAAATTTCTTAATATTTATCTAGTTGGTAAGGAGTATGCATAAAGATGGTATTTATTTAAGGACAACAAAATCATAAACTATATTAAATAGTATACAGTATTGCGTTATAATGACTATTAAAAGAAATAACATTATTAATTCGATCTCTTAACGGAGGAATAGCTGAACATGAATGAAAGGGCTTCAGACCAACTACAATTGTCTGAACAACCACTTCTTGATACTACAATGTATGGATCGGGTCCAGAAGATTCAATAAGCGATACGACCGAGAATGCGGCAGTAACCCGGCATAGCATCACCATCAATGGCACAACCATTTCATATATCGCTCGCGCTGGTCATCTTATTACATATGACCAATATAATGCACGACATTCTGCCAAAATATTTTATTTATCTTTCACCTCAAACAACATCATTACTTCGAGTCGTCCTGTGACTTTCTTTTATAAAGGTGTGCCGAGATCATATCAGTATTTCTATTGCTAGGATCATTTGCGCCAAGACGCCTCAAGACAAACATGCCCTATTTTATTCCTCCCCTCCCGTATGTGCTAGAAGATAATGCCAATAGTTTGCTTGACAAATCAGATCTTGTTTTCACTAGCCACGTGGGGACCGGGTATTCAGCGGCAATCGCGCCTTGGAAAAATAGGGATTTCTGGGGCGTAGATGAAGACGCACGATCGATTAAGCAATTTATAAAACGTTACCTGGCGATGCACAGTCGCTGGGACTCCGCAAAATTCCTTTTTGAAGAATTATATGGAACTCCTAGAGCCTGCGTGTTGACTTGGTTACTTCATGAAGATGGTGTAGACATGAACGGTTTAGTTCTACAATAATGAAATTTTTATAATTTTTATAAACTCTGCTATAGACAAAATAGTAATTTGAAATTCGTATTTTTTTTATGAACGAGTTGATTCTTTAAGATTGGGAAAAATTTGTGAAAAATTGTTAATGTGAAAAAATTTGTTTGCCTTTTTGTTATTCATATATTTATGTTAATAATTTAAATCTCTCATCGAGTTGATTTCTAAAAATTTTCATAAAATATCAATACAAAATTGTACTAGACCTGCTGTGACCTCTTCGATGATTTTCTTCATCTCGCTATATGGGGGATGAAACTGTAGAATCGATTTGTTTTTCTTTTCACCCCATTCAATCACATACGATAGAATTTTTTTATCATTGTGTTTTACAAAATGACGACTAAAAGCGTAATCATCAGAAGTCCCTGAAGTTGGATATAGCGAATAACCTTCTTCTACAGTATATTTCCGTCCACGTACTGCTTGAATTGCTGATGCCATTGAATTAGCTAAAGCGATTTCTTTAGATTCGTCGTCTTTTGGTATATATTCTTTATATGAATCATCACCTCGAGTTCCATCATATTCAGAATTTTGAAAATTCATATCGGGATTTTTTGTTTGATCGTGGGCATCACCCCAATTGTATAATATATCTTCACCATAGCTATGTACATCTATAAAGAAAGAAATGTGTTTATAGTGATCCATCATCCATATAACATTCTTTGTTTCAGGTTCAGATGCTGGCTCTGGACCTATATATACCTGATAATCACAAGGATCTGTAGAGCTTTGAACTCCTGCGTTTGGATTGAAATATTCGGGATACTTCCAAAGGAAATTGTAATTACGATTAATATCTACACCGATACAATTGGATTGACCTGATGATGCGGGCCTACGATTCTTTCTCCACGCAACATCAGATGTCATACTATAATAGCGACCATCAGGATTTACTTGCGGGAAAATGAAAATGTCTAACCTATTTATTATATCTTGAATCTGTGCTGCAGAGAAACTCTTTTCTCCAAAGTTAAGACCAGTATTGGTTTGATATGCCTGTGAAACCTTTTCTATAAAATTGATTAAAATATCTGGACTACCCCATTCTCGAGCATGAACTCCTCCAATAAAGTAAACTCCTATACGATTAGATTCAGATCCTTTACCCATCTTAATAGCATTAGTCTGTCTATCTTCCCATGTACGATTTGGAAGGGGTATTAATTCAGTAAAAGCACTAGTTGGAGCAGATGTAACTTGTTTTAGTGCCGACTCTACCTCATCTATATTAAGATAAGTTCCTTCTTTCTCACGGATTGAACGGTCTGCCTCGGTCTCAAAGGTTTTAGCATATCTATTTTGTTTGCCAATTTCTTGCTGGCGTTTTTTTCCTACTTCATCAATGTCATGATTTATGCGGACTTTATAACCTTCCTTCTCTAATGTATTGATATCTTTATCTTCAACTAGTCCATCTACATCATAACCTTCTCCAGTAGTCTTTTCTACACTATTTCCAAAGATATTTATTTTGTGTTTTCGTACAAGGTCTAGCATCATATCACGGTTATTTCCAGAAATAGTAACATGGTAACGTGTCATATATCTATCCCCGTTGAAAAATTACCCTGGCATATCATTTGCCTATGTAATTTAATGATTAATTCTATTTTTTGTTCATATCGAGTTGAAATATTACGTAAATCCCAAAAAAATTGGCCATTATAATATCTTATAGCATTTTTGATGTCGTTCTTTGTATTGATATCCTCTTTGGAATTACAGAATGATTTTGTCAATATAATCCAATACTTCAACATACTTTTAAGGGTTTTGGAAAAAGGATCATAACATCAAATGTCATAAATACTATAAATTTTTGCAATAGCAATGAATATAATATAGAAAATATTTTGCAAGAAAAGCAGGAAAAGATAAAACAAAATAATTTAAAGATTTTTATATCGATAGAACAATAGATAATAAGATTTTTCATAACTAATTAATTTGAAAACATTACCTTATTAGAAAATAAAATTTTATGAACGAGAGAGATTGTTTTTATATTCTCTTTTTTTAGTTTGATAAATCAAATGTTTTCAATTTCTTTTAATGCTTTCTTGTATCCATCGTCTTTTAGTTTGGTTATGGTTTTGGTTGAAAACTCGGCAGCTTTTCCAAAAATAGTATTTCCATTATTTTCCTATCCATATAAACTACTTGAGCAATGTCAAATCTGCCTTCAGTAATATCTTTGCATTTTTATCTTCTAAGTTTTATATTCTAATTCCACTTTTGGTCCATAAATTTGGTTCCATATTAGTTTCTGATTTGGTGGGAAACTATAACCCTCAAGAAAAACTTTAGAGTTTTCATATACAATCTGTTCAGGACCACCAAAAGCTACAAGATTATTAATTTTCTTATAGTTTTCATTTGATTTTGGCATATTTTAATATCTTTTTACATATACTTAAGCAATATTGTTAAAGAATTTATAATAAATACAATACTTTGGGATAAAAGAAATTTTGTTAAATAGTTCTTTGAAAACTTTTTGTTGAATCTAATGATTAAATGTATAAGCCAAATAATAAAACTAAATCTTATTGATCAATAAAATTTACAAAAAAATGAAATAATGTGAATGTCAGCAAAAGATACAGACGAATTTACTAATCATCCTATTACATTTATCGAAATAGTCGAAACTAGTTTGAAAGATGCTTTAGAAATAATTCGTAAATATGGGATAGTTATGGTAGATGAGCTTCCGTTTGATCCAATTGCATTATAATTCAAAAAAGGGCTCTGTAAAGTTAAGATATTATTTCCTTGTTGTAATAGTAAGCAAATAGTTTCAGCCATTGTTTTACATGCGGTAGTTTACAATTTTTCTTTTTACATGGAAAATAATCATCAAAGCCTTCGGTTCTATCCTTAACATACTGTATCGTTCTTTCAATGATACTTTTTTCATAAGCAGAATGGATATAATGTTGTAGTTTCAGAAACTTGCAGGCTTGAGGATACCATGTGCCTCCATCGGTTGAAACAGAATGTTGACCATATTCTTTTACAATATACGATAGAAATCGTTCGGCTACTACAAACATATTCCTTTCTTTTGATATGGTTATTGAAAGAATCTCTTTATCTTTTGGTTCAATTGCAACCCAGAGCCATATCAATTCAGAACCAACTTTAATTTGAGTTTCATCAACTACGAATTCATTAATCTTTGTTTTTCTAAAAAACAGTCTTTTGGGTTTGTATTTTTGAATCCAGTCTCTTATTACAGAATGACTTCTTTTAACAAATCTTGACAATGCTTTAGAAGTATTTCTTAAAGAAAGACCATCAAAATATTAGATACAAAGCATATACGATATCCTTTTGTTTTGTTCTATTTCTTTTCTGATAAATCATAAATTACAAACAAACAAGAAATCTATAGCTTTTTGCCTAACTTTACAGAGCCCAAAAAAGAAATAAAATTTTGTTCGCATTAATTTATCAAACAATCTCAAAATGCAGGAGAAAAAATATATATGCAAAGCACATAGATTTAGACTAGGTTTTTATCCCTTACTTATCTATATAAAATAGTGTATTTTGTTTTCGAAAAATTGAATTATCAATTGGATGCTAAGACTAATACACTTATTGTATATATATATTTATATGCTTGGTAACAATAATTATAGGCAATCATATTTAATGTTTTAAATGTACAAGTAACTATTAAAAAATATGAAGAAAACTTTCCTCTTATTATTTGATGTTGTCATATATTGTAATTTATATCCAAAATACTTATATCCATCTCATATTAAATATTTTTATGCAAAATAAATTGGAATCTACAAAATCCAAATTCACATATGACCAGGGTTATCACAACAATGAATCTTTTTTGAAGAAGTCGATGGCTGTTTCTGCTCTTGGAATACAAACGATCAGAAATAGAATGAGCATAGCAGAATTGGAGAAAGATAATAAGGCATTGGAAACTTTTATGACCTCTCTTAAACTCTCTATAGAATCTGGTCAATACTCAAAGTTGGTTACATATCATTCACAGTTTATGTTTGACATACACAGTTTTACAAGTGCTCCTCATACAAATCAAAGATTTTTGCCTTGGCATAGGATATATTTGTTAAAGTTTGAGAATCTGTTAAACGAGGTTATGAAAAAAGAAAATCCAGGAAAGGACTATAATATTGCAATACCTTATTGGAATTGGGAACAATATAGAGAAATTCCTCGATCTTTAAAAGACTTTATGCCTACAATAGACGTTGAAGTTTATGATTATGACGATAACAATAAACAGATTGGCAGTCATGTGGAACACTTACAGGTCGAAATATCTCCAAACGCGAATTTAAGTAGCAGTCTTCCTAATCAAACGATGATTGATCAAATTAATAATAAGGATACATTTATTGAATTTACCGACAGATTAGAAAAATTTCCACATAATCGGGTTCATAGTCTTGTGGGAGGAACAATGAATGAACCGGAAAGATCACCTGCATGTCCATTGTTTTGGCTTCATCATGCCAATATAGATAAGATATGGGCATCTTGGACCCAAAGCAAGATTAAAGAAGGAAAGACCCAATTTATATACCCTGATTTATCAGGAAAAGAAGTGGAGATGCATCCATGGTATCCTGAATTTGTTGAAATGCAAACGAGAAATATTGCTGAATTAGGTTATACTTATACTAATGTATAAAAGGTAATGTATATTGACTGAATTATTACCACTACTTAAACCACTAAAAGGTAATTTTGGAGGTATTAAATCACTTGAAGATGTTACAATATGTCGTAACGACAAGGGGCGATTAGTAATAAGATTCTCAATCAGTATCGCAAATCTCGGCAATGGGGATTTACATGTAGTTTTAGGTGAACCTGAGACAATAGATGGAAAAACTCGTTCTCCTGCAAAACAGATAATTTGTCAAGAAGACGGAAGTAAAAGCGAAATAACAGTTGGGTATTTTGATCGGCACATTGAAGAAGAAGGAGGTCATACACACACTCATTGGCATTATCCTAATTTAGCATCACTTGATTTGATTAACAAAGATGGAATTAAAGTAGCCGAGAGCGACAAGGAAGGCTATTGTGTTATTGATTCTTTTAGATATCCTAATTTTTCTATAAATCGACCACAGCAATTTTTCCATGAGGGTTGTGAACAGATTAATAAGGTTGGTTTAGGTATTACTGTTGGATGGTGTGACTATTATAAATATGATACCGATTTACAATATATAGATATAGAGGACTTGCCGGCCGGAAATTATACCATAAAATTTACGATAAATCAGACAAAAATGCGATATAATATAGGTGATCAGGAGACGTTTCCAATTACAATTACAGAGGAGGATAAAAAAATACAGACAAACTGTAACGACCTGATTTAAATTTTCTTTATTTCTTTTTATTAAATATTTGTTTAATACAATGTTTTTATAAACAATTCTTTAAAATGGTTGTTGTTAAATAAATAAAATTAAATAATATAGATTTAATTAAATCCATATTCCATTAAATTTAATATTTACTAAAGATGTCAATTATAAAATATTTTCCGTCAGATAGTTTATTGGGCTCTGTAAAGTTAAGATGAATTACATTTTTATGATAATAAGCAAATAGATTTAGCCACTGCTTTACATGTTTTAATTTATATTTGTTCTTTTTCCTACAAGGAATGTAATCATCAAACCTGCAGTTCTATCTTTTTGATGTATTATATCGTTCTTTCGATAATACTTGTTTCATAAACAGAATGTATATGATGTTGTATTTTTAAAAATCGACAGGCTTGGGGATACCAAGTACCACTACCGTCTGTAGAAACAGGATGATTGCCATATTCTTTCATAGCATCATCTAAAAACCTCTAATCTACAAACATATTTCTTTCCTTTGATATGTTGATAGCAACAGTATTCTTAGTTTCTACTTCAATTCCAACCCAAAGCCATATCAATTAAGAAGAGCCAATCTTTATTTGTATTTTATCTCTATAATGAATCCAGGAATCTTTATTTTTCTAAAAAGCAACTCTTTGGTTTGTATTTTAAAATCCGATCTCTTATTACAGAATGACTTCTTTTGATAAGCCTTGATAAGGCTTTCGATGTATTCCTCAAAGAATAAAGACCGTTAAAAAATAAAATGTAAAGCATATACGATATCCTTTTGTTCTGTTCTATTTCGTTTCTGACATATCATAAAGTATAAACAAGCAACAAATCTACAGATGTTTACTTAACTTTACAGATCCGTCTGTCATGTTAGATATATATAAAAATGAGGAGTTACAATCGAAAATTGATTACATCCTTTGTATTAGATAGATGTCTCTCATTGTATTATATTATTTATTTTAATATTAGTAGAAAACTAATTACATTTGCTTAAAATTCCCATTCAGACTCCATATTTTATCTTGGATGATTTTATAATATTGGTGTTTATTTACAATAAATAACATCATCTTTATTTATAAGGTTATGTTATGCTTATTATGAAACAATATTTTCAATCTAACTTGAATCCAAATTCCCTTTCATTAATAGACCTACTTGAGGCAAGAGATGCTTTTCATGTTCATTTGTACAACAAAGAGAATGTTATAGCAACAGCAATAGGTAAATTTAGAATTAGAAAAAAAGATCCTGATTCTAATAATCCGGCTATAATTAGGGACAACAGTGATTCACCTCCTCGAACATTAGAAAATTCTATAGTAAGATCGTGGTCTTGGCCTTGTATTTTGGTTTTTGTGGACAAGTGGCTTAGCAGAATGGAAATGAAGGAAAAACCTGAGCATGTAGTTCCTGGTTTTGTTTATATGCCAGATGGTAGAGCAGTTCCTTTATGTGTGATCTTTGCACCAAAAAAGAAAAGCGTCCACACAAAATTGGATGATTTAGTTTTTACCCCCCATTTGATGGGTGGAGGGTATCCGGTAATTTCAGATGTGCAGGGACAGGAGCGAATAGGCACTATTGGATGTCTGGTTACAGATGGTCATTCAGTTTATGCATTGACAAATAAGCATGTAACAGGCGAAGTAAATCTTTCTTCTAACGATAATCAAGGAAACGAAATTTATACTCTTATCAATGGACAGTCTTGTAAAATAGGTTATGGTTATCCAAAACAACTTGGAAAGGAATTATTTGTTGATATTTATAAAGGATGGCCAGGAAAAAATGTTTATTCTAATATAGATGCAGGGCTGATAAAATTGGAAAATGTGACAGATTTTACTGCACAGATTTTTGGTATCGGGGAAATGGACGAAATAATAGATCTAAACCCCTACAACATTTCCGTTGATTTAATTGGTTGTCCTGTTAGGGCATTTGGTGGAGCTTCTGGACATATGAGAGGCGAAATTCAAGCCTTGTTTTATAGATACAAATCAATCGGAGGCTTTGATTACATTAGTGATTTGGTTATTGGAAAAATGATAAAAGATGATGTTGATTTTGTTACTCAACCTGGAGATTCTGGAACTATATGGTTTTATGATCCTAGTTTAACATATTTACAAGAGACAGAAGATGATGAAAATATTAAAAATAAAGATTATGATGAAAATAATAATTCAATATATTTAAATGAAAACATGGCCGAAAAAAACGATTCTATTATAAAAAACCTAAAAAAAGAAAAGATTCATCTAAACAAGAATATATCCAACACTATTTCGCAATCAATTAAAGAAAATCCTACTGCCAAATTAAGGCCTATTGCCCTTCAATGGGGCGGTCAGGTTTTAATGGCAGGAGATCAGGAAAATAGACATAATTTTGCTTTGGCTAGCTGCTTGAGCATAATTTGCAGAGAGCTTGACATAGAAATTGTAAGAAATTGGAATACAGGTTATAGTGAATATTGGGGTGAGGTTGGTCACTATAAGGTAGGATCAAAGGCCATAGATCTATTATCTAATAAAAAGCTTTTAAAACTAATGAAAGCTAATTCAGATGCTATATCTTTTGACGATGAATCTCTTACTAAGGGAACGTACCATATCAATGGCAGTAACGTATTTGTCCCACTATCTGATGTTGCTGATCTCGTCTGGAAATATAAAAGAGGACCATTGGGAGAAAACGAAAAGCCGAATCATTTTGCTGATATTGACCAGGAAGGGACTGGTACTTTCAGCAATAAAACACTATTGAATGCTTTTGAAGAGGATAAGAACAACCTAAAAATCGCTATTTGGAATGATTTTTATGACTCCATAAATGTGGATTCAAAGAATAGAGGATCATTACCATTTCGTATATGGCAAATATATAATGAAATGGTAAAGTTTTTGAAAAATAAAGATGTAGAAAAATTTTTATGCGCAGCAGGTATATTATCACATTATGTAGGTGATGCATGTCAGCCTCTTCACACTTCTAAATATCATGCGGGACTTCCCGAAAGTCCAAGCAAGGTCCATTCTGACTATGAAACTACAATGCTAAATAAATTTACTGTTGAGTTTGTTAATGGAGTAAATAAAAAACTAACTGGAACAAAAGTAAACCCTAAATTTACAGGTGGAAAAAATTCCGCCATATTTATAATGCAGAAAATGAAAGAAGCTATGGAGAATCTTCCACCATTGGAAATAATAAAAGTATATGATGAATCTAAGGGCAGTCAGAAATACAATAAAATGTTTCTAGGACTAGGCGACAAAACTATTGATTGTTTGTGTGAAGGTGCTTCTTCTTTGGCCGAAATATGGGAGAGTGCTTGGAAAGAGGGAGATGGAGATCTAATCGAAGAAAGCAAATTGTCATTGATTAATAAGGAAATTTTGAAAAATATTTATGAGGATGTAAAATTTTTACAATCGTTTCAATTAACAGATGAAAATTATGATAAAGCTTTAGCATAATTATTATAGAGACACTAATTTTTTTTATTTTGTTATTTCATAATTATATAGTTATTATATTTTTTTGTTGTGGTTTTTAAAATGAATAATAACAAAAATAAATATACTTTTTTAAATATGTTCATTTAAAAGAAGGTACACTCGATAATTTTTGCTAAAGAAAAACTTGTGAAAATTATTGATATATTTTCTATCGAGTAATACTAGGTATTTCAATTTCATTTACTAGGCCTGAATTAGAGAAATCAAATTCTACTATCTGTATTCTTGTTTTGTTACCAGACATTTTCAAATATTTTATCTAATTCATCAAATTCCTTTGCTGAGAGAATGAATTTGGCTTTATTTACTGCATTAGGACTTCCAGGGCCAGTAGGATTTTGAGGATCATTTTCCAGGATTATTCCATTTGGAAATTGATAATACTGTTTTGGTTTTACATAAAAGTCTATTATATAAGCATAGGCAATTAATTTGTCTATTTCAAACCATTTTTTTTCTTCTGGTTTTATCAATACTACAGCTCGAATAAAGGAGTGCCACCACTTCCACATCGTATTAGTATCCATTTTATGAATTCTAAATAACATTAAATTACCAGTAACAGGATCATATTGTGGAATACCTTCAATACGTGCAGTCCTTAAATCATCATGATCTGCATCATATAAAATGCCCTGACCAAAATCTTCAAAAGCATTTTTTAGATTTTCTAAATCTTTGAGGTTGTCATTCATAATCTTCCATTGTTCATTGGTTAAACTAAAAATATTATCATTCTCGTGCATTTCTTCAACAGTTTTTTTGAATTTCGCCTCATCTAACTTCAAATTTATTTTATCATAATTTTTTTTATATTCATTAAATATATTAAAAGCAATTCCAATTAGATTATTCATGTTTTGTCCTATGTCTCTAAATGTTGAATTAAAAGGATAATCAAATTCAAACCAAAATTTGTTTCCTAATTCACGTGTATATTTAATGTTATTTTTTGATTTTATCAATAATTAAGCAATAAAATACTCATAGATAAATATGATGATTTTGGATTTGAATAGCAAAATAAAAATATAATAAGTTGTTATAATTTAGTAGTTCATAAAAAGAAAAATAAAAAAAATAAAGAAAAATCTAATTAAGGGGATTTTAACTTTGTAAGTTTTTGTATTTTAAAATCAAAAAGACACAAAACTTATTAGTTCTTAATTAAAGAGATTTAACCTCTGGACAAAATTGATCTCAATTGCATCCAAAAATTTCACTACCAGAAAATTATTCTGATTTGAATTAACAAAGAAAATACTAAAAACATAGATTCTGATGGCGATAAAAAATGTGAAGATTTTAGTATTTTCTGAGACTAACTCATTTAATATTACTTGTATAATGACTGAGGCTGGGGATAGTCATTATCGATACTTTGGGTTTAGAGATGCTACCAATAATACAAAGTTAAATAATACTGGAGCTATTGTTATTGTAGTCTCTAATTTAAATAACAATACTAAATCTTAATAATATGGTTTGAATTAGTTTTTTGATGATTTTACGCATACACTATTAAAACCTTGATTAAAAACATGTACTATTAACGATGAGGTATATCCTAGAGTGGTTATGTTTGGTGGATTTTTACCTGCTAAAACATTAGCACTTTAGTTTGTAATTATTTGTTTTTTTTTCATATTGTGTTGATCTTTATCATTATTTACTTAGGGACTTATATTACTAATTAATGCGAATGTAGATTTCATTAAGTTAAAATCAATTATGAAAATTTAAATCTTAGTTTTCATTATCTTTATTTATTTATAAAGACTATTTTTTACCGAAACCAAGGTGACAATATTTATTTATACTTTATTGCTTAAATTTTATAGGCTAGTTATTTGTTATAAATCCATTGAGCCCGTTTAGATGCCATACACAAACCCTCTAAGTATTAGATATTTATAAATCAGAATCTTTTTCTTAATTGATTTTTCCATTTACTATCATATAATTTTTTAAATAAATTATATTGTTCCTCAAAAACAAAAATATTGCAAATAGATTTATAACAATAAAATAATTGTATAAATAAAAATAAAATGATCAATCTCATAATTTAAATCATTTGAATCAAAGTTTAAAAAATAAAAACAATTTTACTGAATTAAAAGTTAAAATTTTATTAAGATTAATAGGAACAAACATTTTTTACAATATGTATAATATCAACTATATTATAATTATACTATAAGAAATGAATTTTGAAGAAAAAGAAAATTCCTATGATTCTAAACATATCTTGTTAGATATTGATCAAAGCTTAAATAGTTTTAGAAACCAAGCAAAGATATCATTAGACGCCAAAATAACAATAATTGGTAAAAGTTCTGAACCCGATGGATCAAAAAAATTGAATATAACTTATACCGGAGAACAACCTATTAAAGTAACTGATTTAGATCATGAAGTCCTTGTTTCTACGCCATTTACTGCTGAAATATATCTAGATAAAGGAAACAATTTAATCAAATATAATATACATTCACTGCAAATTGCAATAATTGATGCATTAAAGGAAGAATTAAATAATAAACTAAAAGATGGGCAGATATTTTTTCCAAAGGATAATGAAAAAGTTTCAATCTCAAAACTCTTTGCAGAAAAAAAACCATTTTATATATTAAAAGATGATCAAGGCAAACAACATTTAAAACGAGCCTATATTGAATAAAAACCATTTTTCTGCAAATTTGAAATAACAAGAGCATTTTTGAGATTATGCAAAATATTGCCAATACAGTTATTTTTATATAATACCATTCTTTATTTATCCTCATGACTACAACAGTTAGTCAAAATAAAATCAATTTTTATCCTAACGATCCTTCCGCTATGGAAGCTCCTTTAGAGCAAATCCCATATGAAAAAGAAAACATTCAATTAAAATGGAATATACAAGGTCCTTCTCCTAGTATAGGATTATATAATCCAGATACTCTAGAATTTCAGACCTATCAAATTAATTATACTCTTTATAGAAGTATTGGATTATGGAAAAATATATTTCAAGATTCGTTTAATTCATGGAGTACTACTGAAAACCTAAACGTCATTCCCGAATTAGATTATAAAATTGAAGGGGCTAAAAATGGTTTTAATGCATTCTATGACAGAGAAAAATTAGCATTCTATTTTGATGTAGACGACCAAACACATAAAACGGTATATACATGCGAGAGTGTTGATGTAGTTGCTCATGAGAACGGTCATGCTTGTTTGGATGCTGTTCATCCTGATTTTTGGAATGTGTTGTTACCCGAAATTCCAGCTTTTCATGAAGCTTTTGGAGATTGTTCGGCAATTTTAACCACTTTAACAGATAGTTCAGTAAGAAAATCTTTTTTAAAAATACAAGACCCTTTAAAAGAAAGCAATTTTGTCTCACGACTTGCAGAGCAATTGGGACACGGAATTTTCAGCCGATATGGACGAGATAAGTCATCAGCAGAATCGTTAAGAGATGCAATAAATGATTTCAAATATAAAGATCCTTTAACTTTACCGAATAAAGGTTCAGATACAATTCTCACTAAAGAGGGTCATAGCTTTGCTAGAGTATTTGTAGGTGCTTTCTATGGTACATTGGTTAAAATTTATCAATTACTTTCTCAAGAGATCATCGACAAAGACAAAGCTTTAATACAAGCAGCCAATCATGCAGGACAATTATTGGGAACATCTATACTAATGACAACTGTAACTCCAAAATTATATAAAGAAATTGCCACCGGTATTCTCAAAGCAGATCAACAACTATTTCAAGGTAAATATAAACAGTCAATTATAGATGCCTTCATTGATAAAGGTATTTTATCATCTGTCGCATCAAGTTCATTTGAAAACAATACTGGAATGCATTCTTTTACAGGATCTGCAAAATCATTAAAAGAAATTAAAATACCTGAAGACATGAATGAAATAAAAAGCGAGAGATTCATTAAAAGAATAAGTGATCTATTAGATATTAAAGATAATAACCAATTAAGTATAAATGTAAAAAAGGGCCCAAGACCAAACTCAATGCTAGTTGAAGGCAAATATGAAAAATTTATAACCCTTAAAGCAGGATATGGTGAGCTTCCTGATGAAATAGAAGCTTATGTTCCATCTGGTTTTACTATTATGACTGATCCAGAAAGTAAATCAATATCGTCTCATTCTCATGCAATTGAATCTAATACTATTGAGCAGGCACAAAGTTTTCTTCAGCATCTTAGTGAAAATAATAAAATATATATTCCTAAAAATGACGAAAAAATTAATACAACAAAATTAAGTGCTATGCATAAGCCTTATTATATTTCTGATAAACAAAGGATATTGAGGGCGTATTTTGCTTAAGATGTACATAATTACACAATTTTTACTTTGTTATTAATTATATTAGGAACACAATATTAAACAAAAGATATTAGAGAAGTTATGAAAATTGTTATATTTGATCTAGGTAACACCTTAGAACATAATGATAAATTAATAACTGGGGCATTTGAAACACTATCAAATATTCAAAAGATGTATGATGATAAAAATCAACCAGTCATGCTTGCATTGATATCTGATTTTTTGCAAGCAAACAGCCAAGATGAAATAAAAGAAATAAAAGAAAAATATTACAAAATTCTTGATAATCTTGACATACGTCCATTTTTTGAACCTGTAAATGAAAGAGTTACATTGTCAACAGAGATTGATGTAAATAAACCCGAACCAAGAATTTTTCGATATGCGATTGACAAGATCTCCAAAGGTTTATCTTTTAAGGAGGTCATTTATATTACAGAAAACAAAGATCATGTAATAGCTACAAATGAAATGGGGATTAACGGAATACATTTCAAAGGCCCTGGACAAAAAGATGGAGAAATAGAAAATCTGATTGATTTAATCCCAAAAATTCAGAAATTAATATCATGATTTGAATAGCAAAAAGACGTCATAAATAATTTGTAAACTAAAAAAGAGTAAAAGAATACAGGTTAACACCATTATTGAAAAAGTGAAACACTGTTAACTTTACATTATTCTTTTTTTAAAGATTTAATAATTAAAACATTTTTTATTTGTTTTAAGTCGAATTTCTTTTTTTCTCCTTTCTTTTTCTTGTGCTAACTAATTTGTTAACTATTTCTATTTTTTATTTTTAATTTCATTATTTTTGTTAACAACTTGTAGATTTGATTTTAAATTTTGTCCAAATCATCTTATCTTAACGATGGAATTTCCAATTCTCATTGGCATAGGTATATTTTGCTATTGTGTAAACAAGAGAAAATCACTTATTAAGTGAATGAGACATCAAACTAAGGTTGAATATCCTTTATATGCTAAAGATATTGGAAATATATATTGAAAATCACGATCGCATTTTATAAAGGACGATTGAATTCAAAATAAATATAACATACCTTAAATTTTTCACAAATACAACAAGATTAATTCTTAAAAAAAAATTTATGAGAATGGGGCACTCGAAATCGAATTCGGTGCTGCAATATTGTTATTACTAGATAATTGTGGAATATTTGTAGAGTTTCCAAATGTGTTGGTCATATTTGATTGATTTTTATTGATATTATTCCTAATCTGATCAAGTACGGCAGAATAAGAGTTTTGGATATTATCAAAAACTACAAAAAGAATAGCTGCGATACCTATTATGTAATATGCATGCTTCTTTATCATATTCAAAATATTACACGTATTATTTTAAAACTTTTATTATTTAACCTTCTGAAATAATTCAATTATTGCAATTGTTAATGGAATAAGCATAGTTGTTAAAAATACAGCAGTTCCTGAGAATTTTTCCCTTATTGTCTTGTTTACCAAAAATAATTCGGGCTCTTGTTGGTCTTCACTTTTGGATTTGCTTATTGAATATTTTAATATGGCTTTCAATGGTTCTAATGCATTTACATTAGTGGTCTCTTGAAATTTCAAAGAGATTTCTTTTACTTTTTCATCATATTCGTTACTTATCATAATTATTTTTATAATTCTATCGATATCATTTATCTTCCGATTAAATATTTTTATCATATATTCATTGTATGCCTCCAATCCCTTGACTAGATTTTTAATGTCTTCAGATTGATTTGATAATGTTTTTGTGTCATCAATTTTAATACATTCAAAATAACCTTTAGAGAGACACAAGAAAAATTCTTTTCTAAAAAAAGTAGTTATTGTTATTTTTGAAACTCCTGATAGTACTATGAAAAGAGACATTACCTCTACTATAATATATACAGGATTTTGCTCTATTTTTAAAATAGAAATGGCAAAATATTTTTCCAGTATTATATTTACATAAGGATAAATAGTTACTAAAATTAATATTGGAATGGATATCCATAGTGTTTTCTTTATTAATTCATTTTCTTTTACACATTCTTTGAAGCCTATATTCTCATAATATTCATATAATGATTTGAAAAAAGGATAAGGAGGATATACAACTATAATTAATATAATGACGGATGAATAAATAACAGATAAAAAATTATTAAAGAATAGCACTTCTAAAGGCATTTTCGGAAGATAAATATCGTTGCCGACAATTATTGGTTGAAGTATCTGTAATTGTATTTCGTCCAATGCGACGAAAATTGATGGCATAATTATCAATGACAATAAAGCGATTGATTTATTGGATAAGGAACTTAGAATGTTTAAATTTATTTTTGGAAATTTAGTCTTATTCGATACTAAATGTGATTTATCTCTTTTCTTAAATATATAGAACGAAAACAGTATTAAAGAAACAATAAAAGATATACTCATTAAATATGCAACTGTAACATGGACTGGAGTTGTTGGAGGTATATCAGCCATCGCAGCGACAAAGCCTGCTTCTGGAAGACTTTCATAAATGGTATTTGTTTTATTATTTACAAGAATATCTTCTGGGGCATATTTCATTGAAATTGTTTTAATGCCAAAATTATTAGTTAAATTTATTATATAAGTGGACTTGTTGGCATCAGTTACATAAAGTTTTTGGGAAAAGGGATTGATATCTATATCGACAGGGTCACTAAAAGCTTTAGATGTATTTGGCAAAATCTTATGTACCAGATCAGTTCCATAAATTGGATAAATGTTATCCTTACCTAATATGTATATTATATTTTTCTTTATGTCAAAAGTCATTGCTAAAGGTTTATTACCCACAGGATAATCCGAAATAATTTGATTTGAACCTGTATTTATTATATCTAATGTAGATGTGCCCTTATTTAGTATATATAGTCCTTTGTTAAATGGATTATAAAGTAAAGCTACTGGCCCTTCATCAGTGTTTGGAAGATTTATGGATTTATTTATCCTATTTGTATTGGCATCAATAACAGAAATAGTGCTTGAATTATAGTTTGCAACATATATTTTTTTATTATATGGATCAAATTCAATAGCTACAGGTCCATCACCAGATTTAAGATTTATGGATTTATTTATCCTATTTGTATTGGCATCAATAACAGAAATAGTGCTTGATAAAAAGTTTGCAACATAGATTGAATTAGTATCAGCGATATATTTTACACTTTGTGGGCTTTTTTCCACTAAAATAGTATCAATTACTCTATTTGTATTGGCATCAATAACAGAAATAGTGCTTGAATTAGTGTTTGTTACATAAATTAGGTTCTTATTACTGTTAAATGATATAGAAGTTGGAAGTCTTTCTACTTGAATACAATCTGTTGGAATTTTTTTTGTATTTATACATGAAGGATCATTAAGAGCATTTGAATTTGGTAAATTGAATACGTAACAGATCATAATGAAGAAAAAAATAACTAATATTTTTTTATTTAAATTGGTAAATACAAAGGAAATATTATTAATGAATGCCAATACCTTTCAATATCATAATATATTCAAATAGTTTTTCATTGGTCTGTAAAATAACATATTGTATGTCATTATCTATCTGCTAAAAAGCACAAATTCTTTACCTGAAACATATGACAAATATGACATATATAATACCTAAAAAAATTTCTGCAAAATGTGATACTCTATCGCCATTGAATCGTTTTTATAAAAAAATAGTTGTAAGATGTGTAATAAGTCAAGTGTCATGATTTACGCCATACCTTTTTAACAACTTGGGTCTAAATTTTTGAATAAATAAATCTTAAAGTATCCAACATATAATGATTCTATGTACTGATGAGTTTCTCAACTCCCCATTATAATAGAACAGAAGAATAATCTTTTCAGTTGGAGATATCTTTACCATTATGTTTTTGAATAGTTCATCAAAAGATTTTTTTTGATTTTCATAAAATAAATTATCATATATTTCAGTAATTAATCTAAAGGAGTATTCAATACTTGAAAATACAAAAGATAATACGAATTTCCTAATATGGTTTTAGTTTTCTCACTAGTAGATTAGCGTTTTAATAAAAGTTTTTTTTAATCTTCTTTATTAGTTCTTTATCAATACTATGATTTCCTATTACTGCTAATACGTTTTGTTTTCCTATTTTAGATTCTAGACTTTGAGTTAAATTAAAAAGTTATTCTCTTTATTATACGCAAGATCCCTTAAAAATATGGTTAAAATTGGTTTATTTTTACTTACTAAATCATTTGTTTTTTGCCTTTTTCACATCTAATGTCTCCAGCTGCTGCAAAGTTAAATGTTTTGTTGTCTGTTTATCCAATGTATTGGAAATATTGATTTCAAAAATTATGAAAAGTAAATGAATGATTATTGAGAAATAATGTATTATTTTATTTGTTTCCATATATTATAAAGTTATTGATTTGTATTTATGATTTTCAATTTATTGTAAAAATCGAGAATATTTTATACGGCATTAACAAATATTTTTTCATCATTAAGTAATTAATAAAGATAATTTGATTCTACTGTGAATACAAATTGTAAAAAATTTATTGAACTTTATTTCCTTTCCAATAGCATTTTAACTACAATCACATTTGTTATGTGTAAAATCAAAAAAATGGTGCCATTTGGGAAATAGATATTGCACTGAAGTCTTTAATTTTTTATGGTCATAGAAAAAGATTGTTCTGAAATACTTTCATAATTCTTCTAAATTTTCATAAATCTTTTGGACATTTTTAAGAAAGGATCTGTGATTTATTGTTATAATAATACAATAAATAACAAAAGTGTTATATAATTAACACTGATAATAAGTAATAATCTAGTAATCTAACTATTACAAGCCGCTGATAATATGACAGAAACAGAAAGCGTTCTTTTTGCATATGGTTTTGATGGAAGAATATACAAGAAATCGCCTTAACGAGTATTTTTTAAATTATCTTTTAACAGTCAAACAAAAAACTGGAATATTTTGTTCTATAATCCGTTTAATAACATCTTGTCACCTTCACTTAGTTCTGTATGGCCTAAAAGACATAGATATTAAATCTTTCATTTTCTCGATTTTGCCACCATTTGTTATAAAGAAATAAAAAAATTATTTATACCATCCTATCAGCAATATAGAAATAATATTTTTCAATATATAAAGAATATTATAATTTATGATTTTGACAAATAATATAAGAATTTTAATTAAAAAAAGTGGGGTTGTATTAAAGATATTCATATTCATATAAAAAATGATAAAATTTTTTATTTAACATACATATCCATATATACTAGTTATGGGAATAAATGGCATGATATCTAAAATATCATATCCCATCGCATTAATTTTTTTGTTAATCATATCTCCGATGTTTGTAGCAGTAAAACCATTGCCTTTAGTTAATGGTCAAAATTTTGCCACAATACCAAATGGAAATACTGAGGGAATGGGTAGCGCTCCAATAAGTGGTAATAGTAGTGCAATCGCCACTAAACCAGAAAAATCTGCAGAATTACCAGCAGCTCCGCCAATAGATCCTGCACAGTTACAATCTTTGCAAGAGCAGGTTAATGAAACCTTTGGTGGCTATCCACAATCCTTGACAAGAGAATCTACACCTAGTCAAATTTTAGGACCTCCCCCCCTTAATACAGCAACTACTCCGAGCACTGCTCCTCCCTCTCAGGGAATTAACGGTAGTAGCCTTAACTTACTTGACAACTCTACTACTAGTCCTAATTCTACTATTCCATCACCTGCTAATAACGCCATTAATTCTCAAAATATTTCTCAACAATTAGCTGCACCTCCAACACAAATTTTTAAAAACAATCCAATTACTTCAGTCGATCCTCGTTCTATTATTAATGAGCCTAGTGTTGCAAATAAAGGTCCCATAGTTTTCTATACTGGCAATTGGTATGCTGCAAGATCTACAGACTTTGGTTCCACATGGAAATATGTTAATCCCTTTAGTAGTATGGCTAATTTTTGCTGTGACCAAGATGTCCTATATGATCCCAATCATGGAGTTTTTCTATGGTATAAACAAGGAATCAAAAATAATAATGGTGAAAATACTTTTCAATTAGGTGTTTCAAAGGATGCATCCACTTGGGTTTTTTACAATATATCCCCTACTCAATTTAATATTACATGGAAAAATCAGTGGTTTGATTATCCTCACCTTGCATTGACCAAAAACAATCTTTGGATTTCTACAAACATATTTGATCAAAATGGTAAATTTGTTCGTACGGTCATGTCAGAATGGCCCTTGGCGCAACTAAGTCTTGGACAACCAGTATTTTTCAGATACTTTTTTGAAACACAAGAATTTAATTTTACTCCGGTGCAGGGGGCAACAGATACAATGTATTGGGCAGTGCACCATTCAAATAGCCAAATGAAATTATATAAATGGCAAGAATCTGGATCAAGTATAAACTTTAAACTGGTCAATATTCCTGCATGGAATTTTGGGTTGAGAGGGAATATGAATTGTCCTGGACCGGATACTCTTAATTGGTGTGCCCGTTCAGATAGTAGAATATCAGGAGGGTATTTCTCTCAGGGTGTTGTAGGCTTTATTTGGCATGCAAAACAAGGAAGCGGTTTTCCATATCCTTATGTTAACATTGCCACTTTTAGAACATCTGACTTTGGCTTTTTAACAAATGCAAAGTTATGGAATCCGAACTTTGCATTTATGTTTGGATATGCCTCACCTCTCAATAACCCTAATAAAGTAGGTATTGTTGCAATATATGGAGGCGGATTATATTATCCCAGTATCTCAGCGGGTGTTGTTGATAGTCGTGACCCTCCTCCACCACCATTTCATTTGCTCAATGTTAAATCAGGAACTAATGGCGCTTCTGCTTATGGGGATTACATCAGAGATAGACCTGTCAATGGTTTAGGGCCATATTGGATAGGTTCAGGATACACTCTTCAAGGCTGTAGTGGAGGAAATTGTGTAGAACCGAGATTCTTTGCTTTTGGTAATTAGTTGCCACAAATAACTTTTTTTTATTTATCTTAATGTCTAATAATAAATTCTATAGCATTCTGAAAGTAAAATAAAAATTATAATCCCTTTTGTAATTTAATACTAATTCGATAAAAATTTAATACTCATTGTCAAAATTAAAGTCACTGCTCAAACCATCTTATTTCGTAATAGGAAACATAAGAAAGATGTATATTTATTGATTCCAATATTTTCTATCAGTTTTTTGATGTATAAATACGATCCTAATTTTAATTACACTGATGGCTATAATTTTCTTATGATTCGATATGTTTCTATAAATATTATTTGAAGGTCTATTTCGTCTCTGTTCCTATAAGGGAGGCTTATAAATTGAAGATGCTGCATTTCGCTTGTGATTAATAGAAATAGAACATCTTCTTCAGAGTATATGCATATAAATATGCTATGGTTTGTATCTTTATTTTTCCAGATTAACTTTAGGAAGAGACATTATCAAATCTTGTCTTTATATTTTATCAAGCGAAACCATTTTCTATTTGCAACTAGATTCATAAATACAATTCTCAAAAGTTTCGTCAATGAAAAGAGTTTTACAATATGTTATGGGACACATTGATTATAACAGATTCAGAATTTGTTTATTTAGGTATGAGAATTGAGAACAATGTCAAGAGAATTTAGGGCCAGGTATATGAAAAAAGAGAAAAGTGTTTGTTGAACCAGAATGATTTATTAGTGGTTTGCTTAAATTCCATGGAAAACATCAATTTCTACACAGACAGTAGAACATAATATCCATCACTCACAATTATGTAGATTCTTGAAACAAGAACATCATTTATATTTAACCTATGAAAAATGCGTAAGAATAGAAAGGACTAGACAATACATTGAGAGTATAACAATAATTTTCGATAACTATTTTTCTTATAGAAAAAAGAGATACCGCCTAGTGACTGTAAAGAATTGGTTAAATCTGTTTATGGAATATCACAATAAAGAATTATGATGGTTACTATCCTTTGGATTCCAACTGAATTATGAATGGAATATACAGTATTTTACCTATAGAGAATATATCTGAAACTATGAATCGTCCAATTGTACCGTTTAGAAAAGTGTTTGATGACATATCCTACATCCTATGACAGTACGTCAGTGGACAATGGCACCAATTGATATGGTTCTGGTTCTACCTATCACCATAGGTTTCAGGAATATGGAGATTGGATATTTTCAAAAGGATATTGATAAGATTGCTAAAAATTTATGATAATAAAAAGGATAATAAATGAACATGGGAATCACTTGAAATTACACCTATAAACTTTCTATAAGGGGGAGATGACTACGGTAAATAATCCTTAGTAGATAGAAGCAAACTCGACATAAGAAGGTACAATTTAACCGACAAGGAATAATTCAACTTTCCCTTGTTATATCTTCTACTAGTACTCATAATATAAAATTAGTAACAGATATAGTTGATAATATCGTTATCAAACGATTATCATATTATTTAAAAATATTTTTCTAAAAAAGAAGATGAAATCTATGTATGCATAAAACATACAATTCCAAGACTGTTAAACAAGCGTGTATTAGACGAGTGTAGGGCCTCATTTTTTTAAAAAAAAAGAAAAAAGTCAAGAAAATAAAGTTAGACATATTTCACCAAAAACAATATCTTGTTAGAAGATGATTTATAGAAAGAACAAATTCCCGGCATAATAGAGTCAGGAAACTATTTACAAGATCTGAAAAGAAAGCAGAAAACTAACTTGATCTTATGCAAAGTTCATATAGTATCAATATCTGTAGAAAAGTAATTTTAAAATTAGGACATATTTTAAAACAAATAATCAAAAAATATGTAACTGTTATAATAAAAAATATCTGTTTTAAAAGAAAATAGTATGTAATTATTTAAAAAATTATAGTCATGGATAACATATATCTCAAATGCTCTTACTGAATGCTTTTAGAATTTGAGGTATTGTAATAAAACTGCAAAGATTTTTACATTGTTTCTGTATGAAATGTCTAGATTCCTTTTTTTTCTTAATCTTGATATAATATGATAGAGGTATTTGTATTTTCATGTGGAAAAAAAATGAATATGTTCTTGATGTTATCGTTTTTCTCTATGTATAACCGCAAGATATTACATTTTCAAATTTAAAAAAAAATTTAAAAAATTTAGTTTAGTTTACTTACCAAACACTATCAAGTGTGGTGCTACGTGAGTCATATTTCCTGTACCTTCAATCGTAAATCCGGATGCTATAAACTTGGACTCGTTGCTATTGGTTTTATATGGTTGAATTGTTATAAAGTCTCCCCATTGATTAGAAAACGGTTCCGGCTTTCCTCCAAAGACAACAGGAACGATAGGCCATGGAGGAACAGTGTCATAGTGATTGGCAACATAAGCAACACCAATACTTGGATTTGTTTTATTTCCTCCAAATGATACCACTAATCCTAAATTGCCATTTTGATCAACTGCTATGAATGGGTACAACAATGCAAAATCATTACTCCATATCAAAGGCCTTCCAAGATAACTCATATTGTCTGCCTGAAATATGGCTGAATTTACATATGGCCACTTAAAACCTCCACCTTTATCTACGTTCCACATCCATCCTACTTTCCCATCTGATATCCATCCGGTTGTAATTCTATCATCTGCATTTGAGCAATAATCGTTATCAGATGTGGGGCAAGAATAAGCAATTCCACTAGGAGTCCAAGAAGGAATATCGCTCTCAGTTTTAATAACCTTTGAAGCAGGTTCGGAATCATTCCATTTGTATATTGCCATGCGTTGGTTAGAAATATGTGTTGCCCAATACATTGTATCTGTTGCTCCCTGTACCGGAGTAAAATTAAATAGTGAGTCAGAAAAATAGTATGAAAATGAAGGATTTCTTCCATTAGCTAAATCATCTAACGATATTTTAGCAATAAATGTCCTATTGTTATTATTTACAGCTCCTGTGGGCTCCATGATGTTTGATGCGTAATACAATGAATTTTTTGTTAATGCTAGATGAGGAAAGTCAATCTTTTTGTCCTTCCAACTTGGACCAAATAATGTCGATGAATCTATTACATAAGTCCACCAATTCAATGCATCATGAGAAATATTAATATATACTTTATTTTTTCCAAAATTATCTGGAAATCCTTGCTGATACCATATAAAAATATGATGAATATTATCATATATTACTAATTGATCTGTAGCTTTTACTGGATCAGGATAGAATTTAAATGTATTTCCAGCATCCGTAGATCTAGCTGCATAAAAATTGCCAACATAAAAAATTATTTGACCATTGTTTGCAACGCTAGGTTCATTTCTATAGATAAATGGTAAAGTAGAATAATCATTTACATTTGAAGGTATGACTGTTTTGTTGATCATAATATTAAATTTTTTTGTTGATTCTGTTGTGTCTAAGAATGAAGCGATCCTATGGAAAAAAACGTTTTGGTTTGTTTGAAATAATGATCTATGGATCGTGTCGATATTATTATTGTAAATAGTGGTTGAATTTGTTATGTTAGTCTGTGTATTGACAGCCGGTGGAGGAGCTATTGATTGATTAGTGAATGGTGTAATGGGTTTTGAGAAGGTTTGTGCCTCTGTAAAATTTGACAAGTTTTCTTTTTGGTTTACTGTAAGGCTGGGAGGAAGAGAAGAAGAAGCTCGGCTTGGGTTGAATGTGGGAAGTCCAAGTTTTTGTCCATCTGGCGAACCTCCTTCCTTAGATTGACCAGAAGGCGAAGTTAATGTCGTCAATTGTGCCCAAATTTCATATTCCATTAGGAAAGTGCTACAGCCCAAAAATGCAAAGGCCAGTATAATCCAACCAATAGTTGACAATAAACCCAATTTCATGTTTAAATCTATATCAATCATAATACACAATCTAATATTTAAAATTTTTAGGTATTGACAAAATCTAATAAAAATTCACAAAGATGTGATACAATAGAATACAAAATTGAGATGTATTACTGTATATTAGAATGTTTTGAATATCTAGAGTGTAGTAAAAACATATTTAAGTTCATACTTCTATTGGAAGTATCAATTACCTATAGAAAAGTATTATTTTACTCTTAACTTTATAGTAATAGAAGATACTATTAACCACAAAAATGGAATTTTATTACAATATTTCAAAAAAATCCTTAAATACTCAATAGTGATACTCTATTTGTCAATTAGTCATTAACTAACATTATCTACTTGACTATTTGATCCAACAAAGTAAGAATCAAATAAATATTCTTTCTTTGAGCATGTTATCTATGGATATAAGAATTGCTATTTACTAAAGATGAAATGTAAATCAGTTAGAATTAAGTTTCTATCTAACTTTTTTAATACTTTTAATTCCCTATCTAACCATGAATTCATATTACAAGTTTATATAAAAGACTTAGTAATAGTTCTTATGCAAACAAATGTCAATGAAATGCAATTAAATTCAAGAGAATATAAAATCATTTTAGATGCCACAGCATTTACATCCATAGATGATGCTAAAGAGAAAGTATTACAGATTCTAGAAAGTCAATTGGCTACACAAAAAATAACATTTAGGAAAAAAGATACAAAGAGAGAAAAAAAGGTTTATTATTTTGATACAGATAATTAAGACCTTTATAGAAATAAACACTTTATAATACGTTTGAAAGAAAAAATTAGTGATCACATAAACTATGATGTTGCTTTTAAGGTAAGAGACGAAGATAAAGAACTGGTTAAGAATTATGACCTTTTTAAAGTCAACAAACAACAAGATTTTAAAATAGAGGAACAGAAATTTGAAGAAGACTTGCTATCAAATTCAACAAGCAAGTTTTCTATCACAACTGAACTAGAATATGAAAATAGTTCGGATTTAAAAAGCTGGAATGATATTTTAGCTATTTTTCCAAATTTAAAACTAGATGTATCAAAGGATACGCCGCTTTCAAAAGTAAATGATGATATACTAAAAATAAAGGAAACAACCATCAAGTTAGGTGAATTATTATTTGAAGAAGTAAAAAAAGCTGAAGTAGAATTTAGTTTATGGTATAATTTAGAAAATGAATGTATTCCAGTAATCTCAGAATTTGATATTGATGTAAATACAAAGGATTTAACTTCAAATAGTCAAAAAGAAAACGATATTTTTGACAATCCTGTTATTGTAGAAATAGATAATTTATATAAAAACTTGCAAAATAATTTTGCAGTTGATAAAAATAACACTACAAAGACAGAATATTTTTATAACTATAAAAAAGAAATTTGATTGCACTAACATCCCATAAATATTTTATCACTTTTCTATAGGCATGAATGAGGTATAACAAAAAAGGATTCAATTACTTTTTAGCTAAAACTAAGAAGGTTTGATTTATTAAGATTAATGGATTTAATTGATTTAAAATTTCCATATCCGTGATTATGAGTTATTGAAATGCATTTACATTATGTAGATAGACCCAAAGAAGGTTGTATTTGTCTGGGATCTTTGGATAATTCCAGCTCGATTGGCCCCATTTTAGCTTTACTTATTTGTGGAGATAACAATATTAACACTATTGACACAGGAATCGCATATTGAAACGGATGGATTTCTTTAGGTGGACCCATTGACTCATAAAATATAAATCCTATAGAGAATAACAGAAATAATCCAAGTAATATTGCAATTATTTTTCGGCTCAATGATACATTCCAGAAATCCAAAAAATTTTGTTGTCCTTTGTTAGATAAGATAGATAGTTTGGCAAGATTTTCATATGCGTTTACAAGTGTTGGTTTTAGGCTTATCGATCTTTTGATCTCTTTAATAGCTGTTTCACGATCACCCTTATAGCTTAAAGATACTGCTTTTGCATGATGGGCCTCGGCAAAATCTTCGTCAATCTGCAAAGCTTCATCATATTTTCCTATAGATTCGTTATATTCTTTAAGTTCAAAATGAACATATCCTTTATGTAACCATGCATATTTATCTAGAGGATTAAGCTCTATCGCTTTTTCTAGTATTTCTAAAGATTGGTCGTATTTTTTTTGTTTTAGAAGAATAAATCCTTTTGTATCATATAAAAATGAATAATTTTTATTTTCACTATCTTTTAAGGAAGAACTAGTTTTTAATAAGGTATTGATAATCCCTAATGCAACTTCATATCTTCCTTTATTAGCTTCGGCCATTGCCTTATTATTAGTTGCATAAATATAGAGAAAAGATTCTTTATTGTCTTCTAATTTTTCTATTATTTCATCATATTTTTCTATAGCACCATTATAATCTCCTATCATACTAAGGTTTAATCCTTCATCATTTACCACTTCTAAGTAATTTTGCTTGTGTTTTTTTGCTTCCTCAAAGCAAGTTTTTGCATGCTCATATTTTCCCATATTGTATAGGGATTTTCCTTTACCACACCATGCTTCTGCAAACCGTTCTCTTAATAATATTGATTTATCAAAGCATTCCATAGCTTCAGAGTATTTAAATAGATTGTAATATGCTATACCTTTGTTATACCATAACTTTTCATCCACATATTTTAATTTGACATCTATCTCGATAACTTCATTAAATTGTTTCATTGCTTTATCACATTCCCCAATATCCAGATAACAAAGACCTTGTTGATTTAGAGCATCTGTATTGGTAGGTTTTATTTCTAAAGATTTATGAAAACATTGGATAGCTTCTTTTGGATTACTTTTTTGATAAAATACCATACCTTTGTTATACAATATGTCAGATAACAAGTCAATATTTTTTGATCTGTATTCATCATTTATTTTATCGTAGTTTTCTTTTGCATTATTGAAATAGGATAAAGCATTTTCATAATTGCTGTTAATATAATAACTTAATCCAATTTTGTTGTATACTGCAGCAAGTTTAGCATATTCACAATTATCGTAGGTTAACTCGTTACCCTCTTCAAATACTTTTAAATCGTTTACAAGATTATCTCTATTCTTATTACATTCATTAATCCATTCATCTGGCTCATATTGATTCCATAATTTGTATAATTCAATTAATGATTCTCCTATCTTTCCATATGCTACTAGTATTTTCTCTTTTGAAGATATTTTTTTAAAACATTCTATAGCTTGAAGATATTTACGTTTGGATTCACTATTATCATCTGATTTAATACCTAATTTTAAAAGAGATTCGCCTTTCAACATCAAAAGATCATCATTATTTACATCATCAATAATTTGGTCAAGACAGTCAATTGCTTCATCATATTTGCCTAGCTTGTATAAAGCTTCGCCTTTGAAGCCCCACGAGTCAATACTATCATAATGAGATAATCTTAAAGATTTGTTGAAACATCTTATGGCCGCATCGTATTCTTCTTTTTTGATTAAATCTAAACCTTTTTCATAATATTGTTTATAAATCCCATTTTCATGAATTAACATACAATATATTAAAAGGAAGTTGGATATAAGATTTTCATATTCTAATATAATCTTTGATTTGCAAAAGAAAGCTGTCATCCTTAAAAATAACCTGTAACACATATTGAAAATAATAATAATAATAATAATAATAATAATAATAACGATGATGTAAAATGAAGTTAGATTTAACTTTGAGGGATCTAATTTCTACAAAAACTAGCTATGAAAACTTAAGTATTATATCGAATCTTATCACTTAGTTCATTAAGAGTTCAAACCAAAAATACCATGAGTAATGGCATTAAATAATTTAATAAAAAACCTTGACTCAAGTTTTTCAATTAAAAAGAATATTTGATAAAAATCTTTAAGCTTTTGTAGTCTTA